>Ga0207683_10005015_pt1 | contig 11370 bp, 8 predicted proteins | sample KBSM73metaG_FD_184333 | JGI IMG/M metagenome (GOLD analysis project Ga0207683, IMG submission 184333) | Miscanthus rhizosphere microbial communities from Kellogg Biological Station, Michigan, USA - KBS M7-3 metaG (SPAdes) (version 2) | ecosystem: Host-associated > Plants > Roots > Rhizosphere >...
CTGGTGGCGCGAGTACCGGCCCGGCGAGCGCGTCGTGGTCTGCGAGGCGGACGGTGAGGTCGGCGGCTACTGCAAGACCGTCGCGAAGGCCGGCTTCGTGTGGGATTACTCCGGCCACTTCTTCCACTTCAAGGATCCATCGATCGAGGCGTGGCTGCGTGCACGCATGCCGGGCCAGGAGGTCCGCACGATCGAGCGCGTCGCGAAGATCCGCTACGCCGGGCGCGACATCGATTTTCCGTTCCAGAAGCACATCCATCAGCTGCCCCTCGACGAGTTCCTCGAGTGCCTGACCGAGCTGTACTTCAGACCCCACGGCGAGCCGCGCTCGTTCGGCGAGATGCTCTACCAGCGCCTGGGCAAGGGCATCACGGAGAAGTTCCTCCGTCCGTACAACGAGAAGCTCTACGCCACGTCGCTCGACGCGCTCGACGTCGACGCGATGGGCCGGTTCTTTCCGCACGCCGATATCGCCGACATCATCGCGAACATGCGGCCTGGCCACCGCCAGCACGGCTACAACGCCACGTTCACGTATCCCGCCGGTGGTGCCATCCAGTACATCCACGCGCTGCTGCGCGACCTGCCGCCGGGCACCGTGGCCACGGGCGAGCCGGTCACGTCGATCGATCTCGCCGCGCGCATCGCGACGACCCCGAAGCGGCGGCTGCGCTATCGCCGCATCGTCAGCTCGGCGCCGCTGCGGGCGCTCGCGCGGATCTGCAACGTGCCGCACGACGGCAGCGTGTTCACGTCGAACCAGGTGCTCGTGTTCAACCTCGGCTTCGATCGCAAGGGCGCGCGCGGCATCCACTGGATGTACTTCCCGGACCCCGCGCTCTCGTTCTACCGGGTCGGCTGGTACGACAACATCTTCGATTCCGATCGCATGAGCCTCTACGTCGAGATCGGGCTGCCCGATGGTGCGCACCCCGATATCGCGGCGCTGCGCACGCGGGTGCTCGACGATCTGCGCCGCGAGCACATCATCACCGATCATCAGCTGGTGGCCGAACACAGCGTGGCGATGGATCCTGCGTACTGCCACATCACGAAGGCCTCGCTCGCCGAGACCGCACGCCTCAAGGCGCTGCTCGCCGCCCAGGACGTCCACTCGGTCGGCCGCTACGGCGGCTGGACCTACTGCTCGATCGAGGACAACCTGCTCGAGACGCGCGCGCTCGCTACTTCGCTGGCACGCGGATGACGAAGTAACCGGTCGCGCCGCGTGCGAGCACGTCGATCGACTTGCCATCGGTGAGCGCGACCAGCGGCCACTCGCGCTGGTGCACGAGACGCATCGCCTCCGGCATGCCGTAGAACGTCGGTACGCCATCGCGCCACACGGCCAGCACGCCGCCGTGGGTGGCGAGCGCGACCAGCTTGCCTCCGATCGGCACGACCGCGGACATGTCGGGCGCGCCCGCGGCCTTCAGATCCTTGCAGCTGTCATCGCACAGGACGTACGTCGGTGGGCTCGCCGGGGCGCGGAACAGCAGGCCATCGGGCACGCAGGCGACCAGCGACAGCGGCTCCTCGCCATCCGCCACGGTCCCCTCGATGACCATCTCGCCGGCCGCGGCGTGCGGCATGCGCTCGGTGGCGGGATCGTGGTGCACGACCGGACGCGTGCCGCCGAGGCCGAAGACCTCGCCGTTCGACAGCGGCAGCCATGCGCGATCGTTGGCGAGGCACGGCGCCACCCCGATCGAGGGCCCGAACTTCATCTTCGGCGTGCCTTTCGGCGGCTCGGGCAGGAGCTTCGTGACGTTCACATCGGGCTCGTCGCCGCCCGTGGGCTTGACGATGCGCGCGTGGATTTCCCGGTTGGTGTCGACGAACGCGAGGGCGACGCGGCCATCGCCGTCGGTGCCGGTCACCGCCGACAGGATGCGCGCGGGCGCATCGCCGGTGACCCCGCTCGCACGCGCGTGGCCCACGGCGACGAGGCTCGTGCCGCCGTAGACGACCACGCCCTCGGCGAGCGTGCCGCCGGCAGCCGCGACCGTGAGGTTCTGCGCGTCGGGCAGCGGCAGCTTCGTCGGCGCCGGCATGCCGCCGCTGCCGTCGAACGCGCCGACCTCGATCGCGCCGGTCTCGGCGGTCGCACCCCAGCTCGCATCGGGAATCGCACGCAGCTCGGCCTGCGCGACCCGTGCGACGTGCGGCGTGCCGCCGGCGACGAGATCGACTTGCACGTCATGCTGCGCGGTCTTGCCGAACAGCACGAAGCCATGCGCCGACGGCACCGCGGTCTGCTCGGTCTCGATCTCGAGGCTGGCGATCGGATCCTTGCCATCGGCGAGCGCGAACGGCGTCGCGGCGGGCAGGGCGGCTCCGCTGGATTGCGCCGGCGGCAGATCGGCGGCCGCACGCAGCTTCAGGCGCGCGGCGTCGAGGTTGTCGAGCGCAGCGGGCAGCGGATCCTTGTCGAGCACCGGCGCCGAGATGTGCATCGCGAACGCGCCGGCGGCCTTCGTGGCTGCCTTGTCGAGATCGTTCCACGCGTCCTCGATCGCGCGGTAGCCGGTATCGGGCGCGGGGCCGCGCGTCAGCTTGGAGATGAGGCCGGTGCACGTGTCGCGCTGCCACGGGTCGGGCAACATCTCGCGGACCGCGAGCGCCTCGCTCGTCTTGCTCGACGCGGGCTTGGGCCCCATGAGGCAGGAGCGTGCAGCGTCCCAGCGCGCCTCCCACGCCGTGATCTCGTCCTGCGCGGCCTTCTTGGCCTGCGCCGGCGAGTAGATCTTGAAGTAGTAGTACCCGCCGCCCGCCGCTGCCGCCCCGACGACCGCGAAGATCAAGGCCACGCGTCCGCGCTCACTCATGTGCACGTATCCTACTCCCGGGATATCAATCCCGCATGGACATCCCGCGTGATGCGTTCGTCGACGGCTCCTGGCGCCCCACGGCGCGGCGGTTTGCGGTCCGGGATCCCTTCGATGACACGGTGATCGCCGAGGTCGCCGACTGCGACGATGCGCAGATCGACGAGGCCGTCGCCGCCGCCGCGAAGGCGTTTCCGACCTGGAAGCGCCGCCCGGGGCCCGAGCGCGGGCGCCTCCTGCGCCAGATGGGCGAGCGCATGCTGGCGGACGAAAGCAGACTCGCGGAGCTGTGCACGCGCGAGAACGGCAAGCCGCTCAAGGAGTCGGTCGCCGAGGTCCGCTACGCGGCCTCGTTCTTGACCTGGTTCGCGGGGGAGGCCGAGCGGGTGTACGGCGAGACGATCCCGGCCTCGAACCCGGGCCAGCGGCTGACGGCGATCCGCGAGCCCGTGGGGCCGTGCGCGGTGATCACGCCGTGGAACTTCCCCTACGCGATGCTGACGCGAAAGCTCGGCGCCGCTCTCGCCGCCGGCTGCACGATCGTGGCGAAGCCCGCCGAGTCCACGCCGCTCGGCACGCTCGCGCTCGCGCAGATCGCACAGGCCGTCGGGCTGCCTGCGGGCGTGTTCAACGTCGTGACGTCGAGCGACGGCGCGCGCGCCGGTGGCCGGCTCGTCGGCAGCGCGGCGATTCGCAAGATCAGCTTCACCGGCTCGACCGAGGTCGGCAAGCTCCTGATGCGGAGCGCCGCCGACGATCTCAAGCGGATCTCGCTCGAGCTCGGCGGCAACGCGCCGTTCGTCGTGCTCGCCGATGCGGATCTCGAACGCGCCGTCGCGGCCGCGCTGGTCGCGAAGTTCCGCAACACAGGCCAGACGTGCGTCGCCGCGAACCGGATCATCGTCGAGGCGCCGGTCGCCGATGCGTTCACGAACAAGCTGGTCGTGGCGATCGCGAAGCTCAAGACCGGTCGCGGACTCGACGATGGTGTCGACCTCGGCCCGCTGATCGACGACGCTGCGGTCGCGAAGGTCAAGCGGCTCGTCGACGACGCGGTCGCGCGCGGCGCGACGGTCCTGCTCGGTACACCGCCCGACGGCACGACGCGCCTGATCCCGCCGGTCGTGCTCGGCGGCATCACCAGCGAGATGCAGCTCTGGCGGGAGGAGATCTTCGGCCCGGTCGTCCCGATCCGCGTCGCGAAGGACGAGGCCGAGGCGATCGCGCTCGCCAACGACACCGAGTACGGGCTCATCGCCTACGTGTTCACGCGCGATGGCGCACGGCAGGCGCGCGTCGCCGAGGCGCTCGAGGCCGGCATGATCGGCGTGAACGAGGGCCTCGTCTCGACGGCACAGGCGCCATTCGGCGGCGTCAAGCAATCCGGCGTCGGTCGTGAAGGATCGCGCCACGGAATCGAGGACTACACGCAGCTCAAGTACATCGCCGTTCGGATAGAGTGACCGGACATGGAAGGTCCGCGTCTCGATCGAGGTCCTCGCGATCCCGCGCTGCCGCTGGCCCGCGCCCGCATCGTCGTCGGTGTCGGCGGTGGCATCGCCGCCTACAAGGCGGCCGAGCTGGTGCGCCTGCTCGACAAGGCCGGTGCGCAGGTCGAGGTCGCAATGACCGGCCGTGCGCAGAAGTTCATCGGCGCGATGACGTTCCAGGCGCTGACGAAGAAGCCGGTGTTCACCGATCTGTTCAGCCTCACCGAGGAGGCCGCGATCGGTCACATCCAGCTCGCCGACCGTGCGGATCTCGTGATCCTCGCGCCGGCGACCGCGAACGTGATCGCCCGGCTCGCCGCCGGCATGGCGAACGATGCGGTCACCGCGATCGCGCTCGCGACCCGCGCGCCGGTGCTGCTCGCGCCGTCGATGAACGTCAATATGTGGAACCACCCGATGACGCAAGCGAACGTGAAGCGGCTCGTCGATGTGGCCGGCTATCGCGTCGTCGGCCCCGGCGATGGCTTCCTCGCGTGCCGGTGGACCGGCCCGGGCCGGCTCGCCGAACCGAGCGACATCGTCGAGGCCGCCGCGCATCTCCTCTCGCCGCAGGATCTCGCAGGCAAGCGGCTCGTCGTCAGCGCCGGCCCCACCTACGAAGCCATTGATCCGGTGCGCTTCGTCGGCAACCGTAGCTCCGGCAAGATGGGCATCGCGCTCGCCGCCGCCGCGCAGCGCCGCGGTGCCGAGGTCACGCTCGTGCTCGGCCCGTCCGCCGTGCCGCCGCCGGTCGGCGTGGCGACGCGCAACGTCGAGACCGCTGCGCAGCTGCAGTGGGCGATGAGCGATGCGATCAAGAACGCCGACGCCGTCATCATGACCGCCGCGGTCGCCGACTATCGCCCGGCGAAGGAAGCCAAGGAGAAGCTCAAGCGCGGCGAGCTCGGCGCGAAGATGTCGGTCGATCTCGTCGCGAACCCCGACGTGCTCGCCGAGCTCGGCAAGCAGCGACGCGGCGCGACGCCGCTGCTCGTCGGATTTGCCGCCGAGACCGAGGACGTGATCGAGAACGCGCGCAAGAAGCTCGCGTCCAAGAAGTGCGATCTGATCGTCGCGAACGACGTCAGCGAGCCGAACGCCGGCTTCTCCGTCGACACGAACCACGTCCAGCTCGTCGACTCGAGCGAGGTGATCGACGTGCCTCCCGCCTCGAAGTCGGAGGTCGCGCACCGCATCCTCGACAAGGTCGTCTCGATGCTCGTCGCGCCGGGCGTAGCGGCGCCGCGCTTCCAGCGGATCGCGAAGGCCGCCCGCACCACGAAGCGCCGGCGCTGACCGTCAGAGCGACGGGCCGTAGACGATGACATACGTGGCGTCGGCGGCGCTCCTGATCGCCGAGAACGCCGCATGGTTGTCGGTCGAATTCATCGGCCAGGCGGTGGCGCTGACGGTCGGCAGATCGACGCCGCGGTCGCCGACCTGCACGTGACACACGAGCGTGTCGGTCGCGCCGAAGACACGTTCGAGCCGGATCTTGACGTGATCGCCGTCGTGGAGCTCGGGGACCTCGGCGCTGTGCGTGTTGCCGGCGACATCCTCGACGTAGGCCAGGTCTGCGGCCGGGTTGGCGTTGTGGAACGGCTGCACCCAGCACTCGTGTCCGCCCACGTTCAGGAGCGGCGAATCGAGCCACGCCGTGAGCCGCGGACCGGTGGTCTGATCTGCAAAGGTGTGAAAGATGAAGCCGACCTCGATCGTCGTGTCGACACCGGCGAACGAGTTCGACGACTGCAGCTCGCCGATCGTATCGGTGAGCGAGGTGTGGACGACCGTGCCGTCGCCCGGGTAGCTCCACGTCGTCGAGCTCGGATCCTCGTTCGGCCAGTTCGCCGCGATCGTGGCCGGATCGCCGAGGAACGAGTAGAACGCGAGGATCGTATCGCCCTCCTGCGTCAGATGCGGATCGCACGCGTCGCCCACGCCGTCGGGAACCGTCTCGCGGACGTCGGCCTGATCGGCGTTCGGGGTCGCCGGGCAGTTATCCTGCTTGTCGGGGACGCAGTCACCGTCCTCGTCGGGGCCGATCGCGGCGCAATCGGTGGCGTCCGTCTGCGCCGGCACGTGATCGAAGCCGAACAGCTGGTCACAGCCGGCGCATGACAACGCCGCTGCGGCGAGCCACCTCACCCGCCGATCATACCAGGATGCCGGGAGCCGGGAACTTCGCGCACAGCTCGCGAACCTCGCCGGCAATCTTCGCATGCAGCGCGCTGTCCGTCGGTGCGCTGACCACCTGATCCATCCACGCCGCGATCTGCTTCATCTCGGACTCGCGCATGCCGCGGCTCGTGACCGCCGCGGTACCGATGCGAATGCCCGACGGGTCGAACGGCTTGCGCGGATCGAACGGCACGCTGTTGTAATTGAGCTCGATGCCGGCCGCGTCGAGCGCCTTGGCCGCGACCTTGCCGGGGACGTTCTTCGACGTCAGGTCGGCGAGGATCAGGTGGTTGTCGCTGCCACCGGTGACGAGCTGGAAGCCGCGCTCGACCATCGCCGCGGCGAGCGCCTTCGAGTTCGTCACGATCTGATGCGCGTACCGGCGGAACGTCTCGGTCTTCGCCTCGTGCAGCGCGACCGCGATGCCGGCGGTCGTGTGGTTGTGCGGACCACCCTGGAGTCCCGGGAACACCGCGCGATCGATCGCCTTGGCGTGCTCGGCCTTGCACATCAGCATGCCGCCGCGCGGGCCGCGCAGGGTCTTGTGGGTCGTCGTCGACACGACGTCGGCGACCGCGACCGGCGACGGGTGTGCGCCGCCGGCGATCAGACCTGCGATGTGCGCGATGTCGGCGACGAGCAGCGCACCGACCTCGCGGGCGATGTCACCGAACGCCTCGAACTCGATCGTGCGCGGGATCGCCGTGCCGCCGCAGAACAGCAGCTTCGGCTTCTCCTTGCGGGCGAGCTCGCGGACCTCGTCGAGGTCGACGCGCTGGGTGTCCTTGCGGACACCGTACTGGACCGGGCGGAAGTACGAGCCGGTGATCGAGACGTTCCAGCCATGCGTCAAGTGGCCGCCGGCGGGCAGGGCCATGCCCATGACCGTGTCACCGGGCTTGAGGAAGGCGAAGTAGACGGCAAGGTTTGCGGGCGAGCCGGAGTACGGCTGGACGTTCGCGTGGTCGGCGCCGAACACCGCCTTCGCGCGGTCGATGCACAGCTGCTCGACCTGGTCGATGTACTTCTGGCCCTCGTAGTACCGCTTGCCCGGGTAGCCTTCGCTGTACTTGTTGGTCAGGACCGAGCCGGTCGCTGCAAGCACTGCACCCGACACGTAGTTCTCTGACGCGATGAGCCGAACGGAGTCGCGCTGGCGCTTCTCCTCGGAGGCAATCAACTCCGCAATCTCGGGGTCGACGTCGGAGATCGTCTTGGCGAGGGTGGGGTGCATGCCCGACCCTATACCAGTTCTGACCGTTCCGTGACGGAGTGGACTCGCATCCGGCACCGAGCTGCGCGATGTTGCTGGCGATGTCTCCCGCCTTGAGTGGTCTACGCGCCGAGCTGCGCGCAGCAGGGATGTTCGAATCGCGTGAGGGTCGCAGCTGGCTCGAGCTGCTTGGCCTCGGCGCGGCACTGGCCGCGTGCCTGTTCGGGCTCGCGAGGACAGGCGTCGCCGGCGCGTTTCTGTTCGTGCCGATCGCCGGCGTGCTGTGCACGTCGATCTCGATGATGGGTCACGAGGGAAGCCATCGCAGCTTCTCGTCGTCGCCCAAGCGCAATGCGTTCTTGACGTACCTGGCGTTCCCGCTGTTCTGCGGGCTCGGCTCGCTGTACTGGCGCGAGAAGCACGACCAGCGGCATCACGCTCACCCCAACGTCGAGGGCCTCGATCCCGACATCCGGCCGTTCCCGTTCAGCTCGTCGAAGGGCGATCACGACGCTGCCGGTCCGAAGACGCGCTGGTTCCAGCGCAACTTCCAGAGCTGGCTGTTCTGGCCGATGGCGACCCTGATGACGGTCGGCATGCGGCGGTCCTCGCTCCTGTACACCCTGAAGTATCCGCGCAAGCACGAGTGGGCGTGGCGCATCGAGACCCTGTGCCTCGCGATCCACTACACCTGCTGGATCGTGATCCCGTCGCTCGTGTGGGACCCGCTGGTCGGGATCACCGCGTACTTTGCGATCTGGTCGGTCGTCGGACTGTGCCTCGCGCTCGTGTTCGCGCCCGCGCACATGGGCCTGCCGATCATCAGCACGGCGAACCACGAGTGGGTTCACCAGATCGAGACCACGCAGGATCTCGAGCTGCCGCGCGTGATCTCGTTCTTCTTCATCGGGCTCGACCACCAGGTCGTCCACCACCTGTTCCCGAAGATCCCGCACGCGAACATGCCGCGCGCTTCGGCCATCGCCCGCGAGTGGTGCCACAAGCACGGCATCATCTACATGTCGACGCCGTACCTGACGGCGCTCGGCGGCGCAGGCCGGTTCATCGCGCACGCCTGGTCGCGCGACGCAGTCCCTCAGATCGCCGAGCTCAGCTGAGCGAAATCTCGGCGCGCGCGAGCGCTGCCGTGACGCGCTCGACGACCGCCATGCCCATCGGCGTGGCGAGGAGCGGCAGCATCGGCACGACCATGTCGAGCGCGTCGTCGACGAGGCCGTGGGTGCGCTGCTCGCCGGGCGAGTCGTCGTTGATGTAGACGAGCATCATCGCGAGCATCAGCAGCCACAGCGCGTGCGCGGCGAGCGGGACGAGCGCGGGCGGAACGTCGACGAGCGCGTCGCGGATCACGGCGATCGCGCGCTCGCGGACGCTGCGGCTCTGCTGCGAGAACGCCGACAGCGGGTCACCCGGATCGACGAGCCGCTGCACGATCGCGGCGAGCATCTTGCGGTGCGGCCGGATCGACTCGAGCTTGCCGTGGAAGATCACGCCGAGTCGCTCGCGGAGAGAGCCGGTCGCCCGCGCAGCAAGCGCCTCCATGTCGCGCTGGTTGTCCTCGTAGAACGAGAACACGAGCGCATCTTTCGACGGAAAGTAGTAGTACGCCGCGCCGAGCGAGAGCCCGGCCGCGCGGGCGATGTCGCGCATCGTCGTGGCCTCGACACCACGCTGCTGGAACAGCTTGAGCGCGCGCTCGAGCAGGCGCCGGCGCGTGACGTCGCTCTTTGATTCATCGGTTCGCGGCGACCGCGGGCGCTTTGGTGCTCGCTTGCGCGGAGCCTTCACGTCGTGGCGCCCTTCTTGATCCGGTGGAAGACGTAGAGGTTCATCAGGTGCGCGGCTCCGAGCAGTAGCAGCAGGATGCCGAGCTTGTCGATCAACAGGCCGACCGCTCCGGGGACATTCGTCACGGCACCGCCGCCCTTCGCGAGCAGGAACGCCCACCCGAGGTTCACCAGGTAGAAGCCGATCACCAGCAGCTGGTTCACCGCGTGGACCAGGTCGGGGTTGTCCTTGAACACGGTGCGCAGGAACACCTCGCCGTGGTGGGACAGCGCGCGGGCAAGCCAGATCGTCAGGCCGATGGCAATCGCGGCATAGGGCAGACACACGAGCAGGAACGGTTCGTTCGTCATCGCATCACCTCGCAGGAGTTGAACACGTTCAAAACCTAGCCATGGTGCGGCTCGCGGTCAAGAGGAAAAGTGAACGTGTTCAAAACTGCTGCGAGATCCCGTAGCTCCCGGCGATGGGCTATAACGCGGTGCGTGTACACGCCGAGCCGAGAGGAGTTCGTCGCCGCAGCCGCGCGCGGGAATCTCATCCCGGTCTATCGCGAGCTGCTCGCCGATGGCGACACGCCGGTGTCGGCGTACGCGGCGCTCGGCGGCGGCGAGCACAGCTTCCTGCTCGAGTCGGTCGTCGGCGGGGCGACGTGGGCGGCGTACTCGTTCGTCGGCGTCGCGCCGCGCGCGGTCGTCACGTGGGCGTCGGGCACCGCGAAGGTCACCTGGTACGACGTCGACGGCGGCGGCCCGCCCCGCACCGCCGAGTGGCCGACCGCGGATCCGACCGCCGCGCTTGCCGAGGTGCTCGGCGAGATGCGCCCGGTGGATGTGCCGGGACTGCCGCGGTTCTGGGGCGGCGCGGTCGGCTGGATCGCCTACGACTGCGTACGCGCGTTCGAGGATCTGCCGGCGCGCGCGAAGCCGGATCTCGATCTGCCGCCGCTCGCGATGGTCGTCACCGACACGCTCCTCATCTTCGACAACCTCCGCCAGACGCTGAAAGTCGTCGCGACCCCGTACGTCGCGCGCCCCGAGCGCGCCGAGGCGGCCTACGACCGGGCGTGCGCGCGCATCGACGCGATCGTCACCACGCTGCGGGCGCCGCGCAGGCCGCTCCCCGAGCTCGAGCCTCCGCACCACGGCGAGCGCGCCTCGATGGATACGCCGCCGAGCTCGTTCACGCGCGCCGATTACGTCGCCGCCGTCGATCGCGTGAAGGAGTACATCCTCGCCGGCGATGCGTTCCAGGTCGTGCTGTCGCAGCGGTTCACCGAGCCGGCCGCCGGCGCGCGCGCCCTCGACGTCTACCGCGCGCTGCGCGTCATCAATCCGTCGCCGTACATGTTCCACCTCGAGTTTCCCGAGGCCCGTGTCACCGGAGCATCTCCGGAAACGCTCGTCCGGCTCTCGGACGGTCGCGTCGAGGTCCGCCCGATCGCCGGGACGCGCCCGCGCGGCAAGACCGCCGCCGACGACGAGCGCCTCGCCGCCGAGCTGCTCGCGGATCCGAAGGAGCTCGCCGAGCACCTGATGCTGATCGACCTGGGGCGCAATGATGTCGGGCGCGTCGCCGAGGTCGGCAGCGTTCACGTCGCCGAGCAGATGGTCGTCGAGCGCTACTCGCACGTGATGCACCTGACGTCGCACGTCGTCGGCACGCTCGCGCCCGGCAAGACCTGGCTCGATGTGCTGCGCGCCGCGTTCCCGGCCGGCACGCTCAGCGGGGCCCCGAAGATCCGCGCGATGGAGATCATCGACGAGCTCGAGCCTCACCAGCGCGGCATCTACGGCGGCGCGGTCGGCTACGTCAGCTACACGGGCAACCTCGATCTCGCGATCGCGATCCGCAC
>Ga0207683_10005017_pt1 | contig 11370 bp, 10 predicted proteins | sample KBSM73metaG_FD_184333 | JGI IMG/M metagenome (GOLD analysis project Ga0207683, IMG submission 184333) | Miscanthus rhizosphere microbial communities from Kellogg Biological Station, Michigan, USA - KBS M7-3 metaG (SPAdes) (version 2) | ecosystem: Host-associated > Plants > Roots > Rhizosphere >...
CCCTTTCACGGCGGTAACACGGGTTCGATTCCCGTAGGGCGCGCCAATGATTTCAATGGCTTAGGTCAACTTTCTTAGAGTTTCGCCTCGCCGTCTCCAACTTTTCTCTAACTGATCTTTGTTACCGGTGATGCATCTCGAGAGCGCGAGCGCGCGACGGATGTGCACGCCTCGTGCTCGTAAATAAGCTAGCGCGATCGAACATCTCTCCGCGACGCCTGGATCCCCCATCGGCGGGCCGGGATGCGACTGCCCAGATCAAAGAAGCCGAAGGTCGAGCCGATGAAGCGCCGCCGGCAGTCCGAACGCGAACAAACCAACTTACGTCGTTCCGGCCATCACCGAATGGGGCTGGAGCTACAGCTTTGGCATCAACGATACGGACCTTCTGCCTGGACCGTACTGGGGCACGGATCATCTGGAAGTGTCCGGAGATGCCCTCCTACCCTCGGGGCTAACGGCAAAGCCGATTGAGCTCACACTTGTGCCCGGCGGCCCGCTGACCGAACAATCAATTCGGTGGCAGGTATCCCAAGCGACGTTGCCGGTGCATTGTTGGTGCCAGTAAGGATCGCATGACCGTAATCATTTGATAGACGCAGCGTGGAGCCCGTCAGAATTCAGTATTCGCCGATCAATCGGCGCCCTCGCCTGCAATGGCCGGATGGGGCGCGTATCGCATTGTGGCTCGTGCCGAACGTCGAGCACTACGAGTACTTGCCGCGCACCGGACAGATGCGCGATCCCTGGCCGCGCATGCCGCATCCGGACGTGCTGGGCTACAGCCGCGCCGACTACGGCAACCGCATCGGCATCTGGCGCACCTTCGACGTCATCGATCGCTACAAGATGCCCTGCACAGTGTCGCTCAATCTCGCGGTCTACGAGCACTTTCCCGAGATCATGCAGGCCTGCGAGGCGCGCAACTGGGAAGTGCTGTGCCACGGCATCTACAACACAGACTATCTGTGGGGCCTGCCCGAACACGACGAGCGCGCGATCATCGCCGATTGCGTCGCGACGCATCGCCGCCTGACCGGCCGTGAACTGCCGGGCTGGTTCTCTCCGGCCGCGACATGGACCTTGAACACGCCCGACCTCGTCGCCGAGGCCGGCATCAAATATTATTGCGACTGGGGCTTCGACGATCAGCCGTTTCCGATGCAGGTAAAATCCGGCCGCCTGCTTGCGATGCCGTATTCTTTCGATGTGAATGACGGCATCAACTTCCGCGGCAATGTCGAGGCGGAGGAGTTCGCGCAATCGACCATTGCGATGTTCGACCGACTTTTTGCGGAAGGCGCGGAACAAGGCCGCGTGATGTGCATCCCGGTGCACCCGTTCATTCTCGGCCAGCCGCATCGCGTCCGCCACCTCGACGCCATCCTCAAGCACATCGCATCGCATGACCGTGTCTGGATGGCGACCGGCGGACAGATCGCCGACTGGTACATCGCGAACTACCTGCCGCTGCTCGACGCGCATCTCGCCGAGTTCGCCGCATGACCGAGCGAACACCCGGCCCCGATCACGCGCTCTACGCGCATTCGCCCCTCCCCGGCCGCGCGGCGCTGCGCTGGCCCGGCGGCACGCGCGTCGCGCTCATGGTGTTTCTCTACTTCGAATACTGGGAGTTCGATCCGCCCAAGGGCGCGGTCTACGACAAGCGGCACGACGGTCCGCTCGGGGGAATATTTCCGAACTACAAAGTTCACGCCCAGTACGAATACGGCAACCGCGTCGGCATCGTGCGCGTGCTCGATCTGCTCGACCGTCACAAACTGCCGGTGACCGTCGCGGCGAACGCGGGCGCGTGCGAACACTATCCCTATCTCGTCCGGCAATTCCGCGAGCGCGATTACGAGTTCGCGGCGCACGGCGCGTTCGCGACGCGAATGCTATCCAGCGCCATAAGTGAAGCCGAGGAGCGCACCGCGATCGCCGGCACGCTCGGCACCATCGAACGCGCCACCGGCACGCGTCCGCGCGGCTGGATCGGACAGGATTACGGCGAGTCCACCGTCACAGCGCGCCTGCTCGCCGAAGCCGGGCTGCGTTACGTCGCCGACTGGGGCAATGACGACCAGCCGTATTTTCTGCAGACGCAGCCGCCGCTGCTGTCGATCCCGAACCAGGCCGAATGGGACGACGTGCAGTTGATCTGGCACCGCAAGGTCCATCCCGCGATCTGGCACGATAGCGTGCTGGAGGCGTTCACGCAGCTTCACGCCGACGGCGCGGCATCCGGAACGGTGTTCGGGCTGCATATCCATCCGTGGCTTCTCGGCCAGCCGCACCGCATCGCCATGCTGGAAGCGGCGGTCGAGAAAATCACGGCAGCGACGGATGTCTGGCGCACGACCGCGGCGGGCATCGCACAGCATATGGGCCCGCGCTAGTTCCACTCATGAGGGCACAGAACTTGCTTCGATCGGCGCCAACCGCCGATAGGAGCACCCGATGTCTGCAAAATTTCGTCTGATCGCCTGCACGCTGGCGTTTCTTGGAACAGCGCCCGCCTTCGCGCTCGACAAGGTTACCGTCGCGGTCAATCCGGTCTCCTCGTCGCTGCCCTATTTCATTGCGGTCGACCGCGGTTACTTCCAGGACGCCGGCATCGAAACCGACATGAAACGCATCGCGGTGCCGACGCTCGCGATCGGCGGCATGGTGGCGGGCCAGATCGACGCGGTCGCGGTGATCCTCGCGATCGACGGCGCCAACGCCAACCTGAAAAAGCCCGGCGTCATCACGTTCATCGCGCTGAACGCGCAGAGCTCGAAATACCGGATGGAGCAATTCGTCATCCGCAAGGGGTATGAAGCGAAGTCGCTTGCCGACCTGAAGGGCGCGCGCATCGCCAGCGCACCGGGGCTCGGCAACATCACGCTCGCGAAGGCCGCGCTCGCCAAGGCCGGCCTCAAGGAGGGCGACTACACGCTCGACCAGCTCGAAATGGCGCAGCACGTCAACGTGATGAAGTCGGGCCAGTACGACGCCGCCTACACGCTCGAGCCCGGCGCGACGATGATGGACCAGATGGATATCGGCAAGACGCTCGAGTCCGGCATCATCGCCAACATTGTGCTCGGCGACCGCAATGCCAACGCCTATGTGGGCGGCGCAGCGCTGAGCGAAGACTTCATCAAGGCGCGCCCGGATGTCGCCAAGCGCTACGCGGAAGCCTGGAACAAGGCGCTCGACCTGATCGCGAACGATCCGAAGGAAGCGCGCAAGTATCTGCTCAAGAATACAGTCACGCCGGAAAGCGTGGTCGACACCGTGCCGCTGCTGCTGCACACGCCGGTGTCGAAGCTCACCGAGCAGGATCGCAAGAACTTCCAGGCCTATGTGGACTTCGCGATCGGCGTCGGCGCCGTGTCGGAGAAGATCGACATGACGAAGTTCCTGAAAGCGTATTGAGACGTGGCCCTCTTGGCGAACGCGGCGCGCGCAGCGCCAGTGTCGGCTCGCCCGCATATCACGGTCCGCGGGCTGACCAAGCGCTTCAAGGACATGGTCGTCTACGACAAGTTCGATCTCGACATTCCGCGCGGCAAGATCATCTCGGTGTTCGGCCCGAACGGTTGCGGCAAGAGTACGCTGATCAACCTGATGGCCGGGCTCATTCCAAAGGACGGCGGAGAAATTCTCTTCGACGGCTTCAAGGTCGAGGACGTCCGGATCGGCTACGTATTCCAGAACTATCGCGAGGCACTGTTTCCCTGGCTGCGCGCGCGCGACAATATCGAGTATCCGCTCAAGTTCATGAAACTGGCAAAAGCCGAGCGGCGCCGCCGCGTCGAGGCGCTGGTCGAGCGGCTCGGCGTGCGCATCGATCTCAATCGCTACCCGTACGAAATGTCGGGCGGCCAGCAGCAACTCGTCTCGATCATGCGCGCACTGGTGATAGATCCCGAGGTGCTGTTCCTAGACGAGCCGTTCTCGGCACTCGATTACGAGATGACGCTGTTCATGCGCGAGCAGTTGCAGCGCGTATTCATGGACACCGGCACCACCACGATGATCGTGTCGCACGATCTGGAAGAAGCCGTGTACGTCGCCGACGAGATTCTGCTGCTTACGCGCGCGCCTACGAATGTGGCGGACCTCGTGTGCTTCGACGCGCCGCGCCCGCGTACCGACGCGACGCTCTCGCAGCCCGACTTCGTGCGCGTGAAGGCGCACTCGCTGGCCGTGTTCCAGCGCGAGGTGCGGCGATGAGCCCGCGCTGGAATGCCGAGCCATTCGTGCCGCTGATCGGAATCGTCGGGCTTCTCGGTCTCTGGTATCTCGCTGTGAACACGCGCGTTATCGATCCGGTGCTGCTCCCGCTGCCGACCGACACCGCCAAGGCCGCCTGGAAAGGCTTCAGCGGCGGCAAGCTCGGCGTGGATTTTCTCATCACACTGCAGCGGACCGGCCTGGCGATCGCGCTCGCCTCGGCCATCGGCATTCCGGTCGGACTGATCCTCGGCGCATCCGAGAAGCTCTATCGCTCGCTCGAATTCGTCGTCGACTTTTTCCGCTCGACACCCGCGACCGCGATCTTCCCGCTGTTCCTGCTGCTGTTCGGCGTCGACGACAAGACAAAGATCTATGTGGCGACCTTTGCGGCCGCGCTCGCGATTATCTTCAACGTCGCCTATGGGGTGATGAACGCGCGCAAGACGCGCCTGCTCGCCGCCTGGCTGATGGGCGCGCGGCGCCATCAGATCTTGCTGATCGTCTTGCTCGAGTCCTTCCCTCAAACGTTCATCGGCCTGCGCACCGGCGTCTCGCTTGCGCTGATCGTCGTGATCGTGGCTGAGATGTTCATCGGCTCGAAGGACGGGCTCGGCAACAGCATCTTCGAGGCGCAGCAGATGTTCGAGATGCCGGCGATGTACGCCGCCATTTTCGCCTCGGGCGCCCTCGGCTATGGTCTGAATCTGCTGTTCCGCGTGATCGAGAAGCGAGTCGTGCACTGGTCCGGGAAATGAACAAGCCTGCCAAATTCGACGTCGATCCGGCGCGCATGCCGCGGCTCGCGGAGCTGACCAGCGCCGCCGAGTTCGAGGCGCGGCGCCCGCCGCTGCCGCTGTCGCTCGAAGAGCTCGAGCTGTTGCTGCGGCGCGATCTCGACCTGATCCGCTATCCCGCGCGGCCCTGGGTGCTGTCGCACGACGCGCCCAACGGCGCGCCTGCGCTCGATGTGCTGATCGTGGGCGGCGGACAGGCCGGCCTCACCGCGGCATTCGGCCTGCTGCAGCAGCGCGTCACCAACATTCTAGTGATCGACGAGAACCCGGAGGGACAGGAAGGTCCCTGGGGCACCTATGCCCGCATGCCGACCTTGCGCACGCAGAAGGACGTCGGTGGCATCGATCTCGGCCTCCCGAACCTGTCGCTGCGCGCGTGGTTTGAGGTGCAGTACGGCCGCCGCGCCTGGGAAGAGCTGTACAAGATTCCGACCGATATCTGGCTGCGCTATCTCGCCTGGTATCGCTGCGTGCTTGGCATCCCGGTGCGCAATAGCGCGCGGCTACTGCGCTTCCGGCCGGAGAACGATCTCATCGCGTGCGAGGTCGAGCAGAACGGCAAGACGCAGACGTTGTGGACCCGCACGCTCGTGCTCGCGACCGGGATCGAAGGCAATGGCGTGCGCCATGTGCCGGATTTCATCGCGGCGAACCTTCCGCGCGAGCGCTGGGCGCATACGCACGAGCCGATCGATTTCGCCGGCCTCAAAGGCCAGACCGTCGCGGTACTCGGCGGCGCGGCGTCGTCGTTCGACAACGCCATCATTGCGGCCGAGCACGCCACAGCGGTGCATGTGCATCACCGCTCCAAGGAGCTGCGCGCCTACAATCCGATGGGCTGGGCCGAGTTCTCGGGATATCTCGCCCACTTCCCCGATTTGCCGGTCGAGGCACGCTGGCGGTTCTCGCGCCAGCTCAAGCGCTTCAAGATGGGCCCGCCGAACACCACGATGCAGCGCGCGCGTGCACTCGCGAACCTGCACATCCATTCCGGCGCGCACTGGAACGCGGTCAGTGTCGACGGTACGCGCATCCGGATTGATGCGACCGACGGTCCGCTCACGGCCGACTTCATCATCGCCGGAACCGGCTACATCGTCGATCTCACGGTGAAAGCAGAGCTTGCCGAGCATCTCGGCGTGATTGCGACCTGGCGCGACAAGTACACGCCGCCCGCCGGCGAGGAAGACGAAAGCCTCGCGGCCGCCACCTATCTCGGGCCGAACTTCGAGATGACCGAGAAGACGCCCGGCGCAGCGCCCTGGCTGGAAGCGGTCTTCAACTTCAGCCGTGGCGCGCAGATGAGCATGGGCCCGATGCCCATTGGCCTCTCCGGTATCAAGTACGGCGCGCCGCGACTCGTGCAGGGCGTCACGCGGCGGCTATTTGTCTCGGATACCGAACGTTATTTCGAAGGCATGAGGGTCTGGCAGGACAGCGACGACGTCGCCGAGCCGTGAGGCGCACGGCTGCTCCAACTTTGTGCATGTTGACTGCCGCGCAAGCAGCGCGCACGCTTCACGCGCCAAGGCCCTTCGACCGGCGACCAAGAAACGATTGTCCGGCACCGCCGATCCGCACGCCACGCCATGATCCCGCTGGCCTGCGACTTGCTACGCGACTGCGGAGTTTTCAACATCCCCACGCCTAGAAATCCGCGAGGAGACACATCATGCGCTTTACGGTTGAGCCCATTTCCAGTGTTGCGCGCCGCGCCGCACTGAGCCTCTCAGTCGCCCTGATCGCCGGCGGCGTCGCGCTCGGCGCCGCGCATGCACAGGACAAGGCCGCGATGCTGCTCCCCGGAAGCGTCAACGACCAGAGCTGGAACGCGATCGGTCTTGCCGGACTGAACAAGCTCAAGGAGATGGGCTACGAGACCGCCTACTCTGAGAACGTGTCGCCCGCCGACCAGATCGAGACGATGAAGGACTATGCGCGGCGCGGCTTCAGCCCGGTGATCGGCCATTCGGGACGCTTCCTCTCCGCCGGCCAGCGCGTCGGACCCGAATTCGACAAGACCTGGTTCGTCGTCGCTTCTGCCGCGCAGGGCGCCGGCAAGAACGTCGCCGGGCTCGATTACAACAACATCCACATCGGCTACCTGATGGGCGTGCTGGCCGCGCGGATGTCCAAGAGCGGAAAGGTCGGTGTCGTGTCGGGGCTCGAGGGCCTGCCGAACGTGGTGCAGTACGTTGGCGGCTTCCGCCTCGGTGCCAAGGCCACCAAACCCGACATCGAGGTCAAGGTCATCTACATCAAGGATATGGAGGATGCAGCGTTGTCGAAGGAGGCCGCGCTCTCCCTGATCGCCGGCGGCGCCGACTTCATCTACGGCAAGCTCAACGCCGCCCAAATGGGCCTCATTCAGGCCGCCAAGGAGAAGGGCGTCTACACCAGCGGCCGGTCCTTCGGACATGTGGCGGCCGCACCCGAGGCCGTCGTGACCGCGACCATCGAGAACTGGCCGGCGATGTACGCGGCGGCCGCCAAATCGGTCAAGGACGGCACGATCAAGCCGGAACTGACGATGTACGGCTACGACTCCCCGGCCGGCTCGGGCGCGGACCTGAAATACTCCGACAGCAAGGCGTTCGGCCCGGCAGTGCCGCCCGCGGTCGCCGAGGCGGTCGAGGCGGTCAAGAAGAAATTCACTTCCGGCGAACTGAAGGTCACCGTCACCAAGGAAGACGCGCGCGGCGGCGTCTGAGGCTGCTTCGCCGGGAAGCGGCTTTCATGACTGCCCTGCTGGAGATGCGCGGGATCTCCAAGGCCTACGGTTCCGTGCAAGCCAATGCCGGCATCGACCTGACTGTCACGGCCGGGTCGATCATCGGATTGCTGGGCGAAAACGGCTCGGGCAAGAGCACGTTGATGAAGATCCTGTTCGGCATGGTACGGCCGGACCAGGGCGCGATCATCTTCAAGGACGCCGAACTCGCGCCCGGCTCGCCGCGCGAGTCGCTGCGCGCCGGCATCGGCATGATCCACCAGCACTTCACACTGGTGAACGCCATGACGGTCGCCGACAACGTCATGCTGGCGCTCGGCGATGCAGGCTTCTGGCTCGATCGCAACGGCGTCGCCGAGCGCATCACGCAATTGAGCCGCAGCTATGGGCTCGGGATCGACCCGGATACGGTCGTCGAGAACCTGCCGCTCGGTGCGCGCCAGCGGGTCGAGATCGTCAAGGCGCTGATGCGCGGTGCCGATCTGCTCGTGCTCGATGAGCCGACATCGATCCTCTCCCCGCCCGAGATCGAGGGTCTGATCGGCGTAATGCGCAAGCTGAAGGCCGACGGGCGCGCGATCATCTTCATCACGCACAAGCTCGGCGAGGTGCTCTCGGTTTGCGACGAGGTCGTGGTGCTGCGCGACGGCAAGGTTTCGGGACGCACGCCGGTCGCGGGCGCGACGCGCCAGGGCCTCGCGCACATGATGGTCGGCCGCACGCTCGCGGAGCCGCCGCAGCGCGCCAGCCGCGCGCCGGGGCCGGAGCGGCTTGTCGCGCGCAACCTGAGCGCACGCGATTCCGCGGGTCTGGCGCGGTTGCAGGATGCGAGCTTCAGCCTGCGCGGCGGCGAGGTCCTCGCGCTCGCCGGCATCGACGGCAACGGCCAACAGGAATTGTGCGACACGTTGGCCGGTCTGTTTCCGGCGCTCGCCGGCACCATCCTGCTCGACGGCACCGATGTGACCGGCTGGAGTTCGAAGGCGCGGCTCACCGCCGGCCTCGCCTACATTCCGGCTGACCGCAGCGACACCAGTCTGGTGCAGAGCATGAGCGTCGCCGACAACCTCGCGTTGCGCGACGTCGCCGAGGAGCCCTTCTCCCGCTTCGGCTGGCTTGACGCCGCCGGTGCGCGCACCCTGGTCGAGCAGCGCACCCGACAGTTCGGCGTGCGCATGGCGGGGAGCGATGCGGCGATCGGCACGCTGTCCGGCGGCAACCAGCAGAAGGTGGTGCTCGCACGCGAGATCGGACGCGAGCCGGGCGTGCTGATTGCATTTCAGCCGACTTGGGGGCTCGATCCCGGCGCGACGCGCTTCGTCGTCGATACCATCCTCGCATTGCGTGACCGCGGCGGCGCCGTGCTCTACATCTCGTCGGAGCTCGACGAGGTGCTCAGCGTCGGCGACCGGATCGGCGTGATCTGTGAAGGCCGCATCGCCGGCATCACCGATCGCGCCGATGTCGATATCGTAAGGCTGGGACTGCTGATGGCGGGCGCGCATAGCCAGGCAGCCGCCGCATGACGGTCGCCGCGATCATGCCCCGCTCTCCGTGGCGCGGCGGCCTCGCCTGGCGCGTCATCCAATCGGTGGTCTGGTCGCTCGTGATCACCGGCATCCTGATTCTGATGGCGGGCAAAAACCCGCTCGTCGCCTATCAGCATATCGTACTCGGCGCGTTCGGTTCCTGGGATCGCGTCATCGTCGGCCTGAACAAGGCTGCGCCCTACATGCTGGCCGGCGTTGGCGTCGCGCTTTGCTTTCGCGGCAACGTCGCCAACATGGGTTCCGAAGGTCAGATCGCGATGGGCGGGCTTGCGGCCTCCATCGTGGCGCTGATCGGCGCGGGAGCGCTCGGCGGCCTGGTGCTGCCGGCCGCGATCGTGGCGGGCATTCTCGGCGGCGCCGCATGGGCGGCGATCGCCGCTGCGATCAATCTGTGGCGCGGGGTGCACGAAGTTCTCGTCACTTTGATGATGAACTTCATCGCCTGGCTGATCGTCGCCGAGTTCCTGCACGGCCCGCTCGGCGAAATGGACGCCGGCTTCCCGCAGACGCCGATGTTCGACAACGCCGCCTGGCTGCCCAAGCTTGTCGCGCGCACCGATCTGCACATCGGCATCGTGCTCGCGGTTCTTGCCGCCATCGCGGCGCATGGCGTGCTCTGGCACACTGTGATCGGCTTCCGCTGGCGGCTCGCCGGCGCGAGCGACCGCGCCTCGCATTACGCGGGCGTATCGCGCGCACGTTCGGTCTTGGGGTTGATGATCACCAGCGGGGTCCTCTCCGGCATCGCTGGGTCGATCGAGGTGCTCGGCGTGCACTACCGGCTGATCGAGGGCTTCTCGCTCGGCTTCGGCTTCAACGCCATCGCCATTGCACTGCTCGCGACCCTGAAGCCGCTCTGGGTCATCCCGGCCGCGCTGTTCTTCGCGTTCCTGGAAACCGGCGCGCTCTCGATGCAGCGCCAGATCGGCATTCCATCGTCGCTGGTGCTCGTAATCCAGGGACTGAGCCTGATTTTCGTGCTTTGCGCGGTCGGCCGCGGCGGGAGGAAGGTTTGATGGATGCCGCCCTGACGATCGATTTCCTCAGCGCGACGGTGCGGATCGCGACGCCGATCCTGCTCGCCGCGATGGGCGGCATCCTGATCGAGCGCGCCGGCACGTTCGCGGTCGGGCTCGAAGGCATGATGCTGTCGGGCGCCTTCTTCGGCGTTGTCGGGGCGTATCTGTCGGGCAGCATCGTCATGGGCCTACTCGCGGCCTGCTTCGGCGGAATGCTGTTCGGCGCGATCGTCGCGGTTGCGACGACGCGCTTCGATACCGAGCACATGGTGACCGGGCTTGCGGCGAACCTGCTCGCGCTCGGCTTCACCAGCTTCGCGCTGCGCACCATCGTCGGGCGCGGTCAGGCGCCGGTGATCCATATTCCGCTGCTGCAGCCGCTGCCCATTCCATTCCTCGCCGACATCCCGGTGATCGGCACGCTGCTGTTCCGCCAACCGCCGTTGACCTACCTCGCCTTCGTGGCGGTGGCCGCCATCGCGGTATTCCTGCGCCGCACCCGCGGCGGCCTGCTGCTCACCGCCAGCGGAGAAAATCCACTCGCCGTCTTCGCGGCCGGGACCGATCCGATCCGGACACGCTTCGTCGCGCTGCTCGGCGGCGGCGTGCTCGCCGGGCTCGCAGGCGCGGTGCTCTCGCTGCAGCAGATCGGCACCTTCACCGACGGCATGACCGGCGGACGCGGCTACATGGCGCTCGCCGCCGTGATCGTCGGGCGCTGGCTGCCGCTCGGCACGCTCGCGGGCTGCCTCATGTTCGGTGCAACCGAGGCGCTGCAATTGCGCGTGCAGGCGTTCAACCTGCCGGTCTCGTCCTACGTGATCCAGATGGTGCCGTATCTGGCGGCCCTTCTGGTACTGGCCGGGATCGGCCGCACCGCGCGTCTGCCCTCGGCGATCGGCCAGCCGTTCCGGCATGACTGACGCATGATCCCTAGCGCCGCGCCGCACGAAGTGCTCGGATAAGACAAAACAAGCAAGGCGAGGAAAGCAGATGCAGATCGGTGCGCACAAGGTCGCGATGGCGGCTCCCAACGATGTGTCGGAGTT
>Ga0207683_10005020_pt1 | contig 11367 bp, 10 predicted proteins | sample KBSM73metaG_FD_184333 | JGI IMG/M metagenome (GOLD analysis project Ga0207683, IMG submission 184333) | Miscanthus rhizosphere microbial communities from Kellogg Biological Station, Michigan, USA - KBS M7-3 metaG (SPAdes) (version 2) | ecosystem: Host-associated > Plants > Roots > Rhizosphere >...
TGGCTGCAGGGACAGTGGCTGCAGGCGCAGCGGCGCGACGCTGACCGTGCCCTGGCGGCCCGTGACGCCCGGGTCCCTGGCCTGAACTGGGTGCTCGACGACGAGCTGCTCTCCGAGCTCCTGGGCGAAAGTGTCCAGATCATCAGGACCCGCTACAAACCGCACACCTCCGCCCTCGTTGCCTTCCGCCGGGCCGGCAACGGCAGTTACGCCAGCGGCAGTTATGCCAGCGGTGCCGGCAGCTACGGCTGGGCACTGACAACAACACCGGAGCACGTCGGGAAACTGCAGCAGCGGGCAGACAGTTCGCAACAGCGCGGCGGCGGCATCCGGCTTATCCAGCCCGATCATCTCCACCCCGACGTCGCCGTGGCGGCCGGTCCCATCGAGGAGGACTGGCCGCTTCGCCCCAACCTGCGCTGGCTCCGGGACCACGGACTCCGTCGGCTCGGAGCGCTCCCCGCGGCAGGGCGCTTCCTGGACCCCCCGGTCAGCGTGCTGAGATACAACCCGGAGCGCAGGCTCGTTGCCAGGGTCCCCACGGAGACGGTCCCCGTCGTCGTCAAGACCGCCGTCCAAGCTGACGAGGCTGCCGCGGGACTCCGCCTGCGGCAGCGGCTTCAGAGCCACGGCATCCCGGTCCTGCCCGAACTCGCGGACCCGGAATGCGCCGCGCACGGCATCAGTGCCTCCCCGGGCTGGGGCCAGGGAGACCTGGGCGGCGGCGGCAACGATCCGGCCGCCTACCGGGCCGGCCAAGCCCTGGCGGCGATCCATGGCATGGACACGGAGCCCGGGGCGGACCCGATGGCGGACATGGAGGACCTTGTACGCCAGCTCATGGCCACGCGGTCCATGATCACCTGCCTGCTCCCCGGGCTCGAGGCTCCGGTGGACGCGCTCACCGGCCGGCTCCTGGCCGCTGTCGGCGCCGCCGGCCCCCGAAGGCAACAGCCGGTGATGGTCCATGGTGACTTTTCGGCGGACCAAGTACTGGTGGACGGCCCGGCCATCCGCATCATCGATTTCGACCGCGTGACGACCTCCGACCCGGCGAGGGACCTTGGGTCCTTTGCCGCGGTGGAGGACATCGCAGACCCCGCCGGCGTCGGGCCCGTCGCCGGCGGCCGTAAGACGGCCCAGTTGATCGACGGTTACCGCGACGCCGGCGGGCATGTGACGCAGGCCGGGGTGGAGACCTGGGCGGCCTTCCGGTTGTTCCTGAACAGCGTCGACCCGTTCCGGAACCGGGCCAGCGACTGGCCGGCCGACACGAACTGGCAGATCCGCCGAGCCTTGGAGCTGATCGCGTGAGCTGGCACCCACCGCTTTGGAAATACATCGACGACGCCGGCACCCCGTGGCGCGTCCGCTGGGCGTGGCCCGACAAAGAACCCGGAGAATACCTGCTTGAGGTCGCGACTGCGGGACGGCCCGGCGTCCGGGGAGCCCATCTGAGCCAAGGCCACTTTGAGCTCCTGCCGGAGGACGATCCCTACCTGCCGGCCCTTCGGACGGAAAGACAGCGCGGGGAAATCATTTCCCACTGGCCCTACATGCGGGCGATCATCCGGGCGGAGGGCTGCTACATCAAGATCTTCCGGCCCGGAGGCGCCGCCGTCCCCGCCGAACGATGCGCCCAGATGGACCGCTTGCTGGACGCCGGTGCCTTCACGGCGCCCAAAGTGCTTCGGAGCTCCCCGGACACCCTCGTTTTAAGCGCCCTCTCCGGACCGACGCTGGGCGAAATCGGCGAGGACTACGTCACGATCGGCGAAAAAGAGTTTGACGACGCATGGGAAAAATGGTCCCGCGCGTGGCTCGCCCAGCTGAGCGCGGCGTCTGACGCCAGCAGACGAACCATTCTGGGCGCAATGCCGGTCCATTCACCGGAGGCGGAAGCAAACGCCGCGGCCCGTTGGTTGAAACGATGGCTGCGCCACACAGAGAACGTCCCGGAACTGTCCACCCAACGCCACACGTTGATGGCCATGGCAGATTACGTCACGGCGAACTTGCTCGGCTCGGTACCGGACCCACTGGTATGGGCGCACGGAGACCTGCACGACCGGCAGATCATCGCTGGCGACGACCGGTCCCCGTTCGGGCTGCTGGACTTCGACGATGCTGCCCAGGCCGAGGCCGCCCGCGACCTCGCTTACCTGGATTTCCATCTGGAGCGCCGCCTGAGGCGCAATAGCCTGACGCCGGGGCGATACCTAAAGGCTCACTCGGAGGTGTTGGCCGTCGCCCGGCAACTGCAGGTCAGCCCGGATCGGTTCGATGCCTACTCGGACGCACGCTGGCTGCGCCTGGCCTGTTCTTCGCTCCCGTCGGGCTCATCTCTGGCGACCCGCGTTCTCGAGGAACGGGTACGGCATCGTCAGTCCTTCGGATTCACCCCACTGGCCGCCAGCCAGTCCCTCGGATCCAGGGGCTGATCCAATGGGCTGGCATCCGCCCGTACCGGCCGCCATCCTGGATGCTGACAACACCGAATGGCAGGTCATCCGGTCCTGGCCCGACGACGCCGCAGAGGACTACGTCCTGGAGCTGGCAGCGCCCGGCCGGGCAGGAGTCCGGGCAGCCCACCTCCGGGCGGGGCAGTTGGAGCTCCTGCGGCGCGGCCGCGACCGGCGTCTCCCCGCCCTGAAACACGCGTCACCGCTGGGTGAGGTGGTGGTTCACCGGGCCCACAAGCGTGCCGTGGTCAAGGCTGGGGAACACTACCTCAAGATCTTCCGGGCCCGCCAGTCCGACGAAGCGGTGGGCAGGCACGAACGGATGAACGAACTCCTCGGCGCAGGGGACTTCCTCACCCCGGAAATTGTTTCCTCCACCCCTGGCTGCCTCACCCTCATGACGCTGCCCGGCCGCTCCCTGTTCGAGCTGGGAATCGACCCCGCGGTCAGCGATGTGGTCTTTGAAAAAGCCTGGCAAAAGTGGTCCCGGGCCTGGGTCCAGCAGCATTCCCTGGCCTTGGCGCCCGCGCACCGCCCCACTCTCGAGGCGCTCCCGGTCCGGACGGCCGCCGTCGAACTGGCGAGACTGCAACACACGGTGCACCTGTGGCTGGTGCACGCCGGGGACATTCCGGCGGCGCAAGCCGAGCGCGCGGCCGTCCGCGGGGCCGCAGGGCAGGCCGCCCAAAAGCTGCTCCGGACCGATCCGGATCCGCTGGTGTGGTCCCACGGGGATCTTCACGACAAGCAGATCTTCACCGTGGATCCCGGCGCGCCCCTGGGTCTGCTGGACTTCGATGAAGCCTGCCGCGCCGAGGCCGCCGCCGACCTCGGCAACATCGCCGTGCACCTTCAGCTGCGCCTGCATCAACACCGGCTGACCGCCGAAAGGTACCAAACCGCCCGCCGCCACGTCATTGCCACGGCCGAGGAACTGCATGTCACCCCGGCGCGCTTCGACGCCTACGCCGCCGCGACCCGCCTGCGGCTCGGCTGCCTGTATTCCTTCCGGCCGCAGTGGGCCGACCTGGCGGAGGACTTCCTCATTCCGGATGGTGAACAGGCCCTGGCGGCGGGAGTTCCGGCCGCTAAAGTGGAGCCCACGTACTGACTGCACACCAGACCGAAACCGCCCCACACCGAACCGCCCCACACCGAACCACCGAACCACCGCGCGTTGCGCCGAACCGGGAGGACCGCTGGCATGGCTTACATCAAGGTTGGAACCGAAAACAGCACAGACGTTGAGCTCTACTACGAGGACCACGGATCCGGCCAGGCCGTGGTCCTGATCCATGGCTACCCACTGGACGGCTCGTCGTGGGAAAAGCAGAGCGCAGCGCTGCTCGGTGCCGGCTACCGTGTGATCACCTACGACCGGCGCGGCTTCGGACAGTCCAGCAAGCCCACCGAGGGCTACGACTACGACACGTTCGCGGCGGACCTCAACACCATCCTGACCACCCTCGACCTGAACGACGCCGTGCTGGTGGGCTTCTCCATGGGCACCGGCGAGGTGGGCCGCTACCTTGGAACCTACGGCTCTGCCCGGGTGGCGAAAGCCGTGTTCCTGAGCTCCCTTGAGCCATACCTCCTTCAGGCCGAGGACAACCCGGGCGGGGTCCCGCAGTCGGTGTTCGACGGGCTGATGGAGGCCGTGACGGCGGACCGGTACGCCTTCTTCACGGAATTCTTCAAGAACTTCTACAACAGCGAAACCCTCCTCGGCACCCCCCGGCTCAGCCAGGAGGTCATGAACGCCGGCTGGAACCTCGCCACCAGTGGTGGGGCCACGGCGTCGGCGGCAGCGCAGCCGACCTGGTACACGGACTTCCGTGCCGACATTCCCAAGATCGATGTCCCGGCCCTCATTGTGCACGGCACGGCGGACAACATCCTGCCGATCGACGTCGCCGGCCGCCAGTTCGCCAAGGCGCTGCCGAGTGCCGAGTACGTGGAGATCGACGGCGCCCCGCACGGCATGCTGTGGACCCACGCCGCGGAGGTCAACGAGGTTCTGCTGCGGTTCCTGGCGAGCTGACCGGGGCTGCCGCGGAGCCGCCCCTGGTTGACACAGATCAGATGGGTACGGTTCAATCTTTTGCATATGCTGAAATAACAGTTCCACGATACGAATATTTTGTCCGTATAGCCCTACACCGTGGATGCCAGCATTGACACAAAGGATCTGGCACATGCTGTTGGACGACTTTAATGCCGCCGGACGCGCGGAGGCCGCCGCCGCCCTGCGCCCCTGCCTGGACATCGAGCGATGGATTGAGGAGATCGTCGGCTCGAGGCCCTTCGACAGTACGGAAATCCTCCTCCAAACCGCCGGCCGCGCGGCGGAACCGTTCACCGAGGCGGAGGTGGAAGCCGCGCTGGCCCACCATCCCCGCATCGGCGAACGGGCCGCAGGAAACAGCGCGGAGGCCCGGCTCTCCCAATCGGAGCAGGCGAGCCTGGGCGCTCCGGATCCGGCCGTCGCCGCAGCCATCGCCGCAGGGAACCGGAGCTATGAAGAAAAATTCGGCCAGGTCTTCCTGATCCGCGCGGCCGGCCGCAGCCGCGAGGAGATCCTGGCGGCCCTCAACGCCCGGCTCACCCACACTCCCGAAGAAGAACAAGTGGTCATCGGCCAGCAGCTGCGCGAAATCGCGGTACTCCGACTCGAAGGACTGATAGGCGCATGAGCACTTCCCACGTCACTACCCACGTTCTGGACACGGGCTCCGGCAAGCCCGCCGCGGGCGTCGCAGTCACCTTGGACATGCTCGACGGCGAACGCTGGGTCAGGATCGCGGCCGGCGCCACGGACGATGACGGCCGCGTCAAGTCGCTCGGCCCCGACAGCCTGGGCTCCGGCACCTACCGCCTGGGCTTCGACACCGGAGCCTATTACGCGGCTGCCGGGACCGAGACCTTCTTCCCCGAAGTCACACTGACCTTTGCGGTGTCCGAATCGCAGGCCCACTACCACGTCCCGCTTCTGCTGAGCCCCTTCGCCTACTCCACCTACCGGGGCAGCTAAGCCCGAAGCAGCCCAGACCGGCTGCCAGCACCACGTCACACCCCTACCGGTCCCGGCACCGCTCCGGGCACAGGCCTCCCTGCCTGGTGGCCGGCGCAGCCATGTTCCGGCGCAGCCATGCACCCCGGGCCAGTCACAAACGACATTTTCGCGGCGAACCGGCCCAGCCGGCCCATGACCCTTGACAGTGGCCCACGTCACTCCTACTCTGAATTTTGGGATCCCAAAACGGGATCCCAAAAGAAATAAGCTTGCCGGGCCCCGCCCTCCCAGATTCTGCACCTGATCCGAACCTGATGTCAGCGCTGACATCAGCCCCCTATCAACCGCCGCGATCGACTCAGGGCCCGCGCACAGGACGCCCCACACTCCGGCATCCTGACCCTCAAACAAATCCCCCATCACTTGCCGGCATGTTTACTCTCTATCAAGGAGAAGTTGTGTCTCTTCCAAATACCGAAACAGCAGTACAGCCCGCTGAACCCACAGGCTCCAAGGACGGCGTGCAACGGCGCACGAATGTCCGATGGAAAATGTTCCTCCTCCTGCTGGTCCTCGTGTCCGTGAACTACATCGACCGGGGATCCATCTCTGTTGCCCTGCCCATCATCCAGAAGGAATTCAACATGGCCCCGGAGCTCGTGGGCCTCCTGCTCTCGGCCTTCTTCTGGACCTACGCCCTCATGCAGATCCCGGTCGGCTGGCTGATCGACAAGTTCGGCCCCCGCAAGGTGATGACCGCGTCCTGCGTCGGCTGGGGTGCCGCAACGGCGGCCTCCGGCCTGGCCGGAGGCTTTGTCAGCATGTTCATCGCCCGCCTCGGCATCGGCGTCACCGAGGCCGGCGTCATGCCGGCCGGCGGAAAGCTGAACGCCATCTGGATGCACAAATCGGAACGCGGCCGCGGCGCCACCATCCTTGACGCCGGAGCCCCTTTGGGCGCCGGGCTCGGCGGCATCCTCATCGCAGGCCTGATCGCCTCGACGGGCAGCTGGCGGAGCTCCTTCATCATCGCCGGCGCCGCCACCGTCCTCATGGGCCTCGCCGTCTGGTGGTACGTCCGGGACAACCCCCGCCAGCACCGCGGAGTCAACGACGCCGAGGCCGAGTACATCGAGGCCTCCCACGCCGCCGAGGACGCCGAAGCCGAGCTCGACGGCAGCAAGGGCAAGCGCGCCCTGCTCCCCTACCTGAAGTTCCGTTCCTTCTGGGCCATGTGCTTCGGCTGGCTGGGCTTCAACGGCGTCTTCTACGGCCTGCTCACCTGGGGCCCGCTCTACCTGGCCCAGGCCAAGGGCTTTGACCTGAAGACCATCGGCTGGTCCACGTTCGTGATCTTCGGCGCCGGTTTCGTCGGCGAAATCCTCGGCGGCACCATCGCCGACAAATGGCGGGCATCCGGCGCCTCGGCCAACCGCGTCATGCGCACCCTCCTGGGCACCTCCAGCGTCGTAGTGATCGGCGGCCTTGTCGGTGTCACCGTCGTTGCCGACCCGACGACGGCGGTAGTCCTGCTGTCCGTCGTCATGTTCTTCCTTCGCTGGGTGGGCCTCTTCTGGAGCATCCCTTCGATCCTGGGTGGCCGGACCAACGCCGGGGTCCTGGGCGGCGCGATGAACTTCAGCGGCAACATCTCCGGCTTCGTCACCCCGATCGCGGTCGGCCTGATCGTCGGTGCCACCGGCTCATACACCTGGGCGCTGCTGTACTTCGTGGGATCCGCGATCATCATGGGCGCATCCGTGCTGACCCTGAACTACAACAAGCGGCTCCCTGTCTAAGCTAGGCCACGAAACACCAGTTCCCGAAGCCGGGAACGCAGTGCCATAAAGAACCCGAAATGGAGCACCATGCTTACCGCAGAAGAAACCCAGGACAAGGAACGCCCCCTCCGGGAGGCTGTCCGGGACACCCTCCGCAACAGGATCTTTGAAGGGCACTACGTTCCCGGCACCAGGCTGGTGGAGCGCGACCTCGCCGCCGAATTCAACGTCTCCCGCCTCCCGGTCCGCGAGGCGCTGCGAATGCTGCGCCAGGAAGGCCTGGTCAGCGACCGCGGCGCTCGCGGGGCCGAAGTCAGCTCGCTCAGCCCCAAAGACGTGGAGGATCTCTTCGACGTCCGCCAGTCGCTCGAAGTGCTGGCCTGCAGGCTGGCCGCGGCCCGCGCCACACCGGAGGACCTCAGTGCGCTGGAAGCCTTGTTGGACGCGGCCGAGCTCTCTCTAGCCAAGGGCGCCATTATGGACGCCCACCGGGCCAACAGCGAATTCCACGATGCCATCACCCGGATCGCCAACAACGGCTTCCTCAAATCGGCGCTCGAACCCCTCCAGGGCCGGATGCACTGGCTGTTCCGGCATGTGAGCGACCTCCCCGAACTCATCGAAGAACATCGGGCGCTCTACACCGCGATCGCCAGCGGTGACCCTGACCGGGCGGCTGCCCAGTCGGCGTCGCACATCGACAAATACCGGGAACAGTTTCCGGAGAATTTCCGCCGGACGGAACCCGACCTTCATCGGAAGAAGTAATGAAACTCCTTGTCATCAACCCCAACATCAGCAACGATGTCACTTCGCTGATCGAATCCGAAGCCCGGCGTTCAGCCTCGCCCGGAACCGAACTGGTAGTCCGGACCGCCGGCCACGGCGTCGAATACATCGAAACCCGCTTTGAATCGCTGATCGCCGCCGGTGCCGTCGCCGAAATCATCGCAGAGTACACTCGCGACGGCGCCAGCGTCGACGGCGTGGTGGTCGCCGCATTCGGCGACCCAGGGATGCCGGCGCTGAAGGAACTCGCCGACGTCCCCGTCATCGGAATTACCGAGGCGGCACTCTGCGCCGCCGCCCTGCAGGGGCACCGGTTCTCGATCATCGCCATCTCGGACCGGATCCGGCCCTGGTATCTGGACTGCGTTGAACGGTTCGGGCTCGCCGGCCGGCTGGCCTCGATCCGCTCCATCAACGAGAGCCTCAACGGCATCGGTTCCGTGCAGCAGGACTTCAAGGAGACCCTGCTGGCGCTCAGCCGCCAGGCCGTCGCCGAGGACGGGGCCGACGTCGTGATCCTCGCCGGCGCGCCGCTCGCCGGACTTGCCCGCGAGCTTGCAGGCCAGATCCCCGTCCCCGTGGTGGACGGCATTTCCGCTGGCATCCAGATGGCCCAGTCCGTAGTCAACCTCCAGTCCGGTCCGCACCGGGCCGGCGCCTTCGCGCCGCCACCGGTCAAGGCCCGCAAGGGGCTTTCGAAAAACCTCGATGCCGCCCTCACGACGGCGCAGCACGCCACCCGGCTGCCCGCACCGTCCCACTAATTTTCTTTCTCGAAGGAGGACAACGATGTCCCACACCCCAGACCTTGTCATTGCCAACGGCACCGTGGTCAACAGTTTCGGCCGCCAGAATGTGCACGTCGTGGTGCACGGCAGGACGATCGTCCAGCTCGTGGACGCTTCTGAGCCGGTCCCCGCTGCCGCCAGGACCATCGACGCCGCCGGCCAGCTGGTGATTCCGGGTGGCGTGGACGGCCACTGCCATGTCGCCCAGGTAACCGGACGGTTCCGTACCCTGGACGACTACCGGACAACATCCACCGCTGCCCTCTGGGGCGGCACCACCACCATTATCGACTTCGGCATCCCCCGCGACGCCCGCGAGACCCCGCTGGCCGCGGTGTTGCACAAGAAGGAACTGGCACGCGAGTCCCGCTGCGACGTCGCCCTGCACGGCTCGGTGGTCCAGTGGGACGAGACTGTGCCGTGGCAGCTCGAACAGCTCGCCGCCGAAGGTGTCCGTTCGGTCAAGATGTACACCACGAACCGGGGCACCACCATGGCCGACGGGGACACCATCCTGAAGGTCATGCGCGAGATGGTCCGGCTCGACGGCCTTACCTACATCCACGCCGAACACGATCCCATCATTGCCGACTGCACCCAGCAGCATGCGGACGACGGCCGCATCGGCATCGAACACCTGCACCGGACCCGGCCCGAACTCGCGGAGGAGATCTCGGTCAAGGAGACCCTGGCGATGGCCGAGTACACCAACGCTCCCGTCTACTTTGTGCACCAGTCCACGCCGGGGGCCGTAGACCTCGTCGCCGGGGCCCGCAGCCACGGAATGGACGCCTTCTCGGAAACGTGCCCGCACTACCTCACCCTGGACGACACCGTCTACGGCACGTCCTTCCCCGAGTGGTACGCCTGCTGCCCGCCGATGCGCAGCCCCGAGACCGTCGCCGCGCTGCGGGACCGGCTTGCCGCCGGAGCCATCCACACGGTGGCCTCGGACCACTCCTGCTACGACCTCACGCAAAAGCGCGAGCGGTCCGATGACATCCGCGCCATGCCGCACGGCCTGCCGGGAGTGGAAACCCGCATGCCTGTCACCTTCACCGCCATGATGGACGCCACCGGCGGGGCAGCCCGGGTGGAGGATTTCGTGGAAGTGTTCGCCGCCGGTCCGGCCCGGATCAACGCCCTGCCGGGCAAGGGAACGATCGCAGCAGGGTACGACGCCGACCTCGTCGTCTTCGATCCCGCACAGGAACGCACCGTTGACGGCGCTGCCCTGCACATGGGAACGGATTTCTCGCCGTTCGACGGCAGGACGCTCACCGGCTGGCCCGCCGTCGTGGTGTCCGCCGGACGCGTCGTGCTGGACGCCGGCGGCTTCCATGACCCCGGCCCCGTGGGCCAGTTTGTGGCCCGAAACGGTTTCCGCGAGCACCAGGCGGCCGCGGCCACCGCCCCCGTCAGCGCCACCCCCGCCCCCGCCGCTGTCTACCCCGCTGCCCGCTAGGAGCACCCATGCCTTCCGCAACCCGCCCCACCCGCATCGGCATGATCGTGCCGTCCTCCAACACCTGCCTCGAGCCGCAAAGCTACCGGATCCTCGGCGACCGCGACGACGTGACAATCCACTTCGCCAGGATCCAGGTCACGCGGATCGCCCTCGACGATTCCTCCGACCGGCAATTTGATGCCCCGGCAATGCGGGCTGCCGCCGAGATCCTGGCGACCGCCGACGTCGACGTCATCGCGTGGAACGGCACTTCAGGATCGTGGCTCGGCGCCGATCACGACCGCGAACTCGTCAAGGGAATACAGGACGCCACCGGCATTCCCGCCACCACCTCCACACTGGCCTACATGGAGGCCTTCCGGTCCTTCGGCACCGAGCGGATCGGGCTGTTCACCCCGTACACGGAGGACGTCAACGAACGGATCGTGGCGTCCTACGAACGGGACGGGATCAAAACACTTGACCACCGTTTCCTCGGCCTGAGCGACAACGAATCATTCGCCCGGGTCTCCGACGCCGAGATGCGGCCCGGATCGCTGGAACTCGCGGCACAGAACCCGGACGCGCTCGTGTACCTCTGCACCAATCTCTACGGTGCCAACATCGCGGAGGAAATCGAGGCGGCCATGGGCGTTCCCGTGCTCGATTCGGTGGCCGTGACCCTGTGGCACTGCCTCAAAATGGCCGGCGCCCCGCTGCTCTCCCCGCGGTGGGGCAGGCTGCTCACCTCAGCCTGACCGCCAAGGCAACGCAGGGTCAGATACGGCCGATGCCGGGCTGCTTTATGGGCCGCATCTGACCCCGCGTTGCTTTGTGTACCGACCTTTCAACCGATTGTGACTGCCGGGCCGCGGTGATGCGCCGCTGATGTTGACGCGTCCCAGCCCCTCTCGATAATCTCGAAATGCAAGAAAGTTTTTTCACATAATGAAAAATATTGATCACCATTCAACGATGAAGAGTGAGGTGGACGTGGCTGCAGGAGAAGATACCTCCCATATCCTCAGCGGGTTGACAAACCAGCTGCCTGATCGTGATCCGGAAGAGACCGCCGAGTGGCTGGAGT
>Ga0207683_10005021_pt1 | contig 11364 bp, 7 predicted proteins | sample KBSM73metaG_FD_184333 | JGI IMG/M metagenome (GOLD analysis project Ga0207683, IMG submission 184333) | Miscanthus rhizosphere microbial communities from Kellogg Biological Station, Michigan, USA - KBS M7-3 metaG (SPAdes) (version 2) | ecosystem: Host-associated > Plants > Roots > Rhizosphere >...
ACGCCGCGCATCACGGCGGCGCGTGGAAAGTCGCCTATGCCGACTTCGTCACGGCGATGATGGCCTTCTTCCTGCTGATGTGGCTGATCAACACCACCACCCCGGAACAGAAGCGCGGCATCGCCGACTATTTCGCGCCCCAATCCATCGCCCAGACCGTGTCGGGATCGGGCGGCGTTTTGGGCGGCAAGGTGATGGGCGAGGACAATGCCCATGCCGGCGGCGCCCAATCCGTGATGCAGAAACAATCGCCGCCCTCGCCGCCTTCCGCGAACAAGGGATTGGCCAGCGGCCAGACCCAGGGCGGCGCCAATGCCGATTCTACCAGCAATGCCGATGCCCGCTCCGCCCAGGATGGCGACTTCACCCATGCCGCCGAAGCCATTCATCAGGCGATCCAGGACAACCCTGACATCGCCAATCTGTCCCACCAGGTGATTACCGAGAACACGCCCCAAGGCCTGCGCGTACAGCTGGTCGACCAGGATGGGCGGCCGATGTTCCAGCAAGGCTCCAATGAGCCGATGCCCTACACCAAGAAACTGTTGGCGGCGATCGGCGGCATTGTCTCCGCCCTGCCCAACCGGGTTTCCATCAGCGGTCATACCAGCGGCAATGATGCCGGCGGCGGCGCTGCCTGGGACCTTTCCTCCAACCGGGCCAACCAGGCGCGCGCCCTGCTGCAAACCGGCGGGCTTTCCAGCGACCGGATTTACGAGGTGGCGGGCAAGGCCGGTTCGGAACCTTTGCTGCCGGAAGACCCCAATGCCAGCGCCAACCGCCGGCTTTCCATCCTTTTGATGCGCGAAGCCCCGCCGGTTCCGGCCCATACCGGCCTGAATTAACCTCGCCCCAGCCTCCCCTGGACAGCGGACAGGCTTGTAACCACAAACAAAAAATCCGTTCGGGAGGCAAATAATCCGCTTTTCTCCGCCGTCCCGCGCGGCATACTCGTCCGTGCGATTTGAGATTTGGGGATTTGGGCAGGTTCTTACGTGACGGACCAACGCAGCACACGCGTACCGCAGTTTTTCCTTACCCCGGGCGGGCCCTGCCCTTACCTGCCCGGTAAGACGGAACGCAAGGTTTTTGCCCGCCTGGGCGGCAATCTGGCCCAGCCGCTGTCGGAAGCCCTCACCCATTCCGGTTTTCGCCGCAGCCAATCCATCGCCTACCGCCCGGCCTGTGAGGGTTGCAGCGCCTGTGTGTCGGTGCGCATCCGTTGCGGCGAGTTCGAGGCCAGCAGGGGCCAGCGGCGGATTTTGCGCCGGGGCCATGATCTGGCGCGGGCGGAAGTCGCAGCGGAAGCCACCCGCGAGCAGTTCGCATTGCTTCGGACCTATCTGGATTCCCGCCATCCCGGCGGCGGCATGAGCGATATGGGCCTGTTCGACTATGTCGCCATGGTCGAGGAAACCCCGGTGCAGACCCATATCGTGGAATATCGCGCAGGCGATGGCACGCTGGTGGCCTGCGCGCTGACCGACCGGCTGAAAGACGGGCTCAGCATGGTCTACAGCTTCTTTCATCCCGGCGAGGTCGGGCGCAGCCTGGGCAGTTACATGATCCTGGATCATGTGCGCGCGGCACAGGAAGCCGGTCTTCCTTACGTCTATCTGGGCTATTGGGTGCGCGGCAGCGACAAGATGGATTACAAGATTCGCTTCTCGCCATTAGAGGCTTTGACCCAAAGCGGCTGGGAACCTCTTACAATTTAATCGGCGTCCAATCTGGCATCCTCACGGGAGCGTCACATGAGCCTGCGCCGCGCCAAAGGCCTGATCGCTCTTCTGCCGGCTTTTGTGCTGGCTGCGGCAGCCGCTCACGCCGCCCCCGGGGAGCATTTCCTCCTTCTTCCCAAGGATCTGCCGCCACCCAACACCACCAAGCCCACCGATTTCGATCCCAGTTTCATGGAACGCCCGGCCAATGCCCTGCCGCAAGTGCCGCCCGGCTTCACCATCTCGCTTTTTGCCTCCAAGCTGCAGCATCCGCGTTCGCTTGCGGTGGCCCCCGATGGCGATGTGTTCGTTGTTCAGGAAGGCCCCGGCATTGTCCTGCGTTTGCGCGACCGCGACGGCAAAGCGGACCAGATCCAGCAATTCGCTACCGGTTTTAAGACGCCGCATGGCATCGCGCTGCATGACGGCCAGATCTATATCGCCGACACCAATGCGGTGTGGCGGGCGCCCTATCAGGGGCGCGACAGCGTTCCAATGTCCGAATTCCAGCGCGTCACCACGGCGCCCGATTTGCGTCCCAAGGGCTGGCACGCCACCCGCGATATCGTTTTTGACGCTCAGGGCCAGCTCTATCTGTCAATCGGCGCGCGAGACGATCTTTCGGAGCAGCCATTACCGGATGCTTCGATACAACGCATCGGCGCCGATGGCGGGATGACGCCGTTTGTGACCGGCGTGCGCAATGTCGAAGGCCTGGCCTATTATCCGGGTACCGACAATCTTTGGATTACGGTCAATGAACGCGACGCTCTAGGAGCACGCGTGCCGTCGGATTTTCTTGCCCAGGCGCACCAGGGCGACTTCTTCGGCTGGCCCTATGCCTATAATGGTCCCAATCCCGATCCGGTGTTCGGCGCCCAGCATCCCGATATGGTCGCCAAGACCAAAATACCGGAGGTGTTGTTGGGAGCCCATACGGCGCCCTTGGGGCTGGTTTTCTATACCGGCACGCAATTTCCCGCCGACTACCGCAATGATGCATTCGTAGCGATCCACGGGTCTGGGCCCTATGACAAGCCGGACGGCTACAAAGTGGTGCGCGTCAAATTCAGGGATGGCGTGCCGGCTGGCGGTTATGAGGATTTCGTCACCGGCTTCACCACCGACAAAAACGGCCAGCTCTTTGTTTGGGGCACCCCCTCGCAGCTGGCGGTCGCCCATGACGGCAGCCTGTTGATCGTGGACGACAAGGGGGCCTGTGTCTGGCGGGTTAGCGCGGCGAAGTAGGGAAGTTTCGCCAACATTGCCCACATAAGGCCCTAGAACGGAAGGGGTTTTACGTACCTCCAAGGTTGGGATTTCGCCCGCGCGGTTGCCGCTTTATAGTTTTATGACGGTTGGGGTTGTTGGGGTGGGAATGAAACACGCGAAGATCGCTATCGCGTCGGTTGTGCTTTGCATGATCATTGGAGGCGCGATCTATTATGTCGGCCATGCCGACAGCGACAATCGCCCCACCTCTCTAACGATCGACGAAATGGCCGGCGTACGCTTGGGCATGTCGCCCACCGATGTCACCTTGAGCTTGGGCAAACCCTCCGCCACCAGCAAACTGGAAAGCGATGACAGCGGCCGCGCTCACCTCACTTATGTCTATACCAAGCTTCATAACGGCGATTACGCGCTCAACATCACTTTTTTCGGCCACGGCGGCGGCAGCCCCCGCGCGGTGGTGATTTGTGAGCAAGGCGGATTCTCGAACCTGTTGGGACTCGACAAGTTCAGCCGGGAACAGGATGTGTTGCGCCTGTTGGGACAGCCCACCTATTCCAGCGTGCGCGCCGACGGCCTGGAAAAGGCGATCTCCTATTCCGCCTGGAACGCTTCTTTCAAAATTGCGCGCGGCAACATCGTGGCGCTTTGCATTCATCAGGGCCATTTCATTCGATATGACCAGGAAGTGCCCTCGGCCCATCCGCCCGAGGCGACAGCGCTTTAACTCTCAGCGCATTCGAGTATCGTAAGCGCGGTTGCGGCTGGAAAAATCAAGGAGTGTGAGATGAACTGGCGCGCGGGACTTGCCGGCCTGGTTCTGGCGGGATGGTTGACCCTGCCGGCTGCGGCGCGGACTTGCGATCCGCTGCATTACGGCGCCAAGGCAGATGGCAGCACCAAGGATACCAGGGCTATTCAGGCTGCAGTTGATGACTGCGCCGCCAAGGGCGGCGGCATCGTTACCCTGGCCAAGGGCGTCTATGTCAGTGCGCCGATTGTCCTGAAAAGCAATATCACGCTGAACCTGGCGGCAGGCGCCACGCTGTTGGGATCGCCCGATCATGCCGACTATCCGCAGACAACCGTCTTCAACGCGCCCGGTCAACAGTCGCTGATCTCGTCCCTTTATGCCCATGACATTGCCATCACAGGCAAGGGTACCATCGATGGCAATGGCGCAAGCTGGTGGCGCGACGCCAAAGGGGAGCGGCCCAGCGGTGTCATGGGTGAGATTGTGTTCCGTCCGCGGCTGATTGTGCTCGACCATAGCCGGCATATCCGCATCACCGGCGTCACGGTGCAGAATTCGCCCAGCTGGCAGATCATCCCCTATTACAGCGATGATGTGGTAATCCGGGGCGTCAAGATTCTGGCGCCGGCGGATTCGCCCAACACCGACGCCATCGATCCCTTTTCATCCCGTCATGTGGTGATCGACCATGTCACTGCCGATGTCGGGGACGACAATGTCGCCATCAAGTCGGGCAAGATCAATTCACCGGGGCCGGACGACCCCGCCCAGGACATCACCATCACCGACTGCATTTTCCTGCATGGTCATGGTCTGTCCATAGGCAGTGAGCTGGCCGGCGGCGCACAGAATATCCGGGCCGAGCGCATCCGCTTCAAGGATACCGACCAGGGCATCCGCATCAAAGCCAACCGGGATCGCGGCCATGACGTGAGTCATCTGTTTTTCAAGGATATCGATATGGAAGGCGTCGGAACCGGTATCCTGATTTCGGAATATTATCCGGCCGTGGAACCGCCCACCGACAATCGGCCTCAGCCGATCGGGCGGCTGACACCCTTCTTCCACGACTTTCATTTCGAAAATGTCACGGTCAAAAGCAGCAAGGTGGCGGCGGTGATCTATGGCCTGCCGGAATCCCCGGTGAAAGATCTTGTCATGAAGAACGTCCGCCTTAACGGCGCCAAAGGCATGGCGATCAGCGATGCGCAAGGTGTCGTGTTGCAAGGGGTCAAGGTGACGGCGGCGCAAGGCAAGGACATGGATATCCGCGCTTCCGCGCAAGTGACAATCCGCTAGGGGCCCTAGGGGCGGCTAGCGAATCCGGCGTTTCCGGGTCAACCGGGCGGTCAGCATGGCATGTCGTGCCGCATACTGCGCCAGAGCGGATGCGCCCGGGCCCAGGATGATGACTGTGGCGATCGCCATCACAATATCCGTCAGCAGATGCGCAATACGGTCCATGGTAAACTCCCAACTCAAATCCTGGGACAGCATGATCGCGATGGTCTGAACAGGTTGTGAGGGCGCCGTTCAGGCGAAATTCACCTAGATAAAACCGGGGCAATGAAAATCGTCATGGACGGGTCCATTTATTGCGACGGGCCGGCTGGGGCAGGTTCGGGCGGGCTGCTCGCGGGGGGCGCGGTGTTCGCGGGCAGACTGTGATCTGCGGGCACCGGCTCGACCGCCGGCGGGGCGGCGCTTTTTGCGGCTTCCGGCATTGCAGAGGCGCGCGCGGCATCGGCCTTCACGTTGCTATCGGCTCCGTTCTTGACGTCTTCCTTTGCGCTTTCTTTTTTGGTGGTGAGATTGGCGCTGAAGACCCAACCCTGCTGAGCTTTTGCCGACGGGTCCTTGGCGGGGACTTCCACATGCGTCCAGTTCCCGTTCTGCTCCAGCACGATCAAGGATCCGCCCTTGGGCACGGTGAGCAGCACGGCGGCCTTGGTCGCGGGTGTGGCGCGCACGTTGACCGATCGGATCACGATCATCGACGGACGTTCCACCACTGGCGCAGGCACAGGCGTTACGGCGGGGGCCGCGGCGGGCCTGGGATCGCTCGTGCTTAAAAGACCACCGGTCGCAGTGGCGAGACTGCTCCTGATGCCTTCCGGCAAATAGCCGGCGAACCAGGGATAGAACAGGATCACCGGAACGACGACCGCAATCACAATCAGAAAATCGCGAACAAGAGGTTGCTTGTTGCTGACCGTGGTTTCCGCTTCCTGCTCTTGCTGCTGGGGAAGGGACATGCCGATAGGCAAATTCTCGGCGGCGCGGCGAATGTGAAGCGGTTGCGCCTGATCGAGCGCTGAACGGGCCCAGCCCAATTCCGTCTCACTTTTGACGAGGGCATTGCGCAGTTCCGCGACTTCCGAACGCAGGCTTTCGATGTAGCCGTCATCTTCGTGAGACGCGGGCTTCCTGCTCCTGATATCGGTCAAGGCCTGTTCGGCGCTTTCACAGCGCACGGTCATCTGGGCAAGGGCTTCATCGGATTGGGCGCGGGCTTCCGCCATCACCTTCAGCCGCGTCGCCTCTTCGGCCTTCCACACCGCCGCCTTGGCGTCCAGACTGGCCTGTGCATCCTGTTGCCAGCGGTTGCGCTCCTGTTCACGCTCCGCCCGGTTGCGGACCAATTCTGTTTCGCGCGCGGCCAGCGCGGCTTGAGCGCCCGCCAATTCCTCCCGCAAGCGATCCAGCGCGCCATCACCGGGCGATGATGCCTGGCTTGCCTGAGTGAGCGCCTGCGCCAGCGCGGCTTCCAGTTTCCGGCATTTGTCGGCTTCTACCGCCAGGGACACTTCCAGCTTGGAGGCTTTGTCCTTTTCATCCAGCAGCATGCGGGCGGACAATTGTTGCCACTCCGCGCTGGCGGTCGCGACACGGGCGGCTTCCTGCGCCTTCCAGCTTTCTTCGGCCCGCTTGAGGCTAGCCAGGCCTTCAGCCTCATGCCGCTTGCGTTCTTGTTCCAGGCGCTGATCCGCCTGGACCTGCCAAGCCTGCCGCTCCTTTGCCGCCAGATGGTCGGCTTCCGCCTGCCAGCGCCGGTGTTCGCTTTCCAACTGTTGCTTGGCATCGGCCAGCCAGCGTTCACGCTCTAACGCTACCCGCTGATCCGTTTGTGTCTGAAAGGCTTGACGCTCTCTCGCAGCACGCTGCTCTGTTTCTGCTTCCCACCGTTGGTGTTCGCTTTCCAACTGATGTCTGGCTTCGGCCTGCCAGCGCTCCCGCTCCGCCGCGACGCGTTGGTCGGCGTGCGGCGTCAGCGCCTGGCGCTCGCTTTCAATGCGTTGCGCCGTTTCCGCATGCCAGCGCTGGCGTTCTGCTTCGAGCTGCTGTGCGGATTCCATCCGCGAGCGCTCCCGTTCCACCAGTGCGCGTTGGTCGGCGTCGCTCTGCCATTTCTGCCGCTCGGCCTCGATGCGTTGGACGGTTTCCGCCTGCCAGCGTTGACGTTCCGCCTCGGCACGCTGTTCGGTTCCTGCCTGCCAGCGCTTCTGCTCTGTCTCCAGCCGCTGGCTGGTCTGGGTGGCCCAAGCTTCCCGTTCCTTGTCCTGTTCCGTGCGATTGCGGGCCAGCTCCTGCTCGCGCTCGGCCAATGCGGCATTGACGCCCACCAGTTCGCCGCGCAACCGATCCAGATCCGGCGCATTGTCGCCCGCTACGGGCACCGGCTTTATCTGGGTCATGGCTTGCGCCAGTGCCGCTTCCAGCTTCCGGCGCTTGTCGGTTTCGGCGGCCAGCAAAGTTTCCAATTTGGTGTTTTTATCTACATGCTCAGCCCGCTCATGCGCCACCTGCCGCTGCCATTCGGCGTGGGCGGCAGCGGTGCGGACGGACTCCTGCATCCTCCAGCGCTCTTCCGCCTGTTTGAGCGTGGTCTGGTTCTTGGCATCGCGCCGCTTATGTTCATGTTCCTGGTGCTGGTCTGCTTGCTCGGTCACTTCGGCAAGGCGCTGATGCAGCTCCTGCTCCCAGGCCGTGCGGGCTTTTTGCAATTCCGCCGCACTTTCGCTTTTGGCCTGTTGCACGGCCGCACGCAGTTCCGCCAATTCGGACTCGCGCACCGCGAACAGCGACTGCATCTCGCCCAACTGGCTGCGCAGGATCGGGTCATGCGGCTCCTTTGAGCGGGAAATAGCATCATCATGGCCGGCCGGATCGGGAATCTCCTCCAAACGGATGGGATGCTGGAGCACTTTGAGGGTGGACGCGGCGCCATCCTCAAATGTCATCACCCGGATGGTAAGCTCATGCTCAATCGGCGCATTGGAAGGAACCAGATATTCCAGGTCCTCCAACTCGTCGGATGCCAGCGACCAGGAACCGTCGTTGTTGCGCTTGCCTGCCGACATCTTGGCGCGCTGCGGCAAGCGCTCGACGCGCAGAAACAGGCGGCCGGCCCGCTTGAACGGTTTCAGCAAGGGCAGAAAATTCAGCGGTATCGACCGCTCGACCACAGGCGCGCGAATGATATCCGCCGCTGTAATGCTGGCGAAGGCTGGAGCAGTAACCTCCTTTTCCTTCTTCTTGGCAGATGCTTGTTGCACCATGACGTGGCTTACGACATTGACTTTGTTGTGGCCCGTCATCATGGCCGCAGCGCCGATACTGTCGGGTAATATTCCAAGGGAAATTACCACTAAAGTTTTATGCAAATAGTGTGAGAAAGCCGCCATTTACGGGCATTTTGGCGCCTCGGCCCGCCCCTCTACTGAGGTGCCGCGGCATAGAGGCGGCGCAATTCGGTTTTAAGGATCTTTCCCGTGGCGCCATGCGGGATGCTGGCGGCGACAATCACCCGGTCGGGAACGGACCAGTCCGGCATCTTGCCGCGGCAAAAATCGCGCAAGGCCTCTGAGGTTGGCGCACAACCGGACCTCGGCACCACGATCAATAGCGGCCGTTCGCCCCATTTTTCATGCGGCACGGCGATGGCGGCGGCTTCCGCCACATCGGGATGGGCCACCGCGATATTTTCGATGGCGATGGAGCTGATCCATTCCCCGCCCGATTTGATCAAATCCTTGCTGCGGTCGGTGAGGGTGAGAAAGCCGTCCTGGTCGATCACCCCGACATCGCCGGTGGGAAACCAGCCTTCCGGTCCGGTGGTTTGCGGCATGCGGAAATAGCCGCTGGCGATCCAATGACCACGGAACAGCACATTGCCCTGGGTGGCGCCGTCCCAGCCGATTTCGTGATTGGTTTCGTCCTCGCTGTGCAGATCGGCGCCAAAGACCACCCGGCCCTGGGCGCAGCGCCGCTTCAATTGCGCCTCGCCCTCAAGCTTCAGGCAGCTCGGCTTGGGCGCATTCACCGTCACGATCGGGCTGGATTCCGTCATGCCCCAACCTTGAATAACTTGGATGCCCAGCTCGCCATAGGCCAGCATCAGGGCGCGCGGCATCGCCGCGCCGCCCATCATGATGCGTTTGAGGGTTTCGATCTTTCCGCCCTTATCGCGTAGATGATTGAGCAGGTTCAGCCAGACCGTGGGAACGCCCACCGCGAATGTCGCACGTTCGCTGTTCATCAGGTCCAGCAGTGACACCGGATCGAGTTGCGCGCCCGGCATCAGCAAGGCGGCTCCCGTCATCGGCGCCATATAGGGCAAACCCCAGGCATTGACATGAAACATGGGCACCGCCGCCAGCACGCGATCGGTGGCGCGCAAACCCAGCACATCGACGAAATTCGACGCCATGGCGCTCAACAGGCAGGACCGATGGGAATACAGCACGCCTTTGGGGCGGCCGGTGGTGCCGGAGGTATAGCAAAGACCGGAGGCGGAGTTCTCGTCGAACTGCGGCCAGGACGCAATTGCTTCTGCCTCGCCGATCAAACTCTCGTAACAATGCAACGCGACCGGAGCCGGCAATTCCGCTTTGGGCATCGCGGCGGCGTCACACAACACCACCACCGCGCGCAAACCTTCCAGCTTGGACGCAACGGCTTCCACGATGGGCAAGAATTGGGGATCGCAAAAGATCACACCGTCTCCGGCATGATCCGCGATATAGGCGATATCGTCATGAGAAAGACGCGGATTGATGGTGTTGCACACCACGCCGATGCCGGAAATGCCGTAATACAATTCCATATGGCGGTCGCTGTTCATCGCCAGGGTGCCGACCCGGTCGCCCGGCATTACGCCCAGATCGCCCAGCACGGCGGCCAATTGGCGGGCGCGGTGTTCCAAGGCGCGATAGGTGGTGCGGGAGAGTGATCCTTCGGAACGGCGGGAAACGATTTCGCCATCGCCATGATGGCGCGCGGCATGGTTGATCACCGATGAAATCAACAATTCATGCCGCTGCATCAACCCTTGCATGCGCCACTCCCCACCGGCCGTAGAACCGTCCTTCGCCCCGCAAAGAGGCTAGTGCTGTGTGCGCTGCAATGGCAAGCTGGTTAGAGCTCTCGCCTAGAAGGAGAGCAAACGGAGGAGCCAAAATGCGCCTTTCCCGCCGCCATATGCTGGGGGCTGCGGCTACCCTGCCCTTCCTTAATGGCTGCGCCCGCGCCGCTGCCGGCCAGGTCACGCTCTCGATCGACAATACCCGCGGCACTGGCCTCATTACGCCGGACTATATGGGCCTGGGATATGAGATTTCGTCCGTCGCCATTCCCGGGCTGCTGTCAGCCAAGAACACGCCTTATATTCAACTGGTCAAAAATCTCGGCCGCAACCAATTGCAGGATCGCCGCGGCGTGATCCGGATCGGCGGTAATACGTCCGATTATGCCACCTATGCGGCCAACGGCACGCCGGTTTCCTCACCCAAGGGCACCGTGGTGACCGAAGCCGATCTGGTGGAGCTGCGCGGCTTTCTGGACGAATTGCGCTGGAATCTGATCTGGGGCCTGAATCTGGGCGGCGACCATCTGGACAATGCGGTGGAGGAAGCCCAGGCGGTTTCCCGCATCTTTGGTAACCGGCTGATCGCGCTTGAGATCGGAAACGAGCCTGATCTCTTCTCCCGTGCCGGACACCGGCCAGCCGATTATAATTATGACGCCTGGCTGAAGGATTATCGTCGCTATAAGGCGGCCGTTCGTGCCGTGCTACCCAATGTCCCCTTTGCGGGCCCGGACCTCGCGGGTTCGGCGGACTGGATGACCCGCTTTGCCCAAGACGAAGGCAAGGACATCGCGCTTCTGACCGCGCACCATTACATCATGGGCCAAGCCAATCCCGCCGCTACGCAAGATGTGATGCTGGCGGAAGAAAAGAAATACCACGGCGCGCTGGCCAGCTTCCGCGATGCCGCGGTTGCCAGCCGCCTCAAGTGGCGCATGTGTGAGACCGCGAGCTTTTCCGGCGGCGGCAAGGATGGGGTGAGCAACACCTTCGCTGCGGCCCTATGGGTGCTGGATTACCTGTTTGTGCTGGCATCCTATGGCTGCTCCGGCGTCAATATGGAGACCGGCGTCAATCACCTGGGCAAGATCAGCTATTACACGCCCATAAGTGACGATTTGAACGGCCATTATGGCGCCGCGCCGGAATATTACGGCCTCTTGGCCTTTGCCCAACTGCCGGCGGGCGACATGTCCCCCGTGAGTATGGGGACGAATGCCATCAACCTGACAGCCTGGTCAGTTGTGGACATCAGCAAGGGCGAGCGGGCGCTGGCCATTATCAACAAG
>Ga0207683_10005022_pt1 | contig 11363 bp, 10 predicted proteins | sample KBSM73metaG_FD_184333 | JGI IMG/M metagenome (GOLD analysis project Ga0207683, IMG submission 184333) | Miscanthus rhizosphere microbial communities from Kellogg Biological Station, Michigan, USA - KBS M7-3 metaG (SPAdes) (version 2) | ecosystem: Host-associated > Plants > Roots > Rhizosphere >...
CTGGGCGAACGTCATCATCACGGCGCTGTGGGACAAGGACGGCAAGCTCGTCGGTTTCGGCAAGGTCACGCGCGATCTGACCGAGCGCCGCCAGCACGAGAACGAGCGGCTGCGGCTCGCACAGGCCCAGGAAGCGGTCCGCCTGCGCGACGAGTTCCTCTCGATCGCATCGCACGAGCTCAAGACGCCGCTCGCCGTGCTCCAGCTCCAGCTCGACACGCTCTGTGACCGCGTTCGCGAGGTCGACGCCTCGCTCGCCGAGCGCATCGAGCGCACGAATCGCGCGAGCGATCGCCTGGCTCACCTCGTCGACACGCTGCTCGACGTCTCGCGCATCGCGACCGGCAAGTTCGAGCTTCACCGCGAGCCGGTCGACCTGGCGCAGGTCGCCAAGGAGGTCGTCGACCGCATGACCGAGGCCGCCGCCGCGGCGAGCTGTCAGATCTGCGTCGACGTCGCGCCGAACGTCGGCGGCAGGTGGGACCGCATTCGCATCGAGCAGGTGATCAGCAACCTGCTCGGCAACGCGATCAAGTATGCATCGGGCTCGCCGGTCGACCTGCACGTGTTCGGCGACAACGGCGAGGCGGTGATCGAGGTCCGCGATCGCGGTCCCGGCCTCCCGGATGAGAAGGATCTCCTGTTCCACCGCTTCGAGCGTGGCGCGTCGATGCGCAACTACGGAGGTCTCGGTCTCGGGCTGTACATCGTGCAGCAGATCGCCGAAGCTCATGGCGGTAGCGTGGCGGCGAGTAATGCGCCGGAAGGCGGGGCGCGGTTTTCCGTGCGCTTGCCGCGCGAGGAGAGCAACTGATGCACGTCGTACTCGTGGTCGAAGATGACTACGACATCCGCGCCACGATCTGCGAGGCGCTCGAGGACAACGGTTACAAGGCCGTGCCCGCGGCGAACGGCGCCGAGGCGCTCGCATATCTGAGGTCCGCGAACGAGAAGCCCTGCCTGATCCTCCTCGATCTGATGATGCCCGTGATGGACGGCCAGACGTTCCGCGCCGAACAGCGCGCCGACGATGCGATCGCACACGTCCCGGTCGTGGTGATCTCCGCGTATCGCGACGTCGAGCGCTACTCCGCCGAGCTCGCCGCCGAGTGCCTGGCGAAGCCGGTTCGGCTCGACGTCCTGCTGGAGACCGCGCGCCGTCACTGTGACACGGTCGCCTGACCGCGCGCGCCCGCCCGCTCCGATCGAATCGCGCCACGAGGACTCGCGCGCATCCGGATAGTTACGCGGCTCGGAACGTGCACCGGGTGCGCGCCTCATGCTGCTGACGGGATTCGAGGCGACGCGGCCACGGTACGAGCTCTCGCAGGCACGGAGCCTCGAATGGCTCGCGGCGGTACACACCGAAGCGGAGGCGACGCGAGCGTCGCTCGGCAGCGACGACAAGGCGGTCTTCGCGACGCGGATGGCGCGCATGATCGGGCGCTGCGCGTGCGCTCCCGACAAGATCGCCAGGCGCGGCCACTCGGTGCGAGACGTCGAGATCGCCCCGCCGCGCTGGGACGGCAACGAGATCTACGACGTGCGCCGCGATCCCCACGGCGCCGGCACGGCAGCGCGCTCGCGGCTGTTCGGCGAGATCGTCGATGCCTACTTCGAGGAGACCTATCGCGCCGCCAACGCCCCCGACGACCTCGTCCACGTGACGTGCACCGGCTACGCGGCTCCGAGCGGCGCCCAGCAGCTCGTCGCGCGCCGCGGCTGGCCCACGCGCGTGACCCACGCCTACCACATGGGTTGTTACGCGGCGGTTCCGGCGGTTCGCCTCGCGGCCGGGATGTCGAGCCTCGGTTCGCGACGCGTCGACATCGTGCATACCGAGCTGTGCTCGCTCCACCTCGATCCCGCCGATCATCGCATCGAGCAGCTCGTCGTGCAGAGCCTGTTCGGCGACGGCCTCATCCGCTACTCGCTCGTGCCGAACGCGCCGCACGGCCTCTCGCTGCTCGCCCTCCACGAACAGCTCGTGCCCGACACTGCCGGTGCGATGCGCTGGATCGCCGGGGACCACGGCATGCAGATGACGCTCGCGCGAGATGTTCCCGAGCAGATCGGGGCGGTGCTGCGTACGTTCGTGATCGAGCTATATCGCCGCGCCGGCGTCGAGCTCGGCCACATGCGCGACAGCGTGTTCGCGGTTCATCCCGGCGGGCCGCGCATCATCGACGGCGTCCAGCAGACGCTCGAGCTCTCCGATGGCCAGGTCGCAGCGAGCCGCGCGGTGCTCCACGACCACGGCAACATGTCGTCGGCGACGCTGCCGCACGTGTGGATGGTGCTCGACCAGACGCTCGCGCCGGGCACGCTGATCGCGAGCCTGGCGTTCGGGCCGGGGCTCACGGTGTGTGGGGCGCTGTTCGAGAAGCGATGACGGTCTATCTGATCCCGATCGCAGTACAGGCGGCGGCGATGCTCGTCGACGAGGGCTGGTACCACCGCACGCGTGGCCTGCCGCGCTGGGAGCGTCTCGGTCATCCACTCGACACGCTGACGATCGTGATCTGCCTCGGCTGGCTCGTCGGCGGTGGCGGCACGGCGGGCTACGCCGCGCTCGCCGTCGGCTCGACCGTGTTCGTCACCAAGGACGAGCGCACCCACGCGCGGCTGTGCAGCGCCGGCGAGCACTGGCTGCACGCGCTGCTATTCGTGCTGCATCCGATCGTGCTCGCGGCGTTCTACCTGCTCGCGCGCGCCGGTCATCGCGGGGTGCTCGAGGCTCAGCTCGCGGTCACCGTCGCGTTCATGACCTACCAGCTCGTCTACTGGAATGTCCTCCGTGCCGAGCCGCGCCGGATCAACAATCGCTGGTACAGCGAGCTCGGCGACCGCTGGTACCGCGCGCAGGACACGCCGATCGCGCTGCTCCGTGCCGAGTCGCGCCATCGCAATCCCTGGATCGCCGACGTGATCGGCCCGTACCCGCGCGCCGTGCTCGACCTCGGGTGCGGCGCCGGCTTTCTGTCGAACTACCTCGCCGCGCGCGGTCACCGCGTCCGCGGCCTCGATGCCGATGGCGAGAGCCTCGAGGTCGCGCGCGCCTTCGATCGCACCGGCACGGCCGACTATCAGCGCGGCGATGCCTGCACCCTGCCCTACGGTGACGCGAGCTTCGACGTCGTGTGCGCGATGGATCTACTCGAGCACGTCGAGGACCCGGCGCGCCTGGTGGCCGAGGCCTCGCGCGTGCTCGCACCCGGCGGGGTGTTCTTCTTCCACACGTTCAATCGCACCTGGCTCGCCAAGCTGATCGTGATCGATGGCGTGCGGCTGTTCGTGAAGAACACGCCGAAGGACCTCCACGTACTGCGGCTATTCGTTCCTCCCCGTGACCTCACGGCGATGTGCGAGCGCGCCGGCCTCGCGATCGTCTGTATGCGCGGCTCACGTCCGCGGTTTCGCTGGCCGCTGTGGCGAATGCTCGTCACCGGACGGGTCGGTGATGATTTCTCGTTCACGTTCACGCCTTCGACGCGACTTGGCTTCACGGGCTACGCGCGCAAGGTAGACTCCGCTGCGAGGAGTCCTTCATGACCCAGCACAACTTCCAGGTCTCGGTCGGCGATCAGGTCTATCTCGAAGAAGGCGGCGAGGAGATCGGGGCGGTCCGCAAGGTCGCCAAGGATCACCTCGTCGTGTACATCGAGGCCGCCGGCGATTTCGTCGTCCAGGGTCCCGGCGTGGCCGCAGCGCACGACGGCAAGGTCGTCCTGGCCGCGGATCAGCTCGAGCCCAAGCTCCTCGAAGCCGCGCGCAGCGCACACGAGCGCGAGACCGAGTAGCGCGACGTCCGAAATTGCGCACGGTCTGCGCCTTGCAACGCGATCTTGCGTGAGCGAGCCCGCGCCCACGCGGCTGACTCAGTTCCTGCGCACGCGCCAGCACGACATCCTCGCGCGCTGGGAAGCCGCCGTACGTGCCCTCCCGACCGCAAGCCAGCTCGACCAGCTGACGCTCATCGATCACATCCCCGCGCTGCTCGATCAGATCGCGGCGCTCGCGGCCCACGACGGCGCAGACCCCAAGGCCGTTTCACAGGCGCACTCGCTCCACCGACTCGAGGAGGGGTTCGACCTGCCCGAGGTGGTCACCGAGCTCGGCATCCTGCGCGACTGCGTGCTCGGCCTGTGGCACGACGACGAGGTCACACCGATGCGGATCGAGGAGCTGCGCACACTCGAGCGGGCGATCGATCAGTCCGTGCTCGAGGCGGTGGGGCGGTTTACACAGGCGCGCGACCGTACGCTCGCCGCGATCGATCGGATCGTCACCGTCGCGCTCGAGAGCACCGATCTCGATCAGCTGCTCCACCGGCTGCTCGGCGTACTGGTCGAGACGACGCCCGCGATCGACACCGCGGCGATCCTGCTGCGCGAGGGCGACATGCTCCGCGTGCGCGCCGAGATCGGCCTCAATCACGCGGTCCCCATGGGCTCCGCGTTTGCGATCACGGAGGGGTTCGCTGGCGCGATCGCGACGTCCGCCGTGCCGATGACCGTACGCACGGCCACGCAGGACCCGCTGATCCAGTCGCCGACGATCCGCGAGCTCGGCCTCCAGACGATCTACGGCGTGCCGCTGCTCGAAGGCGAGCACGTGATCGGCGTCGCGCACATGGGCTCGCGCACCGCGCCGGATTTCTCGATCCAGGACAAGCGACTGTTCGCGGCGATGGCCGCGCGCGCGAGCACGTCGATCGTCCGGCACCTGCTCGGCGAGCGGGTCGCCGAGCGCGAGCTCCAGCTCCGCGTGCTGGCCGACAACATCCCCCAGCTCGCGTGGATGAGCGATGCGCAGGGCGGCGTGTTCTGGGTCAACCAGCGCTGGCTCGACTACACCGGCGTGTCGGCCGAAGAGCTCGCGGCCGGCGGCCAGCGGCGGATCTATCCGCCCGAACGCGTCGACGAGGTCGCGAACCGGATCGCGGGCGCGATCGCGGCCGGCGAGTCCTGGGAATCGACGGAGCCGATGCGCGGCGTCGACGGGCACTACCGGTGGTTCCTCGCCCGCGGCATTCCGATCTGCGACCCGGGCGGCAAGCCCCTGCGCTGGCTGTGCACGTATACCGACGTGTCGCTGCAGCGGTTCCTCGATCAGGCGACCGCACTCCTGTCGACGTCACTCGACTACGAGCAGACGCTCGAGCAGCTCGCACGGCTCGCGGTGCCCGACCTCGCCGACTGGTGCGCGGTCGATCTCGCGTCCGATGGCGACATCCGGCGCGTGGCGATCACGCACGCGGATCCCGACGCGCTCGAGCGCGCTCGCCAGCACAGCGCGCGCTATCCGCAGCAAAGCGACATGGGCGTCGCCCGGGTCGTACGCACCGGCGAGCCGCTGTACATGCCGCTCCTCACCGAGGAAGTGCTTGCCGCCAGCGTGCCGGATCCAGCGGAGCGAGCGAACCTGAGTCCGTTCGGGCTGCGCTCGGTGATCATCGTGCCGCTGACCGCGCGCGGCCGGGTGCTCGGTGCGATCACGCTGGTGACCAGCAACTCGGGCCGGACCTATCACCCGCCCGACCTCGAGATCGCGCTCGAGCTCGGCCGCCGCGCCGGCCTCGCCGTCGACAATGCACGGCTCTACGCCGAAGCGCATCAGGCCGTTCGCGTGCGCGAGGACGTGCTCGCGATCGTGTCACACGATCTTCGCAACCCACTCGGCGCGATCGATCTCAGCGCCTCGATGCTGATGCAGCGCACCGGCAACGATGCGCGCATGCGCAAGCAGCTCGAGATCATCCGGCGATCGTCGACGCGGATGGAGCACCTGATCAGCGACCTGCTCGACATGGCGAGCATCCAGGCCGGCCGGCTCTCGCTCACGCTGGAGCCCCACGATGCCGCGCAGATGGTCGCCGAGGTGATCGACACGCACGCGGCGCTCGCCGCAGAACGGCAGATCGATCTGCATGCGGACGCGCACGTCGCCGGCGTCACGCTCCGGTGCGACCGCGAGCGCCTGAGCCAGGTGTTCGGCAATCTGATGAGCAATGCGATCAAGTTCTGCCGGCCCGGCGATCAGATCACGCTGCGTGCGACGGCCGACGCCACCCACGCGCGATTCGACGTCTGCGACACAGGTCCGGGGATCGCCGCGAGCGAGCTGCCGCGCATCTTCGATCCCTACTGGTCAGCGCAGCGGCACGCCAAGAAGGGCACCGGTCTTGGTCTCTACATCTGCAAGGGCATCATCGAGGCGCACGGCGGCATGCTGACCGCGGCGAGCGAGGTCGGCGCCGGCGCGACGTTCACGGTCACGCTGCCACGTGCCTGAGGAAGTCGAGAAGCGGAGGGACATCGAGGGGTTTCTTGAACACGCGATACCCCTCGGGAGCGAGCTGGGGCGACGCCGAGACGATCGCCACCGGGATCCTGCGCAAGCCATCGTCGTGCCGAAGGTATTCGAGCAGCTCCTGGCCCACGATCCCCGGCATCAACAGGTCGACCAGAACGGCGCACGGGGGCTCACAACGCTCCTCGAGCAGCTGAATGGCGTCCGCTCCGTTAGCTGCGAGCCAGACGTCATAGCCTTCATCGGTCATGAGCTCCTCAAGTGCCGCCTGGATCTCGGGATCGTCCTCGACGATCAAGACGCGGTGAGTGTGGGAGCCCATGGTCCAGTGTGCTTCATGGAACGCGTTTCGTTTAGTGTGCGGCTCGGCCGCGAGCGAATGCGCACGGTGTGCGGTGCTGCCGCGGACTCACAGACCGGAAGGGTCGATACATATTCATTCGCGACTGCACCGCCGCTTGCAGTACGTGGCGTACCTCGGATGCTGGAACCGTCGGCAATGCTTGCGCGGCTCGATGCCGCCACGCGTGACTCCCATGCGGAGCTCGATGCGTACTGGCTCGACCTGATGGCCCAGGGCGTGACGGTCGACCGCTATCAAGAGCAGCTCGTCCGCGTGTATGGCTTCGAGGCACCGCTCGAGAGCGCGCTCGCCTACACGCCGAACTTCGTCGTCGCCGACCGCCGCGATCTCACCCGCTCCGGACTGATCGTGCAGGATCTGATCGGGCTCGGCATGAAGCCCGCCGCCGCGTCGCGCCTTCCGCAATGCCTCGACATCGCGCCGTTTCACGATGCGAACGAGGCGCTCGGCTGGTGGTATGTGTCCGAGCGTCAGAGCCAGCTCTACAACGGGATCAAGCGCCACGTCGTCTCGCGACTGCCGCAGCTCGCGCAGGCGTGCGCGTTCCTGTCGTCGTACGACGGCATCGCCGCGGCCCGCTGGCAGCAGCTCGGTGCGGTGCTCGACGCCCAGGCCTGGAAGCACGGCCACGAACCGTTCGTCACGGCCGCCAGGACCGCATTTGACTGTGCCCAGCGCTGGTTTCGCGGCGCGGAGTCGATGGCGAGGGGTGCATGAAGCGGCTGTTGCTTCTCGATGCTCACCTCGACGAGTCGCGCGAGCTCGCGAGCCAGCTGCGATCGCGCGGCTGGGACGTCACGCACGCCGGGACGGCACGCGCCGCGTTCGAGATGATGCCGCGCGTGAGGCCGGCTGCCGTCATCACCGAGCTGACGCTGCCGGATGCGCATGGGCTGCATGTCGCGCGCGCGCTTCGCAGCATGGTCGAGGACGACATCGTCGTGATCGCGCTGACCCGGCTCACCGATCAGCTCGGCGAGCGTGCGCTGGCCGCGGGCTTCGACCATGTCGCGCGGAAACCGGCGCACGTCGATGTCCTGCACGCGCGGATCGCGGACCTCGTCGTGCTAGGTGGCGACCGGCTGATCGCCTAGTTGTCGAGGTGGCGGAGCGCTTCCTCGAGCTTCTCGAGGGCGACCGGCTTGACGAAGTGGGCGGAGAATCCCGCCTCGGCCGAGCGCTGGCGATCCGAGGGCTGACCGTAGCCCGTCACCGCGATGAGCACGGGGCACGACTCCGACAGCTCCGTGCGGAGCTCGCGTGCGAGCGTGTAGCCGTCCATCCCGGGCAGGCCGAGGTCGAGGATCGCGATCTCGGGCCGCATCGACTTCGCGAGCCCGAGGCCGCTCGCACCGTCATGCGAGAGCTCGACCTCGTGGCCGAGCTGGCGCAGCGCGTCGGCGAGCATCGCGGCGGCGTCGTGGTTGTCGTCGACGAGCAGGATGCGCCGGCCGCGTGCCCGTGGCGGTGCAGCCGGATCGCCGTGCAGCCGCACGTGCGCCAGCCGCGGAAGCTCGATGGTGAACGTGCTGCCACTGCCCGGCCCCGCGCTGTACGCGCCGATCACACCGCCGTGCAGCTCGACGATCGCCTTGCTGATCGCGAGGCCGAGACCGAGCCCGCCGCGCGCGCGATCGCTCGCCTGGCGACCTTGCACGAACAGCTCGAACACGCGCGGCAACAGCGTGTCCGCGATCCCTTCGCCGTGATCGGTGATCTCGATCCGGATCCGCGCCGGCGACGCGTGCACGACGAGATCGATCTTGCCGCCCGGCGGCGAGTACTTCGCGGCGTTGCCGAGCACGTTCGCGATCGCCTGTGCGAGGCGAGCCGGATCGGCCTCGATGACGATTCCCGGCGGTAGATCGAGCCGGAGGTCCTGCCCTGCCTCGCTCATCGCGGTGCTGGTGTGCTCGATCGCCTGCATGACGATCGCGCCGAGATCCGCCTGGCGTCGCTCGATCGTCACCTTGCCGCGCGTGATCCGCGAGATATCGAGCAGGCTGTCGATCAGACCTACGAGGCTGCCGACCTGGCGCTCGATGACCGCTCGCTCCTTGCGGAAGTGCTCGTCGCCGCGCATCCGCATCAGCTGCAGCGCGGTGACGATCGGCGAGAGCGGATTGCGCAGCTCGTGACCGAGCATCGCGAGGAACTCGTCCTTGACGCGATTCGCGCTGGCCGCGGCATCGTAGGCGCGAGCGCGATCGAGTGCATGCGCAGTCTGATGAACGACGTCCTGGATCAGCGCGCGATGAGCGGCGTCGCGCGAGCGCTCCGGCGAGAGCCCGAGGACGAGCGCGCCGATCAGTTGATCGCGGACGCGCAGCGGGAACGCCACGCCGGGCAGGGTCGCGTGTCGCTCGCCGGTGATCAGCTCGTGCCACCGGCCGAGCTCCTCGACGTAGAGCGCCACCGTATCGGCGCCGAGGCGCTCGCGCGCGGCGGTCACGAGGACCCGGCTGACGTCGGCGACGGTGACGGCCTCGCCGAGCCGCGCCATGATGTGCTGGAGCTCGAGCAGGTGATCGATTCTCGCCTGCGCGCGCGACTCCAGCACCGCCTCGTGCGCGTCGCAGATGTGCCGGAACGGCTCCTCGCCGTCGGCGTCGGCGAACCCGCGCAGCGAGTAAGCGCAGTGCAGCTCGATCGGATTGGCGGCGACCTGGCGATTCCACCAGTGCTCGAGCACGATCGCGGCGTCGCGGTGGCCTCGCTCGACAAACACGTCGACAAGCTCGCCGAACGCGAACACGCGCCCGAACCGCGCGATGCCGGTCTGCAGTGGCCGCAGCACGCGCTCCTCGAGCACGGCGGTCTGCAGCTCGCCGTTCAGCCACGTCTCGTCGGCGAGCGACTCGGCCTCGATCAGGCGCAGCGAGCCGGCCTCGAATGCGACCGACAGATCGACGCCGAGCGCGCGCAGCTGCTCGCGAAGCGCGTCGAGGTTCTTGCCGCGTGCGATCGCGGCGGCGCCGCGGTGTGTCGAGAGCGAGCGCTGCACCATGGTCGCGATGCGCGCCGCGGGAAACGCGTCGTCCGGGTAGAACTCGACGGTATGCCGAGGTGCAGCTGCGCCGCCGGCGGGTCGGTCGCGCGCAATCTCTGCATCCACCATGTCCTCGAGTAGACGCCTGTGCGCCGTCGCTCGCAATTGTGCGTACTTGTCACGCTGTGCGCTGGTGTCACGGCCCGTACGGCGAGACCGGCTTGGCGTCCTTCGGCAAGGGGGCCGGCTTCGCGGCCGCCTCCGGGCAGAGCGGCCCGAGGTGATCGACCATCGCCCATTCCGCGTCGGGGGCGAGCATCCACTCGATGTGGTGGGCGAGCTTCGCGGCGCCGGGCGCGAGGTCGTACGTCGCGTACTCGCCGGGGCCTTCGGCGAACATCACCTTCGCGCCGGTCGTGTCGGCGAGCACCGCGGTCAACGCGAGCGCGTGATCGCCCGGGTTGTCGAGCTTCTGCGGCGCGCCACCGGGGCCGGGAATGAAGAGGCCGGAGAACTGCTCCGCCTTCCAGTGGCAGGCGTCGGGGGCCTTGCCGATCGTGAGCCAGTTGACCGCACCGCTCCACGCGACGGGCGCGTTGTTGATGTCGACCTCGCCGAACGCCCACAGCTGCTCGCAGCCGGGAGCCGCGCACTCGTGCTGCGGGATCACCGCCGCGATCGCCGGCGGAATCGGCGTCGACTTCGCCGGCGCGTGCCACTGCTGCGCCTGATCCATCTCGCCCAGCCGCGCCGCGATCGGCTTCGGCACCTCGAACCGGCACGCGCCCGGCGACTCCTGCGAGACCAGCACGATGCCGCCGCCTTCCTGCGGATCCGCGGGTGCCGGACAGCCGTCGAGCTCGGCGCCATACGACAGGCTCGCCGGCGGACCCGCGATCTTCGCCGCGTAGTAGTCGCGCGTCGTGACCTTGCACGGCGCCGCACCCTCGGTGACCAGCCACATCGTTGCGGTCGGCGCCGCCGGCACACCGGAAGCGGCCGCAGTCGCAGCATCGACCTTCTGATACTCGGGGACCTGCGCGCCCGGCTCGACCTTCATCGCGTGCAGCGGCATCACCCAGCCGGCGCCTCGTCCGGGCGCATCGGTGACGTACGACGCGACGAACACGCCGTCGGCGGTCGGGCATCCGGCGCCGGTCGCCGGCGGTGGCATGGTGGTGGTGGGCCCGGTGGACTTCGGCGGGCACGCGGCAAGCACGAGCAGGAGGGCCAGGCGACGCATGCCTTAGTTTACGGCAACGCCGAGGTAACGCGTGACGAGCAGGGTCACCTCATCGATCAGCCGCGGATCTTCAAGCCGATCCGGATACAGCAGCGCCGCGCGATGGACCACGGCCTCGATCGTGGAGACGAGCAGGAACGCCGCGAGATCGACATCCTCGATCGCAAGCTCCTCCCTGCGGGCGGCGAGCAGGCCGGCGACCATGCGATGGCAGATCTCGTCGCCCTCCCGCAGCTTCGCGAGCCGGCCGACGCGCGGCACCTGCTCGGTCAGCACGCGATGCAGCTTCGGGTCGATCGCGTGCGCGCGGATCGTCAGCTCGATCACGCAGCGCGCGGCGGCGGCGATCGGCAGCGAGGCCACGCGCGCGAGCTCGGCGAACACCAGGCTGTTCATCTTCTCGATGTGGCGCTCGATCAGCGCGGCGACCAGCGCCTCCTTGTTCGGGAAGTACT
>Ga0207683_10005025_pt1 | contig 11361 bp, 12 predicted proteins | sample KBSM73metaG_FD_184333 | JGI IMG/M metagenome (GOLD analysis project Ga0207683, IMG submission 184333) | Miscanthus rhizosphere microbial communities from Kellogg Biological Station, Michigan, USA - KBS M7-3 metaG (SPAdes) (version 2) | ecosystem: Host-associated > Plants > Roots > Rhizosphere >...
ATGGGTCTCCAGATAGATGGATTATTTACCGTAATCAATCCATCCTGCATAGCAGTTTTAAACATTGTGTTTACAATTAAATCGAGACGCATTCGAGGGCTATAACCGCATACGGTGCCTTTGCGAAAACAAATCACAGAGAAATTTTTGTCCGCCATTTTTAAGACACCTTCTTCGCCCTGCAACTTGGATATACCATATGGAAAATTGGAGATAGCCGGGGCCGTCTCATCATATAGTTCGTTCACTGTATAGCCATACACAGAACACGAACTTGCATAAATAAATTTTCGAACACCAGCCCTTTTTGCAATGTAAGCCAGGTAGGATGGAGACGACGCATTGTAAACAAAATTCTTCGCAGGTGAATATTCTGCCATCGGATCATTCGAAAGACCGGCAAGAAATATTACTTCATCGTATTGTTTTAATTCGTCTTCATGCAAATCAAAAATATCTTTTTGCATCACTTTTACATCTGCAGGCAAATAGTTTCCAAACCACAGCAAGTCTATCACATCAATTGTATAGCCACGTTCCTGCAATCTTGGTATCAAGGCAGAACCAATATAACCAGCGCCACCTGCAATTAAAATCTTCATCTGAATATTGAGTTAACGATAACCTCTTAATATGTGAAATTTTTCGAATCGCCTTTTGTCAACCATTCTTTCAATGTTTGGGCGACTTCATCTTTTTTTGAAAGGATCGGATTATTAACGGGCCAATCAATACCAATTGCTGGATCATTCCATAAAATTCCAGACTCGGCTTTGGTGCTTGTGTATATACCGGTGCATTTGTATTGGATTTCTGCAAAATCACTCAATACGCAAAAACCTCTTGCGAAACCTGCCGGAGCATAAACCTGTTTTCGGTTTTCGACGGATGCTTCTATTCCGATCCATTTTCCCAGCGTCGGTGAATCAATTCTTATATCTACTGCAACAAGAAAGGCAACTCCCTGTGTTACTCTCATTAATTTACCCATTGGCGGCTCCCACTGAAAATGTAAACCGCGTAGCACATTTTTTGATGACCGCGAATGATTATCCTGAACAAACTCGGCATTTAACCCAAATTCGGAAAATTTATCCTTTCTATATGACTCGGTAAAAAAACCTCTCTCATCTTTAAATATTTCCGGAGTAATAATCAATAAATCCCTGAGTGAAGTCCGCTCAACTTGAAATTCCATACTAGGTTTATTTAGCGGCAAATATATATACTGCTACGATTAGACTAAATATGTTTTGTGGGAAATACAGTAAAAAAGGCAGGATAGACTAAAGAAGATTTCCTCGCACCTGAAATCATTCATTCTTTCCAAACAGTTTCTGCTTAATAGTACCTAAAAAACTCCTGTACACATAAGTTCTCTTATACCATTCAATATCCTGTTTGAGATGATCAATATCAGCAAGAAGTTTATTGATTAATTGCCTGCTGCCTTCGCTCGAACGCTGGCAATCGAGAACTTTGTCATTGATTTCTTTTATAACCACATTTTTTTCTGCAATAACACCCCGAAGCTTCTCAATCTCATTTTCCTGGCGGGTAATGGTTTGCTGTTTAAACCCGATCTCTTCGTCCAGCTTTTGTTCTATCTGCTCCAGTAAACTATTAATGTGCTCGAAAGAATGGAGTTTATCGCCATTCAGGATCGGGATAACTTTGTTTGCCATATGTTCGTTTTATGCTATACCTATTTGTTTATTATATACAAGTTCTCCCTCCACTGGTGTATAGAAATGACGATAGTTTCTGAAATTATTGTTCCTGTCAAATTCCTGCTCACAAAGTTCTCTCGAAAAATCACCCATTACAGACAACATATCAGCATTATTATAATACTTCAATATTTTACTTATTGCCTCGTCCCTGCTTTCAAAAAGATCACCATTCATTCCCTGTTTTACCACGTCGATGTTACCAACACACTTACTTAATAAAACAGGCTTCCTGTATGATAACGCTTTAAGTGCTGCAAAAGACAGGCCCTCATATTGGGAAGTTGACAGGTATACGTTACACGATTTGATAAGATTTGTAGCATTCTCTTCGTTTTGCCAACCGGTAATCTGTATATTTTTCGCCCGCAATAAATGTTTATACTCTCCATCTCCGATCCATACAAACTTGAAATGCTCGAGACCTTCAAAATAGCTTGCAATTTCATTAAAGAGTGAAGGGTTTTTTTGTGCCACTATTCTTCCACTCGTTACGATTGTGAACTTTTCATTTATCGTATCAAAATCGCCATGCTCTGAAATATGTATCCCGTTATTGATATACGTAGCGTCAATGCCAATTTTTTTGAATGCTTCAAATTCAGATTCTGAGCAACAAACGACTTTGCCGCCTAAAGAATTCCCCAATTTCTCAAGACGACTATAGAAACTTCTTATGAAAGCATTTTTTCCGGCAAAAAAGAACGCACCATGCGGAGTGTACACAACATTGCTTATGCCGGCCAGTTTACAGGCAAGACGACCTAAAAAACCACTTTTGGAAGAATGAAGATGAGCAGCATCTATAAAATCGTTTTTCTTTAACCGGCGAAGTATTGTGTATAATTCCCGCAGGGCCATTAAATCCTTTATCGGGTTAATGGAACGATTGGCCGATTTCCAACGTACAAAGCGGACATTTTTCCTCGGAAATAATTTTTTTACCTCCTCAGCTGCCATCACCTCCTTTCGTTCACCATGAACAACAATATGTGTATCGTCTGGCATTGTTTCAGCCAGCGATTTCACAAAAAATGCAACGCCGGAGGCAAAAGGTTCAATTACATGTACGACTTTCATAGAAATCTTAGGTATAAACAAATTAATAAACGCTACTCAACGCTACAAATCGCTAACAAGCAATAATGTAAGTCACAATACCAATTTTTTCACATAAACCTAAACGTGAAGCAGCCGGGTTTATTATTAACGGCTGGTGGCAAGAATCAAAATAATGACAACACTCCCCTGTATAGTGTTGCACGCTAAAAAGAGATTACCCGCTTCACAAACAAGATAAAAGGGTAAGGAATCAACATGAGTAATCTTATTTTTAGTATCCCCAGTTTTCTGAGTGCAAATTTATAACCAAATTTTTTTAAAACCGCCATTCTGCTCTGTAATTGTTTAAGCCTGTTTGACCGTGAAATTCCTGTCCTATTTATCTCAGAAACAACCAGATACATCGGAATTATGCATGTATTAAACTTATTTGCGATTTTCCAAAACCAGGCATAATCTTCCGCAAATGGGTATTCCTCGGGGTATAACCCAACTTCTTTAACAACTTCAGATTTTGCAATAATGGTCGGATGAATAAAAACATTCCGGAAATAAAGTGCTTTCAGAATTTCGTTGTGGTGTTCCGGTGCTCTGTGCTTGTACCTGATTTTTTTTTCAACATCTTCGAAGTAACACCAGCTCCCTAACAAGTATATATCGGGGTTTACTCTTAGAAATTCAATCTGTTTGTAAAATCGCTGCGGATCACACACATCACCGCAGTCCAATCGCGCAATGTAATCACAAGTTATATTTTCGGTTATCCATTCCAGTGCGGAATTGAGTGCGATAGTAATTCCCTTGTTTGTTGCTAACCTGATAATGTGAATCGGCAACCCCTCATTATTTTGAAAAAGTTGTTCTCTTTTTATTTCATCTTTACTTCCATCATCCGTGATAACTATTAAATATTTACCCTTATCATAAATAATACTCTTAAGTGATTTTCTTAACCCTGCAACATTATTATAGCAAGGGATAAGAACACACAATTCATATTTTTCTCTACCGGGATTCATCAGGTTCGAAATAAAAATCAATAGCTTTTTTAAAACGTACTTTATACTTTACTATTTCTAACAGAAAGGTAATGATGCCACAAAATCATAGTTGCAACAGACCGGTATGGTCGCCAGTTATCTGCGATCTCAAGCAGATTTTCCTTGCCAATCGCTCTATCAAGTTTTTTAATTTCTTTCAACGCATTTATCATCGCAAGATCGCCTATTGGAAAGATATCTGTCCGCTGCAAGGCGAAAAGCAGGTAGACATCTATTGTCCAGTCTCCAACACCTTTAACCTGCTTTAACAGCGATCGTATATGGTCATCATGATGATTAATACAGTCTTTCAGTTTGATTTTTCCTGTTAATAACGTTTCTGCCAGGTGTCTTGCATAGATTGTTTTTTGCCTGCTGAAATAACAAGCTCTCATTTCCTCATCAGAAAGCTGAAGCAGTTTTTCGGGAGTGATTCTGCCAATCTTTTGTTTTAATTTATTGAATGCAGCTTTTGCAGAAGCCAATGAAACCTGCTGCTCAAGAATAATATGGATAAGTGTAGCAAAGGTGTTGCTCCGTGTCCACATGGGGGGATAGCCGTGTGTATCCAGAACTGATTGTAATGAAGCATCCCGTTTACCTACTTCATTACAAAGGCTGTAAAAATTTTCTTTATGAAACGATAAAAAACTCTTTTTCAGATTTCGATTTGTCAAAACTTATTTCTTACTCTTTCTGAATTTTTCAATAGCCTGTCTTGTAAATTCACTTAATACCAGCCGGCCGCTGATGGCTGCTCTTTCAATCAACAGTTTATCCCAATGCTCCGTTCCTTTCCAGAATATTTTTTTCATTTCTTCCATGGCCCTTGGACTTGAATGCATCAGCGCGTCAGTCAATCTTACTAAAGACTCATCCATGCTTTCTACAGAAGGATGCAGTTCTGCATATAATCCTTTTCTCCGGGCCCAATCTGCATTTCGCCATAGCGTGGCATCAATAGCCAACTGTGAGAATGCTGAAAGGCCGATCTTTCTTTCAACAGCCGGACCTACAACAAAAGGACCTATACCAATGGCCAGTTCACTCAACTTTATTTCAGCTTCTTCTGTAGCGATGGCATAATCGGCAGCGGCTGCAATACCAACGCCGCCACCGACGCACTTACCTTGTATTCTTACAATAATAAACTTAGGACAGGTGCGCATCGCATTGATGACATGTGCGAATCCGCTAAAAAACTGTTGACCCTGTTCCTCATTCTTAATAGCCATCAATTCATCAAACGAAGCCCCGGCACAAAATGATTTATCGCCAGCCGATCGGAGGATGATCACCCTTGTTTCATCATCATTACCTGCGCGGTGAATAGTTTGTGCCAGTTCATCAAGAATTTTAGCCGGTAATGAATTGCTTTGCGGATGAAAAAATTCTATCGTCGTGATACCGTGATGGTGCTCCACTTTTACATAACCATCTATTAGTTGATTTATCATATCGGGTAAAATGATTAAAAAAGAAATGTTCAGTTATATACTTATCAAAAGTATTCAAATCTTATACATCTTTTCGTTTGACCATTGTCAATATTGTACCGACTCCCACATATTCATTCGTTTCATCAAGTATCTCGACCAGCCATTTTACAATGCCTTTATTGATATCGGTTTCTTCTTTTTTATCCTGCGGAATTTTCTCCTTGCAGGTAAACCGGATATATATGGAATGTCCGGGATACACCGGCTTGGTAAACCGCATTTCATCAATGCCATAATTTAATAATACAGGACCAAGGTCTTTCCCATCAACAAATAAGCCTGCAGCTGTACTTAAGATAAAATAACCATGTGCCACTTGTTTTTCAAACATTGTACCCGTAAAATCAGTACCTGTTTTATGCGCATAAAAATGATCCCCGCTGAGCCCGGCAAACGCATCGATGTCCCTGCTTGTAATCTCACGATTTTCTGTTATTAATTGATCCCCCACATTTAATTCTTCATAATACTTTCTGAATGGATGGATCGTACTAACATTTCCCTTCGCGTTTTGCTGGTACACCTGTGTGATAGCGGTAATAGCAGTTGGAGAACCTTGTATAGCCACACGTTGCATGTAATGGTTTATCCCGCGTAGACCTCCCATTTCTTCACCGCCACCCGCACGGCCCGGTCCACCATGTATTAACATGGGCAATGGAGAGCCGTGGCCGGTACTCTCTTTCGCACATTCATTATTCAATACGAGAATTCTGCCATGATATGTGCCCGCTCCAACTACATATTTTGTCGCAATAGTATAATCCGCGGTAACTATTGACGAGCATAGTGATCCCTTTCCCTTTTTGCTTAGCTCAATCACTTCATCCATATTACGGTATGGCATAAGCGTACTTACAGGGCCAAACGCTTCTACTTCGTGTGATTCATTTCCCGAAAATGGTTTTTCATTTAATAACAATAACGGTGAAATAAAAGCGCCTTTATTTATGTCAGCATCAATCAATGATACACTATCCAGTGAACCATAAATGATTTGTGAACTGGCAAGCAGTTTTTGAACCTGTTGTTTTACCTCGGTCCGCTGTGTTTGTCCCGCCAGCGAACCCATTCTTACTTTATCATTTAACGGGTTGCCGATCGTTGTCTGTGCTAAAGATTTTCCAATAGCAATAGACACATCCTCCAACAGATTTTGCGGCACAAAAATTCTGCGTATCGCTGTACATTTTTGACCCGCTTTTACAGTCATCTCCCTTCGTATTTCTTTTATAAAAATTTCCCATTCCGGAGAGCCCGGTTGCACATCTTCGCCCAGCACAATACAGTTTAATGAATCTGCTTCCATATTGAACGGTACATTTTCAGCAAGTATATTTTTATTTGCCTTTAGCAATAAACCGGTAGATGCTGAACCTGTAAACGTAACAACATCCTGCGAAGTCACGTGATCGAGAATATCACCGGCACTGCCACAAATCAGCTGCAACGCTCCATCTGGTAAAATGCCGGAAGCTATGATCTCTCTGACAACAGCTTCAGTAAGATAAGATGTAACAGTCGCGGGCTTTACGATGGCAGGTATTCCTGCCAACCAGTTAACAGCACATTTTTCCAGCATTCCCCATACGGGAAAATTAAACGCATTAATATGCAAAGCGACACCTTCTTTTGGTACCAGTATATGATGGCCCATAAAATTCCCGGTCTTGCTCAAGGGGATCGGCTCTCCATCTGTACAATACGATAAATCGGGAAATCGTCGGCGTAAGGATGCGTTGCTGAAAAGATTGCCGATACCACCTTCAATATCTATCCAGCTGTCTGCTTTCGTAGCGCCGGTGTAATAACTTATTTCATAAAATTTTTCTTTTTTTTCAAACAGGTGCGTCGCCAATGCCTTCAGCATTCTCCCCCGTTCATGAAATGTCATTTTTCGAAGAGTCGGGTTGCCTGTTTTACGTCCATAATCAAGAATGGCATTGAAATCAATTCCCCTGGTACTGGCCGCACCAACAATTTCACCGTTCACGGCATTATATAATAATTGACCATCGCCATCACCGGCAACCCAGCTGCCACCAATATAATTTCCCGTTTTTACCATACAACAAGCGTTGAAATTTCAACAACGAAATTAGTTGAATTTGCAGGCATGATTTCCTTAAAATGTTATCGGCACCTTTTATCAGCCAATCGTTATTTTTGCATCGCCGACTTCTTATTGTGAAAAAGATTTTTACCCTCGTGCTGCTGGCCGCTTTTGCGGTACAATCTTTCAATAATACATTGATTGTTTTCAATTTTTATGTAACCCAACGGAAAATCGCAGCCACGGTTTGCGAAAACCGCTACAGGCCCATGTTGCATTGTGATGGTAAATGTCAGTTAGCAAAAAAAATAAAACAGGAAGAAAACAAGAACAATCAAAATCCGGAAAGAAAACCGGAGAATAAAAACGAAGTCATTTCGTCAAAATCGTTTTTTATAACGGGCCTGTTTGTAATACCAATAAATAATACTCTCTATAAAAATTATATCGAAAAGAAATTGAGCAATACTCATCCTTCTGTCTTTCATCCTCCCTGCGCCTGACATTTTTATTTGTTATTCATACTTAACATATATCGCAAAACTGTTTGCGATGATTTGTATTTTATTCAATTTCCAACTTCAATTATGAGAAAAATAATTTTCATACTTTTTGCCGTCGCACTTTTTGCATCTTCAGCAAATTGCTGCGAGATCTGCGGTTGCGGTATCGGCAATCATTATATTGGCCTGCTGCCGCAATTTAATCATCACTTTATGGGAGCCCGTTATCGTTTCAGCAGCTTTCGCACTGTATTGAAAGATTCTCCTGATGAGTTCAGCAAAGACGTTTATCAAACTGTTGAACTATGGGGAGGATGGAATTTCGGAAAACGCTGGCAGGTACTCGCATTTCTCCCATACAATATAGTTTATCAACATTCGGATGAAGGTATTACCCGTCACAACGGATTGGGAGATGCAACGCTACTGGTAAATTATAAATTGCTGAATAAGGTTGCAGCAAATAAGTCTCAACAGCTTTGGGTCGGCGGAGGAATTAAATTACCTACCGGAAAATTTTCTATTGATCAAACCGATCCGGATCTGGCATCAATCGCCAACTCCCAGGTCGGTTCAGGCAGTACAGATTTCTTACTGAATGCTAATTACACTTTAAGAATTGCTCAATGGGGTATCAGTACAAATGGCAGTTATAAAATAAACACAACGAATAAAGATGATTATAAATTCGGCAACGTTTTTTCAGCAAATAGTTTCTTTTTTTATTCGTTGCCGGTTGGCAAAACTATGTTGATCCCTAACGCTGGTTTACTTTATGAGCATGCTGCTACAAATGATTTGCAGAAAGAGAAGATCGGATTGACCGGAGGCAATTTATTAATGGCTGCAGCAGGAGCAGAATTATCATTTAATAAAATAAATATTGGACTAAATATACAGGCGCCCCTTGCGCAGAATTTTGCAGGAGGCCAGACAAAAACAAAACTCAAAGGCTTGATGCATGTTACTTTTGCTTTTTAAAAATTAAAAAACTTAATGAAATGATGAAACGACTATCGATAGCAATACTGTTCACAATTATATTGTTTGCCTGCAACAATTCATCTGATAGCAACAATAATGCAACGGGCAAGGAGGAGCCAAAAACGCATGCAGACAGTTTATTGAAAGATGTGATGGACGGGCATGATGTAGCAATGGGCAAAATGTCAAAACTTTCTTCCGCACAAAAAAAAGTGCAGCAGGCGGTTGATTCAATCAATAAACTTACGGGGAAACAAAAAAAGTCTATAGCTGATTATAAAACACAGTTAGATTCATTAACTGAAAAACTGAAATACGCTGAGTTCGGCATGAATAAATGGATGGAAGAATTCAATTACGATTCTGCTACGAAGAGTTCAAACCGGGAAACATATCTTGAATCGGAAAATCAAAAAATTTCGAAAGTAAAAGAGGCAATGACGACAGCATTGCAGAAGGCGGACTCCTTGTTTAAGAAATAAGCAGGATATACATAAAGAATTTGTCAGACCGGAGGGCCGCACGAATTCTTTATGATGCCATTTCCATATCAACAGCCTGGCGTAACGCAGCAAAGATTTCGGCTACGGACCCTTCGCCGGCCACGGCTTTGAATTTATGAGCTTTTTTATAATAGTCAGCTACGGGGCTGGTTTCGTTACTGTAAACGGTTAGGCGTTTTCTTATTACCGATTCATTTGTGTCGTCCGGCCGGCCGGAAGTTTTACCCCTGTTGAGAAGGCGGTGAACGAGTTCTTCCTCAGAAACTTCGAGTGCTAAAACAAGATCAATTTCGCTTCCTTTGAAGGATAGTAATTTATCCAGCGCCTGCGCCTGTGCCACGGTTCTTGGAAAACCGTCGAAAAGAAAACCTGCTGCTTCTTTGTGATGCTCGATACTTGAATCTATCATACCGATAACCACTTCATCAGGAACAAGTTGACCATGATCCATAAATTTCTTGGCTTCAAGTCCAAGAGGTGTTTTATTGGCGATTTCTTCGCGTAGCAGGTTGCCGGTAGAAAGGTGCACCATACCGTACTTATCTACCAATTTCTCAGATTGTGTACCTTTTCCGCTGCCCGGAGGGCCAAATAAAATAAGATTGAACATAAGGGCTGCTAATCTTGGTGAGTGACAAATATAATATTCAATCTTATAAAATGGCCACCCCCCGATATATTTGAAATAATTCAATTTATCGCCTCTTTTTCAAAGAAATGTTAAGGGAGCCCTGATTGTCAGAATGGAGACAAACTATCCGAACCCAGGTGTCGTAAATTTGTTAAACAAATAAGGTAATGAAAATGATTTTCAAATATCCTTTAATGATTATTGCGGCAGCGATTTTGCAGCAGTGCAGTTATTCGCAAAACAAGTCCAATTCAAACACTTCAACTATGGATAGCACAAAGAAGAATAACCCGGTCTATTCGAATACAGATACATCAAAAGTGGCCATGTCTGATGAAGAATGGAAAAAAATCTTGCCGGGTGATGTATATAGTGTAGCGCGGCAGAAAGGAACTGAGCGGCCATGGACCAGCAAATATGAGAGCTTCTTTGATAAAGGCACCTATTATTGCGCTGTCTGCGGCAATGCTTTGTTTAAAAGTGATACCAAGTTTGAGAGTGGTTGCGGATGGCCAAGTTTTTACGAACCAATCAGTAAGTCAAGCATTATTTATACGCCGGATAATACCTATGGTATGAACCGGACAGAAGTAATGTGTGGCCGCTGCAAATCACATCTCGGCCATGTGTTTGAAGACGGTCCTCCACCCACCGGCCTGCGTTATTGTATCAATGGCGTAGTACTTGATTTTGCAAAAGCAAAGGAAGCAGAGAAAAAATACAATGAACAAAAGGATGAAAAGCCGAAGCAATAAAAATTATTTTCCGCAGGTCAAAGCCCCTTTATTCAAGGGGTTTTTATTTTTGCCCCGCACGTAGTAACTTGAATGTTCTGAATGAATGCCACCTTAGCTCAGTTGGTTAGAGCGGCTGTTTCGTAAATAGCAGGTCGGGGGTTCGATTCCCTTAGGTGGCTCGGGTATTAAATTCCGGCAATAGAATGAAAAAAAATTATTCCCGGCATTAACACTACAAAATTCTGCGATAACTTTATTATGGCTTAAACTTAAAAACTCCGTAACAGGTAAAAAACTACACCCGCCGTATTCCTGACAGAAGATTTTAAACGTGAATTAAAAACTTTAATAAAAATAAAGAGGAGGTTCACATGGTTAAATCTGCTCAGTTTACCAAAATGCTTTCCGACGGTACAGAGGTTATTCTATCCCGGGCATCCGTTGAAAATAAAATACCGGAAGAACCTTATTACGATGTTACCGCTAACCGGAAAGGAGAAACGTTTAACTTAAGAATGAAAAAGAATAACAACGGCTATTGGGGAATAGATGACCGTGTGCATCTGCCGCAATGGTTAAGAGATCTCGAGCCGGAGCTTATAAGAGCGGTTAAACAGAA
>Ga0207683_10005027_pt1 | contig 11354 bp, 7 predicted proteins | sample KBSM73metaG_FD_184333 | JGI IMG/M metagenome (GOLD analysis project Ga0207683, IMG submission 184333) | Miscanthus rhizosphere microbial communities from Kellogg Biological Station, Michigan, USA - KBS M7-3 metaG (SPAdes) (version 2) | ecosystem: Host-associated > Plants > Roots > Rhizosphere >...
CATGCCGCCGATGATGCCGGTGCCGAGCGAATGGCGCGCATTCATGCCTGCGCCCATCGCGATCCACAACGGCACGCAGCCGAAAATGAATGCGAGCGACGTCATGACGATTGGCCGCAGGCGCATTTCGCCAGCCTCGACCGCCGAATCAATAAGCGACTTGCCTTGATGGCGCAGCTCGACGGCGAACTCGACGATCAGGATCGCGTTCTTCGCGGCAAGGCCGACCAGCACCAGGAGGCCGATCTGGAAGTAGACGTCGTTTTCGAGGCCGCGCGCCCACGTTGCAACCAGCGCGCCGACCAGGCCGAACGGCACTGCCGTCAGCACCGCGCCGGGCAGCGTCCACGACTCGTACATCGCCGACAAGATCAGGAACACGATCAGGATGCCAAAAATAAACGCGATCGCCGAAGAATTGCCCGACTTGATTTCCTGATAGGCCATGCCCGACCATTCGTAGCCATAGCCATCGGGCAATACTTTGGCCGCGACCTCCTGCATCGCCTTGATCGCGTCACCCGAGCTGTAGCCCTCTTTTGCCGAGCCGATTAACTGCGCCGCCGGGAAACCGTTGAAGTGCGGCACCAGATCGGGGCCGACCACGTATTCGGTGTTGACCACGGCGGACAGCGGCACCATTTTGCCGTTGGTCGATCGCGTGTATAGCTTGGTAATGTCCTCCGGCTTTTCGCGGTACGCCGAGTCGGCCTGCAGCACCACGTTCCAGACCCGGCTGTATTGCGTGAACTGGCTTACGACGATAGAGCCGAACTGTGCCTGCAGCGCGCTGTTCACATCCGAAATCGGCACGCCGAGCAGCACCGCCTTCGAGCGGTCGACGTTGGCCCGCATCTGCTGTGAAATGCCGCGATAGGTCGTAGCCACGCGCGCAAGCTCGGGGCGCTGGTTGGCTTCCGCGAGGAACTGCTGGGTGATTTCGTTGAGGCGCAGCGGGTCGCCGGTCACCTTGTCCTGGATCCAGAACTCGAAACCGCTGCCGGTGCCGATGCCCGGGATTGCCGGCGGTGCGATCGGGATGAACACGCCCGTGTCGACGTGCTGCGATCCGGCATAAACGCCCGCCAGAATTGCTTTGACGTTTTCCTTTTTGGCCGTATCGACATCTTTGTAGCGCTCTTTGAAATCCTTGAAGGTGACGAACATCGCCGCGACATTGGACTTGTACTGGCCGTCAATGAAGCTGTAACCGTTGACGATCGTGCGGTCTTTAACCGCCGTGTTCTGGGCAAACAGCGCATCGATCTGGTTCGCCGTGTCGACCGTGCGTTTCATGCTGGCGGCGTCGGGCATCACGATCTGCGCAAAGGTGTAACCCTGATCCTCGTTCGGCACGAAACTCGTCGGAATGATTTTGAACAGGTGCACGATTCCGTACAACATGAACGCGAACACCCCGAAGGCGAGGAACATGCGCTTGATGGTCAATAGCGTCGCGCGGCCGTAGGCCTTGGTCAGGCGGTCGAACTGGCGGTTGAACCACGCGAAGGGTCCCTTGGTCGGCGGCGTGGTGTGTTTCAGCAGGAGGGCGCACATTGCCGGCGTCAGCGTCAACGCCACGAAGCCCGAGATCGCCACGGACAGCGCGATCGTCAGCGCGAACTGCTTGTAGAGCTGGCCGGTGGTGCCGGGCAGGAAGCCCGCCGGTACGAACACCGCGGCGAATACCAGCACCACCGCAATCACGGGCCCGGCGACCTCGTCCATCGCCTTGATCGCGGCCTCCTTGGCCGGCAGATGATGCGCATGCATGTTGCGCTCGACGTTTTCCACCACCACGATCGCGTCGTCGACCACAATACCGATCGCCAGCACCAGACCGAACAGAGTCAGCAGGTTGATCGAGAAACCGAGCGCGAGCATGCCGAGGAAAGTGCCGATCAGCGCCACGAAGATGGCCACGGTGCAAATGATGGTGGCGCGGAAGTTCTGCAGGAACAGGTACACGACCAGGACGACCAGCACGATCGCTTCGAACAGCGTGTGGATCACTTCCTCGATCGACAGCTTCACGAAATCCGTGGTGTCGAGCGCGATTGCGTAATCGATGCCGGCCGGCAGGCTTTTCTTGATTTCCTCCATGGTCTTGCGGATCTGCGCCGACACTTCGAGACCGTTGGCGCCGGGCTGCTGGTAGATGACGATCGGTGTGGTCGCAGCGCCATTGAACCTGTTGTCGTCGATGTACTGGCGGCGGCCGGTCTCGGCGCGTGCGACGTCTTTTACGCGCACGATTGCGGAGCCATCGGGGTTGGCGCGCAGGATGATGTTTTCGTAGCGCGATGGTTCGACGAACGGCGACTCGGTCACCACCGGGAAGGTCATCGACACTTTGCCTTTGTTCGGCTCGGCGTTGACCTGACCCGCGCTGACGAGCGCGTTCTGGTTCGAAACGGCAGTGGCAATGTCCGTGGTGGTGATGCCGAGCGAAGCCATGCGGTTTGGATCCATCCAGAGGCGCATCGCCTGGTCGGGCATGCCGAAGATCTGCGCCTGGCCGGCGCCGTTCACGCGCTTGATCGCGTCGAGCACGTAGACGTTGGTGTAGTTCGTCACGTATTCCGGCGTGTAGCGGCTTTCCTTGTCGTAGAGAGCGACGATCATCAGGATGCTCGCCGATTTCTTCTGCACCGACACGCCGAACTGGGTTACCGCCTCGGGCAGTTGAGGCAGCGCAAGATTGACGCGGTTCTGCACCTGCACCTGCGCCATGTCGGGGTCGGTGTCGAGCGTGAAGTAAACCGTGATGGTGAGCTGGCCGGTGTTCGAGCTGATCGACGTCATGTAGAGCATGTTATCGACGCCGTTGATCTGCGCTTCGATCGGTGCCGCCACCGAGTTACCGACCGTCTTCGAATCAGCACCCGGATAAGTCGTCGTCACCTGCACCTGGACCGGCGTGATCGTCGGATACTGCGCGATGGGCAGCACCTTCATCGAAACCAGCCCCGCAACACAAATCAGCAGCGAGATGACTGTCGCAAAGATAGGCCGTTCAATAAAAAACTTGGAGAACATGCGTCGGCGCCCCGGTTATTTCGCGGCCGCAGCCGGTTCGGCGGCTTTCGCCGGCGACTTTACTGCAGCCGGTTCCGCGTCCTTCGTCGTCTCTGCGGGCGCGGTGGCCGCCTTGGCGGCTTTGTCTTCCGCCGGTTTTATAACGGCCGGCGTCTCTGGCGCCTTCGCTACATAGGGAGTCGTTTTCACGGCCGCGCCAGCACGCAGCTTCAGCGCACCGCCGACCACCACTTGCTCGCCCGCCTTGAGTCCCGAGTTGATGAACCATTGGTCGCCGTACCAATCGCCCGGCGTCACCGGCCGGTTTTCGGCCTTGCCGTCTTTGTCGATCACCCACACGAAATGGCCCTTGCCGCCCTGCTGCACGGCGTTTTGCGGTACCAGGATGGCATTCGGGCGCTTCGCCCCTTTCAGCCGCGCGCGCACATACTGGTTCGGCCGCAGCGCGCCGTTCGGATTGGAAAACGTCGTGCGCAATAAAAACGTCCCGGTCTGCGGATTGAACGATGGATCGGTATAGGTGATCCTGCCCGTCTGCGGAAACGTGGTGCCGTCGACGAGCACGATTTCGACCGCAAAGTTCTTGTCCTTCGGCGGAATTATCAGGCCTTTGCTGACCTGATCGCGAAACGCCGACAATTCGTTTTCCGATATGCTGAAATTAACCCACATCGGATTGAGCGACGACACCGTCGTCAACTGGCTGTTGGCCGGATTCAGGTAGGCTCCGACTTTTTGCTGCGCGGCGGCCGACACGCCGTTGACCGGTGAATTGATCGTGGTGTACGACAGATTGAGCTTCGCGGTATCGACGTTCGCTTTCGCCGCCGCCAGTGACGCCGCGGTCGCTTGCTCGTTGCCGGTGGAATCGTCCAGATCTTTCTGCGACAACGCGTTCTGCGCGGCCAGTGGTTTGACCCGGTTAAGGTTGGCGACGGCGGTATCGTGCGCGGCCTTGGCCTTTTCCCATCCTGCCTGCGCTTCGGCCAGTGCGGCGATGAAAGGCTTCTGATCCATCTGGAACAGGAGCTGGCCTTCCCTGACAATTTCACCTTCAGTATAAGCCTGCTTGTCCAGAAAGCCATTGACGCGTGCCACGATGTTGACCTGCTGGGGACTCTGCGTCTGCGCGATGTATTCGTAAACGATCGGCGTATCGTGTGGCTCGATCTTGAGCACGGTCACTTCCGGCAGCGCTACGGGCGTCTCGGCTTTTTTCTCGCAGCCCGCCGTGAACGCAATCGCCAGACCCGCAAGCGCAAATAACGCGCCCTGCCGTACACGCGTATGGTGACTACGACCATCGGAAAAAAGTGAAATCATCATTGACCCCGAAACGTTGATATGCCCAAACTCACGCATGCCCCCAAACAGCGATTCCCGACGGGCCGCCGCGCGCCGACCCGCCGGATTCAAACTCATTTCTTGATTTTCGTGATCTTCTAACCAACGAGACCGAGCCCCGCCATTAGACCCTTCTGACTGAAGATAAAACCGTAGACGCCCTTCTGGCTTGTCAGCGTCGATGGGTCTTTCGCGGTACCCTCATCTGCGATGACGATGTTCGGTCCGCTGCCGAGCGACCAGCCGTCACTCGTTTTCAGATATTTTAGGTCTTCATCGTTCATGAAAAAAAGCGCATAGCCGTACGTCTGGACGCCCGCCTGCAATCCGACCGAAGCTGCGGCGGTGCTGTAATAATCCGTTACCTTCCCTTTCTCGAGAAGCACCCCTTCGCCGGCCTGAGCGCCCACCATCAATCCGGCCTTGGTCACGCTCGGAAACACCAGAATGCCTTTGGCCGTGTCACCCAGCGTCTTCGCGGCCGGTGTTTTCGCATATAGCGATTTCAGCGCTGCCTGCGACTCTTTTGCGAGCTCAGCGCCCGAGGCCGCCCATACCGGACCCAATGCCAGAACCGTCAGCGCAAGCACGAGAACGGCTTGCAGGATTCGAATCGTCTTGCTCATAATGTAACTCCTTTTTTCAGTGAAAAACGTATGATAAACATGGCAAAAACAGCCTTTTGCAATGGGCAATGCTAGCGCGGCGCCACTCTGAAGATATTGATCTGAATCAACTTACGGATAGCGACCGCCACCGGCCGATCTTCGCGTATTCGCGATTAATGTCTTTCTTGAACGGGATATGCACCAAGAGGACGAATTCGCGTCCAAGCGTAGGGTACGCGGCCGTGGGATAGTCCAATATTGGACTTTGGTCCAATACGGTTGCTATCCAAGGCGCATATGATGAGGGATTGACGGTGCTTCGGGAAATCATGTATGAATTTTAGAAAAACGCTGCGCGCGCTATGTCTCTTTTTTTTCCTGCCGGGCCTCGCCACCGCAGCCGACAGCAGCAAACTCGTTTATTTCGATCAACCCGAGAGCGCCAGGCTTTTTGACCAGGCCGAAGTCAAGGGGCAATTCTGGACGCTCGCCCGCTACTTTATTTCGCAACGGATCGACACCTTCTGCTCCGTGGCATCAAGCGTGATGGTGCTCAATGCGCTGGAGGTGTCATCGCCATCTTCGCCAATGACTTATCCCTATAGCAAATTTGACGAGCAGAACTTCTTCACGCCGGGCGTACTTGCGAGGCAGCGCGTCCGCAACATCGCCGGCGACGGGCTGTACCTGGCGGAATTGGGCGACATGCTTAAGGCTTTCGACGTTGTGGTTGACGAGCATCATGCCGATAAGTTTTCGGCGGACGAATTCCGGACACTCGCTGTCGCCGCGTTGAAGTCGACAAATCGCTATGTGGTGGTCAACTTCTCGCGTGACCGCATATCGCAGGAAGGCGGCGGTCACTTTTCACCGCTCGCCGCCTATGACGTGAAAAGCGACCGGTTCCTGGTGCTCGATACCGCACGCTACAAGTATCCGCCATACTGGGTGAAAGCTCAGGATCTGTGGGAGGCGATGAACACGGTGGACGCGGACGCAAAAGCCCGGCGCGGTTTTCTGATCATCGGCAGGACTGCGAAATAGACTCCTTACGCCGCGCGCGGGGAGCCGCCCAGCCCCTGCGCATCGGGGACGCGGGCGAGCGCAAGATCTTCGCTGAAAGTGAAATGCTGCGCCGCCGCGCGGTTCAACAAATCGAGTTCCACCTGCAGCGCGGGACGGCGTGGTTCGCCCAAAGTCTGCTGCAGGTTTTCGATCATCGCCCGCAGGCGGCGCACGACTTGCAGGCTGCCCGCACCGCACTGGCGGATTTCGCGCAACGATATGTGCACGAAGTGTTCCCAGTTCGGCGTCCGGAAAATCAGCCGCAGCTGCCCGCTGTCATCCGCAAATTCGTCTGCGCGCAGGCTGCGCAATCCGACGACCCGCAACAAGACGTGCAACTGGTCGATCGCGAGCACGGCCGTAGTGGGATCGTTGATCGCAGGTGACAACGCTTTCAGCGCGATGTCGACCAGAATGCGAAACCCGAACAAAGGATCCTGCTCCAACGTGCGCTCAGAGCCGAATGCGATCAATGAGCGCAGCCGGCGATCGTCGATCGCGCCGGCATTGCCGTAAAGGTAGAACAGCGGCTCGTCGACTGCCACAAAGTCACCGACCTGCGGCGCAATTTCAACAATGCAATCGGCGCGCCGCGCTTCGGCAAGCAGTGCCGGGATGTTGACCGCTAGCACGATTCCGGACGAATTCTGATGTAAAACAGTGCGCGCGGGAGTGCCAAGTTTTTTGCCGGAAGGCGCCGTTGGCGTCATGGTGCGGGCCTCCCACGGCAACAAGCTCCACTTGTGCTTTGGCGCCTGTTGCAGGGGCCTGTCCGCGGTGCCAATGACACTTGGATAGACGTCCTTGACGACCTTGACGGCGTCTTTGCCGATTCGCGCAACGAGGCTCACCGGCCGCAGCAGTTTTGCTGAATAATCGATCAATAAAAGAAACAACACGATCGAAACGATGCCGAACATCATCGAGAGGAAAAGCTGAAATTGCGGCACCATGTTGGCGGTCATCTGGACCATCGTACGATTGGCCCACAGCATGGAAAAAACGAAGAAGCCCACGATCCAGCGAATGACGCTGTCGCGCAACAGCGTGGTTGCGATGATGCGCGGCGTATATTGCCCGCCGGCGACCTGGATCGCGACGAGCAACGAGCCGAAGGTGAAGACCATGAACGACAGGTTGAGCGTGAAGATGCGGTCGAGCACCGCGACCGCCTCATCGTGGTCCATCCCCATGAATCCCGTCTTGAGGTCGTAATACTTCTGGGACACCATCCAGCTGCCGAGGCGTTCCGCCGCACGCTTGATCGCGGCGCCGGCCACCAGTGCAAAAAATGGCACGACCCACAGCGCCGAGCTCAGGTAGCTCTTCAGGCTGTACCAGCGGTTCCACTGCATCATGTCCTGATCCCCTTTGTTGTTCTTGTCACAGCATCTCGCGCGCGGCTTTGGCGAGCAGGCTTTCCCGCGGCGGCATATCTGCGCGCTGGCAGCGCACGAATGCTATCACCGCTTTCAGGCCGTCACCGATCGAAAGCTCGCTCAGCTTCAGATCCGAGGCCGTCTCGGTCGATTCCTGCGCCACCTTGAATCCCATCTTGTTCACGCGTAAATCGACGCGCGCCAGGCTTACATAGTCCGCTGGGGAGTTGAAGATCGCGTTGACATGCTCGAGGCGCGTGTCAAGCGTGGCGAGACGCGTCCTGGTCTCGGCAAATTCGTCGGCGGTCGACTTAAGCTCGCGCTCGATCGATGCGATCTCAGCCGATTCGTCGCCGCCGCCGGCCACCTGCTCGATGCCGTCACGTTTTAGGTTTAAAAGCCGCAGGCGCGCGCCGAGCATCGCTTTGCGCTGCTCCAGTTCGGTCGCGCGCTCGCCCAACGATATAATGCGCGCGAGCGCCAGCGCAGCGAGCCGCTTGAATATCAGCACGCCGACTTCGCGCCGGCAGGCCATGACATCGGGCGCCGGTGCGATCAGAGTGTGGTTGGAAAAGCTCACCGTGGTCTGCGCCACGTCATGCCGCAGCACGCCGTCGACGAGGGCGGGAGCGAACACCTCACGCTCGATCTTCAGCATGCCCAGCAGCGCATAGGCATCGGCGGCGCCGGCGTTAACCGGCGACTCAAAATACGCGCGCAATGGCGCGCTGCGGCCGAGCGTGGCCGGCACATCGGCGGCGGTGGCGAAGAACGCGTTGAGCTGCTGATCGGCTCCCCACGCATCGCGCGAGAGTTCGATCGGTTCATGCGGCAACTCCTTGGCCAGTTCTCGCATATGCAGGATCGTACGCACGACGCCGGTTTCGATCTTGCGTTGATACGCGGAGACGACGCGCAAACGCGGGTCCACTGCCTCGACTATGGCTTCGGCGGCGATTTTCACCAGTTCCGGTTCCACCGTGCCGGCGCGGCCGGCCGGCGCGGCGCCGAACAGTTTCGACGCTACGTTCAAAAAAAGCGATCCAAGCGCCATATCAGACTTCGCTCATCTCCATTGGTGATGACTCTGTCGAATTCTTCAAGCGATCGGCTGGTCGTGAATGGCGAGGCGGTCCAGCTCTATGGTGCGTTGCTGTGCCGCCGGCGCCGCTTCGCATTTACAGCTTCTTCCACGTCGCGTCAGGATTGAACTTCGTCATTTTTTTCGCCAGGGACGCAGTCGAAGGTCCGAGATCTTTTTGATAGACGACGCCGTCCTGATTGACGATGAACGTCATGATGCCGGAATTGCGGTACGTCGCCGGGTACGCAACCAGCGCGAAGCCGCCCATCATCTTGCCGCGCACGACATAGTCGTAGGCGCCACCGGGCGCATCCGGACCTTGCCCTGTCAGGATGCGATAGTAATAGCCATAGTACGGGACCGGCTTGCCTCCGTCGTTGTGCTTATATCCCGCGGCGCGCGCGCGCGCCGCCAATGCGCCCAGCGGACTCGGCGGTTCTCCGCTCGCAGTTGGGTAATAAAGTCCGTCGCGTTTGCCTTTGGTACTCGCGAACTTCTGGGAGTAGTGCAAGAGCTTGTCGTGCGCGGGATTCGCGGCGTAGTACTCGCGCTGCGCATCCACATAGGCCTGCACAACCTGGATCACCGAAAGTTCGTTGTGCCCGATGCGGCGGTTCAGGAGTTCCTCCGCGCCCTGCTTCGCGTCGAATCGCCAGCCGGCCGCGCTCTTGACGAGCGGAATCGGGAACGGCCAGGCGTCCTTGCCCACCGTGATAATCGCTTTGTCGCCCGTCGTTTCGATCTTGTTGGCTTCGTCGTAAGCCTGCGCGAAACGTTCGCGGCCGGCGCGGTCGGACACCGCGTCGCCGGAGTAGACGACGCCTTTCGCGCCGCTCCCCAATACCGCGAGCAGCGCCTTGCTGTCGTGCGCCTTCGCCGCCGCGGCGATCGCCTGCATTCCGTCTTCCGGCGAACTAAAGGTTTTTTGCGCCAGCGCGACCGGCGCAAACGCCATCCCGAGCAGCGCGGCCACTGACAGCAGCATGGTCAGCAGACCGCGGTGCCACGTGCCCGTTAAGCAGTTCCAAATCGAATGCATGCCTGACTCCACGAATGAATTTAATTGTCGCGCAGATTGTTTTTCCATGGCGCTCACCTGCGTCCGCCGCCGCCACGAGAACCGCCGCCGCGCGCGCCGCCCCCCCGCGCACCGCCGGAAGATGCTCCACCGCCGAAATTGCCCGCTGAACTCGCGCGGCTGGAAGCGCCGCGGTTGCTGACGTCGCGCGTCTGCGCGCCATTGCCGACGCCGCCAAATGCACCGCCGTCGCGGCCGCCGCCACGATCACCGGAGTTGCCCTGGCCGGCGCCACCCCGGTCGCCGACACCGCCACGATCTCCAACACCACCGCGATCCCCGACACCGCCACGGTCTCCCACACCACCGCGATCTCCGACACCGCCGCGGTCTCCCACACCACCGCGATCCCCGACACCGCCACGGTCTCCCACACCACCGCGATCCCCGACACCGCCGCGCGAAATCTCCTGCCGGCCCTGTTCGGCGCGGCCGCGGAACTGCTCGCGAGAATCGACGCCCTGCCGCTGCCCGCCGCCAAACCGTTCCTGGCTTCCCTTGTCGCGATACTGCGCGCCCTTACGGTGTTCGGGGCTGTGTTCCCAGTTGCCGCCTCCTTTTACGTTCGTGCGATTAAAATTATTGTAATTGTTTTGATTGATGGAAACGTTGCCGCCGCCCCAGTTGCAGTTTCCCCACATCGCGTTGCCCACGGCGACACCGACCGCAAATGACATCAGCATGGCGCCCGGAACGTAACCCGGCGGATAGTACGTATACGGCGGATACGAGGGATACGGCCACGGGCCGTAGACGGCCGGCTGATACGTCGGCACGTGAACGACCTGCGGGTTGGTGGGCTCGATCTTGATCACCGTCTGGCCGCCTTCCTGTGCGGACGATACCTTCTGTTCCTTGCTCGACTTAAGGTTGCCGGCCTGCTCGGCCTTGCCGCGCAGGCGCTGAATCGCATCGAGCACGTCCTTCTGCTGGGCGAGGAAAGCATCGCCAAGCTTCTGCGTCATATCGAGCTTCTCGTTCATCATCGCGATCACCTGCGGAAAAGCGGTCAGCGATTTCACGCTCGGATCCCACGGCTGCTGCTGCATCGCATCCTCGAGCGCTTTGTCTTTCACGTTCGGATTCGCCTTCGACCAGCGCGCGGCTGCCACGACTTCCAGCGGGTAAGTCGAGGCCATCAGGATCTGGGCCACCAAGGGGTCGGGATACAACGCCAGCGGCGCGACCAGTTGCTCGATTTCCTCCTTCTTGAACAAAGGGGCGTCCCCCGCATTCTGCGCATGCCCCATCGGCAACAGCGCCAATGCGGCAACCAGCCACGCGACGATCGATTTATGCAAAGTATTCATAGTTGCTTTCCTGTTATTAATGCTCTTTATTTTGCCCGCCCTTTGTTACTGACGCGCCGGCAGCGACTTGAACGCCGCCGCCATCGCACGCTCGACTTTTTTCCAGTTCTCTTCGGAGTAACCCGCGCTCAATTCCTGCTCGATGCGCGTGTTCCACAAGAGCCGCGGCTGCCCGAGATCGATGATGTCCACTTGCACCGTCCCCTCGCGATACTGCGCCGTGTCGTAGCCGCCGGCCTCGATACGGCCGCGGTAGTACTCGTAAGGCGTCGGATTGTCGACCAAAAACACCTGCTGCTTGTCCATAACCTTCCCCGCCATGTTTACGCCGAGTTCCGCCTTCTGTCCGGGCGCTGCCGGTGCGTAGCCCTTGTTCATGAGCTGGGTCGTGATCATGCGCTCGAGGCGATGCCGCACCTGGCGGTCGGCGACGACGCCCTCCTGCTG
>Ga0207683_10005028_pt1 | contig 11354 bp, 8 predicted proteins | sample KBSM73metaG_FD_184333 | JGI IMG/M metagenome (GOLD analysis project Ga0207683, IMG submission 184333) | Miscanthus rhizosphere microbial communities from Kellogg Biological Station, Michigan, USA - KBS M7-3 metaG (SPAdes) (version 2) | ecosystem: Host-associated > Plants > Roots > Rhizosphere >...
TCGCAACAGCCTCATCAGTGGTTAATTTAAGATGCTCATGCATCATCTTCTTCATGTCATCGTCTTTCCAGTTGGGGTTTGCCTTACTAAGGAAAGTCGATATTTCATCGGCATTGGCAAACCATTTTTTATTAGCTGCATCAAGCGCCGCATTGTCGCCGGCTTTAGCCGCTTTTACCACATCTGCCGCAATCACAATGTGATCATGAAGCAATGCTGTTAACTTATTTCCCGCGGCCTCACCATACAAAGGCTTGACCGCATTTCCAATATCGTCCTGGTTCTTCAATAGTCTTGTTACAGCCTGATCAGCACCAGGAAGGCCATCCGTAAGACAGCAAATTACATTTCGCGTCCACGTTACATGGTCCTCCCATAGCTTTCGCATATTTGTACGAAGTTCATTTGCAGCAGGAGTAGAAAAATTCATTTTCATATTCATTTGTCCATAGGAATCAAATGAAATGAAAACGGTTGAAGCGATAACAATGGCAAAGCAAACGCCTTTAAACGTTTTCATATCTGTATATTTTAAAAGGTGAACAGATCTTTTAATGACCCGTATATTGGAGTTGCGAGTGGGCGAATGGTTACAAATTCTGAATTGAAATATTCAACGCTCACTTACCGAGTGCAAGCTTATACAGATGCTGCGGAGGGAAGCTGAACACCATTATTTGGTCTGATATGAAAGTACGTCTCTAAAGCCTCCAGGAATTCTTCTTCGCTATCCAGGAGCACTTTAGTAACCGAATCTCCGACTGTTATTTTTGTTTTCTTGGCTGTCACGGTTATGCGACCTTTTTCAGTTGCCAGTGAGCAAAATTTATTTTGAGTAAAATGCGATAGTGGCGAAGTCTGGTTATAATGGCACATGTCTTTGAATTCACTCAAATTTCTCTTTTTTAAAGTGAACATATATTCGGGGACCCAGTTTTCGCCGACCTGCTTAGAAACATTATAGTACAAGTCGTCATGTCTTTCGATCCTGAAACTTCCTCTTTCATCATTCTGAATTGTATTTAGTTCGACCTTCAGAGGACCAAAGGCGAATTCACCAAAACCTACATCAGCCAGGTAATCTATAGAATCTATCTTTGCAATGATCGCGAGGTGGTCAAACTCAGGCGAAAAAATTTGCTGCTCTTGATTAAATACTCTTGCAGAGATCATTTTTACATTAAAACCAATTGAATTGAGCAATTCATGGAATAGGCCGTTCAATTCATAACAAAAACCACCTCTGCGTTTGATGACGACCTTTTCGAAAATATTCGCAAGATTTAATTCAATAGGAATTTTGTAGTGGATGTCAAGATTTTCAAATGGAATGTTTAAAAGATGTTTCTTTTGAAGAGCATTTAGTAACCCTATAGTAGGTTTTATGCTGCCTTTATAGCCTATCCTTTCCAGGTATTTTTCTATTTCCATTTATTTCCCGGCGATTTGAAAAAATGAAGTTACTGATTACAATGCACTCCTGTTGGTTGTGTATCAACTTGAACTAATTAACCACATAGGCACAAAGGCCACGGTAGAGTCACATAGAAAGCTATGTGTTATCTATGTTCCTATGTTTCTATGTGGTTCAAAGATTTCAAACAGGGACATTACCCAGGGTGCGCAGACTTTGCTGAATTTTTCTTTTCAAATCAATTCATGAACGAGTTTCTTCAATTCATTGCTTTATAGCTGGAGATAGCCTGGTATTCATTGTAATATTGGTTTATAAACCTATGTTATGAAAGATTCAACTGGTTACTCACAAGATCCCACTGCAATAAAGTATGAGTTGTGCAGTGAAAAGAAATGCGCTACCTGTTTTGAAAACAGGGGATGTATGTATGAGCAATATTTTGCAGCTCCAACATTTAATTTGGTAACGCTTCTTATACATAACCAGGCAAAAATGCAAACACAACCAACTCATAAGTGAGCAGAAAAATTCTTGTGAGAGACAACCGTCCCGACTTGTCGGGGCGGTTTATTTGAAAAGGGGCTAATTGTACAGCCCCTTAACTTTTACTATTCAAGTGTTGGCGTTCTCAAGCGCTTTTATTCAGCAGTTACCGGATCAATCACAGCTGAGACCGTATTTACTTCATTGGCAGGGAAGCCACCTTGTCTTGCATGTTCAATGACCATTTCTTTATTGGGCGCATTGTAAACGCAGTATATTTTGTCTCCCGTCACGTAGCTTTGTACCCACTGGATCTGCGCACCCATCTTTAACAATACACCGCAGGATTTTTGTGAAATGGCTTTCAATTGTTCAGTATTAAAGGCTCCCGCTCCCGGAATATCCCTTTCAATTACATACTTTGGCATAACTTATAATTTAGAATTTGTAATGGCTTACTCTTATCGGTTTTCAGCTTTCCCGGTCAAATGATCTTGACGATACAAATATGCGCGCAGAAAGAGGAGGAAATTGGTAACAATGTTACTTTGCTTTGTAACAATTGTTACAGATCCTTCAGGAGTTTTATTTGATTACGATATAAAAGAAGGCGTTTTTCTGTTTCAAGCTTCTTTAGCAATCTTGAAACCACCACGCGGTTGGTACCCAGCTCATCGGCTACCTGCTGGTGAGTAAGATTAATGAGAGAGGACCCGCTTACCCTCGATCTTTCTTTCAGGTAATAAATGAGGCGCTCGTCCATTTTTTTAAAGGTAACATCATCCACACTTTTTATTACATCCATGAATTCGTTCACAATGGTTGACATCACAAATCGCTTCCACGAAGAATATTTCTGCATCCATTCTTCCATTGCCGCTACGGCAACACAAAGTATTAACAGGTCCTCTTCAGCCGTTCCCTTTACCAGGCTTACCTGGGACATTAGGCCGCATGAAAATGTCATGGCACACCCCTCACCCGGTCGCACATAATACAAAAGCAACTCCTGTCCCTCATCATTTTCCCGGCTTACTTTAAGAGTACCACTTAAAACCATCGGCACAACAGTAATAGGCTGTCCCATCCTGATAAGCCCCTGGCCGGCTGTTGCCGTGATCAGCATTGATTTTTGTTCTATCTCTCTCAATAATGAATCTTCAAATATGGGTGCGTAAACCTGCTCTAACAGGGAAGTTTCGTTGTTCATACTCCGGGGTTTAGCTAAATTAAATGTATCAATTTTCTATGTGACGCCATTTTTTTGCAAATCACTCTGTGCCCGTGATCATAAAATACCAACTTTATTTCGGATATTAGGAGCAGATAGGTACGGTTCTTGAAAATTAAATAATGATGCTTAAAACAAATGCGATAATATTCATAGCTCTGTTTGCACTCTCCATGTCAAGAAATGGCAAAGAAACGATGAAGACGAATACACATTTACCCGACACTCCCGTATTTGACGGCCCTTACGTGCTGTATCGTAATGACTCTGTCTTTGTGAATTACATAGAAGGTGATTCACTGTCAGCATCATTAAAAACCGATAGTATGAAATTGTCGGGAAAGGATAGTATCACTCTTCATATCAACACCGATCTGCCCGGGAAAACCTTCGACGTAAAACTAAAGCCAAAACTGGCTAATGAAAAAGCACAATATAAGAAGGTCAGCAAAATGCTGATACTCTCAGATATTGAAGGGAATTTTGGTGCCTTCAGAAAATTATTGCAGGCCAATCATGTTATTGACGATAATTTTAACTGGACATTTGAAAAAAACCATCTTGTACTGATTGGTGATTTTGTGGACAGGGGCACCATGGTAACAGAAGTGTTATGGCTCATTTATTCACTTGAAGAAAAAGCCAAAGCAGCGGGCGGCTATGTACATTATATACTGGGCAATCACGAGATCATGAATATGAGCAATGACCTGCGTTATGTACAGAATCGTTACATGCGGAATGCCGCATTGATGAATAAGAGTTATATGCAATTATTCGGCCCCGATGCTGAGATCGGCCGCTGGCTGGCAACTAAAAATGTAACGGAACGTGTTGGAGATATCCTTTTTATGCACGGTGGCATATCCCAGTATGTAAATATGATGAATATATCATTAACGCAACTCAACGACATGGTGAGACCTTTTTATACTGACACGTCTTATAAATACTCCGATAAGCGACTGGATATATTATATAGCGATGTGGGTCCTTTCTGGTACAGGGGTTACTATACCGGCGCTAAGGCTACAATGGCGCAAATTGACAGTACCCTTGATATTTATGATGTTCGTTACATAACTACAGGACATACTATTGTGGCGAATGAGATACGATCATTTTACGATGGTAAACTTTTTGACACCGATGTTCATCATGCTGCCGGTCATTCTGAAGCGCTACTCTTTGAGGATGGTAAATTCTGGAGAGTAAATGGTGCCGGTGAAAAGTCTGATGTTAATCCGATGAATTAATTATTGAGGGACATTTATATAGCCAGCTGCATTGGTACTATTCATCTTCGCTTGCGTCGCACTCTTCGACTGCAGTAGTTGCTTGTGCAAACAAGCAACGAAGGCTGGTCTTATGCCTTCGGTGATTCTTCTATACAAGTTCTCACAGATGCCACAGATTTTCACTGATTTTTCTATGTATATCCGTGAAATCTGTGAGAGTTAAATTTCTTTGTGCCGTAGTTGGTGTTTAGGCGAAGCGTCACCAACGACATGGGCTATTAGAATTACAGAACGATGAAAGGATTGCGACGCAACCGACGCTCAAGCGGAGTTACCGCAGCTGGTAACAAAAAAAATCAAGAGTTAATCCTGTCATTCAAATCCAAACCATTCTCTTTAGCTACTTCTTTCGCCAACTCATAGCCCGCATCAGCATGCCTGATCACTCCTATTCCCGGATCGTTGCGTAAAACTCTTTTCAATCTTTCATCCGCATCTGTTGTTCCATCACAAACGATCACCATGCCCGCATGAATACTATAGCCCATCCCAACGCCACCACCATGATGTAGCGAAACCCAACTGGCGCCGCCGGCAGTATTGACCAGTGCATTTAATAAAGGCCAGTCAGCAACCGCATCACTGCCATCCATCATGGCTTCTGTTTCCCTGTTGGGTGATGCTACAGAACCTGTATCCAAATGATCACGACCGATCACAATAGGTGCTTTCACTTTTCCTGTTCGCACCAACTCATTAAATGCGAGGCCTGCTTTTTCCCTTTCACCCTGGCCTAACCAACAAATGCGGGCAGGCAATCCCTGGAAAGCAATTTTTTCTTTGGCTAATCTTAGCCACCGCTGCAATGACTGATTTTGCGGAAACAATTTTGATATCACTTCATCTGTTACAGCAATATCATTCGGATCACCGCTTAAGGCTGCCCAGCGAAAAGGGCCTTTTCCTTCGCAAAAAAGCGGACGAATGTAGGCGGGAACAAAACCGGGGAAGTCAAATGGTGAGTGGTGCTGCGCCTTCGACAAGCCTTGCGCCACCGCTAAAGCTGAAGGCGGCACGCGGTCGGCGGCCGAAGAAGTAGTGAGTGTTGAGTCGGATTTCAGGTTTCGGATTTCGGATTTCGGATTTTTTTGTTCGTACTCACTTGCTCTGGCTCTTATGTTGTTTCCATAATCGAATGTCACAGCACCTTTATCCATAAGCTGCAGCATCAGTCGCACATGTGTATACATACTGCGATAGGCATAGTCAATGTATTGTTCAGGATTTTTTTCCCTTAAAACTTTTGCCTGCTCGTAGGATATCTCATGCGGCCAATAACTGATCGGATCATGCGCCGAGGTTTGGTCTGTAAGAGTATCAGGAATAATATTTCTTTCGATCAATCTTTGTAACAAATGAACAGCATTGCAACAAACTCCAATGCTTTTGCTTACAGCTTGCAGCTTGTAGCTTACAGCTTTATCGATCGCTTCATCAATATCCGTATATTTTTCATCAAGATATTTTGTAGCCATTCGTTTATCAATCCTCCACTCCTCCACTTCTGCGATCAGCGCAACACCTTCATTCATGGTAATAGCAAGTGGTTGTGCTCCGCCCATGCCGCCGAGACCAGCGGTAACATTAAGAGTACCTTTGAGAGAGCCGTGAGGCGTGAGCCGTGAGTCGTGAATGGATTGCCGACTGCCGGCTGCAGGCTGCACACTAAAATGTTTATCCGCCACTGCAGCATATGTCTCATACGTTCCCTGTACAATTCCCTGGCTGCCGATATAGATCCAGCTGCCTGCAGTCATTTGGCCATACATCATCAGTCCCTTCTTTTCCAGTTCATCAAAATGCTCCCAGGTTGCCCACTTGGGAACAAGCTGTGAATTACTGATAAGAATCCGCGGGGCATCTTTATGTGTTTTTAAAATTCCAACAGGTTTGCCTGACTGAACGAGCAATGATTCATCATTCTCTAAAATTTTTAATGCCTTGATGATGTTATCAAGCGCCTCAAAATTTCTTGCTGCTTTTCCTCTTCCTCCGTATACAATTAATTCCTCCGGCTTTTCAGCTACTTCAGGGTTGAGATTATTCAGCAGCATTCTCAATGCAGCTTCCTGTATCCACCCCTTGCAGCTGATCTTATTACCGGTTGGGGTTTTGTATTTGGCCGGGTCGTATGTCTGTTTTGTTTCTGCTACCATAGTGTAATGTTTTTATTTCGCGGGTGTTTGTCATGCCGAAGGAGGCATCTCAAACACTCCAAGAGTCTACAAGCTGAAGCTGTCTTCGTAGCCCTCATTTAACGAAACATTCCTTGACTCAGCAAACTCATTCACCTGTTTCACAAAACTAAAATCCGCGATAATGCTTTTTATCTTTTCAATATCATCAGCAAAAATTCTGTCTTCTTCAGCAAAAGATACAAATTGCCGGACGTATTCATGAGCAAATTCTAATAGTTCACCACTCTTTAATGGCCTGCGAAATTCTATTGCCTGGCAGGCAGTGAGTAATTCTATAGCCAAAATGTATTCAAGATTATCCAGCACTTTACTCAACTTCCTTCCGCTGATGCTTCCCATGCTTACATGATCTTCCTGGCCAAGAGATGTTGGAATACTATCGGCACTTGCCGGAAAACAAAGCGTTTTGTTTTCGGTTACCAATGCAGCCGTTGTGTATTGGGGGATCATAAAGCCGCTGTTCAATCCAACATTTTTCATCAGCAACATGGGTAGCCCCCATTTTCCTTCCAATAACAAATAACAACGCCGGTCAGAAATATTTCCTATTTCGGCAGCGGCGAAACAAGCATAATCAAGGGGCAATGCCAATGGTTGCCCATGAAAATTTCCTCCACTTATGGTATCGTCAGAAGAAAAAATGATCGGGTTGTCGGTAACAGCATTCAATTCTGTCTCCGTTAATTCTTTTAAATGAAGCCATGCATTGCGGCTTGCACCATGCACCTGTGGCATACAACGGAGTGAGTAGGGATCCTGTACTCTTCCGCAATCAATATGGCTCTGCATGATAGCCGAATCTTTCAGTAAAAGTCGCAGTCGCTGCGCCACCAATTTATTTCCTGCAAATGGACGAAGCTGGTGCAGTCGTTCATCAAATGGAGCCTTTGTCCCTGTCAGTGCTTCCAAACTCATCGCCCCAATAATATCTGCAGCTTCCAGGCAATTGTGCATTCGTTGGACAGCCTTTGCAGCAAAAGCCAGGATAAATTGTGTACCGTTGATGAGTGCAAGTCCTTCCTTAGGCCCGAGATCTAAAGGTTGCAATGAAAATTTTTTGAGGATATCTTGTGCCTTGTACCTTGTGCCTTTATAGATAACCTGTCCCAAACCGATCAAAGGCAAAAACAAATGAGCAAGAGGAGCCAGATCGCCTGAGGCACCCACACTTCCTTTTTCCGGCACAACCGGCAACACATCATTTTCAATGTGCCAACGGATCCTTTCGATGGTTTCCAGTCTTATCCCGCTGTAGCCTTGTGCCAGCGCATGTACTTTGGTGATAAGCATCAATTTTGCGATCTCCGCCGGAATGGCTTCCCCTACTCCAACGCTGTGGCTTTGTAAAATTTTATGTTGGAGCGTTGCAGTATCTTTCCCGGAAATTTTTGTAGTCGCTAAAATGCCAAAGCCAGTGTTAACGCCATAAACAGTTTTGTTGTTCTCTACAATATGCTGAACATGTCGCTGTGAACTGTTTAATTTTTTGATCGCACCGTCATCCAGAATTCCTTTTATCTTTCCTGAGCCTATGGCAATGGCATTACCTACAGTAAGTTTATCGATCCCGTAATTAAAATTTTGAGGCATAATTACAATAAAATGCCTCAAAGTAAACGAATATGCTTCAAATGATGACCCTAGAGAGAATTCCTGGTTTCGCCGTCAGGTTTTCGGTTATTACCTGAAGACCTTCCACCCCTTCTTCCTATTTCTGCCATGTGCTCTCTATCCCTGCTTACTGTTTCGCCACCCTTGCGACCGGCATTTCTCGCCTCTTCCGAATTAAATTCATGAGCTGTTCCTTTTACGTGAGCAGCCTTTCCACCTTCGCGTGCGATCTGGCGTTGCCGCTCCGGATCCATCGAAGCGAAACCGCGTGTCGAAGTATTTAGCTGACGTCTCATGTTCTCCAGGTTTTCCTGACTTTGTTCCATACAATAAAATTTAAAGTTGAGAATTTGGCACTGTGTTTTGAAAGAATCCTTGCCATGTGTAGTGCACTCCTTGAAGTAAGGAAGTAGAATTATTCTGCTAAAAATCGTACCACGCTCATCTCTCGTTTAAAAGTGGATCCGCTTTTAAACAAACTGAGCAAAAAATTCTTCCGCTAGATTGTTTTTGAGGAAAATATTTGCACAAACACATGAAAGTTTTTACTAAATAAAAAAACTCTTCGAATCCGAAGAGTTTAGTGATCCGGACCTAATTTTTGCAATATATATAAGGGCTCTGAAAATTCAAAAGAGGCTGTCTCAAAAGGGGCAGCCTTTTTTTTGTTTTAAATTTTTTGGATGGGCTTATCCACAAAGGCATTGTATAAATAAGATGATGGTTTTGTAAGGGTGCAGTATTGTTTTTGCTGTAATTTAAGACATGCCAAGGGGAAAAAAACTTAAGGTGGTCTTTAAGCAAGACTATCGTCAACAAGGGATGCTGATCCCGCTGGATTTAAATGATATGGTTGCGCCTGATCATCCGGTGCGAGTAGTAAATGCGGTTTTGGATAAGGTGGATATAAGGGAAATTATTAAACAATTCCGGCCAGGAGGAACGAGCAGCTACCATCCCCGGATGCTGTTAAAGGTGATCGTGTTCGGCTATATCAATAATATTTATAGTAGCCGTAAAATTGAGGAAGCTGTTAAATCCAATATTCATTTTATGTGGCTGGCAGGCATGCGTAAACCGGATCACAATACCATTAACAGGTTCCGTGGTCAACGGTTACAACACACCTTAAAGCCAATTTTCAATCAGGTGGTATTGATGCTGTATGAGGAAGGTCTTCTTAATATCCGGGACTTGTATACGGATGGTACCAAGATAGAAGCTAATGCTAACCGATACACTTTTGTATGGGGCAAAGCAATCAAAACAAGCCGGGAGCGTATTAGCAGACAGCTTGATGAACTTTGGAATTATGCTCTTGGGGTAGCTGCTGCAGAGTTAGAAGATACAGATCCTCCTGGCTCTGGTCATAAAAAGATCAGCAGGGAAGCGGTAAATAAAACTATTGAGCAGATCAATGCAGCCTTAAAAGATAAAGATGTTGATGCAAAAGTGAAGCAGAAACTCAGCTATGCTCAAAAGCATTGGCCGGCAGCATTGGAAAAATACGAGGAGCAGGAAAAAGTGTTGGGGCCAGGTCGCAACAGTTACAGCAAAACTGATAAAGATGCCACTTTCATGAGAATGAAGGATGACTATATGAAAAATGGTCAGTTAAAACCTGCCTATAATGTTCAAATCAGTACCAATAACCAGCTCATCGCTTCCTATAGTATACATCAGAAAACCACTGACATCACTACTTTAAAAACTCATCTGTCACAACATATCAAAGCCTTGGGAGTAAAACCAACTTCAGTCACAACTGATGCCGGTTATGGGTCAGAGGAAAATTACCAATGGCTGGAAGAGGAGGGCATTACAGCTTATGTGAAAGATCGGGACTTTGACAAAAAACAGCATAAAGCCAGTCAGAATAAAAAATTTTACAAGACAGATCAATTTATCTATGAAGATCAAACCGACAAGGTTATTTGTCCGCAGGGACATTCAATGAAAAATATAGGAATCCGTCAAAGAATCACGGCCACAGGCTTTAAACATGATTTTACCAGGTATCGCACTACCAAATGCGGTAGTTGTCCTTTGCAAGGGCAATGCAATAATGGCTATCACACAAAAACGATCGAGCTGAATCATAACCTCAATCGGTTACGAACCCGAGCCTTCAAACGATTAAATACAAAAAAGGGAATTCAAAAACGAAAACAACGATGTTATGATGTCGAACCTGTGTTCGCTGCTATCAAACACAATCACCACTTTAAGCGATTTATGCTACGAGGAATAGAAAAAATACATATAGAAACTGGTCTGTTAGCTCTTGCACACAACTTAAGAAAGAAAGCCGCTTAAAGAAGACCCCTTTCTCGACCTTGAAAACTTTTTTCAACATAAACTTTCTCCTATTACCACAAAAAGAAAAAGGACGTCTCCATTATATTGAGACGTCCTCTTTTAGTGATCCGGATTGGATTCAAACCAATGGCCTGCTGCTTAGAAGGCAGCTGCTCTATTCAGCTGAGCTACCGGACCCTTTGAATAAGAAGGCGGCAAAGATAAATTTTTTTAGCTTGCACCCAAACAGGTTAAGGCTTATGGATGTGAAAATTGATGGGACATGGAAAAAAATCTTAAAAGAAGAATTTGATAAGCCCTATTTTGAAAATATTGTTCTTCATTTAAAAACGGAAAGATCACAGGGAAAGGTAATTTACCCGCCAGGTTCACTAATTTTCAATGCTTTTAATACGACTCCTTTTGATAAGGTCAAGGTTGTCATCCTGGGGCAGGATCCTTATCACGGTCCGCACCAGGCACATGGTCTTTGCTTTTCGGTACAAAATGGAGTTCCTCCGCCACCATCACTGGTAAATATTTTTAAAGAATTGCACGATGATATTGGAGTAAAAATTCCCCCAAACGGTGACCTTACTAAATGGGCCAACCAGGGAGTTTTTTTATTGAATGCCTCGTTAACGGTTCGGGCAGGCGATCCTATGAGTCATTCTAAGATCGGTTGGGCTGAATTTACAAATATGGTGATCAGGAAAATTTCTGATCTGAAGGATCATGTTGTCTTTTTACTATGGGGCAAATTTGCGCAGGAGAAAAAAATACTGATCGATGAAAACAAACACCTGGTCTTAAAAGCA
>Ga0207683_10005031_pt1 | contig 11349 bp, 16 predicted proteins | sample KBSM73metaG_FD_184333 | JGI IMG/M metagenome (GOLD analysis project Ga0207683, IMG submission 184333) | Miscanthus rhizosphere microbial communities from Kellogg Biological Station, Michigan, USA - KBS M7-3 metaG (SPAdes) (version 2) | ecosystem: Host-associated > Plants > Roots > Rhizosphere >...
GCGGCTTGGTGGTCGGGCGCCAGAAATAGTCACGCATCGGCCGGCTCCGCCGCCGGTGTCATGAGGCGGTCGATCTCGGCTATGACCTTCACCAGGATCGCCTTTAGCTTGAGCACGTCGGGTTCGGCCGGGTCGATCAGCTCGGTCGTGTAGTTGGTGTAATTCTCCAGTGGCGACAGCAGCAGCTCCTCGATCGTGCCCAGGGACTTCTCCAGGTCGAAGTCCTCGATCCACAAAATGATCGACGGCTCGGGATAGTCGCGGCCGGATAAATGCACGTAGGGCTTGCCTTCATTGACATGGGTCGTGACCAGATCCTCCTCCTGCTGGTCGATCCACGCCCGGAGTTCACGCAATGACGGTAGCTTGGTCATAGTCCTGCATCCTTAGCTGGTGTGTATTAGCTACGCGTTGCCGTACAGCCCAGGGACCGTGACCTTGACCGGCTCGGGCAGCCGGCCCCGGACGTTGTTGACCAGGGCCACGAGATCGGCGTCGCTGTCGCGGCCCATCGACCGCAGGCTGTTCATCACGCCCATGACGACGCTGGCCACGATCAGCATGCAGTCGGCGCTGTCGCCGCCGATGTGCAATGGCTCGGTGACGATCGCCCGGATGCACGCGTTGGCGATGCGGTCGTGCAGTTCGGTCAGATCGCGGACCAGCTTTGGGCTCTCGTCGATGCGTGCCATCAGCCTGCCTTTCGGTGGGGGATGAAGTTAGTCGTGTAGCCGGCGTAATTGGTGACTTTCTCCCAGCCCAGGGCCTCGGCCCGGTGGTAGGCCCAGCCCTTGTTGAAGCCCATCGCCTTGCCGAGATCCTTCAGGTCCTTGAAGCTGCGGACCTGGCTGACAGCGGCATCGATGCCCTCGCGGTTGCGCGGGAATTTCGACCATACCGGCTTGGTCTCGACCAGCTTGCCGTTGACGTACCCAGGCGGCTCCTTGGCCAGGACCGGGAACACCGCGCCGCAGTGCGGGCAGACGCGGCAGCTGGCGGCGACGGTGGCGTAGCAGCTGAAGCAGGTCTTCACCGGGCTCGGGGCTTTGCCCTTCTTCTTGCGGTCCTCCAGGCTCCATTTCCTGTGATCGCATGGCATGCCGTGTCGCTCCATGTTGCCAGCATGGTCCAGGATGATCGCGGGCTGCCCGTCCTTGGGTCTGAGCGAGCGCCCGACCTGCTGAAGATACAGGGCGAGGCTTTGGGTCGGGCGCATCAAAATCGCGGCGACGATGCCCGGGATATCCAGGCCCTCGGACACCAGCATGCAGGACGTCAGCACCTGGGTCTCGCCGGTGGCCAGCCCGCCGATCCGCTGGTCGCGCAGGCCCGGCGCCATGGTGCCGTCGACCGAAAACGCCCGGATCCCGGCGGCCTGGAACGCCGCGGCCACCAGCTCAGCGTGCTCGATGGTCACGCAGAACGCGATCGCGGGCTTGCCGGCGGCGTGGCGCTGGTAGTGCTCGACCGCGTCGCCGACCAGATCGGCGTCGCACATCAGCTCGGCCAGCTCGTGCTTGTCGTAGTCGCCGGCCGTGGTGTGGACGCCGGTCAGGTCCGGATCACCCTGCGGCCGGCGGTACGCCACATAGTCGGCCAAGAACCCGCCATCGATCAGCTCGCGCACCGGCGGCCCTTGCACCAGCTCGTCGAAGTGCGAGGCAAGGCCCTTGCCGTCCAGGCGCTCCGGCGTGGCGGTCACGCCCAGCACCAGGGACTTGGCGTAGGCCCTGATGATGGCATCCCAGCTGCCGGCGACGGCATGGTGGGCCTCGTCGATCACCAGCAGGTCGGGCGGGGCGTAATGCTCCAGCCGGCGCACCAGGGTCATCACGCTGGCGACCAGGACCGGCTGGCGCGAGATGCCCTTGCTGGTGGCGTCGATGATGCCGTGCTCGACCCCGGCATCGAGCAGCTTGGCGCTCGCCTGGGCGACCAGCTCGCGCCGGTGTTCGAGGATGGTGACCCGCTTGCCGCGGCTGGCTACCGCCTGGGACAGCCAGGAGTAGACGACGGTTTTCCCGCCACCGGTGGGCAGCTGGTACAAAACCCTGCGGTGGCGCTTGAACGCCGCGCGCAACGCACGGACGTCGTTTTCCTGGTAGGGGCGCAGCACGGTCATGGCTGGTGCTGCCCGTTCGGTCGCACTATCTTGGTCATCGGAGCATTAGTCCTGCCCTGCGCCGGGGGTCGGATCGCGGGTTCGAGTGACGCCTAGCGATCCGGCCCCGGCTGCGTTTCTAGCTGTCGTGATCCCAGTAGGCGCCCTCGCTGGTCACCGGCGGCCGCTCGCCCAGCTCCAGGTCGGCTTCCTCGCCGCATTTCCGGCACCGCTTGTAGCTACAGTCGCGGGTGCCGTTGATGACGTTGGGATCGCCGTACCAGTCCGGCACCAGCTCCCAGTCGTGCTCGCACTCGGGCCTGTCGTAGTAATCGCAGGTGCACGGCGCCGGCCCGGTGCTGACGACGTAGGCGCAGTCACGGCGATGGTTCGGGTACGCGCTCACTGGTCGTGCTCCCCGCCCGAGACGTACTCTTTCCACACCGCGTTGTTCTGCTCGCTGGCCTCGCGGAACTCGCGCTCGAAATCGGACCCGCCGAGCCGGCGCCGCCGCTGGTAGGCGCTCACGAAATCCTCGACCGTGTAGCGGTTGGCGTTCTCGTTGCCGGGCCAGCGGACCATGATCGGCAGCTGGTCGTCGGTAGCTTCCTTGGCGGCCTGCTGCCGGCGTCCGCCGCGGGCATGTCTGGCGGCGGGCACCTCTGGCTTCTTCTCCTCCCCCGCGAGCAGTTCCGCGCGCTTGGCGTCGATCTTCTCGGCGACGTAGCGGCTGGTTTCGTCCTCGTTGGCCGCCGCGAAACGGTTCAGCTGGACGATGCTGTCGATCGCGGACAGCTGTGACACCAGCCAATCCTCGACCATCGCGCCTAGGACCACGTGCTCCTCGCCCTCGGCGTCCCACAGCTCGACCGTCGGGCTGGTGGGCGCGTCGGTGCGGTTGGCTTCGCGGCCCATCTCGCGCTCACGGCCGAACTCGGGATCCTCGGCCTCCAGCTGGCGCTGCGCCTCCCTGAGCACGGTGCGGGTGTCCTGGATCGGCTGCTTGTCCGCCACCTCCAGCGGCGGCTCCCCGTTGCCGTTGCGCCGCATCTCCGCCGCGGCGGCACCAGGGAAGAACTCCTCGATGATCTCGCCGTCATCGTCCTCGGCCGGCGCCGCCAGCAGCAGCTTCTTGGCCTTGGCCTCGATCTCCTTCATGCGCCCGCCGAACTTCAGATCGCCCTCGGCCTTCTCCAGGGCGTACTTGCGCATCTGTTCCATCGAGCCGTTGTACTGGAGCCGGACGACGAAGATCTCGCTGGTCTGGCCGCTGGGCAGCTGGGCGATCTGTGGCCGCACGGTCATCAGGAGCGGGATGCCGGCGACCCAGCCACCCGTGCCCGCCATCAGCATGTCGAGCGACGCCTGGATGCCGTCGACGGTATTGATGCTGCCGGTCCGGAAATCCCACACTCCGCCGACCTGCGCCGCGCCATCGATCACCACCGACAGGCGCCCGGCGATCTTGCACTTCTTGTTCCCGGTGTAGCTGGCGTCGGTGTAATACTCGCACATGCAGGGCATCCGCTCGCGGGTGCCGATGCTGTCGCCGGTCAAACGCCACGCGGTAACGCCATCGCCGAAGCACCACGGCTTCTTGCCATCGTAGGCCATGTAGCTGTGCGTGAAGTTCAGCTCCGGCTGGTTGTACAGCAGCCGGACCGGCAGCTCCTTGGGCTCCGGCCCGTACATCTTGGGCGAGTGCAGCTCCTCGTCGAGGAGGAAATTGCCGTCCTCGCCGCGCATGACGGTGGTTATACGAAAATGATCCAGCTTCTCGGGCGGCTGGAACCAGTTGCCGCGCCGGCTCTCGATCGCCTTGCCCTTCTTGCCGATCTTGATGTGGCCGACGACGGGCAAGCCTCCGCGCAGGTTGAGCACGGCGGTCGGGCGACGGTAGACGGTGATTGCTGACATAGTCCTGTCCTTCTGTTTTCAGCCGTGACGGCGGGGATGGATGCGCTGCGGCCTGGGGCATGCAGTCCAGTGACGGTCGGCCCACAGGTGCAGCTCGTAGAACGCGTTCGTGAGCAGCCACCACCAAGCCGCGCGCATCAGACCACCACCTTGGTCGTTTCGCGGATGTCCACGCATGGTCCCAGATCGCGCTTGCCGGCCCTGACCGCGGCGTCGATCGCCGAGGACACGGCCTCGGGCGGCATCCAGTTGCGCACGGTGTTCAGATCGAACTTGTCCGGGCCTTCCCCGACCCAGCCCCAGGTCCACACGGTCTTGGCCAGCGCCCGGTTGTCGGGGCCTGCCACCCGCACGCGGACATCGCCGATCGGCTCGGCCGCGGCGGTGACCTTGGCGACCGGCTGCTCCGCCGCTGCCATGGCGGCCTCGGCGTTTTTGCGGGCTTCCTCCGCCCGGTGCGCCAGCTCGGCGGCTGCGGCCTCGGCCACATGCCTGCTGTCGCCCTTCGGGGTCGCCTTGGCCGCTGCGGCCGCCGCCTCGGCCGCCTTTCTGGTTTCCTCAGCCTCGGCGGCTGCCGCGGCTGCCTCGGCTGCCTCGGCGGCCTTGCGCTCGGCTGCCTCGGCATCGAGTTTCGCTTGCAGCTGCCGCTGCCGCTCGGCCGCCTCCTCCTCCAGGCGCTTGGTCTCGGCGGCATGCTTGGCATCCATGAACGGCTGTAGCGCCGCCAGCGCCGCCGCGATCTGCGGCTCCACCTCCGCCCGGAAGTCGCGCCGCCACTTGTCGACCGCTTGGCCGACCCGCAGCGCGTCCTCCTTCTCGACCTTGTGCGCCTCGTCCAAGGCTTTGAGCGCCGCCTTGCACTGACCCACGAAGGTGGTGACCTTGGTGGCATCGGCCTCGGTCTTGACGGCCGGGATCTTGCGCTCGGCCAGCTCCAAGATCCGGTTCTCGAGTTTGGCGTGGCGCTCCTTCAGGTTCGCCTTCAAGGCGTCGACCGGGGAAAGATTGTGGCCGATGCCGGGGGTGTCGTTGGGCATTAGTCCTGTCCCTTGCTGTTGAGGTTTCACCACTCGCGCCAGCCGCCCATGCCGGGCGCGCCGGTGCTCTGGTAGTCGGGGCCGTTGGTGCCTTGCCGGCTGAAAGTGACGCTGACGTTGTCGACGATGCGATCCGGGCCGCCGAACCCGTTGCCGTCGTAGCCGGGATCGAGCAGCCCCGAGCAGTTGCAGTAGACGGTCGACCAGCCTGGGCCGGACGACCGGGCGCCCCAGGGCGTGCCGTCGTCGTTGATGCCGGCACCGCCGGCGGTATGCGGGTCGCGGCCGGCCACGCCGTCGCCATTGTTGCCGTTGTTGCCCTCGCCACGGGCGGCCATCACGACCCCGAAGCAGACCACGACCACGGCAATCGACCCGAGGATCACCCGGCGCTCCCAGTCGGGGACAGCGCCGGTCGCGGCGGCGACCGCGCGGATCGTTGGTGTCAGATCCTTCATGTCATCCTCCCTTTTCAGCGGCCGAGCTGCGCCTGCACGACCATCACGATGAGGGCGAGCAGTGCGGCGTAGCCGACGTAGGTAACGAAATTTCGCATAGTCCTGCTCCTTCAAATCGCCAGCCGGGATCGGTTGGCGTCGTATGGTTCGAGCGGATCTCCTGCCAGCTCGCGCTCGGACATCTCCTCGAAGATGCGCTGGGTGACCGGGTGCAGCGACGACTGCCAGGGCTCCATTTCCCAGCGCCACCATGCCCAGTCGAGGATCCGCAGCACGGGGTTCCACCGGGCCATCGGGTAGCCGGTGAGCGGGTCGATGCCCCATTCCCCGGCGACGCGCGCCGGGAGCCACAGCCCGCCGGGGCGCACCAGCTTGATGCGGTAGTAGCCGAGGTTCGGCAGGCCGGTGCCGCCCCAGGTCGATGGCGGGTACGGGCGGCCGTAGCGGTCCAGCTTAGCCACGGCGTTTCTGCTCCGTCGTCGGTTGCAGCTGGACCTGTTCCCGCAGCCAGCGGTCGACTTCGCGTGGGTCGTAGAGCGGCGTGAGGCCGAACCGGTAGAACGGCGGCCCGCGGCGCTGCCGCCGCATGTTGCGCAGCCACCGGTCGGTGCGCTGGATCCGTGCTGCGGCCTGCTCGGACGTGAGCATCTTGCGGATGTCGAAGGTCATTCTGCGGTGCTCCGGCGGATGGCGGCGGAGGCGGCGAGGCTCTTGTAGGTCTGGGCCAGGGCGAGCAGCGCCGGCATGTCGAAGCTGAGCCCGGCCTCGATCGCCTTCACGATCGCGACGGCGAGCCCGGTCTGCTTGGCGATCTGGGCCTCGCTCAGGCCGATCCCCTCGCGCATCGCGCCCATCGCGGCGCCGAGCATGGCCAGGGCGAGCATGCCGGAGCTGATCCTGCTGTCGGTGCCGCGCTCCAGGTTGTGCAGAGTATTTTTCGTGACGGACATGCTGCGCGCGCACGCCGCCTGCGGCAGGGATAGCGCTTCACGGACCGCGCGGAGGCTGGGGCCGAAGGTGGTCGCGGCGGTCAATGTCTGACGGGCCAGTGCGGTCAAGGCTGTGTCACCTCCTACTCAATCCCGACACACTCTGACACAGATTGCGCGCCCGTGCAAACCGCCGCGCTAAACCTGCGGTGTTCTGGTATGGTTCTGGTCCATGGCCAGCAGTTACCCGCCCGGCGGCAATGAACAATGGCGGGTGGCCGTTCGCTTCCTGATCGTCGGCGCGACGATCGCCTGCGTGATCGTGTCGTTCTGGCTGATCAACCGGCTGGCCGACCGGGTCGACGCCCAGACCCAGCTGCTGCTGGTCATTCAACGCGATGTGTTGGTCAACCAGAAGCAGGTCAACACCGTGCTCGATGCCGAGGCCAAGCTGACCGAGACGCTGTTCCAGCTGCGCGCCCTGGTCGACGTGATCCACCAGCCGGAGGAGGAGGAGCCGGGGCCAAAGGCGCGCCCGCGCCTGCGACGGTGAGCGACCTCATGATCTCGTATGCTCGCGAGGATCGCCCGGTCGCCCAGGTCCTCGCGCAATCCCTCGAGGCGGCCGGCTACGACGTGTTCTGGGACCGCGAGCTGCTGTCCGGCAGCGACTTCGAGCAGGTGCTCGGCGCCGAGCTCGCCACGGCCCGGGCGGTCGTGGTGCTGTGGTCACAGGCGTCGATCCGCAGCGGCTGGGTGCGCGACGAGGCGGCGGCGGCCATGGAGCGCGGTGTTCTCGTCCCCGTTCTACTGCACGCCGACATCACGCCACCTTTGGGCTTTCGCAGCTTGCACACGGTTGTCTTCAATCAGGGCGATCTTGGCGAGCTGAAGCGCGCCCTGGTGCGTCGGATCGCAACGCCTTCTGTTGCACCGACAATCGTGCGCCCGCGCCCTACTTGGGGTATCGGCGTGGTGGAAAGCGCCTGCCTGGTGCTGCTGGTGGCCGCCGTGCTCGCTTTCCTGCTGTTTACCCCCAGGTAATGCAGAACGATTTGCACCGATGACCGCCAACTGTCATGGGTAGAAACAGGGCAAACTTTTAGAGGACAGTGCCATGGGTAAGGTCGTGGCTTGCTGGGCCTGCAGCGGGACAGGCTGGGCGCACGTGCCGGACCTCGAGGATCCGTTCGTCGAGGCGATGGTGCTGCCGAAGCGCAAGTGCCGGAATTGCGCCGGCAAGGGGCATTTTCCGATCCACGACGATGCGGGCGTGGTCAACCTGATCGAACAGAAGCGTTGGTTCACCGACCGGCAGCACCGCCTGCGCCGCGTCACTGAGCGCGAGGTGCTGCCGGCGGCTTAAAACCCATCGGGATCGGCGCGACCATTCGCACGGCGACCGATCCTGATCCTGGCCCGGAGGGTTCGGGAGGGGCCCCTCCGGGCTAGGCGGTCCGCACCAGGTACCACCACCTGATATGCGAGATCTCCAGCGCGAAGCCGTGCTGATGGCTGCCGTCGTTGCCGATGCCGTGGAAGTGCTGCTGGTCGCCGCCCTGGGGGACGATGGTCGCCGAATTCACGATGTTCAGCCCCGACGCGTTGGTGCGGGCGTCGTTGGCGGCGATGTCGGATTGCCCGGCGATATGTAGCCGCCCCAATTGGGTGAAGGTCCCGTCGGGATTGTGATTGTGGCTCGGCATCTCGGCGACCGACAACGCGTGGCCGAATGTACTGCCGCTATGGGCGTGGTCGCCGCGGAAATCGGTCAAGGCGGTCCACGAGCCGCCGACGGCGCCGAGCTCGGCATCGTTCCGGGAGCCGCGGACCACGCGATCAAGGGTGTCCGGCCGTCCCGCCAGCCCGTCCGCGATCCACCAGCGGGCGTCGAAACCCAGGGCCGCGAGGGCGTTGTTCTCCGCGATCAGCGTGGCCTGAGAACCGCGCCATAGCCGGGGCGCGTTCCCGCCGGGATAGATGATGTTGTAGATCTGATTGGCGTTCAGCCCGTTCAGCAGGTTGGCGTTCTGGGCGGTGGCTGCGTGATACTCGTTCCAGTCCGCGTCGATCCTCGCCCCTGGGCCGGTGGTCTTGTTCGCGACCCATAGTCTGTTGGCATGCGCGGGGGTCGATCCGCCCATCACCACGTAGCCGGCCTGATATTGCGCGTTGCTCCAATAGAACGGCACCGCATTGAGGCCGATGGTGCGGTCGCCGCGGCCGGCATAGAGCCGGCCCTCGGCCAGATTGAGCGCCAGCTCGCCCTCCGCCAGCTCGCTCGCCTGCGGCACCCGACCGTAAGCGCCGGTGCGGCGGGTCTGGATGACCTGGCGCTTGCTGGTCGGCGCCACGCCGCTCTGCACCGTCACCCGCGCACCGTCGATCACCAGCGAGCCGGTGCTGCCGGAAGTCCAGCCGGGCGAGACCCAGCGGATCCGGAGCGCGTTGGCGCTGAGCACGCTGGCCAGCGTAGCCGGGGTCAGTCCCCACAGGTCGACGCCGCCGGCGAGACAGGATTGCAGGCCCGAGGCGATCGGCACCACGGCCTGCTTGCCGATCGCACCCAGGGTGCCGCCGGTGCGGCTGTCGTAGAGCTCGATCCCCCAGACCGCGTCCGTGGTGTAGGTCACCGGCGCCGCAATCCGGGCGACCATCTCGACGGTGAGGACCGTCAGCACCTCGCCGGCCGGCGGGGTCAGCGTGGCCGCGGCGCTCTGCTTCCACTCGATCACGCCTGCGTTCGTGGTTCCGCTCATGCCCACGGTCGCCGCAGAACCGTCGATCGAGCCCATCGCCGTCTGCTGCGCCGGGCTGAAATCCATCGAGACGCCGCTGACGAACGGGTGCACGCCCCGGCTCGAGAATGGCGTGAAGGCGTTCAGGAGGGTGGTCATGGCAGCACGCCTCCATCGAGGATGCAGTTCTCGAGCGTGATCGGCTGGCTGGGGACCGCGCCGCCCAGCTTCAGCCCGGCGCCCGAGAAGGTAAGGTTGCCGGTCATCGGCAGGCTACCGTCACGTAGCAACGCCGCGGTCGACCCGCCGCCGCCACCGCCACCGCCGCCCGGCGTGGTGATGCCGAACCAGATATTGCCGCCGTCGAGCAGCAGCGTCTGGCCGGCCAGCAGCTGCACGCCGCTAGGGTCCGCCAGGCCGGTGGCGAAGTTCCAGCGCCCGTCCGCGACGACGTACAGCCACGCGCCCGGCGACAAAGGCGGGGTGCAGCCGCCGCCAGCGACGTTCCGGAGGTTCCTGGTGCCGGGTGCGGCCGGGTTCCAGCTGCCCTGGTAATCGACCGGGGTGGCGAACGGCAGCACGCCGCGGTCCAGCCTGCCAGCGCTATCGAGAATAGGGGCCTTGCCGGCCACAGGGGCGCCCAGGGAGCCGCTCGAGGGCTGGAAGCGACTATCCAGCGTCTCGCGCTGGACCGCGTCCTTGAGCCCCGGAGCGCCCGCACGGGGCGCATCCTGTACCGTCAGCCTCGAGCCGGCCTCGAAATTGAGCGCGCCGCCGGCGAGGAACCGCCAGGCCGCCAGGATCGAGCCCAGCCCGGCGAACACCAGGTCCGAGATAACATTCTGGTCGGCGCCGTCCTTGACCAAATATGCCGCGGCGGCCACGGCGGGGTCGATCGCCTTGCCGGTGACGACACCGGCCTGGGCTTCGGCTAGGGACGCGAACGCCACGCCCGCGAAACTGAGGATCGGACCGACGATATCCTCGGTCGTCGCCGGCGTGGCGCCCAGGCCGAACACCCCGGCGCCGCCGGACCACACATAGAGCGCCGAGCTCCAGGTGATGAACACCAGGCTGCTCTGCCCGATCGTGAACGGACCGGACGCATTGAAGGCGTCGACGACGGTGGCGCCGCCGGTGAGCGCGATCGCCTGCACATCGGCCGACAACTCGACGCTGCCCCAGGCAATCTCGCCCCCGGCCTGCTGCACCAGCGCCTGGCCGACCGCACCCCGGCCGGCCGGCAGGTGCGCCTCGGCGGCGGCCTCGCCGAAGCTCAGGTTGCGAAACGTTTTGTCGCCGGCGACAATTTGGTTGCCGGAAAGTTCTACCTGGCGGTCCGGCCCGACCAGGGTGCTGTGGTCGCCGGCGCCGTTGATGCCCACCAGCAGGCTCGGCCAGGGGATGGTGATGTCGGCGCCCAGCTCGCCCGGCAGCAGGTCCAGGTCGGACGGATCGCCCAGCGCCTTGGCGCGGATCTGAACCAGGGCGGTGCGGGTGGCCCAGGTGCCGGCCGCCAGCTGGATGTAGCGGACGACCGCGCGCGCGGCGTCGCTGTCGCCCTGCATCAGGCCCTGGCGCAACAGGACCGGGTGGGCGGCCATGTCGAGCGGCCCGGCCATCGGCAAGGTACCGTCGCGCTTCAGGTAATCGCCGGTGGCGCCGCGCGCGACCACCTTCCAGAAGCCGTCGATGTAGATCACTTCGTCGCCGGCGTTCAGCAAGGCACCGCCGGCGGGCGCCCCGGTGACGAAGTTCCAGGGCCCGGACTTGCTGACGACGTAGCGCTGGTTCTCGATGCCGGTCCCGTTGGTCAGCGGCGGCGTGCTGGTGGTCGGATCGAAGACGCCGGTGAGGACGTCGAACATCGCCAGGGGCGCGGGGATTGCCGGGTACGGGCGCGACATTGCTGCTCCCCTTAGATCGCGGTCATGGCGACGGCCGAGGTGTAGACGGCGTTGTTGATGACCTTGATGCGCGCCATCGAGCCCGAGGCCAGCGGGACGGTCCCGGCGACGGTCGTGCCGTCGATGGTCACCGCCACGCCAACCGCCAGGATGTAACACTCGAATTCGGGCCCGAGGATCGCGGCGGACGGGACGGTGATCGTTGCCGTGCTGGTGACCGGGATGACGCTGCGATTGTCGAACGAGTGCAGCGAGTAGGCGG
>Ga0207683_10005032_pt1 | contig 11349 bp, 12 predicted proteins | sample KBSM73metaG_FD_184333 | JGI IMG/M metagenome (GOLD analysis project Ga0207683, IMG submission 184333) | Miscanthus rhizosphere microbial communities from Kellogg Biological Station, Michigan, USA - KBS M7-3 metaG (SPAdes) (version 2) | ecosystem: Host-associated > Plants > Roots > Rhizosphere >...
AGGAAATTTTCGGTGGGCAGACCACGCTGCATTTTGCCGGAGACAGGCAGGGCTATCTGCTGCTGCCTGTGATCCCTGCAAAATAACTCACCACGTCGTCATCGCCGGGCTTGTCCCGGCGATCCCGGCAAGGATGGCACGGCGCTTCAACTGATCGGGATCACCGGATCTCGCCGCTTCGCGGCAGCCCGGTGATGACGAAGAGAAAAATATGCCCCTCTCCCTCATCTCCATCCCGACCGACACCCACGCGCTCGACGGCCTCTACTACGAGCCCGACACCCCCGCGCGCGGCGCCGCGATGCTGCTGCACGGCAACTGCATGAATTTCTACACCGGCGCGCCGCGCTTCCTGCCGCCGCATCTCAATGCATTGGGCCTCGCGGCGCTCGGTTTCAACCGGCGCGGCCATGACATGGTGGCGACCCTGAACAGCCGCGCCGTGTCGGGCGGCTCGTTTCAGATGACGAAAGAAGCGATCGCGGACAATCGCTACGCGGCGGACTTTCTAGAACAGCGCGGCTTCGCGGCGCCGGTCGTCATCGGCCACTCGAACGGCGGCATGCTGGCGGTGCAGCATGTTGCCGATCGTCCCGAGACGCCTGCGCTGGTGCTGCTCTCCGCCCATCTCGGCGGCAAGAACATCGTGCCGCATGCCAGCAGAGTCGGGTTGCTCGGCGGCGACCGCATCGACGAGGTGGAAGCACAGGCGCGCCGCATGGTGGCGGAAGGCCGCGGCAAGGGCTTGATGGTGCTGCCGGGCTGGTGGTGGGTCATCACGGCGGAAAGCTATCTCGACTACGCGTCGCAGCTTCCCGATGTGCTTGCGCTCGCGCCGCGGATCACATGTCCGGTGCTTTACATCCGCGGCGACAAGGAGCCTGCCCACGTCTATCCGGCGGAGGAATTCGCAGAGCGCGCCGGCGGGCGGTGCGATGTGCGCATCGTGAAAGATTGCGACCATTTCTATGGCGGGCGGGAGGACACGATTTCCGGGATCGTCACGGATTGGCTGAAAGAGGTGCTGGCGAAAACTTGATCTCGCGCGCGGCGGCGCGACGCGGCATACTGCCGGCATAACGACGGCCGAACGGCCGCACCAAAAATTGGGAGGATCGCCGCATGGCACTGCATCGCAGAACCGTGCTGAAGGGCCTTGGCGCGTCGGCGGCAGTCAGCATGCCGTGGGTGGCGCGTGCGCAGACCGGCCCGATGTGCGTCGGCTTTCTCACCGTGAAGACCGGTCCGCTCGCCTCCGGCGGCCTGCAGATGGAGCAGGGCCTGACCCTCTATCTGAAAGAGCGCAACAACACGCTCGCCGGCCGGCCGGTGCAGCTGTTCACCGGCGACTCAGCCGGCGCGCCCGCGGTCGCGCGCACGAAAATGCAGGAGCTGGTCGAGCGCGACAACATCTCGTGCCTGATCGGCCCGCTCGCGACCGCCGAAGCGCTCGCGATCGACGACTACATCCGCGACAAGCAGATCCCGACCTTGAGCGTCGCGGCTGCCGAGGACATGACCCAGCGCAAGGCGAACCCGTGGTTCGTGCGCGCGACCTCGACCTCGGCGCAGTGCTCCTACGCGATGGGCGATTACGCTGCGAAGGAACTGAAATTCAAGCGCGTCGCGATGATCGCCGACGACATCGCCTACGGCTACGAGTTGAACGCCGGCTTTCAGCGCGCGTTCGAGGACGCGGGCGGCAAGGTGGTGCAGAAGCTCTGGCCGCCGCTCAACGCGCCCGATTACGGAACCTACATCGCGCAGCTCAAATCCAACGTCGATGCGATCTTCATCGGCTTCGCGGGCTCGAACGGGTTGAAGTTCCTGCGCCAGTACAAGGAGTATGGCGGCAGGATCCCGCTGCTCGGCGGCATGACGGCGATCGATGAATCGCTGCTGCGCCAGATGGGCGACGAGGCGCTCGGCTCGCTCTCGACCTGCTGGTACTCGGCGCAACTCGACAACGAGTCGAACAAAAAGCTCGTCGCCGGCATGCAGCGCGACTACAAGGTTGATCCCGGCTTCTATGCGGCGGCGACCTACACCAACGGCGCGGTGCTGGAAGCCGCACTGAAACAGATCGGATCGAAGATCGAGGACAAGGACGCGCTGATGAAGGCGTTGCGCGCCATCAAGGTCGACGAGACCTGCCGCGGTCCGGTGCAGTTCGACAAGTACGGCAACGTGGTCGGCAGCATCTACATCCGCAAGGTCGAGAAGAAGGGCAGCGCGCTGGTGAACAGCGTGATCAAGACCTACCCGAATGTCAGCCAGTTCTGGACTTACGACGCCGACGAGTTCCTCAAGAAGCCGGTCTATAACCGCGAGAACTGGCCGGAGAACAAGAATTTGGAGCCGTAACGGGTGTCCGTCATCCTGAGAGGGCGGGAATGCACGCGTCGCAGCCGCACCGGCCCTCATCCTGAGGAGCCCGCAACGCGCTAGCGTTGCGGGCGTCTCGAAGGATGGCCAGCGGCACCACGGTTGCCTTGGGCCATGGTTCGAGACGCCGCCTGCGGCGGCTCCTCACCATGAGGTTCAGAGTTTGCGTAGGCGACGGTGCGATTTGCGCAGTTGCATCCAGCGCGAGGTTGAAAGAGCATCGCGACAACCAACAAAACTTGGGAGGAAACAGCATGAGCCTCAATCGCCGAACTGTACTGAAAGGTGCGCTGGCAAGTAGCGTCGCGACGTCCGCGCTGAAAGTGCCGGCCGCGGTCGCGCAGGCCGGGCCCATCAAGGTCGGCTTTCTCACCGTGAAATCCGGCGCGCTCGCGTCCGGCGGGCTGCAGATGGAACAGGGCATGCTGACGTTCTTCAAGGAGCGCAACAACATGCTCGCCGGACGGCCGGTCGAGTTGCAGACCGCAGATACCGGCGGCAATCCCGCGCAGGCGCGCACCAAGACGCAGGAGCTGGTCGAGCGCTTCGGCGTGCATGTGCTGATCGGTCCCCTGGCCGCCTTCGAGGCGCTGGCGATCGACGACTACATCAAGTCGTCGAAGACGCCGATCCTGACGGTGGCGGGCGCCGAGGACATGACCCAGCGCAAGCCGAATCCCTGGCTGGTGCGTCCCAGTTCCACCTCGTCGCAGCCGAGCCACCCGATGGGCGATTACGCGGCGAAGGATCTGAAGCTCAAGCGCGCGATCGCGATCGCGGACGACTTCGCATTTGGCCACGAGAATGTCGCCGGCTTCCAGCGCGCGTTCGAGGATGCAGGCGGCAAGCTGATCCAGAAGATTTTCACGCCGCTCAACGCTCCCGACTACGGCACGTATGTGTCGCAGTTCAAGAACGCGGACTGCCTCTACACCGGCCACGCCGGCTCGAACGGGCTGAAACTGATCCGCCAGCTCGCCGAATACGGCCTCAAGGGCAAGTTCACCATCGTCGGCGGCTTCACGCCGATCGATGAATCGATGCTCCAGCAGATGGGCGAAGACGGCGTCGGTTGCTATTCGGGCTGCTGGTATTCGGCCGAACTCGACAACCCGACGAACAAGAAGTTCGTCGCGACGATTCAGCGCGACTACAAGGTCGATCCCGGCGTCTACGCCGCCGAGACCTATCTCTGCGGCGAGGTGCTCGACCATGCCGTCAAAGCGATCGGCGGCAAGATCGAGGACAAGGACGTATTCATGAAGGCGCTGAAGGAGGCGAAGGTGCCCGACACGATCTGCGGACCGGTCAGCTTCGATGAGCTCGGCAACGTGGTCGGCAATATCTACATCCGCAAGGTCGAGAAGAAGGGCGGCAAGAACGTCAACACGGTCGTGAAGACCTATCCGAACGTGAGCCAGTTCTGGACCTACGGCAAGGACGAGTTCCTGAAGAACCCGGTCTACTCGCGCGACTATCCGCCAGCGAAGAATTTGGAGTGAGCGGGGTTTCATGAGCCGTCACCCTGAGGTGCTCGCCTGCAAGGGCGAGCCTCGAAGGGCGGCGGCGCTTGCGGCCATCCTTCGAGGCCCGCCTTCGCAAGAGCTTCGGCGGGCACCTCAGGATGACGGCGGTGTCTGTAGCGGCGGCGAGTAGATTCATCTCATGCAATTCTGGATCATCCAGACGCTGAACAGCATCGCCTTCGGCGGCCTGCTGTTCCTGCTGTCCTCCGGTTTCTCGCTCGCGTTCGGGCTGATGCGCATTCCCAACCTGGCGCATGGCGGCTTCTTCATGCTCGGCGCCTATTTCGGCGCGACCATCACCCACTTCGGCGGCAACTTCTGGGTCGCGGTGCTCGGTGCCGGACTCGGCGTCGGGCTGATCGGCATCCTGTTCGAGCGCTTCATCCTGCGCCGCCTTGCCGGCAACGTGCAGGGCCAGGTGCTGGTCACGCTCGGCGTGTCGTTCATCATCGCCGACCTCTGCCTGATGATCTGGACCGGCGATCCGTGGACCGTTCCGGCGCCGCCATCGTTGCGCCCTCCTCTGCTGTTCGGCGGCTTCGCGTTCCCGACCTTCCGCCTCGTCGTGCTCGGCATCGCGCTGGTGACCGCCGTGGCGCTCTATTTCCTGATGGACCGCACGCGGCTCGGCGCCATGATCCGCGCCGGCGTCGACGACATGGAAATGGCGCGCGGCGTCGGCATCCCGGTGTCGCTGCTGTTCACCGTCGTGTTCTGTCTCGGCGCGGTGCTGGCGGGGCTCGGCGGCACGCTTGGCGCGCCGATGCTCAACGCCTATCCGGGGCTCGACAGCGACATGCTGCCGCTGGCGCTGATCGTCGTGATCCTCGGCGGCGCCGGCAGCCTGGTCGGTGCCTTCGTCGGCAGCTTCGCGGTCGGCTTTCTCTATAACTTCGGGATCGCGCTGTTCCCCGACCTCGCTTACTTCATCCTGTTCCTGCCGATGGTGCTGGTGCTGGTGTTCATGCCGCAGGGCCTGTTCGGCCGGGTCCCGACATGAAGCGCGGCGCGATCGTCCTGATCGTGATCGCGGCCGTGCTGATCGCGGTGCCGCTCGTCATCCGCAACGAGTTCTACATCAACCTCGCGAGCCAGATCCTCATCTACGCGCTGCTCGCGGTCAGCCTCAATTTGCTGCTCGGCTATGGCGGCATGGTCTCGCTCGGCCATGCCTCGTTCCTCGGCCTCACCGCCTACGCCACGATCCTGTTCTTCACCTGGGGCGCAGGTCACTTCACCGCCGCGATCCTCGCCATCGTGTTCTCGACACTGTGCGGCGCGCTGTTCGGCGTGCTGGCGCTGCGCGCCACCGGCATCGGCTTCCTGATGATCACGCTTGCGCTTGGCCAGATCGTCTGGGGCATCGCGTATCGCGCCAACACGCTGACCGACGGCGACAACGGCCTGCGCTTTCCGGCGCGCCCGTCTCCATTCGGCATCGATATCGCGAGCGCGCCGAAGTTCTACTGGTTCACCCTGATCGTGTTCGCGCTCGCGCTGTTCGTGATCTGGCGCCTCACCCAGTCGCCGTTCGGCGCCGCCCTGCAGGGCGCGCGCGACCAGCCGCGCCGCATGCGCATGCTCGGGCATAACGTCTGGCTGATCCAGTGGTTCGCCTTCGTGCTCGCGGCGTTCTGGGGCTCCGTCGCGGGTCTTCTCTACGTCTACTACAACCTGTTCATCTCGCCGCACGCGATCTCGCTGCAGCAATCCGCCGAAGTCCTGCTGATGGCAATCCTCGGCGGCGCCTCGACCTTCACCGGACCGATCGTCGGCGCGATCATCATCACGCTGGTGAAGAACCTCGTGTCGTCCTACGTCGACCGCTGGAACACGCTGCTCGGCGCGATCTTCGTCATCGTCATTCTCTTCATGCCGTTCGGTCTCGTGCCCGGGGTGAAGCAATTGTGGGCGCGCTGGCAGCGCCCGGCGAAGAAGGTCACGGTAGCGGCGCCGGACAAGCCGGAGTGCGCGCCATGACGCCCGCGCTCGAAGTCTCGCGGCTGAACAAGCGCTTCGGCGGCCTGCCGGCCACGCGCGAGGTGTCGTTGACCGTGATGCCGGGCGAGCGGCGTCTCATCATCGGGCCGAACGGCGCCGGCAAGACCACGCTGTTCAACCTGATCACCGGCGACCTCACGCCCGACGCCGGCTCGGTCAAGCTGTTCGGGCAGGAGCTGTTGAAGATCCCGACGCAGCAGCGTGTTCATCTCGGCCTCGCGCGCACCTATCAGATCCTCACGCTGTTCCCGAAGGAGACGCTGACCCACAACGTGGTGCTGGCGCTGCTCGGTCTCGACAAGATGCGCTGGAATGTGTGGACCATGCTTGGCCGTCAGTCTCAACTCTACGACGCCGCGCGCGAAGCGCTGGCGCTGGTCGGCCTCGGCGATGTCGCGCACCGCACCGTGACGGAAACGTCTTACGGCGAACGGCGGCGCCTCGAAATGGCGATGGCGCTGGCGCAGAAGCCGAAGGTGTTGCTGCTCGACGAGCCGCTCGCGGGTCTGAGCCAGGAAGAGCGCGGCCAGGTGCGCGAGCTCCTGACCAAGGTGCCGCGCGACGTCACCATCGTGATGATCGAGCACGACATGGACTCCGCCCTCGCCTTTGCGGAGCGCATCACGCTCCTGCACTACGGCGAGGTGATCGTCGAAGGCACGCGCGCCGAAGTCGTGGACGATCCGCGTACCAAGGAGGTGTACCTTGGCGAGTGAGGCGCTGAGTATCCGCGACGTCGATACCTACTACGGCGACAGCCACGTGCTGCACCACATCGGCTTCACGCTGCAGTCCGGCAAGCTGCTCGGGTTGCTCGGCCGCAACGGCGCCGGCAAGACCACCTGCATGGCGACCATCATGGGCTTCCTGCGCCCGCGCCGTGGCGCCATCAGCCTGTTCGGCGAGCCGGTCGCAGGCCTCGCGCCCGAGACGATCGCGCGCAAGGGCATCTGCCTCGTGCCGCAAGGGCGCCGGGTGTTCCGCTCGCTCACGGTGCGCGAAAACCTGGCTGTGGCGGCGCAGACGCGCCACGATGGCGGCAACGCCTGGACGCTGGAGCGCGTGTTCGCGCTGTTCCCGCGCCTGAGGGAGCGTCACGCACAGTATGCGGGCTCGCTGTCCGGCGGCGAGCAGCAGATGCTCGCCATCGGGCGCGGCCTGATGGGCAATCCGCGCGTGCTGCTGATGGACGAACCCTCTGAAGGCCTCGCGCCGCAGATCGTCGCCGAAGTCGGCCGCACCATCGCGCAACTGAAAGCCGAAGGGCTTTCCATCGTGCTGGTCGAGCAGAACATCAAGCTGACGCTCGACCTTGCCGACGACGTCGTGATCGTCAATACCGGCGCGGTCGCATTCACCGGCACCGCTGCCGAGACGAAGGCGAACACGGCGGTGATCTCGCAGCATCTCGGCGTATTCTGACTTTTTGGAATGACAGGAGCGAAGACACGTGACCGACACCAATCGCTATGGACCGACCGCCGCGCGCAAGCAGGGCAAGCCCGGCCGTGAAAGCCGGCCGAAATCGACCACCATCGACATCCACTCGCACGTCGCGGTGCCGGCTGCGGCGGCGATCGCCGGTCCGCATGTCGACCTGACCCAGGTGCCGCTTGCGCATTTCGCAACCGACAACGTCAAGGCGCTCAACGCCAAGCAGGAGGCCGACCGCCGCTCGCGGATCACCGGCAACGACAACGGTCTCGACGAGCGCTTGCGCGACATGGACGACATGGGACTCGACATGCAGCTCGTCATGCCGCCGCCGCCGCAATGCTATTTCACCGTGCCGGTCGAGATCGCCGTGAAGGCAACGCGCGTGCTCAACGACGGCATCGCGACTTATGTGGCGCGCAAGCCCGACCGCTTCGTCGCGCTCGGCACCGTGCCGCTGCAGGACGGCAACGAAGCCGCGAAGGAGCTCGAGCGCTCGATGAAGGAGCTCGGTTTCAAGGGCTGCCAGATCCTGACCAACGTGGCCGGCAAGGAACTCTCCGACCCGGCTTTCGCGCCGTTCTGGGCCAAGGCCGAGGCGCTCGGCGCGCTGGTGGTGATCCATCCGAACGGCTTCACGGGCGGCGAGAGGTTCTCGCGGCTTTATTTCTCCAACGTGATCGGCAACCCGCTCGATACCACGGTCGCGCTGCACTACCTGATCTTCGACGGCGTGCTGGAGCGCCACCCGAACCTGAAGATCCTCGCCGTGCACGGCGGCGGCTATCTGGCCGGCTACTCCGGCCGCATCGATCACGCATGGGGCGCGCGCACTGACGTGGCGAACAAGCTGCCCAAGCCGCCGACCGAGTACCTGAAGAAAATCTATTTCGACACGGTGGTGTTCACCGAGCACCAGCTCGAATATCTCGTGAAGGTGTTCGGCGCCGACCGCATCCTGATGGGCACCGACTATCCGTTCGACATGGCGGACTACGATCCGGTCGGCCACGTCACCGGAACGGAATCGCTCGACGCCAAGACCGTCGCGGCGATCACCGGCGGGAACGCGAAGAAGCTGCTCGGGATCTAGCGCCTACCGCCACGCAAACACCGGCTGCTCCAGGTCGGCGACGCGCGTCTGCCGGCCCGCGAGCCCCTCGCGGAACTGGTAGATCAGCGCCGCGGTCGGTGCGTGGATGGTGCGGCCATTCACGTGCAGGCGCACCACACGCCGCTCGCTTTCCGGAATGGTGTCGAACGCGACCGCGTCCTCGCGCGCGATATCGGCAAGCCGGATGCGGCGCACCGATGCGACCTCCTGCGGGTTGAGCCGCAGCGGCGGATGATCTCCGCCCCACGCCACCACCGGCGTGATCAGATATCCGGACCGTGTCGGGTAGTCGTCGAGCGTGCCGAGCATGTCGCTTGGCGCAAGATCGAGCCCGATCTCCTCGTGCAATTCGCGCAACGCCGCCGCGAGCGGTGTCTCGCCGTCGTCGATCCGCCCGCCCGGCAGCGCCCATTGGCCGCCATGCGAACGCAACCCCGGTACGCGCCCGGTGAGGATCAAGGCGGTTTCGCCCGACCCGTCATCGGCCGCGACCAGCGTGATCGCGACGGCGGCGTGCTTGAGGCCGGGCAGCGCGCCCGCGGTCAGACGCGTGAACGCCGCGCAGCGGCTTGCGATGAGCTGCCGTGTCGCGTCGTTGAATGCGAACGTCATCGCGCTTTAGAAATTCATCATCGCGGTTTCGCTCAAGACCGCCTCGGGCTTGCGATGCAGCGCTGCATAAGCGCGCTCGGCCTGCGTTTTGAGATCCGCCTGGACGTAAGCGCCGAGGCGGCGCGCGCGCTCGATGATCTTGTTGCCCACGGACAAGCGTGCGGCTTCGAACTGCTTCAGGCTCCTTTCGACGTCACCCGATTCGAGCGCGTCGGCGAGCGCCAGCGCATCCTCGGCCGCCTTGGCGACGCCGGCGCCGACGTGCGGACGCGCCACGAACGCCGCGTCGCCGAGCACGGCGACCCGGCCGAACGCCATGTGCGGCACCTCCAGATCGTAGATCGGCTGCAGGAACGGCAGCGCGCAGAGCGCCAGCATCTCGTTGAACTGCGGCGCGAGCACGTCTTCCGCCTCCGCGCGCATCTGCGCCACGACCTCGCGCGCGATCAGCGGCGGCGGGATCGAGAGCGCATGGGTACGGCCGCTCTCGTCGGTCAACAGACGCGGCAGTTGTTCGCTCTCGCTCGCGGGGCGGTACCAGACGAAATTGTAGCGGCGATGCCCGCGTCGCAAATCATTGTCAGGCCCGGCCACCGGATAGCCGAGCATCTGCTCGTTCGATGGCAGGCAGAAGGAAAAGTCCTCGAACAATTGCGCGTGCAGCGCCGCCGGAAGGTCCTGCTCCGCCACCAGCCCGCGCCACGCGGTATAGCCGGCGTAGAGCGGCGTGAGCTCGGGCAGATATTGCTGGCGCACCGTCGAGCGGATGCCGTCGGCGCCGACCAGAATATCGCCTTCGGCTGTCGTTCCGTCGGCGAAATGGGCGGTCACGCCTGCGCCCTGTTCGACGCGCTGCAGCTCTTTCCCGCAATGATAGGGCGTGTCTGGCAACGCGGCTTTCAGCAGATGAAAGACGCGGTCCCACGCCGTCATGGTCTGCGCGACATCGAGCCGGTGCGTCACGCGTCCGTCGCGCGCATACATCACCCGCGTCGGGACATCGACGCCGAGATCGGAGCCGGCATCGAGACCGAGCGCGCGCAGCGCCGCCTTCAGTTCGGGCTGCGCCACGATGCCGGCGCCGCGTCCGGCGAGCGGCTCGGCGACGCGCTCGTGGATCGCCACCTCCCAGCCGCGACGCGTGAGCGCGAGCGCCGCAAGCAGCCCGCTCATCGATCCGCCGATGACCAGCGCGCGTTTCGTCTGCGCCAAACGCAACCCTCCCGGCATTCCGCCGTCCCGCGAAACTTGCTATAGCTTAGCCCATACCGCGAGGAGGAATGCCATGGCGATGTCCATGAAGGAGAAGGCCTCGAACAGCCACGTCAATGTCGAGTGGACGGCCACGCTGAAACAGGAATTCAAAGGCGAAAGCGAACGCCCGAACGGCTGCGTCGGCAACGCGCTCCTGTCGGAGACCGACAAGCTGCGGGTGTGGACCATCCGGCTGAAGCCCGGCGAGCGCTTCGGTTTCCATCGCCACGTGCTGAACTATTTCTGGACCGCGGTGACGCCGTGCCGCGGCCGGCAGCACCTGATGGACGGCACCACGGTCGAGTATTCCTACTTCCCGGGCGAGACACGCCACGAGACCTACGCGGCCGGCGAGTTCAAGGTGCACGATCTCGAGAACATCGGCGACGCCGACATGGTGTTCATGACGGTCGAGTCGATCGAGGGCTCGGCGAACAAGCCGCTCCCGGTTCCCGACACCGTGCGGCTCAAGGCGGCCTGACCGCTCGCCGAGAAGACGAAAGGCGGCGATCGGCGGATCCTGATTTCCGGTGGCGCCATCGTCAGCTTGGCTGCATCCGCGCACCACGATCCAGATCTTGGCCCGTGTATACGGAGAGTTTTATTGCGCGCGCGGTGTCGCAGCAGAGTTGCGCAAATCGCATGCACGGCGCGCGCACCCCGGCGGATTCATACCAAGGAATAGCGTGGCTCTGCGGCGGCGAGTGAAGTGAAACCGCTCGTCTATTCGGGTGACACTTCGACCCGCCGATAGGTGTCGACAGTATTCGCCGCTCTTGAAGACTCCACAGAAGCTGTCGTTGCGTCACTTGTACCGCGTCGCAGCAAATTCCCAGCAATTACGACTTCGAGTCGGATTCCTCTTGCGCTTTGGTATAATTTATTATCGAAATAAGACGAGGCGGGATGTTGCCCAAGCGCGCGAGCGTGATGGACGGCCCCGCGAAGCCGGCAAAGTCCGGCGGGGACGACAAAATGTTCGAGGGAGAGAGCAAATGACCCGCTTCGGTCTAACGGTAAATT
>Ga0207683_10005036_pt1 | contig 11345 bp, 13 predicted proteins | sample KBSM73metaG_FD_184333 | JGI IMG/M metagenome (GOLD analysis project Ga0207683, IMG submission 184333) | Miscanthus rhizosphere microbial communities from Kellogg Biological Station, Michigan, USA - KBS M7-3 metaG (SPAdes) (version 2) | ecosystem: Host-associated > Plants > Roots > Rhizosphere >...
ACGATGATGCTCGCCGTCATCGCCTTCTCGATGTCGATGGTCGGCACGTTCCTCGTGCGATCGGGTATCCTGACGTCGGTCCACGCTTTCGCGATCGATCCCGAGCGGGGCACGTTCCTGCTCGCGCTGCTGACGATTTATGTCGGCGCGGCGTTCGTCCTTTTCGCGGTCCGCGGCGCGACGCTCAAGGAGGGTGCGCCGTTCGATCTGGTCAGCCGCGAGAGCGGGCTTGTCGTCAACAATCTGCTGCTCAGCGTCATCCTCGGGATCGTTTTCCTCGGCACTCTTTATCCGCTGTTCGTCGAAGCGGTGAGCGGGGAGAAACTGTCGGTCGGCGCGCCTTACTTCAATTCGGTCGCCGGGCCTTTGGCGCTGCTGCTCGCAGTACTGGTCGGAGTCGGTCCGCTACTCAGGTGGCGGAGCGAACGGCGCCCCGTGTTCGGCAAGCTGAAGCTGCCGGGATTGCTCGCGGCGAGCGCGCTCACGATCACCATCCTTCTGGCGCCGGACATTCATCTCCTGCCGCGTGCCGGGCTGATCGTCGCGGCGTTCCTCGCCGCCGCGAGCGTCCTTCCCCTGACTGGTCGCAACCCTCTTCGCGCACCGCTCGCCACGTGGGGGATGGTGATCGCCCATTTCGGGATCGCGGTTACCCTTGCCGGCATGGCAGCCAATGCCGCCTTCTCGAGCGAACGGCTTGCCGTCGCCAAGCCCGGTGACGTTCTTGCCGTCGGACCGTGGCAAGTGCAGCTGCAGGACGTCACGCCGACCGCGGGCACGAACTACACCGCGCTCGAGGCGGAACTGCACGCCGCCCGCGGGGACCAGGTCATCACCCTCAATCCCCAAACGCATTACTATTCTGACCCGGTGACCGAGACGAACGAGTCCGCGATCCGCACCTTGTGGAATGGGCAGCTTTACACCGTGCTTGGGCGATCCGACGCGTCCGGCGGCTGGCAGCTGAGGCTGTGGTGGAAGCCGTTCGTCACCCTGATCTGGGCCGGCGGTGCGATCATCGCCTTGGGCGGCGCGCTCGCGCTGCTCGGGCGTCTAGTGAGGCGCCGCCGTCGCCGCGAGCCCGATTGGCGGGAGCGCTACATATGAGCCGCGGCCTGCGCCTCATCCCGATCGTCCTGCTCGTGTGGCTGGTGATCGGTCTCGCCTGGCGGCTGGTCAAACCTGCCGACACGGCAATTCCATCGCAAATGGTCGAGCGGTCGGTGCCGCGCTTCCAATTGCCAGCGGCCATCGACGGCAAGAAGGGACTCGCGTCGGCTGACCTTGCGACTGGCCAGCCGAGACTCCTCAATATCTTCGCGAGCTGGTGCGTGCCGTGCGTCGGCGAAGCACCGGTGCTGCGCGAGCTGCAGCGCCGCGGGGTCGCGATTGACGCCATCGCCGTCCGCGACACGCCCGAGGCGCTGACAGCCTTCCTTGCCCGCTACGGCGACCCCTACGAACGAATCGGAGCCGACCGCCAAAGCGCGGTTCAAATCGCGCTTGGCTCCGCCGGCGTTCCCGAAACCTTCGTCGTCGACGGGAAGGGCGTCATCCGCCGGCAGTACATCGGTCCACTGAACGCATCGAACATCGCGGGCGTACTCCGCGAGCTGGAGCAAGTGCGGTGAAACGGCTCGCGCTCGCCTTGATGATCGTCGCAGCGTCGCCCGTCCTGGCCGACAGCAACCTGCCGCCGGCCTATTGGTCGAACCGGCAGCTCCCCAACCCGAAGCAGGAAGAACAAGCTCAGGCGCTGATGGCTGAGCTGCGATGTCTCGTCTGCCAAGGCCAGTCGATCGCGGATTCGGACGCGGAGCTTGCCGGCGACATGCGCGATCTCGTTCGGCGCCGGATCGCCGCCGGTGAGAAGCCGAGCGCCATCCGCGCCTGGCTGATCGAGCGTTACGGAAGCTGGATCAGCTACAAACCGACCGGGGAGCCCGCTGCCTGGCCGCTGTGGCTCGCGCCGCTCGCGTTGCTGGTGGCCGGCGCGTGGCTGATCCGCCGCCGCATCAGCTTCAGGGCAAAAAGCTGATGGGCTGGCTCATTCTCCTGCTGCTTGGAGCTTCGAGCCTCGGGCTCCTGTGGGGCTTGCGCGTTCGCGGCGGGCTGCTCACCGCGAGCGCGGCGGCACTGTTGCTTGGCGCGTCGGGCTATGCGCTGCAGGGGAGCCCCAATCTGCCCGGCGCGCCTGCCTCCGCCGGCGAGGGTCACGAGGTCTTCCCACTGACCGACGCCCGCCACGCGTTCTTCGGCCATTTCACACCGGCCGAAAGCTGGCTCAGAATGTCCGAAGCGCTCGAACGCGACGGGAAGAGCGAGGACGCGGTCGGGATCCTGCAAAATGCGGTCAAGCGCTATCCCGGCGACCCGCAGCTGTGGATTGGCCTTGGCAACGCGCTGGTCGACCACGCGCGCGGCCTCACCCCGCCCGCCGAGCTTGCCTATCAGCGCGCCGCGGAAATGGCGCCGGGACATCCGGGCGCGCTCTTCTTTTACGGCTTGGCCATGGCCCGGTCGGGCGATCGCCAGGACGCCCTCGTCATCTGGCGGCAAATCCTCGAAACAGCGCCCAAGGATGCCCAATGGCGGCCGCTGGTCGAGCAAGGCGTTGCGGCACTCAGCAGCACGCCCAGCGCCGCCAAGCGCTAGGCCGGCTCGAACGCGAGGTCGAGCGCCTCCGCAACGGCCTGGTGACGGATCTTGCCGTCCGACACGTTGAGCCCGTTCGCGAGATGCTCATCCTGTCGCATCGCTTCTTCGGCGCCGAGGTTCGCGATCTTGAGCGCGAAAGGGAGGGTCGCGTTGTTGAGCGCGAAAGCGCTGGTTCGGGCAACGGCACCCGGCATGTTGGCGACGCAATAATGGATGATGCCGTCGACCTCGTAGACGGGGTCGGCATGGGTCGTGGCATGGCTCGTCTCGAAGCAGCCGCCCTGGTCGATCGCAATGTCGACCAGCACCGACCCGCGCTTCATCGTCTTCAGCATCTCGCGGGTGACGAGCTTGGGAGCGGCGGCGCCGGGCACGAGCACCGCGCCGATCACCAGCTCGGCTTCCTTGACCGCGTTGGCAATCGCCGCGCGTGAGGCATAGGCCGTCTTGATCTGGCTCGAGAAGAACATGTCGAGCTCGGCGAGGCGATCGTTGTTGATATCGTAGATGGTGACGTCGGCGCGCATGCCCGTCGCCATCTGCGCCGCATTGACGCCTGAAACGCCGCCGCCGAGGATCGCGACCTTGGCCGGGGCGACTCCGGGGACGCCGCCAAGCAGAACGCCGCGGCCGCCTTGCTCCTTCTCGAGGTAATGAGCGCCTACCTGGACCGACATCCGGCCCGCGACTTCGCTCATCGGCTTCAGAAGCGGCAGGGAGCCGTTGCGCGCAGTCACCGTCTCGTACGCGATGCAGGTCGCGCCCGATTTCATGAGGCCCAGCGCCTGGTCTTTGTCGGCGGCGAGGTGGAGGTAGGTGAAGAGGATCTGGTCCTTCCGCAGCATTGCAATCTCTTGCGGCTGCGGCTCCTTCACCTTCACGATCATGTCGGCGGCGTCGAACACCGCCTTGGCATCGGGCAGGATGGTCGCGCCCGCCTTCTCATAGGCCGCATCCGGGCAATCGATGCCATTTCCGGCCTTGGTCTCGACGAACAGCTCATGGCCATGAGCAACAAGCTCGGCGACCGACGCCGGCGTCAGTCCGACGCGATATTCGTGGACCTTGATCTCCTTTGGCACCCCAATGCGCATGTGTTCGTTTGCTCCGGTTGATGATTGCGCGGGCCTATAGACGGGCTTTTCGCTGCTGTCCCGCTCGATTGCGGGGCTGGAACGGCAGTGCTAGTGAGCGCCGTCCGTGACCGAAGATCTGGCTCACGGCGCAGGGGACGCGAGTTCGCGGTCTGTCGGGTCAGAACCTCAACGCATGAACATCACCGCGACCGGGGGCGCAGTCACCGAGGCCCCACAAGACAGTGCGCACGGCCACGCCCGCGGCCCGCTCTACAAGCTCGTCATCGGCGCGATCGGGATCGTCTACGGCGACATCGGCACGTCGCCGATCTACGCCTTTCGCGAGACCTTTGCCGGCCACCACACGCTCATTCCCGACAAGCTCCACATCTTCGGCGTGCTGAGCCTCATCTTCTGGTCGATGATGATCATCGTGACGCTGAAATATGTCTCGATCATCATGCGCGCCGACAACAAGGGGGAAGGCGGAAGCCTCGCCTTGCTGGCACTCATCAACCGGACTCTCAGCGGCAAGAAACGATGGACCAGCGGAATCGTCATGCTCGGCGTGTTCGCAACGGCGCTGTTCTACGGCGATTCGATGATCACCCCGGCGATCTCGGTGCTGTCGGCGGTGGAGGGTTTGACCACCGTCAACGCCGGGCTTGAACCGTTCGTCATCCCGATCGCGATCGGCATCCTCGTCGGGCTGTTCGCAATCCAGTCGCGCGGCACCGCCCGCGTCGGGCTGATGTTCGGCCCGGTGATGATCTTCTACTTCATCACGCTCGCCGTTCTCGGCGTCATGCACATCAGGAACTATCCGGCGGTCGCCCTGGCCATGTTCAACCCGATGAACGCCGTCCACTTCTTCACTGCCGACTTCATGCGGGCGTTCATCGCGATGGGCTCGGTCGTCCTCGCCGTGACTGGCGCCGAGGCGCTCTATGCCGACATGGGGCATTTCGGCCGCAAGCCGATCCGCATCTCGTGGATCTACTTCGTTCTCCCTGCGCTCCTGCTCAATTACATGGGGCAGGGGGCAATGATCCTCTCGGCCGACCCGGCAACGGCGCTCGCCAAGGTCAAGGATCCCTTCTTCTACCTGGCCCCCGACGAGCTTCGGCTGCCGCTGGTCCTGCTCGCTACCGCAGCCACAATCATCGCCAGCCAGGCCGTGATCTCAGGCGCCTTCTCGGTAACCCAGCAGGCAATCCAGCTGGGGTTCGTTCCGCGCCTCCGGATCACGCATACCAGCGAAGCCGCGGCGGGGCAGATCTACATCCCGATCATCAACTGGGCGCTGATGACGATGGTCATCATCCTCGTCCTGACGTTCCGCAGCTCGTCGAACCTCGCGGCGGCCTATGGCATCGCCGTCGTCGGGGCGATGACGATCGACAGCGTGCTGATCTCGGTCGTGCTGCGACAGATGTGGAAATGGAACCGGGCCGTCGTCGCCGGCCTGCTGGTCCTCTTCTTCACCGTCGATTTCACCTACCTCACCGCCAACCTCCTGAAGATCCCCGCCGGCGGCTGGTTCCCGCTGCTGGTCGGCGCCGTCGCCTTCACCTTCCTCACGACCTGGGCCAAGGGCCGTCAGCTGATGATCAGCCGAATGAACGAGGCGAGCCTGCCGATGGAGATATTCATCAAGTCGGCGGCGCCGAGCGCGACTCGGGTTCCCGGCACCGCCGTGTTCATGACCAGTTCGGCGAGCGGCGTCCCCCATGCGCTCCTGCACAACCTCAAGCACAACAAGGTGCTTCACGAGCGCGTCATCCTGCTCACCGTCAGGATCGAGGACGTGCCCTACGTCGCCGCGGAAAAAAGGCTGGAAACCAGAGATTATGGCTCGGGCTTCTACCGAGTGATCCTGCGCTATGGCTTCATGGAGGAAGTCGACGTGCCCGCCGCTTTGGCCCAGCTCAAGGATATCGGCCAGCAATGCCGGATGATGGACACCAGCTTCTTCCTCGCTCGCCAGACCCTGCTCGCGTCCGCCCGGCCAGGGATGGCGATCTGGCGCGAGAAACTGTTCGCCTGGATGCTGCGCAACGCGGTCAGCGCGATGGAATTCTTCAAGCTCCCGACCAACCGCGTCGTTGAGCTGGGCAGCCAGGTGGAAATCTGAACCTTCGGCGGCGCCCGTGCATTGCCGCGCCATGGCTGACACCATCTCCTGGGTCGCGACCGTCGCGACCATCGTTGCCGCGTCGATGACCGCGGCAAATCTTGGTTCGCGGATCACCGGTTACGGCTTCTGCGTGTTCCTCATCGGCTCGCTCGCCTGGCTCGCCACGGGCTTGATCACCCACCAGCCGGCGCTGAGCTGGACCAACGTCGTCCTGACCGTGCTCAACATCTTCGGCATCTGGCGCTGGCTCGGCCGCCAGGCCAAGGTCGAAGAAGGCGCCCGGGCAGCCTCCGAAGCGAGCGAACAGACGCCCGGCGAAGCCCTGTTCCCGATCTCGTTGCTGACGAGCGCGTCGGTGGTGAATGGCCGGACCGAGCTCGGGCGGTGCATCGACGCCATGGCGGGCTGCCGCACCGGCCGCTTGAGCTATGTGGTGGTCTCGCAAGGCGGGGTCGCGGGGGTGGGCGAAACGCTTCGTCGCCTGCCGTGGAGCGCGAGCTTCGTCGATGGAGACCAGGTGATTACGGAGGCCGACCCGGACCGGCTTGAAGCGCTTCCCCGCGACCAATGGCCGGCGCGCTGATCATCACGGCGGACATGGCTCCGCCGGATTTCGCCTGGCTCGACCAGTTGCGGCGCGCCTACTACCCGGCGGAGCGCAACCAGCTGCCGGCGCACCTCACCATCTTCCACGCCTTGCCGCCATCCGCGGAAGGCGAGGTGAGGCGCAGTCTTTCGCGGCTCGCCTCCGAACCGCCACCGCGCGCTTCGATCGAGGGATTGATGGACCTCGGCGGCGGCGTCGCCTTCCGCGTGGCTTCGGTCGAACTGGACGCCATTCGCCGAGCGCTCGCCGCCGACTTCCACGGCTTGCTCGGCGCGCAGGACGCCGGTGGGTGGCGGCCCCATGTCACCATCCAAAACAAGGTGCCGGCGAAGGAAGCCCGGGCGTTGTTTGATCGGCTTGAACGGGATTTTCGCCCGCGGCCGCTGGGGATCGCCGGGCTCGGCCTCCACCGCTACCTCGGCGGGCCCTGGGAACGTCTCGAAACCTATCGTTTTCGGGGCCGCTAGGAGAGATCGCCAATCCCGTTGCAGCTGAGGTCGAAGGCGGCAAGCCCCGACTCCAGCACCGAAGCCAGCATCGGCTGCTCCATCAGCTCGTCGATCGCTTCCTCGGTGCCGTCGCGGACCAGGGTTGTGGCCTCATCCATGGCCTCATCCCAATCGGACGCTTCGTAAGTCCCTTGGCCGACCCAACAGAAGGCGATCACCTCGGCGAGCTGGTCTTCGCCCAGATCCTCGAACACCGCGATCAGCTCTTCCTCGACGCTGTCGTTGATGTCGTCTTCGAGGACGGAGAGCGCGCCTTCCTGCTCATCGTCGACATTGTCCGGGTCCTCGCCGCGGTCATAGTCGCTGGCGGTTTGTGCCTCATATTCCCGCGCCCGCAGGATGATCCGGCACAAGGTGTCGAGCGGAGTCAGCGGGTCCATTGCCACCTCACTATCATGCTCGCTTAACGAGAGCAGCCGTAAGCGGTTCCTCGCGTTGACCGGTCGGTGGAGCGCACCTATATGCCGCGCCTCCGGCGCCCTCGATACGGGTGGTCTTGAGCCCTTGGGGCGGAGTAGCTCAGCTGGTTAGAGCAGCGGAATCATAATCCGCGTGTCGGGGGTTCAAGTCCCTCCTCCGCTACCATCTTTCATCACAGGTACGCAGATCCGCGAACCATGCACGCCGCTGGCAACGTATCACTATGGGATTCCCGCCAAAACGGTCGGATCTCAACGTTGTAGGCAACCAATTCAGCGCCCAAAGGTTAACGCAACAATAACAAATGACGGGGCGAGAACAGGTTGCTTGGCGTATTGATCTTGCTGGCCACACCGAGTGCAGCGATGCCGCTGCTCGATGCGAGGAGCTCCAAGCCGCTCGATGAGTTTAACGCCTGCTTCATTCGAGGAGCGGAGCGCGGCAACCGCGCCTGGGCTTATCTGCCAAATGAGCGGGGCGGGACGTTCACCGATTCCGGCGCGTATGGGACGCGCGCTTCCTACTGGCTCCAGGCTCGCGGCGCGGCCAGTGGAACCCGCCTGCGGCTGTACGGCGCCGCTCCATCAGCACCGGCTTTCGGGATCATCGAGGCGGTCGACAAGTGCCGCTGATCGCCGCCCTGACGCGCTCGCATCGCTCGCCACTTGCGCGGCGCGGCGTCGTGGCTGGCGGCGGCATCGCGATCGCCGCGGCGGTGTCGGTGGCGACCCTGTCCACGCCATGGCTCGGGCACGCGGTCAGCAAGGGGATCAGTGAGAGCCTGCACGGTGTGCAGACCGTTGCGGCGATGCTTGCCGAACGGTCGCCGGGCGCCCGGGCTGAAGGAGCTCTCGTCAATCTCAAGCACAAGCGGCAAGCGGTGCTCCACGAGCACGGCCTCCCGAAGATTCGCAGTCCCTACGCTCCACCCACGGCCTATGAGGCGCTCGCTGCCCCGCCACCGAGTCCGCCCATCGCACCGCCGCCGGAAGCGCCGCTCTATTCGACGGTCGCAGGCGTACCGCCGATAGCCATCGCCCCGGCAAATGGCGGCGCAATTGGAGGCCCGCCTGTCCTCTCGGAGATCCCGACGCCCGGTGGCGGCGGCGGGGGCGGGAGCTTCACCCCGCCGATCGTCACCACGGTGACGCCGCAAGTCCCGGCTGCTCCGGTCACCCCGGTGCCCGAGCCCGCAAGCTGGGCGATGATGCTGCTCGGCTTTGCGCTCATGGGAAGTGCGCTGCGGCGCCGCAGAGCCGCGGGACTGCAAACCGCCTGCGAGTAGCCGATGAGGGGCGGGGCCATGGCGCCGCGAGCCTTCGCGATGAGGTCGTGGTCGTCGCGAGGCCGACAAGCAGACGGACATCGTAAGCGCGCCGTTAACCACAGGCTGTAACCCGGGCCCAAGCTCGTTGGCCCTAGGCACGTATCCCAAAGGGGATGTGCGTGCAGGCCAAATTCCGCTCAAAACTGTCGCTCGCACTATTGCTGTGCAGCCCGCTGCTCGTCGGCGGGACTGTTGAGCGCGCCGATTTCAATGCCCGGCTGCTCGCGGCTCACAATGCAGAGCGCGCGAGGATGGGCGTGCCCGCTCTGGCGTGGGACCCGTCGCTTGCTGCTGATGCCCGCGCCTGGGCCGACGATCTCGCCGCCAGCGGCCGCTTCGAACATTCGCCGGATGGACCCGGCAAGCCGCTCCAGGGAGAAAACCTGTGGGCGGGGACCCCGCGCGCTTATTCGCCCGAGGCGATGGTCGCGCTCTGGGGCTCGGAGAAGGTCGACTATCGGCCTGGCATCTTCCCCAACAACAGCCGTTCGGGCGACGTCGAGCGGGTGGGCCACTATACTCAGTTGATCTGGCGCAGCTCGCGGCGGGTCGGCTGCGCGGCCGCTGTCGGGCAGGACGAGGAATTCCTCGTCTGCCGCTACAGCGAAGCCGGCAACGTCATGGGTCAGCGACCGGCCTGAGCGAAGGCGGTCGCGAGGTCCGCGATCAAGTCTTCCGGATCCTCGAGGCCGACCTGCAACCGGACGAGGTTCGGGGCAGGGGCGTTCGAGACCGCCCGCACCGGATCGACCGGCAGCACGAGGCTCTCATAGCCGCCCCAGCTGAAGCCGATACCGAACAGTTTCAGGCTGTCGATGAAGGCGGCCCGGGCGGAGGCGTCCGCCCCCTTGAGCTCGAACGAGAAGAGCCCCGACGAGCCCTTGAAGTCGCGCTTCCAATATTCGTGGCCCGGGCAGTCTGGAAAGGCCGGATGAAGCATCAATCCGACCTGGGGCTGGTCTTTCAGCCAGCGTGCGACCTTGAGCGCATTCTCCTCGTGCTGCTTCAGGCGCACGCCCAGCGTCCGCAGACCCCGTGAGCCAAGCCAGGCGTCGTCGGGCGAAACCGCGTGGCCGAGGTCCCAGCAGGTCTTTTGGACGCGCGGGAAATGCCGCGCGTTCGCGGTCGCAGATCCGATCATCACGTCCGAATGACCGCCGACGTATTTCGACAAGGCCTGGATGCTGATGTCGACTCCGGCGGCCAGTGCCGGAAAGAAGATCGGGGTGGCCCAGGTGTTGTCGAGCAGGGTGGCGGCGCCCCGGTTCCGTGCGGCGGAGCAGATCCCCGGCACGTCCTGGACCTCCATGGTCAGGCTTCCCGGACTCTCGAGCAGAATCGCACGCGTTCGGTCCGTGAACTGGTCAACGATCGCGGGCCCCGCCAGCGGATCGTAATAGACAACCTTGATCCCGAGCCGCTTGAGGATCGTGTCGCAGAATTTGCGCGTCGGTCCGTAGATGCTGTCGACGACGAACAGTTCGTCGCCCGTCGAAAGCACGGCCAGCAATGCGCCGGTGACGGCGGCCAGTCCCGACGAGTAAAGTGCGGTCCCCGCAGCGGCCGGCTCGAGCTCGGTCAGCGCTTCCGACAGCGCCCAATGCGTGGCGGTTCCCTGGAGCCCGTAATTCCATTGGCCCAGCCCGGGCCGGGCCTTCTCGAGCTCGTCGACATTGTCGAACAGGATGGTCGATGCGCGCTGGACCGGGACGTTTACCAGCCGTCCGCGCCAGTCCTTGCGCCGCCCACCTTGGACAAGGCGAGTCCCGATCCCTGGCTCGCGGTCCGTCATCGCTTAAGCGGCAGCGCCGCCGGGCTCAGAGCCCGGCGCGATCGTCGGTCGTGGAATAGGGCTGCTCCTGGATGCAGGTATCGATGTCCAGAAGCTTGTAAAACAAGTCCCAGGCGAACAGCCCAGTGAGCAACAGGTAGGCGCCGAGAGCATAGAGGACGTAGAGCGCCGTTTGCGGCAGCCCGCCGACATAAGCGCCGATGCCTATCACCAGCCCCGCGACAATTCGAACTACCCGATCCTGACTTCCGACATTCTTGGCCATTGCCGCTACCCCTTTGTGAGCGCCGAGCTCCCCCGATCCCATTTTAGGCCAGAACCAGCATGAAGCAACGGCGGTATTGTCGCCTTTATGCCGGTGGAGGCTGTCTCTTAAGTCCGAGGGTCCGTCAACCGGTTCATCAAAAGCAAACGCCCGGGTCGGCCAGCGACCCGGGCGCCTTGCGTGACGATTGCTCGTCAGCCCCCTTGGATGTCGTTGCGGCGAACGTCCCCAGTCGCGCCAGCCGCACCCCGAACCCGACCCAAGGTCCAGCTCGTTCGGACGAGACTGACTAGGCGCGTTGCGCGCAGCTTGTCACGGCTGCAGACTGACCAAGGTTGCTTTTCTGCTGCGCCTGTGTCGGCGCAGCAACAACCGCAAAGGCCATGCCGCGCGGTTGCCAGTGTCGTTCAATGGCCGCTAGAGCGCCGCGATGCGCTGGTCCCGTGCCTTTCTCCCGGTCCTCAAGGAAAGTCCTTCGGACGCCCAGATCGTCAGTCACAAGCTGATGCTCCGCGCGGGTCTGGTCCGCCAGACGGCGGCGGGAATCTACGCCT
>Ga0207683_10005037_pt1 | contig 11344 bp, 6 predicted proteins | sample KBSM73metaG_FD_184333 | JGI IMG/M metagenome (GOLD analysis project Ga0207683, IMG submission 184333) | Miscanthus rhizosphere microbial communities from Kellogg Biological Station, Michigan, USA - KBS M7-3 metaG (SPAdes) (version 2) | ecosystem: Host-associated > Plants > Roots > Rhizosphere >...
CCGCTCGCCCCTGCGGAAGCGGGGACCCAGTTCTTGATCCAGTCCTTCGCCCCTGGATGCCCGCTGTAGTCTATCCCCAAAGGGGACGGGCATGAGCGGAGTTTGTTTGGGCGGCGGTGAACCGGCACTAGCGCCGTCCCTCACTCCGCTGCCGGCTCAGCGCCTGCGCCTCGTTGATCTGCGCGGCGGTCATCTGTTTCGCCAGCGCGTCGCGCAGCTTTCCGGCCTCGCCAAGCCCGCTCGCAGCCAGATTGATCCACATGTAGCCCAGCATGTAGTCCTGCGGCACGCCCCAGCCTTTCAGATAGAGCACGCCGAGATTGGCCATGGCGGCGGTGTGGCCTTTTTCCGCCGCTGCCGCATAGAGCCGCGCCGCCGCCGGCAGGTCGCGCTCGGCCGTCGGCCCTGCGCTGAGCAGCCAGGCCAAAAGAAACTGCGCGTCCGGTTCGCCGCGCTCGGCCGCCGCCTTGACGCTGTCGCGGGCAGCCGCGTCCGGCGGACGCGCGAGACGCGGATCGGCGAAGAAGCCGACCTGATCGAGCACCGCGTCGGTCGCGTCCGCGTCCTGCCGTCCGCCGAGCCGATAGAGCCGGCGCGCCTCGGCCTCGTCCTGCGCCACGCCGAACCCGTTCTCGTACATCACGCCGAGATTGGTGATCGCCTTGGCGAAGCCCTGGTTCGCAGCCTTGCGATACCAGTCGACCGCGAGCGGATAGTTTTGCGCGACCCCCTCGCCGCGCGTGTACATCAGGCCGAGATTGTTCTGCGCCCGCGCATTGCCCTTGCGCGCCGCGCGCCCGTAAAGGGCGAACGCCTTCGCCAGGTCCTGCGGCACGCCCGCGCCCTGCTGATAAAGAAAGCCGAGGCTCGCCTCGGCCTCGGCAAAGCCTTGCGCGGCGGCCTTGCCGTACCATTCGGCGGCGAGCGCCGGATTTCTCTCAACCCCCAAACCGTTGTCGTACATCACCGCAAGATCGAACTGGTGCTCGGGCGCGCCCTGCTCGGCGGCGCGGCGATACCAACTCACAGCCTGCGCGTAGTCCTGCGCGACGCCGAGTCCGCCGGCGTAGAGCAGCCCGAGCGCGTTCTGCGCGGCGGCATGGCCCTCCTCGGCCGCGCCGCGAAACAGCCGTGCTGCGGCGGCGTAATCTACCGGCACGCCCTGCCCGCGCAAGTAGATCGCGCCGAGCGTTGCTTGTGCGGTCGCATCGCCACGCTCAAGCGCTGCGCGGACGTCGTCACCCTGCGCCCCCGCCGCGGAAACGCCGAGCGTCGCGACGAACAGCAGAGCGATCAGCCTACTTCGGCGGCGCACGGTTTTTCTGCGTCCATTCGCGCGCCAGCCGATGCGCCTCGGCGACCTGTTCCGCCGTCATCAGCTTGGCGAACACGTCGCGCGACTTCGCCGCCTCGCCGTCGCCGCCGGCGGCGGCGAGATTGACCCATTTGTGCGCCTGCACGTAGTCCAGTGTCACGCCCTCGCCCTTGGCGTAGCGCAGGCCGAGCTGCATCTGCGCGAACGTATCGCCCTTGTCGGCCGCCGTTTCGTAAAGCTGCACCGCTTTGGCACCATCGGCCGTCACGCCCTTGCCGTTGGCATAGAGATTGGCGAGCCGCCCGACCGCGGCGGGCACGCCGTCCGCGGCAGCGCGTTCGAGCCACGCGACCGCATTCGCGTCGCCGCCGAGCGCCGCCGTGTGAATCCACACCGCGGCCTCGGCGCGATCGCCGGCCGCGGCATTGTGCCGGACCAGCAGCGAACCGAGCCGCGCCTGCGCGCCCGCGTCGCCCGCAACTGCGGCCTTGCGATACCACTTGGCGGCTTCGAACTCGTCGCGCGGCACGCCGCGTCCGGTCTCGTAGAACAGCGCGAGCGCCGTCTGCGCGCGCGGCAGGCCGTGATCCGAGGCGCGGCGATACCACAGCGCCGCCTGGCCATCGTCCTGCGGCACGCCGGTGCCGCTCGCATACATGAAGCCGAGATTGCTCTGCGCGGCCGCATCGCCCGCCTCGGCGGCCTTGCGCATCCAGTTCGCGGCGGCTTCCGGGTCGCGCGCCGCGCCCTGGCCCTGCAGGACCATCGCGCCGAGAATGCGCTGCGCCAGCGGCGACCCGCCCTCCGCGGCGGCGCGATAGAGCTCCAGCGCCTTCGCGTCGTCCTTCGGCACGCCCGCGCCCTTGGCATAACTTTCAGCGAGCGACATCTGCGCGGCGACGTGCTTGTTCTCGGCGGCGCGCGTCAGCCACTTCAGCGCCTTGTCGTTGTCCTTCGCCACACCCTGCGCGCGCGCATGGAGAAGCCCGAGATCGAACTGCGCTTCGGCGACGTTCTGCTCGGCGGCGGCTTCGAGCCAGGTCAGCGCCGCACTCATGTCCTGCGCAACGCCGGCGCCGCCGGCGTAGAGCCGCCCGATCAGCAGCTGCGCCTGCGCGTTGCCTTTTGCCGCGGCTTTCAGCAGCGACTTCGCGGCCTCGGCCGGATTGCGCTCGACCCCGATGCCTTCGAGCAGGAAGCGGCCGAGCAGATATTGCGCGGCGGTCTCGCCCTGCTCCGCAGCCTTGCCGATCCATTCGGCGGCGCGCGCCGGATCGCGCGCCGTGCCGCGGCCTTCCGCAATCATGATGCCGAGGCGATGCTGCGCCTGCGCGCTGCCGCCTGCGGCGAGCGTCTGCAGGATCGAGACCGCGGTGGCAAAATCGTTCGCGCGGTACGCGGCTTCCGCGTCCTGCATCGTTTTCGAACCTTGCGCAAACGCCGGCGCGCAAGCGAGCAGCAACACAACAGGCAGCACGCGGCGCAACATCAGGAATTCCTCGATCGAGCGTTATTCCGCTCGTCCCCGTCCCATGCTCGCGGATTGTTACTTCTTCATGTGGTGATCGTAAACGAGTTGGTACGAATCCGCGCTGATGCCATGTTCTCCGGAGAACGGACGGTCCAGCGCAATGATGACGAAAAGCACCATGGAGAGATACCCGGCCAGACCGAGAAGAAGGATGGCCTGGAAGCGTCCGTTCTCCACGTGAAAGAACAGGTACATCATGATGCACCCCATGGCGCCGGGGAGTAACACGAACCACAGCACGCCAGGGAGCGCCGACTGCACCGCATCCAGACGCTGGCGTCGCTTCTGCACCAGTTCATTGAACGCGCGCAGCGTCTCGGCATGAAGGACTTTCTGCCCTTCGGTCGCGGGCTCGAACGTGTAGAGCTGCGACTGAAGGCGGTCCATCCACTCCACGCCCTCGTGCGGAATAAGACCCTTGCGCTGCTGCGGCCATGCATCGCGAATAACCTGTTCGGTGTAGCCGCGGAGAATGCTGCGGGACTCGTCGCGAACGGTTTGCGGATACCCGCCGATGTCCCGCCACAGGCTCGCGATCGCCGTCGCTTCGCCGGAGACGATATCGGACACCTGCGAGTGCCTTTGCCATACGCCGACCGCGGTGAGCGCTGCGATCAAGCTGTAGAGCAGCATCGCCGATTGCACGACGGCTGCGGCGTAATACGCGTCGTCGTACCGGAGGCCCATCCGGGGCAGGACGTGCCGCCGCGCGATCCAGAGCCCCACGATGACCAGACCCATCAACCAGGCGTTCAGGGCCAGTGCCTGGAGCCACGACGGCATCGCAAAAAGGAAATCGATCATGTTGCTCCGCTATCCTCCCGTCACGCGACCAGATTGCGCGGCCCGGTCCGGCAAACCGTCGGGCTTGCCGATGTTAGAGCATGATCCCGAAAAGTGGACACCGGTTTTCGGAAAAGATCATGCTCCGCTTTAGCAGCGGCGGCCGGCTCGCGCGATGATGTGACGGGCGATCGCCCGCAGGGCAAAACGGCGCGAAACGGCTACTGCGCGACCTTCTCGCGCTCGATGCGGTAGCGCGCGCCTGCGGCCAAATCCTTCAGCACGGTCTTCGTACCGTCGGTCCAGGTGACCGTCACGCTGTCGGCCGTCTCGGCGCTGCCGAGGCCGAAATGTGCGATCGGCGGGTCGAACGACATGTAGCCGCCGCCGAGCTGCAATTCGCGCGTCTGCTTGCGGTCGCCCGTCGCGATCTCGACCTTGTTGCCGATGCCGAAGCGGTTGCCGACGTGGTCGGTGAACTCGAACGCGATCGCGTTGCCGGTCTGCGAATTGTTGATCAACACGATCGCCGGTCCGTTCACCGGCGCGGTGATGAAGTCGATGTCGCCGTCATTGTCGATATCGACCGCGACGGCGGCCGGCGTGATCAGATAATCCTCGAAGCCGAATTCGACGGTCTTCTCGTCGAACTTCCCCTTGCCGGTGTTGCGATAGAAGATATTCGACGGCGTCACTTCGTTCGGCACCCAGGTGCCGTTGACGATCAGCATGTCCTGGAAGCCGTCATTGTCGACGTCGACGATCTTGACGTCCCAGCTCCAGCCGCCGACCTCGAGCCCCTGCTCGACCGCCCGTTCGTCGTAGGTGCCGTCGGGTTTCGGCACCAGCAGCACGTTGCGCCGTAAAATCTGCGGAATGCTGTCGGCCATCTGCCGGTCGGTCGGCTCGCGCACCGGGCGGAAGTGGATCTCGCACAGCTGCTGCGCGCGCAGCTGATCGACCGGGATGAGCTTGCAAATGGCCGGGTCGCGGTTCTGGATCGCCAGGTCCTTCACCAGCATCGCCTTGCATTCGGTCTGGTTGCGGCCGTCCAGCGCGGCGCAGCGGCGCGCATAGCCGGGATCGAAGCTGTGGCCGGACTTGTACCAGGCCTTGATGTCGATGTTCTTCTGGCACAGCACGCGCTCGGCCTCGCGCTCGATCCCCGAGCAGTATTGGTCGAACGGCCGCAGCCGCAGCTTCTGCGACACGCCGGACGAGCGTCCGGCGATCTGCGCGATGTAAATCTCCGGCTTGCCGCTGTTGTGCAGGTCCGCGACCTTGATCGCCATCGTGGTCGTGGTGGTCATCGGGATGATGCCGTCCCGGCGCTTGATTTCGCGAAAGCCGCCCGCCCCGTCGCCGACGTAGAAGATGTCCGGCATCTCGAAGTCGTTGCCGACCAGCAGGTCGAGCTTGCCGTCCATGGTGAAGTCGCTGAACAGGATCGACAGCGTCTCGCCCGGCAGGCCGGGCAGCTCGGTGAACGTCTCGCCGCTGAGCTTGCCGCGTTCGTTGAAGATGACGCGGCTGCGCGCCTCCTCGCCCGGAATGCGCCGATACCAGCCGGCCGCCCAGTTGCCGATCGCGGCGTCGAGATAGCCGTCGCCGTTGACGTCGCCGAAGGAGAGCGCCGAAGAAAGCACCGCGTCGTCGCGGTTCTTCACCGGCGTCATGTTGGCGACGTCGAACACGCCGCCGACGTTCTTGATCAACCAGTTGCCCTGGCGGAACGTCGCGATGAACAGGTCGGGCCAGCCGTCATTGTCGATATCGACCAGCGCGGCGTTGAACACCGGCATGTCCTTGATGCGCCCGATCGGCATCTCGACCGGGGTGAACCTGCCCTTGCCGTCGCCGGTGAAGAAATAAAGTCCCTTCTCGGTCGAGGCATAGACGATGTCGACGTTGCCGTCGAGATTGAAATCGCCGGCCGCGATCGAGCGCCCGTCCCAGAACGGCGGCCACATGTCGGCAAAGGAAAATTCCAGCGGCCGGTCGATGCCGATGCGCCAGGCCTCGACGCGGGTGAAGGGCTTCTCGCCCGCGGGCGAGCGCGGCGCGAACGGCTGGCGATGGACCGAGATCGTGTGATCCTTCTCGCGCTGCACCCGGAACGCCTCGTTCGCGGCGTGCGCGGAGGAGACGCCGAACAGGTTGAAGCTGGTCAAAATCTCGATCGCGCGCTTCGACTGCCATTTATGATACGCGTCGGCGCCGAAGCCGGCCGCCATTCCGAGCGCGACGATCATCGCGCCCATCAGAAGCGCTGCGCGCAGCGAGATCGCGCCGGCGACGATGAAGAACGAATAGACGCTGAAGATGCCGAGCGTGAACACCAGCGCCATGACGTAGCCGGGCGCAAGCCCGCCATTGAGCAGCGCGCCGGCGACCGCAACGTCGAAGCCGATCGGAACGGGGAGGAACGTGCCGACCAGCGACGTCATGAACAGCGCCGCGAAGCCGAGCGGCACGTTGCGCAGCAGGTCGTTCGGCAACAGCGCCGCGACGACCGAGCCGAGAAAGCCCGCGAGCAGCATCAGCGGCACCGTGGTCCAGACGATGAACCAGAGGTTCTTCGCGAAGTCGATGATGAAGCGGAACACCGCCTGCACCGGCCCTTCGCGCGCGGGCGGCGCGGCCGGATCGGGCAGGCTGCACTGGATGCGGTCGGCGGCCGCGACCTGCAATTCGTTGGCGGGCAGGAAGCGGCACAGGATCGGCACCGCAAGCAAGATGACGAACAGGCTGAGCGCGATCTTGGCGACCGCCATGTAGAACGGCAGCATGCTGAACAGCATCGTGAGCACGACGACGTTGAGCGTCGGCGAGGCCACCATCGCGGACAATGTCGATTCCGCGCGCGCGCCGCCGCTGTACATCCCCTTGGCGATCGGCGCGGCGCAATTGACGCAGACGCCGAGCGGCGCGCCCATCGCCATGCCGAGCGCCGAGTTGGCGAAGCCGTTGCGGAAGCTGATGCGGCGCAGATAGCCGAGCAGCGTCAGGAACGCGGCACCGAACAACACGCCGAAAATCATGCCGCGCTCGTTGGTCTTGATCCAGTTGAGCGTCGAGATGCCGATCTGCTTCCACAGCGGATATTCCGGCAGCACCGGGATCAGCGCCTCGAACGAGAGCGAATCCTCGAGCTGCATCGCGCCGCTCATCATCGCCTTCTCGTTCAGCGACGGGTAGCGCGACTGGGTCCAGAACTGGAACGCGAGCGCGGCAACGAGGAGGAGCGCGAGCACGAAGCGCTTGCCGAATGGCCGGATGACGAAGCCGTCCATGACGGGTCCTCTGATCCGCGCTATTTCAGCGGCTACTGCGGGCGAAATCAACTTCGGATCGCGACCGTATCATCAGTCGAGCCGCGATGTGCGCGAGACCGGCTTGCTCAGGTCGACCGCGCCGGTGGCGAACGGCGTGCGCGGCGGCGCCGCCAGCTGGAACTGGTGCTCGCGGTCGAAGCTGAGATTCGGGTTGTAGGCCGGGTCGCGGTCGAGGATGTGCTGCCAGCGGCCGCGCATCGCCAGCACGTCGCGCTCGAACTGGGCGGCGCGCCCGGCTGAGTTGTGCGAGCCGTAGGTCAGCGACTCGTGATGATAGAGCTCGGCGGCCGGCGTCCAGATGACGCGCGCGCCGCTGCGGCGCAGGCGGATGCAGAAGTCGACATCGTTGAACGCGGTCGGCAGGTCCACGTCGAAGCCCTCGATCTTTTCGAAGACATCGCGGCGCACGAGCACGCAGGCCGCCGTCACGCAGGAATAATCCTGCTCCAGCGCGGCGCGCGAGAAATAGCCCGCCTGCCCGCGCGGGGCGGTGCGGAACGCGTGGTCGGCGACGCCGCCGACGCCGAGCAAGACGCCCGCATGCTGGATCTGGTCGGTCGGATAGTAGAGCATCGGCCCCGCCGCGCCGACGCCGTCGAGGCTTGCGCGCGCAACGAGGGTATCGAGCCAATCCTCGCTGATGACCTCCACATCGTCGTTGAGGAAGCACAGCAGGCTTCCGCGCGCCTGCGCGGCGCCGAAATTATTGACCCAGGAATAGTTGAACGAGCCGGCCTCGTAGGTGAGCGCGCGCACGCGCGCCTCGCCGAGGAACGCCGCAAATGCCGTGCGTCCGGCCGCGAGGTCGGATTCGGTCGCGAGCAGCAGCAGCTCGAAATTCCCGTAATGGGTTTTGTCCAGCACCGATTGCAGGCAGCGCTGCGTGACCGCGTTGCGCAACGTCGTCGGCACGATGATGCTGACCAGCGGCGGCGGCTCGGGCACCGGGTAGACGGTCCGATAGAAATTGCCCGCCCGCTCGACCCGCGCCGTGATGCCGCGCCGGCGCAGATGATCCTCGATCGTGGTCAGGCCGGCATTCACCGCATAGGGCTTGGTCTCCAGCGTCGCCGCCGTCGACTGCGCGGTCGCGCGCCAATGATAAAGAATGCGCGGGATGTGGCGGATGCGCTCGGGCGCGCTCGCGTCGGCGCAGCGCAGCGCCAGGTCATGGTCCTGCGCGCCCTCTAAGCCTTCGCGGAAGCGGCCGACCTGCTCGACCAGGCTGCGGCGGTAGACCCCGAGATGACAGAATGCGTTCTGCCCGAGCATCAGCGCGGGATTCCACGCCGGCTTGAAGTACGGATCGAAGCGGCCTTCGTGGTCGATCTTGTCCTCGTCGGAGAAGATCATGTCGATTTGCGGATCGCGCGCGATCTCGTGCGCGACCCAGAACAGCGCGTCTTCGGTGAGCACGTCGTCGGCATCGAGCAGCGCGACGTAGGCGCCGCTGGCAAGATCGAGCGCCGTGTTGGAGTTCGCCGAAATATGCCCGTTGGTGGCGCGGAAGGTCACGCGGATGCGCTTGTCTTGCGCCGCGCAGCTTTCGATCAGCTCGCGCACGCCGGCCAAGGTCGATGCATCGTCCGAGATGCACAGCTCCCAGTGCGGATAGATTTGCCGCCGCACCGACTCGATCGCCTCGCGCATCCACTTCGGATCGATGTTGTAGCTCGGCATGATCACCGAGATCAGCGGCCGCACGGCCAGCGCCTCGACGGCCGACGCAAGATCCGCGCGCATCGCTGCATCGACCGAGGAATAGCTCTGCACCCAGCGCTGATACTCGTGGCGCTCGATCTCGAAGGTCGCGCCGCGACCGCGCGGCGCCGGCGTGCGGCGCAGCAAGCGGCGCTTGCGCAGCGCGTTGACCAGCGTGCGCAGCGGCGCCGTGATCCGCCACGACGTGGTGGAGAGCAGATCGCCGATCTGGCGCTCACGCTCGGCGAGCGAACGCTTGAGGCCGAAATTCTCCGCGCGCAGGCGATCGATCTCGCGCTTTGCGGCGGCCAATTCGGGAGGCGTTTCGCTCATTCGGTGCGCCGTTGTGGGGCTGTGGCCATACCAGAGCAACTAGCGCGGTTCAAATTTCGGATACGGCCCGTCGGTCATGACGTAGCGCGCCAGCACCATCTCGCGCATCCGCGCGCGCTGCACCTTGCCCTGCAGGCTGCGCGGCAGCGTCTCGATCGCCAGGCACGCGCGCGGCTGCTTGTAGCGCGCCAGGCCCGCAGTTGCGGCGGCGACGGCCTCGCCGTGGCCTTCGCTCTCGGCGACCGCGACGATCACCTCGCCCCAATGCGCCGACGGAATGCCGACCACCGCGACGCCGGGAGGCAGCACGCGCTCGATCTCCTCCGGATAGATCTTGTAGCCGCCGGTCTTGATCACGTCGTGCGCGCGCCCGGCGAGGAACAACCGCCCGCGGTCGTCGCGATAGCCGAGATCGCCGGTCGCGTGGAACTCGCCTTCAGCCAGTTCGTGGAAGCCGTTGCCGTCGACGTGGCCGATCATCATGTGCGGGCTGCGCAGATGGATCTCGCCGTGCTCGCCTGCCGCACAGGCGCGGCCGGTCTCGTCGCGCACCACGACCTCCACGCCGGCGGCGGGTGAACCGAGGCAGACCGCATCGAGTGTCGTCAGATCGCGGTAGTAGTCGGCGGCCTCGTCGATCTCGAGCACGGTGATCGGATTGAACATCTCCGACTTGCCGTAGGTGACGCGGATCACCGGCCCGAACAGTTTGGCCGCCGCGTGATACAGCGCGGGCTGTAGGGTCGCGGTGCCGCAGAAGATGCATCTGATGCCGCCGATGCGCGCGTGGCGCGTGCCCTCGACCAGCTTCGCCAGCACGGTCGGCGGCGCGAACACGGCGGTGAGCTCGCCGCGCGCAAACAGGTCGTCGGCATAGGCGACATCGACGCCGTCGATCAGCTCGACCGAGGCGCCGCTTTCGAGCCACGCGGCGGTCACCAGCGCGGCGCCATGCGCGTACGCCGTCATCAGCAGCACGCGGTCGTTCGCGCCGGGCACGAACGGCAGATGCGAGCGCAGCAGCACATGGGCGTACCAGCGGCGGTCGTGGCGATGGATGATGCCTTTGGGGCGTCCGGTCGTGCCGGAGGTCATGATCGCCTTGCCCCAGGCGCGCGGCTCGAACGGCGGCGACGCGACCGACGCGGGCGGCCGCGCCAGGATGTCTTCCAGGATCAGCACGTCGAGCCCGAGCGACGCCACGCGATGCGCTTCGTTGCGCTCTGCAACCGCGCGGCGCACGCCCATGATCTGCATCGCATAGGCAACGTCGTCCGGACCGAGATTGAGGTCGACCACGAATTCGGCGGCGCCACTCGCCATCACGCCGTAGCCCGCCGCCACCACGCCCGGGCCGTTGCGCGCCAGGACCGCGACCGGCTCGCCGGGCCTGGCTCCCGCCGCGATCACGGCGGCACGCACCGCATCGGCCTGCGCGGCGAGTTGCGCGAACGTCAGCGTGCGCCCGCGCGACGACACTGCAACGCGATCGCCGTAGCGGGCAAAGCCGCGCAGGGTGGTGAGCCAGGGGCTTTCGGGAGTCATGTGTTGGATCGCCGGCGCTGCAGCGCGCTCCGCTCATTCCCGCGCAAGCGGGAATCCAGGGGCCAAGAACTGGGTCCCCGCTTTCGCGGGGACGAGCGGAGATGATTCATCTGATCGGCTCGCTATCCCGACACGCGATAGCGGTTCGAGCCGGCAAGCAAGGCCGAAGCTTCCTTCGCGATGCGCTCGACCACCTCGGCGGCCGGCGGAATGTCGGAGATCATATCCACCGCCTCGCCGGCAATGACGGCCGCCGTATCGAAATCGCCGGCCCCGCGCGCCTCGTCGTAGCGGGCAGCTTCCGCCGCCTGATGCTGCATCAGCTCGGCCTCGCGCCCGCGCCAGCGCTCGGAGAAGTCGTTGCGCAGCACGCGACCGGTATAGGGCGCGGGCCACACGTTGCGCCGCGCGATGTCGAACAGGATGCTGCGGATGGTCTTGTCGCCGCTCGCCGCGACGATCCTTTCTTTGGCGGACTTCGCGCCGACCGCCTCCTGCGTGGCAAAGAAGCGCGTGCCGACCAGCACGCCGTCGGCGCCGAGCATCAGCGCGGCGGCGAGCCCGCGCCCATCCGCGACGCCGCCTGCCGCCGCGACCGGAATGCCGCGCGCCGCATCGACCACCGCGGGGACCAGCGCAAACGTGCCGCGTGCAACGCCATGGCCGCCGGCTTCGGCGCCTTGCGCCACGAGCACATCGGCGCCGTTCGCCACCGCGTCCTTCGCCTGCTCGACGGTCTGGATCTGGCAGATCATCAGCGCGCCGGCCTGTCTGATCTTCTCCACATGCGGGCGCACGTCG
>Ga0207683_10005039_pt1 | contig 11343 bp, 10 predicted proteins | sample KBSM73metaG_FD_184333 | JGI IMG/M metagenome (GOLD analysis project Ga0207683, IMG submission 184333) | Miscanthus rhizosphere microbial communities from Kellogg Biological Station, Michigan, USA - KBS M7-3 metaG (SPAdes) (version 2) | ecosystem: Host-associated > Plants > Roots > Rhizosphere >...
GAGGAGGTCGCCACCAAGCACGCCGAGGTGATCGCCTTCGCCAACCAGAAGGGCGGCGTCGCGAAGACGACGACCACCCTCAACCTGGCCGTCGCCTTCGCCGAGTCCGGCTACCGCGTCCTCTGCATCGACCTCGACCCGCAGGGGAACCTGACGATGAGCCAGGGGATCGACCCCGACAAGGTCGAGAAAAGCCTCTACGACGTGCTCGTCAACGACATGCCGATCTCCGAGATCATCGTCAAGCGCGAGATCGACATCGCCGTCGCCTCGATCGACCTGGCCGGCGCCGAGATCGCGATGAGCACCAAGATCGGCCGCGAGCGCTCGCTGGAGAAAGCGCTGAAAGAGGTCGCCGGCGACTACGACTTCGTCTGCATCGACACGCCCCCCAGCCTGGGACTGCTGACGATCAACGCGCTCACCGCCGCCAACAAGGTGATCGTCCCGGTCCAGTGCGAGTACCTCTCGATGCGCGGCCTGGTCCAGCTGCAGAACACGCTGAAGATGATCCAGGAGAACCTCAACCCCGACGTCCGGATCGAGGGCATCCTGCCGACGATGTTGGACTCGCGGACGATCCACGCCAAGGAGGCGGTGGAGATCCTCGAGGAGAACTTCGGCGACCTCGTTTTCCAGTCCCGGATCAAAAAGGCGATCAAATTCGCCGAGGCGCCGGTCAAAGGCGCCTCCGTCCTCAAGTACGATTCGTCTTCGAGCGCGGCGAACTACTACCGGGAGCTGGCGAAGGAGGTTCTGTCCCATGGCTCGGCGTAACAAGCGGGCAAGCATGCGTGAGGGGCCGCTGTCTGACCTTTTTCGGTCTACTTCCGAGGACGCTCCGGTTGATCCTCCGGAGGCGCCACGGTATGGGCGGGACGACCCGGCGGAGGCGAAGAAGGTGCAGGACGAAGCGGATCGGCCGGCGGGTCCTGTCTCCGATACGTCCCCCGCGCCTGAAGGCGCGGGTCCCGCATCGTCGCCACCCGCGGGAGATGCGCCTGAGGACGCTCCTCAGGCCGAAATTCCACTTCAGCAGGAAGAGGCTCCCGCGCTTTACGACCAGGAGGTTGTGGGTTCGGAGCGGGATATTGAGGGTTCGACTGAGTCCGCTCCCGAGCGGTTGAAGAGAGTTTTCAACGAGGAGCCTTTGCCTCGGCGGGATCAGTTTGTGCCGGAAAATCCGCGCTATGGGCGGGATGAGCCTGCTTATGAGCCGCCTGGGAGTGGGGAGCCGCATCAGCCGGTGATCAAGGTTGTTGGGGTCGGCGGGGCCGGCGTCAACGCGGTCAACCGGATGGTCGACGCCCGCATTCCCGGGGTCGAGTTCATGGCTGTCAACACCGATCTTCAGTCGCTGCAGCTCTGCGTCGCCGACGTCACCGTCCACATCGGCGACGAGCAGACGCGCGGTCTCGGCGCCGGTGCCGACCCCGAGGTCGGCCACCGCTCGGCCTTCGAGGAGCAGGACAAGATCAAGCGCCTCCTGAAGGGCTCCGACATGGTCTTCGTCGCCGCCGGTGCCGGCGGCGGCACCGGTTCGGGCGCCGCCCCGGTCGTCGCCCGCCTCGCCCGCGAGGTCGGCGCGCTGACGGTCGGGATCGTGACCAAGCCGTTCAGCTTCGAGGGCAGCCGCCGCGGCACCCAGGCCGACAGGGGCATCGAGGAGCTTGCCGCCGAGGTCGACACCCTGATCGTCGTCCCCAACGACCGCCTGCTCGACGTGCTCGACCAGCAGACCTCGATGGTCGAGGCCTTCAAGGTCGCCGACGACGTCCTCCGCCAAGGCGTGCAGGGGATTTCCGATCTGGTCACCCTGCCCGCGGTGATCAACCTCGATTTCGCCGACGTGCGCTCGATCATGTCCGAAGCCGGCCGCGCGCTGCTCGGGATCGGCATGGCCTACGGCGACGACCGCGCCGTCCTCGCCGCCGAAAAAGCGATCTCCTCGCCGCTCCTTGAGACCTCGATGGAGGGCGCCCGCTCGATCCTGCTCTCGATCACCGGCGGTGCCGACCTCTCGCTGGTCGAGGTCTCCGAGGCCGCCAAGGTGGTCGGAGAGGCCGCCCACCCCGAGGCCAACATCATCTTCGGCGCCAACGTCGACGAGGAGCTCTCCGAGCAGATCTGGGTCACCGTCGTCGCCACCCGCTTCGACGGCCGCGGCCAGCCGCAGCGCCGCGCCACCGAGCCGACGATCCGCCGCACCAAAGACGCCGAGCCCTCGCGCCGCGGCCGCTCACCCGAGCGCGGCGACCGCGAGCTCGGGATAGACGTCCCAGAGTTCCTCCCCGGCTGATTCCGGCCCCATGCGAGGGGTCGTCGCAGCTGGGCATCCTCTGACCGCCGAGGCCGGTGCCGCTGTCCTGCGCAAGGGCGGCAACGCGGTCGACGCCGCGGTCGCGGCCGTGCTGACGTCGTTTGCCGTCGAGAGCCCGCTGACCGGGTTCGGCGCCGGCGGCCACATGCTGGTCCACGAGGGAGGCGAGACGACGCTGATCGACTTCTTCGTCGCCGCTCCCGGCCTCGACGGGATCGAGCGCAAGACCGAGCTGGTCCCGGTGCCGGTGCGCTTTGACGCGGAGACGACGCAGACGTTCTACGTCGGTCCCGCCTCCTGCGGGGTGCCCGGCACGGCCGCGGGGCTCGCCCATGCGCTGGAGCGGTTCGGGACCATGCCGCTCGCCGAGCTGGTCGCGCCAGGGGTGCGGCACGCCCGCGAGGGAGCGCCGATCAATCGCGGCCAGGCCTACATCCTCGACATCCTCGCCCCGATCCACGACCTCCTGCCGGGCACCCGCGAGCTCTACGCGCCGGCCGGTCCCCACCTCGGCGAAGGCGACGTCTTCCGCTTCCCGGAACTGGCCGAGGCGCTGGAACGGTTCGGGGCCGAGGGCGCGGAGCCGTTCTATCGCGGCGAGGTGGCGGCGCGGATCGCCGAGTTCGTCGTCGAGCACGGCGGCACCCTCGGCCCGGGCGACCTCGCCTCCTACGCGGCGGTCGAGCGGCCGCCGATCGTCGCCCCCTTCCGTGGCGCCGAGGTGCTGACCAACCCGCCGCCCTCCTCGGGCGGGATCCTGATCGCCTACTGCCTCGGGCTACTCGAGCGCTTCGGCCCCCACAGCGGCCCCGAGCAGCTGGTGATGGCGATGGAGGCCGCCAACGACCGCCGCGACCTCGCCTTCGCTGAGGCGCTCTACGAGGAGGGGATGCACACGAGCTTCCTCGACCCGATCGGCCTCGACCTTGCCGCCGTCGACCTGCTCGGCTCGACCACCCACATCTCGGTCCTCGACGCCGACGGCAACTGCGCCAGCGTCACCTGCTCCAACGGCTCCGGCTCCGGGGTGCTGGTCCCCGGCACCGGGGTGATCCTCAACAACATGCTCGGCGAGGAGGACCTCAACCCGGCGGGCTTCCACAGCATCGCGCCGGGGCGGCGGGTGCCGTCGATGATGGCGCCGACGGCGGTGATGCGCGACGGCGAGATCGTCCTCGCGGTCGGCAGCGCCGGCTCCAACCGGATCCGCTCGGCGATCCTGCAGACGGTGGTGCGGGCGATCGAGCAGGGCTACCCGGTCGCCGCCGCGGTCGAGGCGCCGCGCCTGCACTTCGAGGGGGGGATCGTCCAGGCCGAGAAGGGGGTCGACCCCGATGCCCTGCGCCGGCTCGAGGAGCGGGGCTGGGAGGTCGCCCGCTGGCCCTCGCTCAACCTCTTCTTCGGCGGCACCCAGGCCGTCTCGCGCGATCCCGCCAGCGGCGAGCTGAGCGGCGGCGGCGACCCCCGTCGCGGCGGCGCTGTCGCATACGCTGACTGAGATGGCGGGCCCTGAGATCGATTTCGCGGCGGAGGGGCTCTTGGACGAGCTCGGCGGCGAGGCGCGCGAGGCGCGGCTGGCCCTGCTCGAAGAGCTCGTCGCCGACGGCGTCTCGCTGGAGGAGCTGCGGGAAGCGGTCGCCGCCGGCCGCCTCGCCCTGCTGCCGGTCGAGCGGACCCTCGCCGGGACCGGGCAGCGCTACACGGCGCGGGAGATCTCCGAGATCGTCGGCATCGACCTCGAGAAGCTGCGGCGCTTCAGCGCCGCCCTCGGCGTCCCATATACCGATCCCGACGAACCGCGCGGGACCGAGGCCGACCTTGAAGCGGCGCGGCGGATGAAGGCCTTCCTCGATGCCGGCCTGCCGGAGGAGGGGATGCTGCAGGTGGCGCGGACGATCGGGATGGGGACCGCGCGGATCGCCGAGGCCAACCGCGAACTGGTGATCCGTACCCTGACCCAGCCCGGCGACAGCGAGCGCGACGTCGCCCTGCGCTTCGCGGCAGCGGCCGAGGCGATGATGCCGCTGGTCGGCCCGACCGTCGTCCACGCCCTGCAGGCGAACATGCTGGAGCAGATCCGCCGCGACGTGATCGCCACCGCCGACCTCGCCTCCGGGGCGATCGGCGGCACCGCCAACCTGACCGTCTGCTTTGCCGACCTGGTCGAGTTCACCCGCCTCGGCGAGGAGATCCCGGCCGAGGAGCTGGGCCTGGTCGCTGGCCGCCTGGAGGAGATGGCAAGCGCCGTCGCCGAGCCGCCGGTGCGGCTGGTGAAGACGATCGGCGACGCGGTGATGTTCGTCGCCAACGAGGCCGAGCCGATGCTGCGCGCCGCCCTGGCGCTGATCGCCGCCGCCGAGGCCGAAGGCGAGGAGTTCCCCTGGCTGCGCGCCGGCCTCTCCTGCGGCTCGGTCCTGCCCCAGTCCGGCGACTACTACGGCCGCCCGGTCAACCTCGCCAGCCGCATCACCGGCGTCGCCCGGCCTGGCAGCGTCGTCGTCGACGCAGGCGTCAAGGAGGCGGCGGGGGAGGGGTTCGCCTACACCTACATCGGTGAGCGGAGGCTTAAGGGGATCGACGCGAAGGTGAAGCTGTTCAGGGCGCGATTGGCTGACGAGAAGCAGCGGTAGGGCCTGATGGGGGAGGGTGTCCATGCCCCTCCTCCGGAATTGACCTCCCCTTCGCTTCGCTTCGGGGAGAATCTGGTGCGCGCTTCGCGCGCAAACATCAGATTGCATATCGCCGAACATTCCTGCGGAGGGGCATGGACACCCTCCTCAACAGTGCTCGGCAGACGCTGATCCTCGAAACCGCATAGGAGGTCGATATGCGAGGTCTCTCGCGGTCTCGGCGGACAGCGATCTAGATGCGGTCGCTACTAGAGCGGCTTGCGCGCGGAGACGAGCAGGTTGTAGAAGAGCTCGGCCGGCAGGTAGGGCTCGAGCACGCGGGTGTCGACCTTCTGCAGGGCGATGTAGCTGTTGAAGGCGAAGCGGCGCCAGCCGAAGGAGATCGAGTCGGGCTCGGCGCTGGACTCGACCGTGCGCAGGCCCCAGCCCCAGGCGTTGGAGAGCAGCTCCTCGCCGCCGACGTGGCGCTGCTCGAACCCGGCGCTCTTGAGCAGGCGGCGCAGGTCGGCGGGGGCGAAGGCGTGGACGTCGACCTCGCCCTCCAGCGAGTGGTCGTGGGACTGGTCGCCTTCGGCGACGGCGCGCTCGCGGGCGCCGATCGCCCGGCGCCAGAGCGGCGCCAGCGCCATGCCGGCGCGCTTCGGCGCCGCTGCCAGGGTGTCGCCGTAGCGGGAGGGCTCGCCGGCGAAGGCGATCATCCCGCCCGGTCGCAGGACCCGGCGGAATTCGGCGAAGGCCTTGTCGAGGTCGGGGATGTGGTGGAGGACGGCGTGGCCGAGGACGAGGTCAAAGCTCTCGTCCTCGAAGGGAAGGGTCTCGGCCTCGGTCTCGACGGTCGTCACGCCCTCGAGCCCGAGCGCGTCGGCCGTCGCCGCCAGCCGCTTCAGCATCCCCGGCGAGATGTCGGTCGCGGTCAGCCGCTCGATCATGCCGAGCTGGACGAGGTTGAGCGAGAAGTAGCCGGTGCCCGAGCCGATCTCCAGCGCGTCGCCGAAGGAACGGCCCTTCTTGCCGCCCAGCGCCTTGACCAGCTTCAGCCGCACCTGCCGTTGTCCGACCTCGCCGAAGTCGATGCCCCACTTGGCGTCGTACTCGTCGGCGGCCGCGTCGTGGTAGCGGGTGTTGACGTCCTTGATGTGCTCGTGAGTGGCGGTGGGGGAGGCTGGCATGGCGCGGAACTCTAATAGCGTCCCGCCCGTGGAGCGTCACTACCTCCAGGAGAACCAGCCGCCCGGGGTGCCGCCGCTGCCGTTGACCGGCGAGCGGACGCTGCCCGACGTGCCCGAGGAGAACTACTGGTTCCGCCGCCACCTGGTCGTCTACGAGTGGATCGCCGAGCGCGTCGCGGGCAAGCGCGCGGTCGACATGGCCTGCGGCGAGGGCTACGGCTCCGACGTCCTCGCCGGCAGCGCCGCGAGCGTCGTCGGCGTCGACGCCAACCCCGAGGCCCACGAGCACGCGCGGCTCCGCTACCAGCGGCCCAACCTGCGCTTCGAGCGCGACCTGGTCGAGTCGTTCTCAGAGACCTGCGACGCCGTCGTCTTCCTGCAGACGATCGAGCACGTCCAGGACCCCGGCGCGATCCTCGAGCACTTCAAGTCGATGCTGGCGCCCGGCGGGATCGCCTTCGTCTCGACCCCGAACCTGCTGACGCTGGCGCCCCCCGGAGCCGAGAAGTCGGACAACCCCTGGCACGTGAAGGAGTACCACGCCGAGGAGTTCCGGGCGCTCTGCGAGGCCCACTTCGGCCGGGTCGAGATGTTCGGCCTCTTCCACGCCCGCAAGCTGCGCGCGCACGAGCTGGCGATCAAGCTCGGCTGGGACAGCGTCCACAAAGGGCTGCGCCTGACCAAGCCCTTCTACGACCGCTTCACGCCCGCGATCGCCGCCTCCGACTTCAGCCTGCGGCAGGGCGACCTCGACCGCGCCCTCGACTTCCTCGCGGTCTGCCACACGGATTGATGAGCCGCGAGGGGACCGCCGGCGACCTGGCGATCGTCCTGCACAGCCACATGCCCTACGTCGAGGGCTTCGGCACCTACCCCTTCGGCGAGGAGTGGCTGTTCGATGCGGTGATCCGCTCCTACCTGCCGGTGCTGGAGGTGGCGCGGGACCTGACGATGACGGTGACGCCGGTCCTCGCCGACCAGCTCGAGGACGCCGGCGCCGCCGAGCGCCTGCGCCGCTTCCTGGTCGAGTGGCGGATCGGGGCCGCCGAGGCCGACCTGCCGCAGGTGCCGGAGGAGTGCCGCGCCGCCTGCGAAGGCGAGCGGGACCGCTACAGCCACGCGCTTGAGCTGCTCGACGCGGCCGGCGGCGATCCGCTCACGCCCTTCCAGCGGGCCGCCGCCGGGGGGCGGATCGCGCTGGCCGCCTCGAGCGCCACCCACGCCGTGCTGCCGCTGTTGGCGACGCGGGCGGGGCAACGGCTGCAGCTCGACGCCGGCATCCGCTCCCACCGCCGCCGCTTCGACTGGGACGGCGGCTTCTGGCTGCCCGAGTGCGCCTACGTGCCGGGGCTCGAGTGGCGACTGGCCGAGGAGGGGGTGCGCTGGTTCTGCATCGATCAGAGCGAGCACGTCGAGCCGATCGAGGCGCTGGCGCCGGTCCGCACCGAGGCGGGCCCGGTGGCGCTGCCGATCGACTGGGAGGCGATCTCCTGGCTCTGGTCGCTGGACGGCTACCCCTCCGACCCCGCCCACGCCCAGTTCGCCGGCAAATCGCTGCGCGGGATCCGGATCTGGCGGGTCGGCGGCGGCGCCTACGACCCAGTCGCGGCCGAGGCGGTGGCGTGCCGGCAGGCGGAGGAGTTCCTCGCGGCGACGGCGCGACGGCTGCGCGATTACGCCGAGGGCAGCGGCCGCCGGGGACTGCTCGTCTTCGCGATCGACACCGAGCTGCTCGGCCACTGGTGGTCGGAGGGCCCGATCTGGCTGCGCGGCGTCCTCGAGGGGGCCGAGAAAATGGGGATCCGGCTGCTGACCGTGCCGCAGGCGCTGGCCGAGCACGAGCCGGTCGAGCGGCCGCTGCGCGCCTCGACCTGGGGCGAGGGCAAGGACCTGGGGACGTGGGACTCGCCGCCGGTCGCCGACCTCGCCTGGGGCGCCCGGCGGATGGAGCTGCGCCTGCTGCGCGCGGTTTCCGGCGGCCTGCGGGGGGCGCCGCTCGAACGCGCCGCACGCGAGCTGCTCGCCGCCCAGGCGAGCGATTGGGCGTTCCTCGACCAGCGCAAGCAGGCGGGTGACTACGCCTACCAGCGCGCCACCGATCACTCACGGGCGATGTTGGAGGCCATAGACTGCGGCCGCGTCACCGATCCGCGTATGCGCTCTCTCGCCCCGGACCTCAGCCTTTCCGCCCTCCTGGAGCCGTAAGCCACTCCACGTCAAGCCACCCGATGACCCGCGTCCTGATTCTCTCCTGGGAGTACCCGCCGCTGATCGAGGGTGGCCTCGCTCGCCACGTCCGCAAGCTCTCCGAGGCGCTGGTCGAGCGCGACGTCGAGGTCCACGTCCTCACCCGCGGCGGCGAGGAGTCGCCGGCGACCGAGCGCCGCGGCGGGGTGATCATCCACCGCATCCGCGAGCCGAAGCGCCCGACCGACCTCGGCGAGTTCGTCGCCTGGGTCGAGCGGATGAACTCCGACATGCTCGCCGCCGGGGTCGAGCTCGGCGACCGCTACAGCTACGACCTCGTCCACGGCCACGACTGGCTCGTCGCCAACGCCTGCGACCACCTCGCCAGGCGCTTCGACGCGCCGCTGGTGACGACGATCCACGCCACCGAGTACGGACGCCACCAGGGCTGGGTCGACAAGCACCCGCAGACCTACATCCACGGGGTCGAGCGCTGGATCACCAACCGCTCCGACCGGGTGATCGCCTGCTCCCACTACATGCGCGAACAGGTCGCCGACATCTTCGGCGTCGAGGAGGGGCGGATCAGCGTGATCCCGAACGGGATCGACCCCGACGACCTGCCGGCCCAGCCGGAGGCGGAGCTGGCGCGGCTGCGCTCCGAGTTCGCCACACCCGACGAGAAGCTGGTCCTGCTGATCGGCCGGCTCGTCTACGAGAAGGGCTTCCAGCTGGCGCTGGAGGCGATGCCGCGGGTGCTCGAGGAGGCGCCGGGGACGCGTTTCCTTGTCGCCGGCTCCGGCACCCACGAGGCCGAACTAAAGCGCCAAGCCGAGGAGCTGGGGCTGATGGAGCACGGCACCTTCCTCGGCTGGATCGGCGACGACGTGCTGCACTCGCTCTACCGGATCGCCGACCTCACCGTGGTCCCTTCGATCTACGAGCCCTTCGGCCTGGTGGCGCTGGAGGCGATGGCCTCCGGCTGCCCCTGCATCGTCGCCGACACCGGCGGCCTGCGCGAGGTGGTCCCGCACGAGGAGGCGGGGCTGCGCTTCCGCGCCCACGACCCCGAAGCGCTGGCCGAGGTGGCGATCCGCGTCCTCTCCGACGACGAGCTGGGGCACCGCTTGGTCGCCGAAGCCTACGAGCACCTGCGCCGCTTCGACTGGGGCGACGTCGCCGAGCAGACGGCTGCCGTCTACGCCGAGCTGGCCGGCGCGAAGACCGCTTAACAACGCTTCGCTGTCGTCTACTCGTGACCGCGCCGGCGCGCGAGCGTCCGCTCGCTGATGCTGAAGCTGCCGTCGTCACTGCTGCCCGGGGTCCAGTGGATGCCGTCGAGCAGCTCCAGCGGCGAGATCGAGAGGGCGCCGGCGAGCTTCATCAGCGTGTCGGCGCGGGCCAGGCGGGTGCCCGCCTCGAGCATCCCGATCTCGGTCCGGTGCAGGCAGGCGAGCGCTCCCAGTTCTTCCTGCGACATCGCCGCGCGGCGTCGGCAGCGGAAGAGGTTGCGGCCGAACTTGACCGCGACCTCCTCCGATCGCAGTCTTCCGTCGGCGGCCATGCACCCACTGTTTCGCGAACGGCGCATTGTCGGCCAGACAATACGTTTCAGCCATGACGGATTCCTTGCAGACAGGAGATCGAGCAGCCGCAGAAGGGGCTAGGAGATCGCGCGCCGGAGGAAGTCGACCTGGGTCTGCTTGCGCAGGATCAGGTGCTCGAGCAGGTGCTCCAGGGCCTCGGAGCGGCCCTCGCGGCCCGTCGGCTCGATCGCTTCTTGGAGCAATTCGACGACCGCTTCCTCGTTCTCGGCGAGCGAGCGGATCGCGCTCCCGGCGTCGGCCTCGAACCGCAGCCCGGCGACCTTCGCGGTCGGCTCGCCGCCGAAGGAGACGATTTTCTCGATCAGGCGACGGACGTCGGCAAGCTCCGAGTCGCCGTACTCGGTCAGCTTCGAGCCGAGCGCTTGCGCCTCGATGCCGGTAAGGCTTGAGGCGACGACCGAGTACTGAAGGGCGGAGCGGTACTGCAGCTCCAGCGCGGCGTTGAGGCGCTTGACCGCCTCTTTCTCGTCGAGCTTCTCTTCGTCGGGCACGCCCCCGGCCTACCCGAAGGCGCCGCTTGCTACTCGTCGCGGCTCGCGTATTCGGGCGGCCGCATCGTCGTCCAGGCCTCGGGGTCCGGTTCGACCGGCCGCTCCCAGCGCAGCTCGGCGGGTGCCTCGCGCATGCGGATGATCCGGGCCGGAATGCCGCCGACGACAGCGTTGGCGGGGACGTCCTTGGTGACGACCGAGTTGGTGCCGATCACCGAGTTGTCGCCGACGCTGACGCCGCGCAGGACGCAGGCGCCATAGCCGATCCAGACGTTGTTGCCGACCTCGACGTCGCGCTTGTAGATCCCCTGCAGGCGGATCGGGCGCTCGACCTCGACGATCCCGTGATCGAAGTCAATGAACATCGCCCGGTCGGCGATCACGCACTCCTCGCCGATCCGCACCCGCTGGTAGGCCGAGATCGTGCACTCCTGGCCCATCACCGTCTTGGCGCCGATCTCGACGACGCCCTCGTGGCAGCGGATCTTGCTGCCGTGGCCGATCCAGACGAAGCGGCCGAACTCGACCCGCCCGCGCGGGGCGATCTGCAGTTCGAGCCCATCACCCAATTGCCGCGACGTCGCGTATTCGATGCGGAACGAGATTCCTTCGAGCGTTGGCAATGTTTACGAGTGGGACCGCAAGAGCACATACATCCAGGAGCCGCCTTTCTTTGAGAATTTTTCGTTGCAGCCGGGCAGCATCAAATCGATCAGCGGAGCGCGGCCGTTGGGAATTTTCGGCGACAGCGTTACGACCGACCACATCTCGCCAGCCGGAGCGATCAAGAAGTCTTCGCCCGCGGGAAAGTTCCTGCTCGAGAAGGGCGTGACCTTCGAAAACTTCAATTCCTACGGCTCGCGTCGCGGCAACGATCGGATCATGACGCGCGGTACCTTTGCGAACGTCCGGATCAAGAACCTCATGCTCGGCGGCAAG
>Ga0207683_10005041_pt1 | contig 11337 bp, 6 predicted proteins | sample KBSM73metaG_FD_184333 | JGI IMG/M metagenome (GOLD analysis project Ga0207683, IMG submission 184333) | Miscanthus rhizosphere microbial communities from Kellogg Biological Station, Michigan, USA - KBS M7-3 metaG (SPAdes) (version 2) | ecosystem: Host-associated > Plants > Roots > Rhizosphere >...
AGAAGTGAAAGCCTTGTGGTTACGCAGTTCTACGAGCGGTCAACCACATGGACTTCTTCATTCGTCGGCGTCACACAACGGGAGAGACACATGAGCACCCTGGCGAGTTGGCCCTTCTTGGCGCTGAGGTCTTGGCGCGTCAGTTCTCAACAACGCTTACGCAATCCATCCTTCTTATATTCTTGTACGCGGTTCAAACGACCGGAGCAAGGCGTGAAACCAAATGTCGACGGCTAATTTTCCACATTTCGGGGGCCAGAAAAAAGCCCAGTACCGAGCCAATACGATGGGATTCCAATGCGGCTGACATATTCAATGCACATACGAACAGAATCGCGCGATTGCTCGACGAATTTGATGTGGGGGCGAAAATGTCCGCCGCTGCAACCATGCACACTTAATTTCTGCGCAAATCGAAAGCAAGGACGTTCGGTCGCGCCGTTCGCCTGAATTTTTTCGATAACGGTTATCACTCTCATTTGCTCTTCAGTTCAGGTTTGGCGACCCGCGCGCTGCCAACTATGTCGCACGGAAGCATGCAATGATTATCGCCGTTCCGGGCGCTATCGATCCGACTTCCGAGAGTCGTGTGCAATGCGGACCTTGACGAATCAAGATGCCCGATGACGAGGTCTGCCTGTGAAAGTGCGAGCCCGGAACACCTCACCTCATTGATCACCTCATAGACCAGCCATTCGATCGCGTGATGCAGGCATGCACATGAAAGCCCCGACCATAGAGGCGTACGTATCACGTATGCTCCAGCAGCATCTTGTCGACGCACCCTCAACGACCTCCTGGTCTTGTGAGGGCAGCGCGGCGCTGGTGGACATCGTGGGATTCACGCAGCTATCCGAACGTCTCGCCCGCCGAGGAAGGGAAGGCGCCGAGCAAATTACCGAGGCGATCGGAAAGAGCTTTGAGTCGATCTTGGGCGTTGCCTATGAGAACGGCGGGAGTCTCCTCAAGTTCGGCGGGGATGCGATGCTCCTGTGGTTTGCAGGAGATGGTCATGCAGCGCGTGCCTGTCGGGCGGCGGTACGCATGCGCCACGTTTTGCGCGCGGTCGGCAGGATCGAAGTTCCCGGCGCCAGGACGTCGTTGCGGATGTCGCAAGCCGTGCATTCGGGACAGTTCCATTTTTTTGCGGTCGGAACGTCGCACGTCGAGTTGCTGCCGGTGGGTCCAGCCTGGAGCCGTCTGGTCGTGTTGCAACGCGAGGCGGCCTCGGGTCAGATATTGATCAGCCCGGAATCGGCCGCGGTCGTGTCGAGCTATTGCATGGGAGAGCCGAAGGGAACGGGCATCGTGTTACGCCGGGCCCCAGGCGGCGGCAAGAAGTATCCGCTCGTCCCACGGCCCAAGATCCCGCTCGACGCGCTGGCGCGCTGCCTTTCGCCGGCGGTCCGCGACCATGTGCTCGTGGGCGGTGGAATCTCGGAGCACCGCGTGGTGACGATCGCCTTCATCCGTTTCGACGGAACAGACGCGCAGATCGAGCAGCACGGACCGGAGGCTACCGCGAAATCGCTGCATCATCTACTGAGCGTGGTTGCGGCTGCCGCTGAAGAGCACCAGGTCACCATCCTCGCATCCGACGTTGACGCGGACGGAGGCAAGTTCATCCTGACTACGGGAGCACCGAGAATCATCGGCGACGATGAGGAACGCATGCTGCTCGCGCTTCGCAGGATCGTGGGCGCCGAGCTTCCGCTTGCCGTTCGTGTCGGCGTTCACCGCGGCGCGGTGTTTGCCGGCGACATTGGGCCGTTCTATCGGCGCACCTATACGGTCATGGGCGACGCGGTGAATCTCGCTGCACGGCTCATGTCGAAGGCGACGACGCGCGAGATCTATGCGACGCAGGAGGTGCTGGATCGCTCGAACAGGCTATTTGAAACAAGAGAGCTGCCGCCACTGCTTGTCAAAGGCAAGTCCAACCCGATCCGCGCATGGTCGGTCGGTCGAGCGATCGGATCGCGTACGCGGCATGCGTCGTTGCAACAGTTGCCATTGGTCGGGCGTGAAACCGAGTTGCACGGGCTTCGCAACGCGCTTGAAGCCGCGGCTGGCGGAAGTGGACAGCTCGTCGTGGTGACCGGAGAAGTGGGTGTGGGCAAGACTCGCCTGCTCGAAGCATTGCGCGACGAGGCGACGAGCTTCGTGCAGTTGCATGCGGTCTGCGAATCGTACACAGCCTCGACGCCTTACGCGGTATGGACCGAGCTTCTACGCGAGCACCTGGGATCCGGACGCGATGACCCCGACGCAATGATCGAGCAACGCCTGCAAGCGGAGATCGGCTCGCGGGCGCCGGACCTCGCGCCATGGGCGCCGCTCATTGGCATCGCGTTCGGGCTTCAGATCGCAACGACTCCAGAGGTCGAAATGCTCGCGGAGTCGAACAGGCAGGCGAAGCTGCACGATGCAGTGGGCGTGTTCCTTTCGACGATACTGCCCCGACCATCTCTCATACAATTCGAGAACGCCCACAACATGGATCTCGCGTCAGCGGAGCTGCTTTCCAGTCTCGCCGCTGAGCTGCCGAACCGGTCGTGGATATTTGCAGTCGCGCGCCGACCGTCGACGAACGGATTCTTCACGACCGATGCGCCTTCGGTGGTGCGTCTGGACCTGGAGCCACTGACCGCCAACGACGCCATACGCCTCGCTCAGGCCGACACTGAGGACCGCCCGCTGTCGGTGCACGCGCTCGAGGCTGTCGCGAAGCGCTCCGGGGGAAATCCGCAGTTCCTGCGGGATCTCGTGCGTGCAGCGATCGCCTCGGGTGGCACCGGCGGGTTGCCGGAGTCGGCGGAAGCGGCCGCGATGGCGCGCATCGATGCGCTCACGCCGGAAGACCGTGCCTTGGTCCGGCGTGCCGCGGTCGTGGGCTTGACCTTTCACCCGCGAATGCTGTCGTGGTTTACCGAAGAGGACGATGCGAGCGCTCCGGGCCCTGCGACGTGGGAGAGACTGCGAGAACTGTTCGACGACGAGCCCGACGGATATTTGCGCTTTCGGCGCTCGCTCCTTCGCGACGCGGCTTACGAAGGTCTGCCTTACAGACTGCGGCGGCAATTGCATGGCGTTGTCGCCGCCCGTCTTGAAGCCGAAATGGAAAACCCGGAGGAGTCTGCGGGCGTCCTCGCGCTGCACTACTTGGAAGCGGGCGAGTACGCTTCGGCTTGGCGCTACGGGTGCATGGCGGCGGAGCGCGCGCGCAGCGTTTACGCATACGCGGGAGCCGCAGACTTGTACACGCGCGCCCTGCAGGCCGGCCATCGGTTACCGCGCCTGGCGCACAGCGATCTGGCTACCGTGTACGAATTGTTGGGCGATGCCTGGAGCCTTGCGGGAGATTTTCGCAAAGCGGCTGCGACCTATACGGCCGCGCGGCGCTTTTCGGACGGCGAAGTAGTCGCTGAAGCCCGTCTCATGCTGAAGCGGTCCCGGATGGAAGCGAAGCTTGGGAGCCACGCCGGTGCATTGCGCTGGGCGGCGCGAGCGGGGAAGACGCTAAAGGGAATGGACAATCTCGAAGCGATCCGGCTGGCTGCACAGACAACGGCTTGGTACGCCACCATGCTCCAGGCCGAAGGACGGACCGCAGAGGCGATCCAGCGAGCCCAGCGGGCGGTCCGCGAGGCCGAAGACGCCGATGATCCGGATGCCTTGGGGGCCGCCTACTTCGTCTTGGGTTGGGCCAGCGGCGAACTGGGGAGGGACGATTCCCTGCTGTATCTCCAGCGTTCGCTGGAGGCTTACCAGCGCGCCGGAAATCTTGTCAGGCAAGCGGCTCTTCTGTCCAACTTGGGCGTCGCCTGCGGGTGGCAAGGTCGGTGGGATGAAGCGATGGCGTATTACGAGCGTGCTCGCGACGAGTCATTGAATATCGGCAGCAGGTTCGACGCGGAGTTGGCGCGGATGAACATGGCCGAGATTCTGTCCGATCGCGGCGAGTTCGACCCAGCGGAGAAGCTGCTGCTCGAGTTGCTGCCATTCTGGCGCGCGCTGGAACACCGCTACTTTCTCGGCGCTTGCATGTCGCAACTGGGACGCGCGTCGCTCCAGGCGGGCCGACTCGACCAGGCACTCGTCCGCTTCGAAACGGCACGAGCGCATTTCATCCACGTCGGGGCGCAGACGGAAGTTTTCGACGTCGATGCTCAGATCGCCGAATGCCGGCTGTACATGGCGGATGTCGACGTTGCCCTCGACATGGCGCAGGAGATGCTGAGTCGATCCGTCCTGTCGAAAGGGATGGCGAAGACGATTCCGCTGCTGGAGCGCGTGCGGGGGTTCGCACTGCTTCGGCGCGGCGATCTCGCCGGGTCTCGACGGGCGTTGGAAGCGAGCCTGGCTTCTGCCAGGGCGCGACGCGACCTGTTCCAGGTCATGCTGACGTTGTTCTCGCTGATCGAGCTCGACCGTGTCGAGGGTGTCGACCCGCCCGTCGAAATCGTCGCCGAGAGCTCTTCGATCCGTTCCGCGCTCAAGGTTCGCGCAATCCCGGGCCCGTCGCGGCCTGCGCACCCGATCTGAAGGTGGGTTTCGTCCTGTGTGCTCGCTCGTTCCGAAGCGCGAACGGCCCCGAAGGGCCGCTCGGCTTTCGGCGCCTGCTATCTCGCTATTACCAGTTCATGTAGCCGTCACCGCTGTCGATGATCCAACCAGACCAAGTCCCGTCGTGGTTATCCAATAACGGCGATGCCAGGCACATCTGCGCCTTCAGGCCAACCTTGTAGCCGGCGCTGGTCTGCTGCTGGGTAAAGGCATACGGAACGCCCTTGTAGTCCTGGTCGAGCGTTGGCAGCGCAGTGAACATGACGTTCGCCCCCGCCGGATGGGTAGCCTTTGTCGTGAACCCGTCGCCACGCTGCACGCTCCAGCTGTTGCTGCCGATGCCGGTAACGATCATGCGCTCGCTTCCGATCACGATGGCAGATCCCACCGCGGGTGGACCGACGCCAGGCAACAACGTGACTTGTATCTTGGACGAGTTGAGTTTCACATCCTGGTCCAGGGTCCCGTAGGGTGACGGCAACGGCAATTGGGTCGGCAGAGCAGTAGCCGGGACGAGGACTTTGCAGTAAGGGGCCGGGATATAGATCGGAGGCCCGTTTTTTGGAAGCCACGCGAGCTGCAAATAGGGCTCGGTCGTCGAAGGAATATTGACCTTGTAGGCGAAGGCAGCAAAGGAGTCGGTCTGCCATGCAAAGTGCAGCTTCTCGTTCTTGGTGGTAACCAGGTTGTTCGTCGCGAAATAGTCAACGGAGGCTGCACAGCTGCCGTCCGTGTCGAGCCCGCGCACCGTGGTCAGGCAATCCGGATCTCCGGCGACGCTGGAGGTGCAAAAGCTGTTGGCCACCGAAAACGATTCTCCGCAATCGATGTCACCGCACGAAATGCCCGCGGCGGCGTTATTGGGGTCGGTGAAGATCTTGCCAGGATCGGAGAGCGTGGTGACCAGCGGGAAACTGGCGTCCTTGCTGTAGCTCGAGAACGGGCTGCCGTTGTCGACTTGCGAGCCGGTGCTAACGACCACGCTGGACAGAGGAACGGTAGCGTCGCCCGCCGCGACACAGCTGTTCACTGTCAGGGTCACGACAAAGGTCTCCGTGGCGTGAACGGGCGGAGAAATGTTCGTGACGAAGACGGTGTTTGTGGATGTGTCGAAGCTACAGATTCCCCGTGGGCATGCAACACCGGTAATGACGACGCCCGACACCACAAATTTGATCGACGCGATATTCGAAGTGCCCACGGAGGGTGGGCTTTCGTTCTTGAATTTGACCGCTACTTCAACCGGCGGTACTAACTGTCCTGTCACGGAATTGTAGGACGGGTTGGGTGCCCCGGTCAGCGTTGTAGCGGGCAGCAGGAACTCAAGCCCGTAAAGCTTCTGCGGAGCAGCCGCAGCGGCGACACCGGGCAACACGAATATCGTAAGCAGCAGGGCGCAAACAAATACCAGCGCCTTGTGAACGCCTTTGGTACTCATATCTCCCCCCTTCAGGATGCATCCCGATTCGGTCCGCACCATGCGGGCCGAAGTCGTACCGCAATTCGAATGCTAGTCCCATGCAGGGCGCAAAGAAAGAACACTGCCAAGTAAATGTTTGCCGTACAGCCGCCGGCGGACTTGAGGCTGCGCGTAATCCCATCGAACGCGGATCCGATATGTGTGCAGGCATGTTTAGTAGCCCACAAAAGGTTTGGGTCCTAGGATCCGGCGTGGCGGCCAATTTGCCGCCGCGGCCAAGTTGGCCGCGCCGCGCGCACCATCATCGGCTTCGCTGCCATAGAAGACCACGACCGCCGTCGCAGGCGGTTCCAGGTGAGGCGCGTGAGCTTCACGCGAGGCGGCGGGCGCGTGTACGAAACGCGCTTGGCCGTAGCGCTAGACGCAACGGGTTAGCGTCGGATTGTCGGCGCGGCGTCCTCGTGCCTTGCCTGGGAGGTCGACAGTCTGAAAGCTAATCCAGATTGCGTTGATGCCCGAATGCCGCCAAATGCCGCATCAACGCGATGTCGCGCTCTTGGCCTCATCGCTCGCGGGTGAGGACTCCTTGCCACGCACACTCCGGAATGGGACAACGATATCGATAGACGGGAGATCCGAGGCTGACAATCAGGTCCCACATGGTTCGAGGGATTCGCTGCAGGGGCGCGGCGCAGAAAGGACATGCCCGCGAGGTCAAATCGCCGCTTCGAAGGATAAAGACTGACGTCGTGATCGGGTGCACGGCCCATCTCTCCCAGTTTTAATGCGCGCAGAATCATCTGTCTTCGGAATTCGATTCTCCCCGTTGTCGGGGGGCGTCAAAACGCGCGGCGGCAAATGCAACCGGTTACTGCTATTCAAAAAACGGTGAGAAGCAACAGACAGGCGGTACGCTACATCGTGTATGCCGTTGACGTTGCCACGAGAGCGAGCGATAGACGGGCGGTGCCGTTCATCGAATTTCCGACGTAGTTCGCCCAACGACAATGGCATGGGGCCATCGTCGTAGCGTCCTTCAAGGAGGGCGCGAGCGGGATGCATGAACAAGGCTCGCAGCTCGCTGCCGCCTCGTTTACTGATGCCAAGGGGGCCCGTTGTCCGCCACTCCAATGCCGGCTTGGGACCAAACCCGGCCGTTCGTCGAGGCACAGCCCATTCTCGAGTTCGTGCCCGTTGCCACCGCTGCCCAACCGGGCCGCCGACGCCCATTCCCAGATGGCGCCTCGCCTGGTTTCTAGTTGCTAGTGCAATTCATGGCTTTATTGGTGCCGGGGAAGGGACTCGAACCCTTACGATATTTCTACCGGCGGATTTTGAGTCCGCTGCGTCTACCAGTTCCGCCACCCCGGCGCGAGCGCTCGGCAATGCCCGCAAGCATTGCCCGGCTTTCGCAAAAACGTCATTATCGCGGAAAAGTGCGACCGCCGGGTCGCGGCAACCTTTCGCGGCTTCCCGCGGACGTTCGCCGTTCGCGCGTTCGTCCCTTCGTCGCTGTCGTACTTCCAAGCCATGGATGCCGTTCGCAACGTCCTGTTCGTGATGTGCGACCAGCTGCGTCGCGATCACGTGTCGTGCTACGGCGGCCGCGTCCACACGCCGAATGTCGACAGCCTCGCCGCGCGTGGCGTCCGTTTCGATCACGCCTATGTCCAGGCCGGCGTGTGCGGTCCTTCGCGCATGTCGCTCTACACCGGTCGCTACGTCAATTCGCATGGCGCAACGTGGAATCGCGTGCCGCTGTCGGCCGCGGAGCTCACGCTCGGCGATTACCTTCGGACGGCGGGGCGGGTCGCGGCGCTGGCCGGCAAGACGCATGTGCTTCCCGATGCCGACGCGTTCGCACGTTTCGGCATCGAGACCGAGTCCGAACGCGGCGCACTCCTGCGCGAGGGCGGGTTCGTCGCCCTCGACCGCTACGATGGCCATACGCCACCGGGTCCCGAATCGGGCTACGCGGCGTATCTGCGCGGGCATGGCTACGCCAGCGACGATCCGTGGAGCGACTATGCGATCGCGATGGAGGACCACGGACGGATCGTGTCCGGATGGCACATGCGCAACGTCCATTTGCCTGCCCGCGTGCGGGACGAGCATTCGGAGACGGCGTTCATGACCGATCTCGCGCTCGCGTGGATCCGCGACCAGGGCGCCCAGCCCTGGGTGCTTCATCTGTCGTACGTCAAGCCGCACTGGCCCTACGTGGCGCCGGCGCCCTGGCACTCGATCTATCGCGGCGGCGACACGGGTTCCATCCGCAAGGGTCCGCAGGATGGAACCGCCGACGAGCACCCGGTTATGCGCGCGTACCGCGAGCACGACGAGAGCCGGAGCTTCGGCGACGCGAGCGTCGCGCGCCACGTGCGTCCCGCGTACATGGGCCTCTGCGCCCACGTCGATCATCATTTCGGGCGCGTGCTGCAGGCCCTCGAAATGGCAGGGCGGATGCGCGACACGCTGATTGTTTTCACGACCGATCACGGCGAATTCATGGGCGATCGGGGCCTTGGCGAAAAAGAGCTGCTGCACGACGAGATCGTGCGCGTGCCACTCGTGATCTACGATCCCTCAACCCGCGCCGATGCGACCCGCGGCCATGCCGAGGCGCGCTTCGTCGAAGGCGTCGATCTCGTGCCGACCATCCTGGATGCCCTTGGACTTGCGGTGCCGGCGCATCGCATCGAAGGACGCTCGCTGTTGCCGCTGGTGCACGGTGGCGCCATGGCCTGGCGCGACGCCGTTTTCTCCGAGATCGACTACGGATTTCGCCGCGCGCGGCAGGTGCTGGGTCGAGGCGTGCGCGATTGCCGCGGCTGGATGGTACGCACGTCCGACTGGAAATACGTGCAGTGGGACGGCATGCGTCCGCAGCTTTTCGACCTCTGCAGAGATCCCGGCGAAGAGATCGATCTCGGGGCGCGCGCGGAACATGCGGCGATCGTCCGCGAAATGCGCGACCGCCTGTGCGCGTGGTTCGAGCGATCCAAGCGCCGCACGACCGTCGACGACGCGGAGGTGGAGCGCCGCACCGACGGCCATCGCCGGCACGGGATTCACATCGGGATCTGGTAGGGCGGCCGTGCGGTGAAAGCTCAGATGTGCAGAAGCGCGAGGGCGCCCAGTCCGATGGAGGCCACGGCGACTCCGTAGGCGAAATATTTGAGCTGGTTGTTGCGGGTCAGCAGCGTGATGGCCGCCAGCGCGATCGAGATCTGGATCAGCGTCGTCGACTGCGCCCACCGGTGATGCACATGCATCGACGCCTCGCTCTTCTGGTCGGCCTCCTTCGATTGCGCCTCGAATTTTTTCGCCTCGGCCATGATTGCGGCCTTCTCTTCGTTATAGCGCTTGGCTTCGGCCCGGTATTTATCCGCCGCGTCGCCGGTGGTAAGCGTCGCGCCCAACTCCGCAAGATTCTGCTTGTTGCTCTTGGCCTGGTAGAAATTCCACTGGTCCGAGGCCTCGGTCTTCCGGATCGCTGCCTCGTTCTTGAAGAGCAGCGCGTCGTTCTGCGTCGCACCGCCCATGTAGCCGAACAGCGCGCCGATGGTGGCGAAGATCGCGGTCATGACCGCAATGCGTCCCGAGAACGGATCGGATTCGTGCGCGGCGTGCTCGACCGCGTGGTCGTGTGGCCCATGGACGTGGAAAGCGCCTTCTGACATCGTAGTCTCCCTGGATTGACGCGGCTCTGCTTTCAGTCGCTATGCCCGATGATACGTGACGAAGGCGTAGGCGAACCCGCCGGGGCCTTCCAGCGTTCGGGGTTCGCGCGACGTCACGCGCCACTGCGCGCGATCGATTGCCGGGAAGGTTGTCGCGCCGTCGAAATCGCGATCGATTTCCGTGATGTAGAGGACGTCGGCGCGAGGCAGGGCGAGCCGGTAGATCTCCCCGCCGCCGATGCAGAACGCGGGCAGGGGCGGCAATGCGCGCGCCAACGCGTCGTCCAGCGACGAACCGACTTCCGCCCCTTCCGCCCGATAGTCGCGACGGTGCGTCACGACGATATTCTGGCGGCCTCCGAGGGCGCGGGGCAGCGATTCCCACGTCTTCCGTCCCATGATCACGGCATGGCCGGTGGTCAGCGCGCGGAAGTGCCGGAGATCGTCGGGCAGGCGCCAGGGCAGCGCGTTGTTGCCGCCGATCACGCCGTTCCGCGCGACCGCGGCGATCAGCGCCAGCGAGGGTGGCGAAGCGGGCGCGGGGCTATACATGACGCTCCCTCGAGATCGGTAGGGCGGCTCGTCCCGCCGGCGGGGAAGGGGAGTGTCATAATCGTCAATTATAGCGAGAGCGCCGTCATTCCCGCGTGTATTACCCTCGGTCCTTCCTCAAGTTCATCCTGCTGGGCTTCCTGCTGGTCAGCTTGCCGCTGATCTATGCGCTCGCGGAGCTGATTCTTTCGCTCGACCGCCTGGCGTCGCAGGCGAGCGAGGAAGTGCTGCAGGCCGCGCAGGCAGGACGCACCAGCCGGCTGATGTTCGAGCAGACGACGACACTGGAGCGCATCGCGCGCCAGCATCTGATCCTCGAAGACAACGCGCTGCTCGACGACTACGCGCCGGTACGCCAGGAATTCGGCCAGGCGGTCGAGCAGCTCGCATCGCTTCCCCTGGAGCCCGCGCAGCTCGCGACGCTGAACGAGATCACCGAGCGCGAGAACGGCCTGTATCGACGACTCACGTCGCCGCAGCGCACCGCGGCGATCGCGACCGAGATCGCGGACGGGTACGCGCAGCTGGTCGACGGCGCGCGCTCGATGACCGCCGCGGCCAACCAGCTTACCCAGCGCGCGATCGAGCGTCTGCAGGTGACCGCGACGCAGGGACGGGAGAAATGGCTTTTCGTGGGCCTCGCGACGATCGGCATCGCGATTGCGCTCGCCATCGTCTTTGCGACGCTGATCGCGCGGCCGATCCGCCAGCTCGATCAGTCCGTGCGCCTGATGGGGACCGCCGATTTCACCCAGGCGGTGCGCGTGACCGGGCCGCAGGACCTGCAATACCTTGGACAGCGACTGGAATGGCTGCGCGTGCGCCTCGCCGAACTCGAGCAGCAGCAGACGCAGTTCCTGCGGCACGTGTCTCACGAGCTCAAGACGCCGCTGACCGCCGTTCGCGAAGGCTCCGAGCTGCTGCGCGACAACGTCGGTGGCAGGCTGTCGCCGGAGCAGCAGGATATCGTGCGCATCGTGCGCGACAACACGCTGCAGCTGCAGAAGCTGATCGAGGATCTGCTCGCCTATCACCAGACGCGCGCGATGGAACCCGCGGCGCTCGTCCCGGTCGCACTCTCCGACGTGGTCCAGCGCGTTGTGAGGGAACAGCGGC
>Ga0207683_10005047_pt1 | contig 11332 bp, 10 predicted proteins | sample KBSM73metaG_FD_184333 | JGI IMG/M metagenome (GOLD analysis project Ga0207683, IMG submission 184333) | Miscanthus rhizosphere microbial communities from Kellogg Biological Station, Michigan, USA - KBS M7-3 metaG (SPAdes) (version 2) | ecosystem: Host-associated > Plants > Roots > Rhizosphere >...
CAATTTCTTATCTACGCCATTAGGCTCACGGCCCATGACGCGGAGAAAATGGCCCTGATTGACTCGATTCATCGTATCCTCGAGCTTCCCAGAGACTGTAATGCTCTGGGAGTGCGGCCGGTATCCACTCCAGATGTCATGCGATCGGCCAAATCTGCAGCCTGCGAGTGCCATGTCAAGAAACAACTCGCCATCCCAGGTCGCTCGATTTTCGGAATTGAACCCTTTGGTTCGCTCGTATGCGGCACGGCGAAAGAATGTTGAAGGTTGAATCAGTGCGACCCCGCCATAGACGTATTTCGTAACGGACATGCGATCTGAATAAACCAGCCGCAACACGCGATCGTCTGGACCAATCACCCTGGCATGACCCGACACAACATCCACAGCGGGGTTCTTGGCAAAGAAGCTCACAGCAGCCGAAACTGCCCCGGGGAGAAAGACATCGTCTGAATTGAGAAAACTCAATATGTCTCCGGTCGTGGACGCAAAACCCTTGTTGAGGCCGTCTGCCGCCCCCGCATCGGGCTCAAAAATCGTGCGCGCAATGCGCGATCCGTAAGATTCAATCAGCTCTCGACTTCCGTCCGTGGAACCTGGATCTACGACGATGTATTCAATGTCTTGATAGTCCTGATTCAGTACCGATCGTATGGTTCGCTCAAGGAATTCTGCTTGATTAAAGGAGATTGTTACGACAGAAACCTTAACCATTTCGTGCTCCGCGGCCGAACCACTTTCGACTAATAGGGCTGTCGACAATCAATCCTGGGCATTTCAGCTGATGCTACGGCTAACTCGATGACGTCTCGCTCCGATTGCTCTGAAAGCTCAACCTCGACGAATCCCCACGATGGTGACCATTTTGCTTCGTGGAACGGCAGTCACAATGGGCCCAAGTCCCGATCAACATGAGTTAGGGATGATAGATATAGAGAAGACTCGGACTAATTGCGATCGCAAACGCAACTGCGGCCTTGAGCACCGATTTAATTGGGCTCGGAGAAACATAGATGATGTCATCTTCCTGAATAACGGGATCCGCAACCTGCGACGTTAGAACTTTGTGGACATCAATTTGTTGAACTACCCTCGACCCATCCGGCTGCGTTCGCACAAGATAAGTTTTGGACTGTGATGTCAAAGGCGCGATGCCGCTTGCTAGTGCTACGACCTCCGAAAGCGTCATCTTTTGAGATCCGCAGAGCGAATACGCTCCAGGCTTGTTTACATTCCCCCCAACATACGCAATTCCGCAGGCTCGTACAAATACCCTGTCTCCCGCCGCAACAGGGCGATCGAAATTGTCGGTGTTATGCATTGTCGGATCCCAGGAGACGTAGCTCTTCTTATCTGGCGCGCGGTCGTTAGAAATCTCTATGATCCTGCCGGTGTTCGCCGTCAACCCTCCTGCCTGCGCCAACAGATCTGAAAGAAGGCGCTTCCCGGGCGGAGGATATACGCCAGGACTACGAACCTCTCCCAGGACAGTGATTCCAGTTGACGAAGAGTCCACCGTTACCGTAACCGTCGGATCCAATATCAGATTTCGGTCCTTCAACTCCTTCGCTAGTTGTTCAGAAGCTTTTGCACTCGTCAACCCTTCAATGTGAAACGCGCCTAGAAACGGATAAGGAACATCACCGCTCTGCGAAACTCGGGTGTTAATCGAGAAGTCTGGAGCGTCAAAGACCATGATGTGAACGGTATCGCCTGGCAGGATAGGCCCATCAGAAAGCCCCCCGATGCTGCCTGAAGAATTCGCCGAAGATGCGGGACCCGCCGGCCCGCCTTGTTGCAAGGGGATGATGGCTGGGCGCTGTGTCTGCCCAAGCAACATCACGGGAAGCGTGAGCAATAACGACGCGAATACAAGTAAATGTGTTTTTAAAGACATTGATTTTGTGAGTTCCGGAAGGTGGATGGTTAGGAGACGCGTTCGGGACATCATTAGGAAGCTCTCCCGATCTCTTGGCTGGCCCTGTTGGCTCGGCTACTCACGAGAGAGACCGTCCTCTGCTCGCAAAAGAATGCAACCCGAAGAGCGGCCGAAGTTACACAAAATAAGCGCATTCTGTGAATGATCTACAGGCTAGCACAAGAGGAAACACAGCGTTATCTGAATCGGGTGCGCGTGCCGCAGGCAGACTTGAACCTACATGTGCCTTTCGCTCAACCTGCTGCAATCTCAAGCTGCGTGCGGACCGACTCGAATGTACGGCGAATTCCTTCCTCGAGAGTGACCTTGGCTTTCCACCCAAGACCGTTGATCCGAGTCACATCCAAAAGCTTTTGTGGCGTTCCATCCTGACGCGATAGATCGAAAACCAGTTCACAATCAAATTCCAATACCTTCGACACCAGTTCCGCGAGTTCGCGAATAGTCAGATCCTCGCCTGTGCCTATGTTGATAAGAGGAGGCTCATTGGTGCTTAACAGCGAGTCGTAAGTTTGTTCCGGTAGGCTCAGCAGGTGAAGGCAAGCCTCCGCAAGATCATCACTGTATAGAAACTCGCGACGCGGTCGACCCGTACCCCACACCATCAGCTGCTTTTGCCCGGAGATCTTTGCCTCGACAACCTTGCGTATCAACGCCGGAAGAACGTGAGAACCCTGTAAGTCAAAATTATCTCCGGGTCCGTAAAGATTCGTCGGCATAGCTGCCAGATAGCGAGTCCCATACTGACGGTTGTAGGACCAGCACATCTCAATTCCCGCAATCTTGGCCAGAGCATACGCTCGGTTGGTCGGCTCAAGCGGCCCAGTCAAAAGATACTCTTCTTTGATTGGTTGTGGTGCAAGTTTGGGATAGATGCAGCTTGATCCAAGAAACAGAAGTCTCTTTACGCCGCTTCGGTAGCTCGCGTCGATTACTGTGGTCTGGATTTGGAGATTTTCTCGAATGAAATCGGCTGGGTAAGTATCATTTGCAAGAATGCCGCCGACCTTGGCAGCTGCTACAAATACAAACTCGGGTTGCTCCTGTCGGAAAAAAAACTCCACGGCATGCCGGTCCGTCAAGTCAAGCTCCGCGTGCGTGCGCAAAAGCAGATTCGAATATCCTCTTTGCTCCAGCGCTCGACGGATCGCAGATCCCACCAGGCCGCGGTGTCCTGCGACAAATATCCGGCTGTTCTTCTCCATAATCAGCAGACCCTTCAGGCTCAATTCTCGTAGAAGTTGAAGACAGAGTATCCATGCTTTTTCACTAGAGCATCCCTCTCCGCTGTCTTCATATCCTCCTCCACCATCTCTTTCACGAGTTCTTTAAACCCAATCCGCGGCTTCCAGCCAAGCTCTCGCTGTGCTTTGCTGGCATCACCTAGAAGAGTCTCCACCTCTGTGGGGCGATAGTAGCGCGGATCTACGGCCACGATTACGTTGCCTCTTTTGTCCGTGCCCTTCTCCTCGGCGCCGGCGCCGCTCCAGGAAACGTCCATATCCAGAAAGCTAGCCGAAAGCTCCACAAATTCGCGAACACTGTGCTGCTCTCCAGTAGCAATGACATAGTCTTTGGGCTCTTGCTGCTGCAGCATCCGCCACTGCATCTCAACGTAGTCGCGCGCATGTCCCCAATCGCGCAGCGCATCCATATTGCCCAGATAGAGCCGATCCTGCAGTCCCACCTTGATGCGCGCTAATCCCCGGGTGATCTTCCGGGTTACAAACGTCTCACCTCGCGTCGGCGACTCATGATTGAACAATATTCCATTGCACGCGTAGATGCCGTACGCCTCGCGGTAATTCACAGTGATCCAGTAGGCATAAAGCTTCGCCACGGCATACGGGGAACGCGGGTAAAACGGCGTCGTTTCCCGTTGTGGAATCTCCTGCACCAGGCCATACATCTCAGAGGTTGAAGCCTGATAGAAACGCGCTGTCTTCTCGAGACCGGTAATCCTGATGGCTTCCAACAATCGCAACGTCCCAAGCGCATCAGAATTTGCTGTATATTCGGGCTCTTCAAACGAAACCTTCACGTGACTTTGCGCAGCGAGATTGTAGACCTCATCAGGCTTCACTCGCTGCACAATCTGAATCAGGCTGCTTGAATCCGTCAGATCACCATAGTGAAGCGTGAAGTGGCGGCCTAGTTGATGCGGATCCTCATAAAGGTGATCGATGCGATCCGTGTTGAATAAAGAGGTGCGGCGCTTGATTCCATGCACCTCGTACCCCTTCGACAGCAGCAACTCAGCTAGATAGGCTCCATCCTGTCCCGTGACTCCTGTAATCAGAGCTCTTTTCATCTTACTGCTCCTTTCCCCAGTCAGGATCATGCCGTCATGATCACCGGGGCTGCTTCTAACAAAGCCTTGTCTGTCGAATCCACCTGCGAGGACAGCGGACTAGACCGTAGCCTCAATGCTCGACTTGAAGTAATCCAGGCTCAGCCTTAATCCCGACTCCAAATCGATCTTCGGCTCCCATCCAAACAGACGTCTGGCCTTGCTGATATCTGGCTGACGCTGCACTGGATCGTCTTGCGGCAGCGGACGGTTGACAATCGAGCTGCTCGAATCCGTAACTCGCAACACCGCCTTGGCACATTCCAGGATGGTCCATTCGGATGGATTTCCGACATTGACAGGCAGATGTTCGTCCGTGCGGGATAATCCAAGTATCCCTTCGATCTCGTCGGAGACATAGCAAAAGCTTCGCGTCTGGTCGCCTTCCCCGTACACTGTCAGATCCTCGCCTTTAAGGGCCTGCGTCAGAAAATTCGAAATCACTCGTCCATCGTTCGCCTGAAGCCGCGGGCCGTAAGTATTAAAGATGCGAACTAACCGCGTGTCCACTCCGTGATAACGGTGGTACGCCATCACAAGCGCCTCTGAGAAGCGCTTTGCCTCGTCATACACCGAGCGAGGTCCGATGGGATTGACATGGCCCCAGTACTCTTCGGTCTGCGGGTGCTCGTCGGGATCCCCATAGCACTCTGACGTAGACGCGTGCAGGAACTTCGCATCGTATTTCTTCGCGATCTCCAACATGGTCCGAGTACCAGCCGAACCCACCATCAGCGTCTCGACGCCGAGTCTCAGATAATCTACGGGGCTCGCAGGAGATGCGAAGTTGAACACGTAATCCACGCGCTTCGGATCGAACTCCCGACAAATATCCTGCTCCAGGAATTCAAACTTCGGTTCGTGGCCCAGTTGGCGCAAGTTTTTTAAAGAACCAGTACAAAGGTTGTCGATGCCGAGAACACTGTGTCCCTCAGCAATCAGCGCATCAGTTAGATGAGAGCCCAAAAAACCAGCCGCCCCGGCTATAAGCACGCGCATCGTCCACACGTCCTTCCCTGCACCTTCGTCGCACTCGTAATCATTAATCTAGGAAACAACGGAATATGAACCTTCGATTGGAATTGACATTGATTATGAGTCTCTTCGCGTCACAAAGGTTGCCGAGACTGCGAAACCTAAGCCTTGGCGTGGTCCTTATGCTTCGGCAAGAAGAACGCGGCGACGGGATCGATCGGTTGCGATAGCCCCGGTCGTCCGACGCTCAAATAGGTAAATCCATTCTTGGTCATTGTGGTCGGATCGTACAGGTTCCTTCCATCAATAACGATCGGATACCGGAGTGTGTAGTGCAGTTTTGCCAGATCGAGTTCGGCAAACTCCTGCCAGTCATTCAATATTAGCAGCGCATCGGCGTCCTGTGCCGCAACGTAGGGATCGTCAACGTAGCGCATACATGGTCCTGCCGGAACCAGTTCCTTCATGCGATGAGCCGCAGCCGGATCGTACGCGCTTATCAAGCAGCCTTCGTTCAACAACCGGCTCACGATATCCAGCGCCGGTGATTCCCTCACATCGTCCGTCCCACCCTTGAAGGCCAAACCAAGCACGCCGATTTTCTTTCCTCTGAATGTCCAGAGTGCAGAGCGGATCTTTTGAAAAAACCGCTGCTTCTGTTCCTCGTTAATCTTTTCCACTTCGTGCAGCAACCCGAAGTCAACACCCACTTGCTCCGCAACGTGGCGAAACGCTGCTACGTCTTTGGGAAAGCACGAACCACCATATCCCACTCCAGCCCGCAAAAACTTCGGGCCGATGCGCGTATCCATACCGATTCCGCGTGCTACTTCTTCTACATCTGCCCCCGCCGCCTCGCAAATATTTGCGACAACGTTGATAAACGAGATTTTCGTCGCCAGCAGCGCATTGGACGCGTGCTTGATGATTTCTGCTGCCTTGGTTGACGTCAGCAGAATAGGCGGTGGATCGATCGAGGTGCGAGGGCCCGGAACCGACCCCGCGATGTTGTAATAGTTGCCGCTCGTCAGTGGAAGGTAGATCTGCTTTAACAGGTTCGCCGCGTTTTCTGTGGCCGCGCCGATCACGATTCGATCAGCATGCAGAAAATCCACAACTGCTGTGCCTTCGCGAAGGAACTCCGGATTTGATGTCACGTCAAACAGATCTGTCGGAACGCCGTTTCGTTCAATCACACGGCGAATCCATTCGTTGGTGTACACCGGCACGGTGCTCTTTTCGACAATCACTTTGTACGAGTCCATCGAACGAGCGATTTCGCTGGCCACCGCATCAACGTAGGAAAGATCAGCGCTTCCAGTTCGACTCTGCGGTGTGCCGACGGCGATAAAAATGGCCTGCGCAGCCTGGGTTGCAGATCGAAGATCGGTAGTGAATTCCAGCATGTTTCCGCGATGTCGATCTAAAAGCTCCGTCAGGTGTTCCTCGTGGATCGGAACTCCGCCCTCGCGCAGGATGCGCACTTTGGATTCGTCATTATCTACACAGATCACCCGATGGCCTATCTCCGCAAAACAAGCGGCCGCGACGAGTCCAACATACCCAGAGCCAACAACAGCGATTGATACCGGCAGAGTCTTCGAATCCATTTCCGCAATTTCTCCCATCAAAACCGTCAATCTTTAACGACGTGCAACTTCCTCAGCTTGCACCAGCGCCTGGCCACCGCCTTGTTTCGCCGGGAGCTGTTCCCTGAAACGCCACAAAAGCGGAGCCAATGGCGATGCCGACCAATACCGCGGAATGTACCGCCGTGGCGAAGACAAACAACGGCACAGCCAACCAAGATAAAGCCGATCAGCCCAGCGAGGAATTCGAACCTGGTCCCCACTCAAAAAGGCGATCGCTGCCCCAATGCAATGAATGGCAGGAAGATAGTCCAATTGGCGCTTGATATAGAATCCCAACCGTTCCTGTGTTCCTCCGCCCACCGTGATTACAACGTGCCGGGGCCGCAGTCGATGAAGCTTCTCGATGAGATCAGGATCTTCTATCTTGCCGTTGTACATGGGGGCTTCGTAAACACAATCTTCGGGAACCGAGATTCCTTCAGAATGTAACCATTTCAAATTCTTTTTCGCGCTTGCGCTACCCGCCATCACCCAAACCGTGTTCCCTGAGGTGCGAACATCTGGGTACTGTAGTAACTCGCGCAGGTATTTCAAACCCGACAGCCGTGGGATTGAATCACCTTGTAGCATATTCCAGATCAAGACCATGAACGCCGAATCCGCAATTGCGAGGTCGGCATTGACGAGGGCCTCCCGATACAAGTCGTTGGATGCAACATCTTTCAAAGTCGGCGCGGAAGGCACCACCAACAGCCCACCATTCGCGATTCGTTCGATCGCTCCCCTGGCATCTCCAACATAAAAGTTGACTCCGAGTATCTGGCGTTCACCTGCAAGCTGGCTCATCGGATTGTCCTCTGTCTCATGCTTCTGTGGATCAACTCAAGCAAGGCAAAATTCCGAATAGGTTTCGAAGAGAGAATTAAGACTGTCAGCGTCTCCCAGAAAGACTCGACGCAACGGGCCGCGACTAAGGACGATTGCGATCAAAGTAAGTACCAGTGTCTTCGCATTCGAGCACCGCAGTTCACCCCGGTCGATCCAGGGCTCCAGATAACGAGCGATCACCTCCACCAATTCGCCAAGGTGTCTTCGCAATAGCGGATCGAGATCGTCACTTAGTTCCAAAGCGCTGTATTGCAGCAATCGAAGCAACTGCGGCTTCTGCTGTAGTGTTGTGGCAATCAACTCGAAAGTACACGTCAGAGCAACACGTCCACTCGGCGCCTCTGCAAGCCTTGTAAGCAACTCGCCGCGCAAATTCACGCGCTGCAACTCGGCGCCAAGAACCGCGATGTACAGATCACGCTTTCGCGGATAGTGCCTGTAAATCGTGACTTCATTCACTTCGGCCGCAGACGCAATTTCGCGCGTGCTCACGCCGTTGTATCCGAATTGGGCAAAAAGAGACGCAGAGGTCGCCAGGATGCGCTCCTCCGTGCTGCCTCGCGCTGAGCTTGATGGTCCAGCCATATAAATGTTCCGCCCCTGTTCGCAGCATCATTACGTGGAGTTTGCCGCGCGATCCTGCCCACTGACCGCGAGGTTCACTTCCGGCCCATTTTGACTTCCACCCTCGAGAAAAATCTACGGATCTTTCGGGAGCTACAACAAACGACAAAACCGCATCGGAGTCATTACGGAAAGGACACCTGTGTTCACCGGAAAAACGATCCAATGTTTCGTTTGCTTTCGATTTCTTGCGAGACTTCCGCTGTCAACCGCGGCGCTATCTCCGCGATCTATCCAACAGAATTAGACTTGGGCGCTTGTTTCAAAATGATGAGAACCAACCTCGCAGATAGACTCTTTAAGCCCCATGGAGACAGAGTTCAAACCTGTCTCTACTGTTTCCAAAAATGGCTTCTGTGTCGATCGGATCCAAATTCTCTTCCGCTACTTCCACTGCAATGCTCTGCATGATCGGCTCAAGCGTGAGCACGACTCTTAAGCCGCTCTTCCTTTTCACAACTACACCTTCCATTCCTGCAAAGGTGCCCGATTTGATGCGAGCTCTCTGCCCAACCTCGACCAGGGCGTGTGGCTCAACTTTCCGTTCGTGTAGGCCAGTCCGCAGCGCTTCAATAGCGCCATCGGCGAGCGGAGCAGGTTCTCGACCTGTCCCCCCAACCAAGGCTAGGGCGCCCGGCACACTTAACACATTCGCACGATCTGAGCGCCGGATGTGAACAAAAATGTAGCTCGGGAAAAGGGGAAGCTCCAGAACAACTTTTGAGCCGTCGCGCCATCTTCGCTCGGAGCGAAACAGCGGCAGATAAAACTCAATTTCTCTGTGGATGAAATGCTGCGCGATGCGCTTCTCGTGCCGGCACGTGGTGTACACCGCAAACCAGCGCGAGGCGGTGGCGGCCTCAAGGACGATCTCGGAAGTGTCGCGCTCACTCCGGGGAGTAGCAAGTGCGCTTCTTTGCAAGGCTTCGCCATCCTCACTTGGGTGAAGTCTTCCACAAAATTAACCAGCCCTCAGTCGGCTAGTTCAGGAGAAGTCATTTTGGGGCAGAATGAAAGCAAGCGCTTCCATCCACTTACGTTGTCCACTGACCCGCGTGAGTCGTCAGTGCCTCTAATATACCAATAAAGCTACCAATGCGAGAGGAAATCCAGCACGAACCAAGGTATTGAGTTCATCCGCAAATTTCACATGCAAGCAGGTGCAAACTTTCATAAACGCAGGCAACCTTTTGGAAATTATCCTCATCGGTCGTCGTCCAAAGCACGGGTTTCGCCGCCACCAAGCGACCCAATCGCTCACTTAGACTTATGGTAACCTCCAAAATAGAGGCCTCGCCATGCTTAACGGGACGACCGCCGGTCCCCGCATTTATATGGATGCAAATGCCACCACCCCGCTCCTGCCGGAGGTGATGGAGGCCATGCGTCCTTATTGGATGGAGCATTTCGGCAACGCATCCTCAATTCACATGGACGGGCAGAAGGCCCGCACCGCTCTCGATCGTGCCCGCGAAACTCTGGCTGAGTTCTTCAATTGCCACGACGCCGAAGTGGTCTTCAACTCCGGTGGAACGGAAGGCGACAATACTGCCCTCTTTGGTCTTTTGCACCCCGGCGACCACCTGATTACAACCTCGATCGAGCACTCCGCGATCCTGCAGACCGCCCAGCGGCTGGCTCATCACGGTGTCGAAACCACCTTTGTCGCACCCAGACCCAGCGGTCTCATCGACCCGACGGATATCCTCCGCGCCATCCGCCCCCAGACCCGGCTCATCAGCGTGATGCTCGCCAACAACGAGACCGGGGTGCTGCAGCCAGTAGCTGAAATAGGAAAGATTGCCGCCGACACCGGCGTCTTCTTCCATATCGACGCGGTCCAGGGCGCCGGAAAAGTAAAATTCGATGTCCGCGCTTTCGGATGCCATCTGCTCTCGATCAGTGCCCATAAAATGCACGGCCCAAAGGGAGTTGGCGCCATGTTCGTGCGCCGCGGAACGCCCGTCGAATCGCTGCTGGTGGGCGGGAGCCACGAACGGCGTCGGCGCGCGGGAACCGAGAATGTCGCGGGCGCGGTAGGCTTGGCGCGCGCTGCGGAACTGGCCATGCACAGCTTGGAAGATGGCACGATCGCTCGCCTCGCCGGGTTGCGCGATCGCCTGGAAACCGAGCTTCTTCGCTTGCCTGGGACGGGTCTCAACGGCGCAGGCGAGGATGGCAAACCCGTTCCCCGCGTCGCCAACACCACCAATATCTGGTTCGACAACCTCGAAGGCGAAGGACTGGTCATCGCGCTCGATCTCAAGGGCATAGCGGTGTCCGGCGGCTCAGCCTGCCATTCAGGAGCTACCGAGCCCAGCCATGTGCTGATGGCCATGGGGTTAGACAAAGCGCGAGCCCGCGCCAGCCTGCGCTTCAGCCTGTTGAAAACCGCGAGGCAGGCCGAAGTGGACCGCGTTCTCCAGATCGTCCCGGAAGCAGTCCGACAATTGAGGACGCTGGCCCCGGTAACAGCCGGAACGCTAGGCTAGGCGCAAATTCGGTATCTGCCATATCCTAAGTAAGTGGGTGCCCCATTCATTTCGCTTCTATTGCGAAATGAGTGGGAAAGCACGATTCCCCAACCAGACCGACCATATGCCTGAGCAAGAAACCATCGCCGTTGCCATGTCTGGAGGAGTCGACTCCTCGACAGTCGCGGCGATCCTCGCCCAAAACGGGGACAATGTTGTCGGGCTGACCCTGCAGCTTTGGGATCAGACCCGCCTCGCCGGCAAGCACGGCATTCCCGAGGCGCCAAAGGCTGGTCGGTGCTGCTCGCTCGACGACGTCTATGATGCGCGCCGTGTGGCTGAACACCTCTCGATTCCGTACTACGTCGTAAATCAAGAAGAGCGGTTCGAGAAGGATGTGGTGCGCCCCTTCGTCAGCGAATACCTTGCGGGACGAACGCCGATTCCCTGCTCTCTCTGTAACAACCACCTAAAGTTTGACCAGCTTCTC
>Ga0207683_10005048_pt1 | contig 11330 bp, 13 predicted proteins | sample KBSM73metaG_FD_184333 | JGI IMG/M metagenome (GOLD analysis project Ga0207683, IMG submission 184333) | Miscanthus rhizosphere microbial communities from Kellogg Biological Station, Michigan, USA - KBS M7-3 metaG (SPAdes) (version 2) | ecosystem: Host-associated > Plants > Roots > Rhizosphere >...
ACAGCCCGCGCACGACCTCGTTGCCGCCGTAGCGCTTGACGAGGCCCTGCACCGACAGCACGCGGTCGCGCTCGCCCCGCGCACGGCCCGGCAACACCCGTTCGACGATCGAGTCCATGCTCATCAAGTTCCCTCCCCCAGGCTCGCCGCTTGCGCGGCTTCGCGCCCCCCCTCCTGGAGGAGGGGGCGAGCGCCTTGGGGCGGCCCTGCGGCGCTCATGCGTCTCCACGGTGCCACATGCCGACGATCGTGTCGCGCAGTTGCGGCAGCCGGCCGTGGAAAAAGTGCGTGCAGCCCGGGAACACCACCACCGGGAGAAGTTGCGGCCGCGCCCAGTCGAACACGTCGGCGAGCGGGACGACCTCGTCCTGCTCGCCGTGGATCACGATGGTATCGGCCGGCACCGTGGCGACCTCGAAGCGCTTGACAGCGGGACCGGCGAGCACGAGGCGCTCGGCCTCGACGCGCTGCGCGACCCGGGTCTGAACGTACGCGCCGAACGAGAATCCACCAAGAGCGTAGGGTAGCCGCCGGCCGAAGCGATCGCGCGCGTAGTCGAGCGCCGCGAGCGCATCCTCGCACTCGCCGTCGCCGTCGTCGAAGCTGCCTTGCGAAGCGCCGACGCCGCGAAAGTTGAAGCGGACCGCGACGTAGTCGAGCGCGTGGAACGCCTTGGCGAGCGTCTGCGCGACCTTGTTGTCGAGCGTGCCGCCCTGCTGCGGATTGGGATGCGCGATCAGCGCGATGCCGCGGCGCGCGGTGTCCGGCGCGTTGACGACGATCTCCAGCGTTCCGGCCGGACCGGCGATCAGCACGCGCTCGGTGCTCGGGGTGAAGCTGGTCACGGGGGAAGCGCGTCGCGTCGTGCGCGACGACGGCCTGAATCCGCTAGATGCGCAGGCGCTCGACGATCTCGCCGTTCACGAGGTGACGGTCGACGATCTCGTCGATGTCGGCGCTGTCGACGTAGGTGTACCAGACGTTGTCCGGGTACACCACGACGCAGGGTCCTTCCTCGCAGCGGTCGAGACAGCCGGCCTTGTTGACGCGCACGCCGCCCTCGCCCGAGATCCCGAGCGCTTTCACGCGATCCTTCGCGTGCTTCTGGAGGTCGGCCGCGCCCGCGTCCGCGCAGCACTTCTCCGGCGGGTCGCGCTTGTTGAGGCAGAAGAACACGTGATGCTTGTAATAGCCCATCGCATCATTGTAATCCCGCGGTGGGGGCGCCCCAAGCCGGGCGCCCCGAGAGCGCGAACAGCCAGGCCGCGGCCGCGAGCGGCCACAGCAGCAGCGCGGTATGCGTGAGCCCGTTGAAGTTGAGCAGTTGACCGTAGCGCCAGCTGAACAACGTCAGCGGCGCGCGCGCGGCGAGGAGGTCGGAGGCCACGAGCGGCGTGAGCAGGGACGACAAAAGGGCGATGCCACACAACGCGATCATCGCCGGCCGCGGCAACACGATCGCGGCGAGCAGCGCCAGCGCGCCGACGGCGACGCCGGTCGAGATGCCCGGCCGCAGCCATCCGTCCCACGCGGCCGGTTTCAGCAGCAAGATCGCAGCCATTCCTTTCAGGAGCAAGGCCGCGCCGATGAGCAGCAGCACCGCCGCGCCCGCGTGACGCCGATGCCGCACCAGGAGCGCGAGGAACAGGCCGACGCCGAGCACGTGGAACGCGCTCTCGGCAGCTTCGATCACGTTCGCCGCCGCGTCGGCCTCCGGCGCCCCGCCGGCGAGCATGCGCTCGGGCGCGGGATCGTAGGCGATCGCGAACAGCGGGATGGCCGGATTGACCTGCGCCGCGAGCCACAGCGCGAGCAGCGCGAGCCCGACGTCGCCGATGACGCCCGGCAGAAAGAGGCCGCGGCGCCATCGCGACAGCCGCGCGCGCGCCGCGGGACGTCGCGCGATCGTCGCGGCGATGGCGGCGCCGGCCAGCGCGCCGAGCGTGTTCGACACGAGGTCGACGACGTTCGCGTCGCGCGGCGGAATCCACGCCTGCAGCGACTCCATCACGAACGACATCGCGAAGCCGGCGACGGCGCCGAGCGCCACGCGCCTGCCGGGGGACAGGCGATGGGGAACCAGCGCGATGAACGCGCCGAACGGAAGGTACGCGAGCAGGTTGACGAGGACGTCGAAGCGCGGCGCGCGCACGCGGCCCGGCGAGAAAAGCCAGAACGGCGCGTCGCCGGGCGGTGCGAGGAAGTCGCCGAACGGCTGCAGGCTCGCGAACACGATGGCGAGCGCGTAGACCGCTGCGAGGATGTGCGGCAGGCGAGACCGGGGCCCGGCCTCGGGCGACGCGGCGTCGACGGATTCGCTCACGCCTCGGCCGGCATGCCCGGCATCGCGAGCCGGCGGCGCATGACCGTCACGTCGTCGTTCCCGCCGATCGCCTCGAAGCCGCGCGAGGCGAACAGCGACGCCGGACCGTGGTAGTGGTCGGCCGGCTGGACGCTTTCGCCCGACTTGAACGGGAATGCGTCGACGATCGCGATGCCACGCGCGGCCAGATCGATCAGCGCCGCGTCGAGCAGTGCGGTCGCCACGCCGCGCCTCCGCCACGCCGGGGCGATCACGAAGCACACGATGATCGCGGCCTCCTGCGGCGGAACGTCGATCCCGGGCGGCTCGACGCGCATGCGCGCGAAGCCGTGCGGAAGCTTGTGGCGCGGCGCGGCGTGCAACCAGCCAACGGTTTCGCTGGCCGCTTTGGCGAGGTAGCCCTCCGCCTCGCCGCACGCGATCGACGCGCCCGCGGCCACGCGGTTCTGGTCGGCCGTGAAAGCCTTCCAGTCGAGCTCGCGCGGGATCCGGTAGAACTGGCAGTAGCAGCGCGCCCACTCGGGGTTGTCCGAGAATGCGGGCCCGCGCTCGTGATCGAAGAACGCGAGGTAGTCGCCGCGCGTGTCCGGCGACAGGCGTTCGACGACGATCTTCGCAGGCGCTTCCATCCCGCGATCATCGCACCGCCGGGCCCGGAATCAAATCCGGCGCCCGGTGCGATGGCTACGATCGGCCAAGCGTGCCGGTCAGCGCGCGGCCTTGATCTCGGTCCACAGGCGGTTGCGCAGGCGACGCTGGGCCGGGGTCAGCTCGTTCAGTTGCTCCAACTTCGCGGCGACCTCCTTGGGCGGGAACACCGCCGGGAGCGCCTTGAGCTCGGGCTTGATGTGCTTCGCCGCGTCCAGGTTCGGATTGCCCGATCCGATCAGGTTGGTGAGCTCGGCCGAGTTCTTTCCGTCGAGCATGAAGTTGATGAACAGGTGCGCCAGGTCGGGACGCGGCGCGGACTTGTGGATCACCATGCTGTCGACGGCGAGCACCGCGCCTTCCTTCGGCATGCCCTGCACGATACGGAACTTGCGGCCCGCCGCCTGCGCATCCTGGTTCGCCTGGAAGATGTCGTTCGAATAGCCGTGCACGAGCCAGATGTTGCCGACGGTGAGCTCCTTGATGTACGACGACGCGTTGAACGCCGCCCAGTACGGCTTGGCTTTCTTGATGAGCTCCGCGGCCTCGCGCCAGTGCTTCTCGTCGACGTCGTTGGCCGGGTACCCCAGGTACTTGAACGCGGCGGCGAAGAGCTCGGCCGAGCTGTCGAGCACGGTCACGCGGCCCTTCACCTTCGCGAGGTACTTGGGGTCGAAGATGACCGCCCAGGTGTCCGTCGGAAGGCCGAGCTCCTTCATCTTCGCGTCGTTGTAGCCGAGGATCGTCGTCGACATCGCGTAAGGCACCGAGTACTTGTTGCCCGGGTCCCACGACGTGTTGAGGTAGGCGGGATCGACGTTCCTGAGGTTCGGCAGCTTCGAGCGGTCGAGCGGCTGCAGCTGGCCGCCCTTGATCAGCGCCTCGACGGTGTTGCCGGTCGGCACCATCACGTCGTAGCCCTTCGCGCCCGCGGCGAGCTTGGCCAGCAGCTCCTCGTTGTCCGAGTAGTAGGTCTGCACGACCTCGCACTTGCATTCGGCCTCGAAGCGCTTGAGCGTCTCGGGGGCGATGTAGTTGTTCCAGTTGTAGAGGAACAGCTTGTCGGCGGCGGCGGCCGGAAGCGCGAACGCGAGAAGCAGCGGCAGGACGAGGTGGCGGATTTTCATCGGAAACCTCTAGCTGGAACGAAGTAGGCTGGGTGAGATCCGGGTCGCAACGACGATGAGCAGCAACGTCAGCAGCATGAGCAGCGTCGACACGGCGTTGACCTCGGGCGTCACGGCGATCTTGATCATCGAGTAGATCTGCAGCGGGAGGGTCACCGTCCCCGCGCCGGCCGTGAAGAACGTGATGACGAAGTCGTCGATCGAGAGCGTGAAAGCCATCAGCGCGCCGGCGACGACGCCGGGCATGATGAGCGGAAGCGTGATGCGCCAGAACGCCTTGCCGGGCGTCGCGCCGCAATCGCGCGCCGCCTCGATGAGGCTCTCGTCCATGCCCGCGAGCCTCGCGCGCACGACGATCGCGACGAAGCCGATGCAGAACGCGATGTGCGCCAGGGCGACCGAGAGCAGCCCGAGGGTGACGTTGAGCAGCACGAAGAAGATCAGGAGCGCGACGCCCATCAGGATCTCGGGGATCGCGATCGGCGTCAGCACGAGGATCGGGAGCAGGCGCATGCGGTAGCGATGCATCGCCACGCCCGCCATGGTCCCGAGCACGGTCGACACGACGCTCGCGGCGAAGGCGATGAGCAGCGAGTTGCCCGCCGCGGCGATCATCTCCTCGTTGTGCGCGAGCTTGCGGTACCAGTCGAGCGTGAACCCGACCCACTCGGCATTGAGGCGCGAGTCGTTGAACGAGTAGACGACGACGATCGCGAGCGGCAGGTACAGGAAGGCGTACGCGACGAGCGCGGCCGTCCACAGCGCGGCCCGGCGCTTACGCACGGATCGGCTCCGGGGCGCCTCGACGGCCGACCCATGCGGCGAACCCGGCGAGGGCCAGCGCGGCGACGGTCAGGACGATGGACAGCACGCTGCCGAACGGCCAGTCCCGCGTCTCGAGGAACTGCTGCTTGATCAGGTTGCCGATCAGGCTGTCGTTCGGGCCGCCCAGGATGTCGGGGATCGCGAAGATCCCGAGCGCCGGGATGAAGACGAGCGCCGCACCCGCATAGACGCCCGGAAGCGAGAGCGGGAACGTGATGCGCCAGAAGCGCTGCCACGCGCCCGCGCCGAGGTCCTGCGCCGCGTCGAGCAGCGCGCGATCGTGCTTCTCGAGATTGGCGTAGAGCGGCAGCACCATGAACGGCAGGTGGACGTACACGAGGCACACCAGCACCGCGAAGGAGCTGAACAGCAGCGACACCGGCTCGGCGCCGAACGCCGCGAGGGTGGCGTTGACGGCATTCGCGACCGCGGCGTTCGGACCGAGGATGATCATCCACGCGTAGACGCGGATCAGGAAGTTGCTCCAGAACGGGAGGATCACGAGGAGCAGCAGCAGGTCGCGGTACTTCCGCGGGCTCTGCGCGATGAGCACCGCGAGCGGGTACGCGAGCGCGAGGCACGCGAGCGTCGTGATCGTCGCGTAGAGCACCGACTTCGCGAACACCTCGAGATAGACGGTGTCCTCGAACAGGCGCCGGTAGCTGTCGAGGTTGAGGTCCACGCTTCCGTCGGGCCCGACGAGCGGTGCGAGCCCGCCGAAATCGCCCGGCGTGCGGAACGACGCGAGCACCATGATGAGCGTCGGGATCGCGAAGAACACGACGAGGTAGGCGAGCGGAGGCCCGGCGAGCGTCCAGCGCTCGAGACGGGATTCGCGGCGTGCGCTCAACGACGCCCCCTCACTCCGGGATGTAGTGGCCGGCGTCGACGGCCCAGCTCAGCTCGACCGCATCGCCGACCTCGAAGAACTTCGCGCGGCCGCTCTGCGAATTCGCGAGCAACGCCTCGAGGCGCGCGCCGCCGGCGGTCTCGACCCGGTAGACGGTCACGTCGCCCATGTACAGGAGGTCCGCGACGCGCCCGCGCACATGGTTGTCGGGCGTGCCCTCGGGCGCCGTCGCGCCGATGCGGATCTTTTCCGGTCGCAGCGCCACCGTGCCGCGCGCGCTCGCGGCGGCCGCCGCCGTCGTCGTGCGCACCGGCCCGACGCCCGTCACGTCGAGCGTCGCGACGTCGCCGACGCGGCGCTCGACCGGACCCGAGAGCAGGTTGCAGTGGCCGATGAAGTCGGCCACGAAGCGCGTCGCCGGCGCACCGTAGATGCGCGACGGCTCGTCGAGCTGCTCGACGCGCCCGCGGTTCATCACGGCGATCCGGTGCGAGAGCGCGAGCGCCTCGCTCTGGTCGTGGGTCACGTAGACGAACGTGATGCCGACGTCCTTCTGCAGGTTGATGAGCTCGATCTGCATTTCCTCGCGCAGCTTCGCGTCGAGCGCGGCGAGGGGCTCGTCGAGCAGGAGCACGCGCGGATGGGTGACCAGCGCGCGCGCGATCGCGACGCGCTGGCGCTGGCCGCCGGACAGCTCGTGCGGCATGCGCTTGCCGAACCCCTCGAGGCGCACGCCGGCCAGGGCCTGGGCGATGCGGGCCGGCTGCTCGGCGGCGGCGGTCCCGGCCATCTCGAGCGGGAAGGCGACGTTGCCCTCGACGGTCATGTGCGGGAACAGCGCGTAGCTCTGGAAGACCGTCCGCACCGGGCGGCGCTCGGGCGGCCGCGAGGCCAGGTCCTCGCCGTCCAGCAGGATGCGCCCGGCGTCGGGGAGATCGAACCCCGCAATCATCCTGAGAAGCGTCGTTTTCCCGCAGCCGGAGGGGCCCAGGAGCGTGAAGAACTCCCCCGCCTCGATGGCGAGGCTCACGTCGTTGACCGCGGAGAAGTCGCCGAAACGGCGCGTGACACCTTGGATCTCGAGCAGTGCCACCGGCCGGGCTTCCTTTCGCGTGGGGGTTCGTGCGGCTGCGCGGATTGTATTGCATCCCGCACTGCGTCATCCGGGCCCGGCCCCGGGTGTCCTACAGGTCGGCACGGGGCTTGCATGGATGGGGGTCCGGGAGGCCCGCGCGCCGGGATGGCGCGCGTCCGAACGGCCGAGGCAGCCCTTGCGAACCACCGTGTTACCTTTTGAGCGATGACGGAATCCAAGAATTCGAACGGCGGCGGATCCCTGCTGGATACGCTGCGGGCGCAGTCGGACGCCGTCAAGGGGCAGGGGGATGCCGCGCGGCGTCCGATCGAGGAGGCGTCGAGGGAGATCGACCGCCGCCTCTGGAAGGCCTTCAAGTGGCTCGACGAGGCCGTCGCCCACCTCGAGGTCATCAAGCCGCATACGTCTCATGAGTTCCGGGTCAACGAGTTCCTGACCATCCAGTCGCCGAAATTCGAGAACGGCTTTCTGTCGTTTCGCCGCAAGCCGATCGGCGGCATCGACGCGATCGAGCATATCGAGCTGTTCTACAAGCTCGCAGGCGACAAGCAGATCACGATCAAGATTCCTGCGGCGCAGGCCAACGCGATCGAAAGCCGCCTGACGACCTGCCAGATCCGCTACCAGTACCGCACCGAGATGGACGAGACGCGCACGCACCGCTTCGGCGTGTTCGTCGTCGATCCCGCCGTGCTCGCGACGATCCGCTTCGTGCCCGATTACCGTCGCCAGACCGTCGAGGTCACGATGCGAAACGTGGACCGCTTCGAATCCGTCGCGCTCGAGTTCCCGTCCGACGCGATCGAGGAGTCGGTGCTCGAGGATCTCGTGCGGCTGGTCCTCGGCGAGGCCAACACCTTCCTGCGACGCGCGCCGCTTGCCGGCGTGGGGGCCGCGCGCCGGCCACCCGAGATGACGCCGGCCGCGTACCGCGTCGAGAAGACGATTCGCAATCGCTAGCCTCCCCCGCCGCTGACTAAAGCGGCCGGACCAGGAGCTCCAGCAAACCCAGCACGATCAGGATCGCGATGATCGCGAGCCAGCGGTTGCGCGCGTGCTGCGCGACGACCAGCGCCGCAAGCGCGAGATCGGTCGTCGGCGGCGGCGCCGACAGCCGCCGGTGAATGAGCCGCGGCAGCTCCGGCAGCGCGGCGATCAGGTAGGGCGCCTCGGCCTCGAAGCGGCGCGCAAGCGCGCGCGGACCGATCTGGTCCTCCATCCAGCGCTCGAGGAACGGCATCGCGGTCGTCCACAGGTCGAGCTCGGGGTCCAACTGGCGGCCGAGCCCTTCGACGTTGAGCAGCGTCTTCTGCAGGAGCGTGAGCTGAGGCTGGATCTCGACGTTGAACCGGCGCGACGCGCGGAACAGCTGCAGCAGCACCTTGCCGAGCGAGATCTGCGACAGCGGGCGGTCGAAGATCGGCTCGCACACGACGCGGATCTCGGCCGCGAGCTCGTCGACGCGCGTGCCCGGCGGCACCCAGCCCGACTCGACGTGCGCGGTCGCGACGCGGTGGTAGTCGCGCCGGAAGAACGCGAGGAAGTTGACGGCGAGGTAGCGCTTGTCGGTATCGGACAGCGTGCCGACGATGCCGAAGTCGAGCGCGACGTACTTGCCGAAGTCGTCGGCGTCGACGGCGACGAAGATGTTGCCCGGGTGCATGTCGGCGTGGAAGAAGCCGTCGCGGAACACCTGCGTGAAGAAGATCTCGACGCCGGCGCGCCCCAGACGCTTCAAATCGACGCCCGCGGCCCTGAGCTCGTCGATGCGACCGATCGGGATGCCGGCCATGCGCTCCATCACGAGCACGTCGCGCTCGGTGTAGTCCCAGTGCACTTCCGGAACGAGCAGCAGCGGCGAGTGAAGGAAGTTGCGGCGCAGCTGCGAGCAGTTCGCCGCCTCGCGCGTCAGGTCGAGCTCGTCGCGGATCGACCGCTCGAACTCGGCGACGACCTGGCGCGGCTTCAGGCGCTTGCCGTCCGACCACAGGCGCTCGACCAGCGCCGCCGCGGTGTGCATCAGCGAGAGGTCCTTGCCGATCACGTCCTGGATCGCCGGGCGCAGCACCTTGACCGCGACCGGCGTCGGCACGCCGCCGTCCTTCGCGGGAAGCTCGGCGAAGTGCACCTGCGCGACCGACGCGCTCGCGATCGGCTCGCGGTCGAAGCTCACGAAGACCTGGTCGACCGGACGCTTGTAGACGCGCTCGAGCGTGGCGATCACCTGCTCGCTCGGGAACGGCGGCACGCGGTCCTGCAGCTGCGCGAGCTCGTCGGCGATGTCGGGCGGCAGGATGTCGCGCCGCGTCGACAGCACCTGCCCGAACTTGACGAAGATCGGCCCGAGGTCGATCAGCGCGAGGCGCAGGCGCACGGCGCGCGGGCTCGACACGTCGCGCCAGAACAGGACGGCGTTGACGAACGGCAGCAGGCCGCGCACGCGCTCGTGGCCGAGCAGGAACTCGTCGAGCCCGTGCTTCAGCGCGACGTGCAGGATGCGGAGGAAGCGCAGGAGCCGCATCCCCCGAGTCTAACCGGGGGCGTCAGAGCACGAAGCGGGGCTTGCGCTTGGGGCGCGACGTCGAGGGGGAAGGCGTGGGCGTGTCGGCGGCGGTGCGTTCGGAATGCGGACGCGGGCGAGGCGGCGCGCCGGTCGTGCGCGGCACGTCGCTCGCCCGTCGTCGCGGCGTGCTCATTTGGGAGGCGCCGGGAACGTCACGACCGGCCCTTTGACCGGCTGGCCCGGCGGCACGTAGGCGGGCGCCGGCGCGCCTGCGGGACCGAGCGAGCGCACGTACCGCGCGATCGCGCGAAGGTCGTCGTCGGTCATCGCCCGCAGGGACGGCGTCGGCATCGGCGGCTTGAACTCGCGCGTTCGCGCCGCGGCGATCCACGCCTTGTCGTCCACGGACTGGAAGAAAATTCGCAAGTTGGGCGCGTAGGTCGTGCCCCATGCGCCTTGCCAACCGACGGCGTCGCCGGCGAGCCAGTCCTTCTCCGGCGTCGCCCCGTTCGACATCGCGAAGCCTGCGGTGTGACAGTCGTTGCAGCCGGCGATGCGCACGAGGTAGCGGCCTCGCGCGACCGGATCCGTCGCGCTCTGCGCGGACGTCGTGGGGACGACGGTCGTCGTCGCGGCGAGCGCTGCGGCGACGAGCGCCAGCGCGGCGGGGAACGGGAGCTTCATCGGGTCGTCTCCGCGTTCACGCGATCGCCAGCAGCGCGGCGAGCTCGCTCAATTGGAAGTCGAGCGTCGTCGCGCCGGCCGCGAGCCCCGCGGCAAGGATCGCGACGACCACGATCGCGTAGAACAGGTCGGCGGCGAGCCGGCTCTTGGGTTCTCTCATCATCGTCTCCATGGCGCCCGCCTCACGCGGCAAGCGCTTCGATCGTCGGCAGGAACGCCGTGTCGCCGAGCTCGCGCAGCATCAGTCGCGCAAGCTCGCCGTCGGTGCGCGGCGCCATCCCGGCCGGGAACGCGCGCAGGAAGCGCGCGAGCGGCTCGGCGCCGTGGCGCGCGTGCGCGTGCACCGCGTCGCGCGTGGCCTCGATGCGCTCGACCACGGCGCGCACGTCGGCGTCCGCGAGCGCATACGACGGCGGCAGCGTCGCGCCGACCACTTCGGCGAGGTGCGCCTGCGTCGCGAGCGCGTCGGGATCGGCGTCGGCGAGCGTGACGACACGGGCGTACGCGCCGAACGCATGCGCGATCCAGCGGCGCGGGAATTCGCTGCCCGCGCCTTCCGCGAGCGCCGCCGCGTACGCGTCGATCGCGAACGTGTGCGCGATCGGCGAGAGGTCGAGCGGCCCGGCCGCGCGTCCCATCGTCTTGCGCAGCAGCAGGCGCGAGCGCTGCGGCAGCCGGTCGTCGAGCATGCGGGCGAGCTCGGTCCAGCCCGCGCAAGGCTCCGACGGGATCCACAGCGTCGATTCCGGACGCAGCGACTGCGCGCCCACGCACGGCCCGTCGACGACGAGCACGCGAACCGGCACGGTGATGCGCAGCCGACGCGCCAGCACTTCGCGGGCGCGATGGATCGCCAGCGCGACGGCGTTGGCGGCAGCTTCGGCGTCCGGCGCATAGCGGACCTGGAACGGCGTCCAGGCCAGCGGCGTCCAGCGCTCCGCCGGCAGGCCGGCGGTCGCCACCGGCGGCAGGTGGCGCTCGGGGTGGGCTTCGACAAAGCTTTCCATGACGATTCCTTCGGGACGGTGTCTCGTTCGACGGATCGCATGGTGCTATGCAACATCTTGCGCATGGCTTACGGATGCGTTTGATCAAGAATGAAGCTCGGCGCATCTGCGCGCTCGGCTGCAAACCATTGATACGTAAAGTAATTTAAGTGGTTTGGCGCGCGGCGGATCGCGCGACCGCAAGCGACCGCGACCGACTGGCGCCGGACAGCCGAATCACTGACGGATGCCTGACCGGCGACTTACTTGGCGTCGCCCAGCGAGCGG
>Ga0207683_10005050_pt1 | contig 11326 bp, 9 predicted proteins | sample KBSM73metaG_FD_184333 | JGI IMG/M metagenome (GOLD analysis project Ga0207683, IMG submission 184333) | Miscanthus rhizosphere microbial communities from Kellogg Biological Station, Michigan, USA - KBS M7-3 metaG (SPAdes) (version 2) | ecosystem: Host-associated > Plants > Roots > Rhizosphere >...
CGGAATCAAGATTGATGGCCAGTTTCGATCCCTTTCGCGCCTCGAATCCGGCGCGGATGCTGCCTTCGATCGCAGCGCGTCCATCGAAGGTCTGTCCATCATCGGCCGTGTATTGGGCGTCATCGGCAAAAAAATCGCCCAGAGCCTTGGCATCCGCTTTCGCGTAGGCGGCTTCATAAGCCCGATCGTTGGCCATCACGGCTGCCTTTTCGGGAGAATTGTCCGCCGATTCCTGCGCAAAAGACAAACCGGCAAGTGCGGCTGAGGCGGAGACGAGTAAGGCGATAATTTTCATAGGGTGATACTAAATTGGGAAAAGAATCTGCGCTTTCTACGGACGAACCGTCCATAAGACCAAGGTCCAATGACAATGTCAGGTTATCCTGGCGGAAAGATTTCGCAGTTGATTGTTGCGAAATTGCAGGGCGTTCTGTGAAACGCCATCAAGAAATGCCAGAAACATCGGCGTCTACACTGCGACCCAGCGCGCTTCGCATATGCGAAGCGCGCGATCCAACCGTAAAACTATAACCACCATGCCGTTAAACTATTCGTTACATTTAACTGGGAGACAAATGGACGCCGCCTGATACCCCAGCCCAGGAATAGGACTTAAGGATTGGTATTGGTATCTCCGTTATCGACGTTATCTGGATTATCCTCATCCAACCCTTCCCACTCATCGCCTGTCTCGTGCCAGCTCTTATCCGGATTAAATTTTTCCATACTTTGGAAAGTCTTAAGCGTATCCGGACCCATATCCTTCTGGTAAACTCTGCCATCAGGTCCGACTATGAAAGTAGTTACTCCTGTGACTCGATACTGGGCCGGAGCGGCTGCGAGAGCAAACCCTCCAATCATGGCTCCCTCCACCACAAAATCCATCTCGCCATGGTCGGCGGCCGGGCCCTGTCCCTTGAGAACCTTGAAGAAATAACCGTGATAAGGCTGGCCCTGCTTTGAGTATCCTTGCTCAATAGCCCTGGCTATGCCCTCGCCTACAGGTCCTCCCCAAGTGCCATCGTCGTTTTTCCAGGCCAGACCGTCATGCTTCCCGGGCGTGCTGATAATTCGCTGCGCATACTGATTCACCTTGGAATCATCATGCTTCTCCAAAGCATATTCGTGCTGAGCATCGACATAGCCGCGGCAAATCTGGATCGCATCCAGTTCATTGGCGCCAATCCGGCGATTCAGAATTTCCTGACGACCGGCTTTTGTATCGAAAGCCCATTTGCCATGCTGCTTCACCAACGGAATCGGAACAGGAAAGTCATCGTTGCCGACTGTCAGGGTGGCACGATTCGCATTTTTCTTGTCCACCTCAACTGCATTCTTCTCCTTTGCCTTGGCGGCAAACTCGGCGGCGTGCTGCTTATCCATCACTGGGTCATCGGAGCTGACAAGATCCGTGGCATCCGGACCTAGAACTTGCATCAAGGTCGCGGTATCAAAGGTCGCTGCCGCTTGGACAAGGCTATCCAACGCCTGTTGCGGGGAATCGAACTGTTCCTGTTTCACCTTTGCGTCAGGAGCATTTTCTTCCTTGGCAGCGGGCGCAACCGCCAGCGCGATAGCTACCGAAACGAAAAGGAAAGTCACTGAAGCAAGAGTCTTCATCGCAGTCATGATGTTTGATTTGGATTTCATTGTTGTTCCTCCTTCAATGTTGGTTATCTCCTGCGTCCGCCGCCGCCGCCGCGTCCACCGCCGCCGCCGCCGCGCCCTCCGCCGCCCATGCTGCGGCCGCCTCTGCTGCTTGCCTGGCGTGCCGAGTGTCCGCCCATGCCGCCACCACTGAAACCACTGCCGCCGCCGCCTCGCGATGGGCTACGTCCGCCGATGGAGTTACTTCCGCCGCCACCTCGATTTGCTGGCATGCTGCTGGGCCGACTGCCACCTCCACCCCCCGGTCGAGCGTTCGAGCCACCACCGGGACGAGATCCAACTCCACCTGCACCGCCGGGTTTTCCGGCTCCACCTGCACCGCCGGGTCTTCCGGCTCCGCCAGCACCACCGGGTTTTCCAGCTCCGCCTATCCCACCTGCGCCGCCGGGACCGCCGGGCTTTCCGGCTCCGCCTATACCGCCTGCGCCACCAGGACCGCCTGGCTTTCCGGCTCCGCCTATGCCACCCGCACCACCGGGCCTCCCAGCTCCACCTATGCCGCCCGCGCCACCGGGACCGCCAGGCCTTCCTGCACCGCCAATACCACCAACTCCACCCGCGCCACCTACACCGCCAGGACGTCCCGCTCCGCCTGCGCCGCCCGGGCCGCGACCACCGAACTTGTTAGCGGTTCCTCGATCACCATATGGTGCGTTTCCTCGATGAGACGGGTTATGTTGCCAGTTACCCTGTCCACCCTGACCGCGGTTGACGTTGTTCCTGTTAACGTTCTTATTGTAATTGTAATTGTTGTTGATATTAACGTTGCCACCGTTCCAATCGCAATTGCCCCAGTGGCCACCCCAGGCGCCCCAGGCGGCGGCACCCAGCGCAATTCCAGCGCCCCACATCAAAGCCGTCCCCGGCACATACCCCGGATAGGTGTATGGATAATAAGGGTAGGCGGCGGGAGCAGCCCCGTAGACCACAGTCGAGTCGTAAGATGGCACGTAAACCACCTCAGGGTTCGCCTGCTCAATTTTGATCACCTGTTGGCCGCTGGGAACCGTCTCGGTTTGCACTACGGATTGCTCGCTGGTCTTTAGATTTCCTGTCCCCTGAGCCTTCGCACGCAGTCGCTGGACTGCGGCCATCACGTCTGATTGCTGCGCGAGGAATGCGTTTCCCAAGTCGGATGTCCACTGAATATTGCCCGCCATGCGCTGGACCACGTCTGGAGTCTGCACCAGACCCTGGACGCTTGGGTCCCATGGCTGTTTCGCCACCGCCTCCGCCAGGGCTTTGCCTGTCAAATTCTTGTTCTTATCCATCCATTGCTGAAGTTGGATGACTTCTATAGGATAAGTGGAAGCGGCGAGCGTCTGAGCCAGAAGCGGATCTGGATAAAGCGCGATCGGCGCGACCAGGGATTCCAATTCTTCGGGCGCCATCTTCGGACTCTCGTCCGTCGTCGTCGTCGTCGTCGTCATGACCGCCGGGTCCGCTTGCTGGGCGAGAACGACAGACCGGTCGGCCAGCGAGAGCGCGAGACATGCGATACTGGCTGTGCCCACAAACCATTTGTTAGGGCGAACGGACAAAGGACGGCGTGACTTCATATTTTTCTCCTGGCTTCGTTGCTTTTTTTCGTCGCTGTTTCGTTACTTTTGTCGGCGCAACGGTTGGTCGCATATTAGACCTTAGGCCTACTCAGGCCCGGGCCGCGCGAGCGCCGGTGGAACGAGCCTATTCTAAGGACGCTGCCGACGATTTCATTATTCACCTTGAATCGGACTTGCCAATGATCGCGGGAATGGTTAACCACCCCAACTGCACCATGAAACAAAACGAGCAACTGCGATTTACACTTCTCAAATTCACGCTGCCAATCCGAGGCGCGAATATTGCCCTCGCGCTTGCAGCTCTCGCCCTGCTGAACAGCTGCGCGACAAACGACAGCCAATCATCGTCCAGCGGAGCGGATGCCTTCGACAAGGCGGACGCGAACCACGACGGCCAATTGTCACTCGATGAAGCGAGCGATTATCTCGTCAATCAAATCTTTGACTCGCGCGATTCGAACCATGACGGCCAGTTGACCCAGGAAGAGTGGACGGGCGGTGATTCCACACGCCTGGCTGCCTTCAAAAAACGCGACACCAATCACGACGGAATCGTGACGAGAGAAGAAGCGATCGCTTATGCGCGCAAATACGGCGTGGCCAAGCAGATCATTCACGAAGCTGACAAAAACGGGGACGACAAACTAAATCGGGCCGAGGTGCAAGCGTATTACGCCAGTCGCGAAGGTCCTCCGAATTAATTAACGGAGCCGCTCCGAATTAATTGCGGCAGCGCAAGCTAGAAGCTCGCGTTATCAACATTTTCGCCGTTAGCGGGGAAGGTTCAGCAGCACCGAAGCACCGCCGCCCGTATAGTTGGCCATGACCATGTCCTGCCGGCCGTCTGCATTGAAATCACCTACGGCGGCAGCAATTGGCGCCGTGTGTCTGGCGAACTCGATAACATGTCGCGTCGGAAATTACCGTTGCCACGCCCCAAGGCAATCATCACGGATCCGGAGGAGTAGGTTGGCACGGCCAGGTCCAAATTACCGTCGCCATTAAGATCAGGCGCGGCCAGGCCCTGTGCGTCGGGTGCCTGTACTTGAGCGCCCGCCGTGAAACTACCATCACCATTCCCGAGAAAAACAACCGTCGGGTCACCGTTGATTTCACTCACGGCAACATCGAGGCGGTTATCGTGATTAAAATCCGCCGTCACAATACCTGCGCCATCGCCGGGCAGCGGATAAGTGTGCACGACTGCAAAGGATCCGGTGCCGTCCCCTTGGAGTATCAATAGCTGTAAACTCCCGACAGCAGCCAGGTCAGGGATTCCATCCATATTATAATCTCCAATCGCCAAACTGGTGGCGATCCCTACATCGAAGACTCCAGATTTCTTAAAGTCTCCATGGCCATCTCCTCGCAAAACCGTCAAGTGCTGACTTCTTCCGCCAGGTGCAGCTATGTCCTGATGTCCATCCGGTCAAAGTCGCCTACCGCGAGACCCGTCAGAAATTCGTTAGCCCTAAAGAAGACGGGCGACAGAAAACCACCTGCACCGTTGTTGAGCAAAACTTCCACGCCGTCCTCTCCTGAGGTAGCGGCTACTGCGACGTCGACTTTGCCGTCCTCGTTGAAATCTCCAACCACCATAGCGTGAGGATAAGAGCCTGCGCCGAATCCCTGTCCCGCGCTAAACCCACCGTGGCCATCGCCGTAATACACCAGCACGAGATCAGGAGCATCAAGCGGGAGAGCGACATCAGCGTTCCCATCTCCGTTGAAGTCGGCCACCTGGACAGCCAGTGTGGAACTATTGGCATCACCGGTAGACGGGAGCTGCACAACCTGAAGACGCACACTGTCGGTTGCGGCAGGAGAAAGATTTGGCAGCGCTATCCACCCTGCCAGAGCAAACAAGGCCCGGTAAAATTTCGTAACGCTTTTTGTGGACTGAAAAATTGTTTTCATGAGCGAATAGGAGATTGCCACATTCTATCACCTTCAATTGCGACGCGTCGATTTTTCGCTTGTAGTCTCAACGCTGGACGTCCAAAACGCTGCGCGTGAAGCTCATGTCCAAATGTAGCGTCCGCTGTCTCAGCGGACCGAGGGAAGATGCGCTGAGGACAGCGCACTTTACAACGCCTTCTGCGCAGCCTTTTCAATACGAGACGAATTTGAATTTCCACTCACCAAGCCATGAATAAAAAACTTCTCGCTTTCACATTGTCTATCGCGGTCGCGCCGAACTTTTCGTTCGCGCAAGTCGAGGTCACACCTTCGCCAGCCGCATCACCTGCGGAAATGGTGCTTCCCTACGAAGAACTGCCGGAACTAAAGGCGAGCGAAATCTTGCGACCAGAGATTCTCAACGGCCCGCATCACAAGGTTCGCGAAGAAGTTTCCACTTACTTTGGGGCAAATCATTACGTGATCGACTCGGAGTTCGGTGTTTTCGAAGCCGAGGGGAATGAAATGCTGGTTCGGCGGGTGAATGAGATTAATGCCATCGCGAAACTGAAAGAGGTCTCACGAACCGATCAGTACAAAAACGCGCTCGTCACAGCGGCCAAAGCTCCCGTCGCAGCGGCCAAGAGCATCGTGACCGATCCGGTCAATACGGTGAAGAGCGTGCCCAAAGGAATAATGAAATTCATGGGACGCGCGGGCGAGTCCATCAAGGGAATGGGCAAGAAAGCGTCGTCAGACTCGGTCGATGGAAGCACAGCGCGAGACGTAATCGGATTTACAGGAACGAAGCGAAAAGTCGCGGTCAGTCTTGGAGTCGATCCCTACAGCAGCAACGCGGTCTTGCAAAAAGAGTTGGATGGAATCGCCTGGGCGGCGTTTGCCGGAGGAGCGACCTTTCAGCTCGCAACCATGCCGATCGGCGGTGGGGTTGGCGCTGCGCTAACGGTGACCAACGTTGCGGGGAGTCTTGAGGATCTGCTCGCGACAAAGGATCCCTCCGATCTGAAGATCATGAATCGTAAGACGCTGCTAGCAATGGGTGCCAACAGCACGGCGGTGGAATCGTTTCTAAACAACGAAGCCTTTTCACCCACTGCCCAAACTGCGTTTACCCTGAGCCTCAAGGCGCTTGGCGGAGTCGCGAATCGCGGTGCCTTCGTGAAGATTGCCGGACAAAACAGTTCGAGCGAAGCCGACGCAATTTTTTGCGTCCAAACCGCTGCGCTCCTGGCGAAACTTCACAATGGAGAAATGCCGCTCGCGCGCATCGCGCCCATCAACAATTTTCCAACCTGTGTCGCCAAAGAGGGCACAATAGTCGCGGCCTTGCAGTGGGATTACGCAGCCTTCACCGCGCGCGCCGATGATTTCTCAAAGCTTCTGCAAGCGCAGACCAAGCCGCCCGCGACTTGTTTTGTTGGGCTTTCCGGGGTAGCATCGCCCCATCTCCGCCAGGAACTGGAGAGCCGCGGTTTCCGCGTCGAGGACCATTTGTCTCCGGGCCCATTAAGGTAGAGAATAGCTAAGATCCGAGCCCTCGTACTCGAGGACACAGTCAAAGACCCCGAAACGCTTTTTTGGACATGGAAAATGCCCTCAATCTTCAAGTAGGACAGGAGTCGCCGCCGATCGAAGCGAGCCGTCCGTCCGCTGCCAAAGTCGGCGGATCGGAAAGAACCAAGCCCAGCGGAATTGCCATCGAACGGCTTACGACGAATTCCAAACTCTTTGCCTACACCCGCTGGGACGTGATCCCAGTCGCGGCCGCCCTGCTCCATTGCGCCTACTTCTTTGGAATGTTCTTCCTTTTTCCGCATACACCGCTCTGGGTCATGCTCATTCTCGGCTTCATCTATTCGGTGAGCATTTCGTGGAACATCAACGGCATTTCACACAACTTTATTCATAATCCCTACTTCCGTTCCCCGTTGCTCAACCGCCTGTTCAGCATTCTGGAATCGATCACGGTCGGGTTCAGCCAGATTTTTTATGAATGCATTCACATGCAGCATCATAAGGGTAACGCGGATCGGCCTAACGAGGATGGAGAGACCGTTGATTGGATTTCAATTTATAAACACGGCGATGAAGGCGAGGCCGAGCATCCGTTGAAGTACACTTTCCTGAGCTTCTTTCGCGAAGATCCCGTGACCGTTTTCAAGGAACTGAAACGAAAAAATCCGCGCGAAGCTTTTTGGGGATTGCTGGAGGTCTGCCTGTTCGTCGGAACCTTCGTCACCCTCGGCATCCTCAACTGGCACTACATTTGTTTCCTTATCCCATTCTGGTATCTCGGCCATAGCCTCTCCTACCTGAACGGCTATTACCGCCACTACGGCGGCAACCCGGACGAACCGATCGCGTGGGGCGTCAGCAGCTACGAGAAACTCTACAACTGGACCTGGTTCTATAACGGTTATCACGCCGAGCATCATTTCCGGCCGAAGGTCCATTGGACCCGGATGGAGGCGTTCCGCGACGAGATCATCAATGAGCAGCGTGCCGCAGGAGTCCGCGTGATCGGGCCGCCGCACGCGCTCGGCTTCCTCGACCCGAATCTGCCGCCCCAGTCATCTGGCACCCGCTCGCGCGAGCAGCAGGCTTAGTTGTGGCTGGGATCGGTGATCCCGGCGAGAGCAGGTGCGAAATATACGGACGATTCGAACGTCGCCGGAAATGAGCAAGGGCAACTGGCCTGTTTCCTCGGCTGTCGGATGCCTTGCGTTTCTGCTGGCGCTTGTAATTGCGGTGCTGCTTTATAAATGTTCTTTTAACCCTACTTTCCGCTGAGCCAGCGCACGTTACAATCCCCGGATCGATGTAGACGGACTGCGCCGAGTGCAAGTTGCGACTGGGATCGATTGATCCCGGTCCGTAGTCATCCACGCAGCTCAAGTTGTGGCTGGGATCGGTGATCCCGGCGAGAGCAAGCGCGGATTACAGGCCGACCGGGATCATCGATCCCGGCCACAACCACTGTCGTCCATACCCCTCGTCACCGGGGTCGACGCCCCCGGCTAGAGGCGGGATCAACGATCCCGGCCACAACGACTTTACCTCGAGCGCCGGACCCGTTATGACGTTGTGCATCGATGGCCATTCCGCCCGCGGAGGAAATTGACACGGATGCAATCGCGGCGACCAAAACGTCGGCCGCGCCGAACTCCCTTTGGTCGCGTCTGCGCAACAGCCGTTTCCTTTTCATCAGCATCATCGTGCACCTTCTCTTTGGACTCGGCGCGGCGATTTACGTCGTCCAAGTCTACAGCCCGCAGCGGAAACTGACCTTCAAAGGCGGGCCCCCTTCGCCGAATCGTTCCGAGCGCACCCTCGAACACAAAGTGCAGATGGCGAAAAAGCAGAGCACCATGAGCGCGCCGGCGATCAGCAAACGCATCATCACCACCGGCATCGCGAAAGTCACTCTGCCTGCGCTCCCCGCGATGCCACAAATGAACGCGGCGCCGACCAAAATGGCGGGCGTCGGCGGCGCCGGCATCGGGGCGCCGACCTCATTGAGCGGAACTGAGGGAAGCCAGGGCGGAGGCGGGCCGATTTCGTTCTTCGGTCTGCGCGAAACTGGCAGTGGCTCCTTTGCCGGGACGTTCTGGGATCTGAAGCAATCGCAAACGCACCGCTCGACCGACATGAACGAGCAGAAATACGGCGACATCGTGACAGATTTCGTCAAGGGCGGTTGGAACGACAGCGCGTTCCAAAAGTTTTATAAGGCGCCGCAGACTCTCTACAACACCCAGATCTTTACCCCGTACATGCAAGCGGACGAAGGGCCGCGCGCCTTTCACGTTTCGGGTGAAGTTAAACCGCGCCTCTGGCTCGCGCTTTACAGAGGCAAGGTCTCGCCGCCGGAGACCGGCACCTATCATTTCGTCGGCGCAGGTGACGATGTCCTGGTCGTCAGGTTCAACGGGCAGATCGTCCTCGATGGCTCGTGGAATCCACACGGCGTTTCCAGCATTGCGGCGAAGTACGACTACGGCTTCACGAACGCGAAAGGCCTCTCCATTCCAAACAAATTCGTGAAGGGCCCGGCAGTTTCAGTGACAGCGGGAAATTATTACGACATGGAGGTCCTCATCGGCGAACAACCGGGCGGAGAATTTTTCGCGGATTTGCTGATCGAAAAAGATGGCGTGACTTACGAGAAAGAAAGTCACGGCAGTCCAATCCTCCCGATTTTCCGATTAGCGGAAGGCAAAATGCCGGCGCTGCGCTCGGGGGAAAAATTGCCGCCGTTTGCGCCGAAAGGACCGATCTGGCGCGCCGAAGCGATCAAGCCGGCCAAGCCGTAGTCGTTAGGGCGCTCAGCTCGATTCCAGCGCCCTCCTTCCTTGCGGACGTCAGGCCGCGAGCGGCGAAGAATAGGAACGGCCTCTCCAGACGGCGGGTTGATGGCGGAGGGAGCGAAAGAAAGCGAACCACTGGATCGCAACCAGCGCGCAGACACCGACAGGATGCAGCACCGCGCCGAGAAGCGATTGACGAAAGCGCGCCGCGCCGACAATACGCGGGAGGTATGCGGCAAGAGCGGCGACGACAGCGAGCGTCAGCACAAGCGGCGATTTGGCCACCGCGAGCACAAAGAGGGGGAGTATTTGACCGCCGAGCAGGAGCAACGTTGCCGGAAGGATGAGTTGCGGTGAACCCAGACCTTCATGCGCGTTCTTGGCGAACCCGTGCCAGACTTCGGTCGCGCTTCGGTACATGCGGCAACGAAACGTGTCGGTGGCGTCGAAAAGATCTGTAGTTAGGCCACGCGCGCGAAAGACCCGCGCGAGCGCAACCGCATCGTGCATCCGATCCGCAATCGCCGCGTGACCGCCAGCCCGTTTATAGGCATCGCGGTCGACGGCGAGGATTTGGCCGCAGGCGGCCGCAAAACGCGGATCGGTTCCCCCCCGCATGCGGTCGAGCGAAAGGAAACCGAGCAAAACAAAATGTATGAGAGGGATGATGAGCTGCTCCATCAAACCATACGTCTCTTCGCGCGGGACTCCGCTGACGAGCGCGGTGCCACTTTGCTCGACGAAGGCCGCGAGGCGCGCGAGCGAATCGGGCCGCGAGACGCGCACATCGGCATCGAGGAACAGTAAGAGCGGATGACGCGCAAGGCCCGCGAGGCGATGGCAGGCGAAATTTTTTCCGAACCAGCCGGCGGGCAGCGCCGGCGCGGTTTCGAGGCGGACCCGCGGGTCGGTCTGCGCGATCGCGCGCACGATCCCCGCGGTGCGATCGGTCGAATGGTCGTCGAGCACAATCACTTCGATCTCGACCCCATCGCTATCGAGAACCGAACGCAGCGCGGCGCCGATATTCGCTTCTTCGTTGCGCGCCGGGATCAGCACGGACCATTTCCTGCCTAACGAATGAGCTCGCGGGAGAAGCCGGTAAAGCCGGAGATTGCGCAGGAAAAGCAACATAGGGACGAGGGCAAGAATGCAGCTCAAAAGGGCGAGCCAAATCATCATCAGGAAACCTCGGGGCAGTGTTGACGTTCAAATTCTTCGCCGTGAATGCGCGCCTGCAGCCAGCGCCAGCTATCGTAGATTCCGCTCACCCCGGATTTCCCGCGGTTGAGCATGATCCACTCATTGACCTCCCGGCGACCGGAACGCACCGCGAGTTCGTTCTGCACGGATTCGAGCGCGTCGGCAAAAATGTCGGTCCACTCGGCGGCGCCATACCCCGGCTCGTCCCCCGGCAAAACGGGGTCGCCGAAAGCGACAAGAATTTCCGGACGTGGTTCGGTCCAGAACGTGTACTCGATCGCGAGTGGTAGAAAAATCGTGCCCGGCTCGCGCGCAGCGAGTGCGCCGACCCCCGCCCGCAACTGAACCGGCCGTTCGCGCACATCCATGAAGCGCCCCTGCGGCGTCAGCCAAAGGGCGTTGCGCGAGGAGGCAAGGAGCGCGTCGGTGATGCCCAGGAAAGTTCGAGCGCCGCGCTGCGTTTGCGGTTCGATCCCGAAAAATCCGAGATGCTTGAAAAAACGGTAGCGTTCCAGCGCCGTGGAGTCCATCGGCGCAAACGAATTATGGGTCGGGAAAAATTCACCTGACAGAAGCAGGCAAACGAGCGGATCCCACCATGACGCGTGGTTCAGAAAGATGACGAGCGGGCGGCTGGGATCGCCCGGCGGCAATCCGCTTTTCAAA
>Ga0207683_10005051_pt1 | contig 11326 bp, 10 predicted proteins | sample KBSM73metaG_FD_184333 | JGI IMG/M metagenome (GOLD analysis project Ga0207683, IMG submission 184333) | Miscanthus rhizosphere microbial communities from Kellogg Biological Station, Michigan, USA - KBS M7-3 metaG (SPAdes) (version 2) | ecosystem: Host-associated > Plants > Roots > Rhizosphere >...
GTCGGCGGTGCTCGCTGAACGCATTGGAGAGCCCGAGATCGAGGGGGACTTCACGCAGGCGAACGCCACCCCGGTCGAGGCCGGGAGTTTTTGCCATCAGCCTTAGCTCGATGCCCTCCTCGGGCTGGAGACCGATGATCAGCTTGTTCGGTCGTGTCGTCGCTCCCCGGGAAGCGAAGATCGAGTAGGGCACATCCTTGAACTGGATGAAGATTTCGGTGTCGCGCGCCGGCATCCGCTTGCCGGTGCGGAGGTAGAATGGAACGCCCTTCCACCGCCAATTGTCGACGTGGGCCTTGATCGCGACGAAGGTCTCGGTGCTGCTCTCGTGACCGATCTCCTCGGCATAGCCGGGCACAGGCTCTCCATCGATCGCTCCGCGGGTATATTGACCGGTGACGGTCATGGCCTCGACGTCCGAGGCGGTGATCGGCCTGAGCGCGCGCAGGACCTTCACCTTCTCGTCGCGCACCGCGGCGGCGTTGAAATCGCCGGGGGGCTCCATCGCCACCAGCGCCAGCAGCTGCAGCATATGGTTCTGGACCATGTCGCGAAGCGCGCCCGATGCTTCGTAATAGTCGCCGCGGCCTTCGAGCCCGACGGTCTCGGCGACGGTGATCTGGACGTGATCGATGTGCGCGCTGTTCCAGAGCGGCTCGAACATCAGGTTCGCGAACCGAAGTGCGATCAGGTTCTGGACGGTTTCCTTGCCCAGATAATGGTCGATCCGGAACGTCCGATCCTCGGGGAAATGGGCATGAACCGCGTCGTTGATCTCGCGGCTGGTCTCGAGGTCGGTTCCGAGAGGCTTTTCGAGCGCCATGCGCACCGTGGAGCACGCGAGCCCCGCCCCGGCGAGACCGTCGATCGTCGGCTTGAACAGCGACGGAGCGGTCGACAGGAAGATCGCCACGCCGTGGCAGGGATCGCCAATCCGGTCGGCGAGCTTCGAAAAGCTCCCGGGATCGGTGATGTCGATCGCCACGTAGTGCAGCCGCGACAGGAAGCGCTCAGCGATTCCGGTGCTGTAAAAACCCTCGGGCAAATGTTCCTTGAGCGCCTCGTCTGCCCGCTCGCGGAAGCCCGCATCGTCGAGATCGGTGCGCGCGGTTCCGATGATCCTCAGGTCGTCCGGAAGCAGCCCGTCGGAATCGAGGCCATAGAGCGACGGCAGCAACATGCGCCGGGCGAGGTCGCCAGTGGCGCCGAACATGACGAGGGTCGAGATCCGTTCAGCCATGCGGGCCGCTATATTGCCCTTCGCGCTTGCGCACAGGCGAAAAAGCCTGCGCCGCATACATATTCATAAACGCATCCAGGCGAAGGCGATCGAAATTGCGAGCACGACGATGCTCGATGCCATCGCAGCGACCGCAGGCAATCCTCGCTTTCGTGCGTAGGCGAGCGTGATCCCCATCTTCACCGCCATGTTGACGATGATCGTCCCGGCAATGGCGATCGCCGCCAGCAATGGCGAGATCGCAGCGGACGGAAGATTGCCCAGCGTGATGATGGCCGTGTCGACGTCACTCGACCCGACGATCAGCAGCAGGAGCGCAATGCCCTGCTCGCCGAACCGGCCCGCCGCCCATTTGGCGGCAACGGCGGCGAAGGCGACGAACGCGACGAAGCCCAGCGCCGGCAAGATCGCGATCGGGTTGCCTGGTGGCGACGGAGCGTCGCACTTGGGTGCCTTTCGATAGAGCCAGAAGCCGGCCGCCCAGGCGACAATCAGTGCCGGAAGGATGATCAGCGCGAACGGCAGGAGCACTCGCGTCGACAGCACGCCGATCAGCAACAGAACGCGGAGGTACATGACGGCGGAGGCCAGCGCGATGCCGGCATTCTCTGCGCCGCCTTTTTCTTCGCTTCCGAGCCGCTGGGCGAGCGACTGGGTAACGGCCGTCGAGCTATAGGCACCACCGATCAGCGCCGTTGCGATCGTGCCGTGCCGCTCGCCGAAGATTCGGTTGGCGGCGTAGCCGAGGAACGAGAAGCCGGTGACGAGCACCACCACCAGCCACAGCTTCTGCGGGTTCCAGGCGCCGAGGGGCCCATATTGGCCGCTGGGGAGGAACGGCAGCACCGCTCCCGCAATCACTGCGTAGCGGGCGAGTGCCTTGATGTCGTCCTCATCGAGCTTGTCGAGCAGCCCGTGAAGCTCCGCCTTTAGTGCGAGAATCAGCGTGACGATCGTTGCCCCGGCAATCGCAAGACCAGGCTCGCCGAAGCCAGAAAGGAAGCCGAGACCGACGGTTCCCAGCGCGGCCACCGGCGTCGTTGCATCGGGCTTCTGCTTGAGGCCGGGGCGGTGCGCGTAACCGACGGCGAGCACCGCCGCTGTCCCCGCGACCAGCGCGCCGGCAGCGAACGGCTGCCCCAGCCGCCCAGCAAGGCCAGCAAGCCCCGACACCAGGCCCACCAGCGTGAAGGTCCGCACTCCGGCGACGCGCGTGCCGGCGCGCAGGCCCCGCAAGTCGAACCCGCGCTCGATGCCGATCAATAGCCCGCAGGCGAGCGCCGTCGCGACCGACAAGGCCTGCCAGTACCAGGCCGTGTTCACCGCCGCTCGCTGCTAGATGGAGAGGCCGGGGTCTCCCTCGATGACTTGCTGGCGAAGCTTCGGTCGCTCGCCCGGCTTCCATAGATTGGCCGTGTGGACGATGCGATAACGTAGCGGCCCGCCGTCTGGTGTGCCTGCCCGATCGATCGGCCGCGGAATGCACACGAATTCGGTCCGCATTTCATCGCCTGTGAGCCGGACCGTCGCATAGCCATGCCCGCCAATATCCACGAATTCGAGGTGCGGTGCTACGTCGGGGTTGGAAAGCGCCAGCGCCTTCGCTTTGTCGAACGATTTCGCATATTCGAAGCAGGATCGAACGCCGTGCCGCAGCATCATGTTGTGGGAGCATTCGGGCCTCGGTAAGCCGGGCCGGTCGGCCAGGTACAATGGTCGGAATTTATCGTCCTTCTTGATCACATATTCGTTCGCTTCGGCTCCGCCGACGCTCGTCATGGACCCTCCAGTGAAGCTCAGGCCGACGGGCTCAAACTTGCCGGGCGGCAATTGTGCCGAAGCATAACCTGCCCAGAAGCTGTGCAAGTCGCCGGCGACGGCGGCGAAGCCAGTGATTTTCGCGTCGCGAAGTAGGTCGTAGATTTCGGCGCGCTCGATCCACGCGCTGCCGAAGTCCCCGCCCTGGACATTGGCGAACCGCCCCGCCGGCCATTTCTGCTTGGTCAGCCCGGGCGGGAAATTCTCTGGATCGGCGCGCTGCTCCAAAGTGCATTGCGAGCTGCCCCAGATTTTCCATGTCGCCTTGGAATTGCGTAGCTGGTCCTTGAACCATGCCTTCTGCTTGGCGCCAAGGATCGTCTGGGGCGGGTTGTCCTTCGCGGGATTTGGAACCTTTGCGCCGTTGAATTCCAGCTCAGCCGGCGGATTGCCGCCGTTGAAGGCGCGTCCACCGTCGAGCACTTGGAGAAGGTCGTCCGGAACCATCCCAAAATCGCCCCAGTCGGCCAACTTATCGCTTGCCGATTCCTCGAACGGGTTCGGTCCGCGAAAGCTGCGCTCGTCTGTGAGGATGAGGTCGAGGTGGCGGCCGTAGCGCAGTGTCCGGTAGACGATCAGGCTGTTGATCGCGGCGATATTGTTGGGCTCGATGCCCAGGCCGCTATCGTCGAACTTCTCGATCTTGACGTTCTTCACCGGAACCGAGCCGAACTCGTCCAAGGTTCCGCTCGGCGCCTTCACACGCGCCGGAATGTACTCGAACCACGCCTGGTTGGCCGCAACCTTGATTGTTTGCCCGGGCTGCTCGAACTTCGGATTCTTGAGGATGCTCTGCCAACCCTGCCACGAAAATTCGTGATTGTCCCAGGTGCAGACAAACGGCCAGCGCGCACGGGCATCCTGAAGGTCGGGATCGGCGAGGTGGCCCTTCCAAACCGCCCGGTAGCCCTCGACCGTCGTCGGAATGTGAAAAATCGCGACTTTCAGTGCATCCGGGATCCGCGCGACCTCGTAGACCTTCCGGTCGAACCGGGGCTTTCCGTCCTCCGGATATTGCACGACCTCGTAGATGAAATCGCCAAGATGCAGGACGAAGTCGAGCTGGTCCTCGGGCCGCGCACGCTCATCCTCGAAGATCATCCGACGATAGCCGTTGAGCTTGCCTTCATTGGTGCCTGAACAACTGACGAAGGCGAAATTGACCGGTCGGGGATCGTCCGCGCTCGGGGCCGTTCTAGTCCTCCCGATGCGGCTGCCATTCCCTTGGTCGTCGGTGAAGCGGTACCAGTAGGTGTGTGAAGGCTTCAGCCGTCCGACCAGCACTCGCGTGGTCCAGTCGGAGGCCGGTGATACCGGCGCCGGCGCATGCGCGACAACTCGCTTGAACGCTTCGTCTTCTGCTACCTCGACGGTGAGGAGGTGCCGCTGCGCATCGGTGAACGGCCGCCGAGTCCACAGGATCACGCTGTGCGGATCGGGATCTCCCGAGGCGACGCCCTCGGGGTAGAGCTCGCGCCGTTCCCGCCAGTTTGAGCGTGAAGCCTGGGCTGGTCCAACCCATGCGAGCGATGCGCCAAGCGCCGCCGCAGTATGAATGAAGTCGCGGCGGCTCAGCGTCATGTCCTACCCCCTTCGCAATCGCTCCCCGTGCCAGGCGAGATGGTCGGCCATGAACGTTGAAATGAAATAGTACGAATGGTCGTAACCCGGCTGGCGGCGCAGGGTCAGTGCGATCCCGGCGTCGGCGCATGGTGCTTCGAGCAAGTCGGGCCGCAATTCCTTTTCGATGAACGGGTCTGCGTCTCCGACGTCGACGAGCAGTTCATCTACGCGCGCACCATCCTCGATCAGCGCGACGGCATCGTGCTGCCGCCATGCGGCGCGATCATCGCCGAGATAGCCGGCAAATGCCTTCTGCCCCCACGGCACCTGGCTTGGCGCGACGATCGGCGCGAAGGCGGAGACGCTACGGAAGCGACCAGGATTGCGCAGCGCGATGGTCAGCGCGCCATGGCCGCCCATCGAATGGCCAGTGATGCCCTGCCGGTCCATGTCGGCCGGAAACTCGGCAGCGACGAGCGTCGGAAGCTCCTCCGTGACGTAGGTCCACATCCGGTAGTTCTTCGCCCACGGCTCCTGCGTCGCATCGACGTAGAAGCCCGCGCCCTTCCCGAAATCATAGTCGTCGACATCCGGCACATCGTCTCCGCGCGGGCTCGTATCCGGCGCGACGAAGATCAGGCCTTGGCTTGCGCAGGCGGCGCGATACTCGCCCTTCTCGGTGACGTTGGCGTGGGTGCAGGTGAGCCCCGACAGGTACCAGACGACAGGCAGCTTCCCTCCCGCCTCAACCTGGGGCGGGAGGTAGATCGAGAAGGTCATGTCGGTCGAAGTGGAACTTGAGGCGTGGCGGACGACCAGCTGCCGCCCGCCGAATGACTTATTCTCCGAGACGATCTCCAGGCTCACTGAGCGGGCCGGTGAAGCCCGCAGAGCTTGTTGCCGTCAGGGTCGCGCAGATAGGCGAGGTAGAGCTTGCCGAAGCTGCCTTCACGATACCCCGGCGGATCTTCACAGCTGGCGCCGCCGGCGGCGACGCCACGCTGATGCCAGGCATCGACTTCCTCGGTGCTGCCGAAATTGAAGCCGATGGTGCCGCCATTGGCGTGGTGGGCGGACTGCCCGTCGATCGGCTTTGTCACCATGAACGCGGCACCGTCGCGGCGGTACGCGAAGCGTCCCTTGGGATCGACTGCCGCCTCCTTTTCGAACAGCGCGTCGTAGAACTTCTTCGAACGGTCGAGGTCGTTCGACCCAACCACGATATGACTGAACATTCGTCCCTCCTTCTAAAGCTCGACCGCCTGGGTCGCGGTCTCCTTGTTGCCCGTGTTCGGCGTGTCGTTCGGATCGATCAGCAGCAGCTTCACCTCTCCCCTCCGTGCCGCCGGCCGGTGCTCGGTGCCGCGCGGGACGATCAGCAGCTCGCCGGGTCCGACGGTCACCGTGCGGTCGCGAAAGTCCATGTCGAACTCGCCCTCGAGGATAAGGAACAGCTCGTCGGTCTCGTCATGCTTGTGCCAGACGAACTCGCCGTCCGTCTTCACCAGACGGACTTCATTGTCGTTGTAGCGGGCGACGATCTTCGGCGACCAGTGCTCGGAGAATTCCTCGAGCTTCTCGGCGAGATTGATGTGGGTGGGAGCGCGAACGTCGGACATGCGGGTCTCCTGTCGTCCCCTCAGCAGCCCACTGCTTTCATAAGCGCCGGCTCAGTAGAGGACAACAGAGCGGATGCTCTCGCCCGCGTGCATCAGCTCGAAGCCCTTGTTGATCTCGTCGAGCTTCAGCGTGTGCGTGATCATCGGATCGATGGCGATCTTCCCGTCCATGTACCAGTCGACGATCTTCGGAACGTCGGTGCGGCCCTTGGCACCGCCGAACGCCGTGCCCCGCCAGTTGCGCCCGGTGATCAGCTGGAACGGACGCGTCGCGATCTCCTTGCCCGCCTCGGCGACGCCGATGATGATGCTGGTGCCCCAGCCGCGGTGGCAGCATTCGAGTGCGGTGCGCATGACCTCGGTGTTGCCGGTCGCGTCGAACGTATAGTCCGCGCCCCCGTCGGTGATCTTCACCACTTCGTCGATGACCGCCTGTCGGTCCTTGTTCCGGCCGTCGATGAAGTCGGTCATGCCGAACTTGCGGCCCCATTCCTCACGCGCCGGGTTGATATCGACGCCGACGATCCGGTTCGCGCCGACCAGCTTCGCGCCCTGGATGACGTTGAGCCCAATGCCGCCGAGCCCGAACACGACGACGTTGGCCCCTGGTTCGACCTTGGCGGTCTTCACGACGGCCCCGACGCCGGTCGTCACCCCGCAACCGATGTAGCAGCTGGTCTGGAACGGCGCGTCCTCGCGGATCTTCGCGAGCGCGATCTCGGGCAGCACCGTGAAGTTCGAGAAGGTCGAGCAGCCCATGTAGTGGTAGATCGTCTGGCCGTTGTAGCTGAAGCGCGAAGTGCCGTCCGGCATCACGCCCTTGCCCTGGGTCGCACGGATCGCGGTGCAGAGGTTGGTCTTGCCGCTGAGGCACGACTTACACTGGCGGCATTCCGGCGTGTACAACGGGATGACGTGGTCGCCGGGCTTCACGCTGGTGACGCCGGGACCGACCTCGCGGACGATGCCCGCGCCCTCGTGCCCAAGGATCGAGGGGAACAGCCCTTCGCTGTCGAGCCCGTCAAGCGTGTAGGCGTCGGTGTGGCAGATGCCCGTAGCCTTGATCTCGACCAGCACCTCGCCGTTCTTCGGGCCCTCGAGGTCGACCTCGACGATCTCCAGCGGCTGCTTGGGCGCGAATGCGACGGCGGCGCGGGTCTTCATGGCAGCATCCCCCAATTGGTGTCGCCGCGCCATTGCCACCGCAATTCGGTTGAGCCAATGCTGAAGTGAAAGAGGGGACCAATGGCAGAGACTCCGCTAGCCGGCCGCCATGCTTTGATCACCGGGGGAGGCACCGGCATCGGCGCCGCGGCCGCCGAGCGGCTGAGCGCCGCCGGAGCCAAGCTGTCGCTGCTCGGGCGCAGGCTGGAGCCGCTGCAGGCGGTCGCAGAAGCGCATGGCGGAATCGCGATCGGTTGCGACGTCACCGACTCCGGCCAGATCGGCAAGGCTTTCGATGAAGCGAGGACGCTGAACGGCCCGATCGACCTACTCATCGTCAATGCCGGGATCGCGGAGAGTGCGCCCTTCCACAAGATGACGCGCGAGAGCTGGGACCGGATCATCGGCACCAACCTCACCGCCGCCTTTTCCTGCTCGCAGGCGGCGATCGGCGACCTGCTCAAGAGCGACAATGGCCGCCTTGTATACATCGCGTCCGTCGCCAGCCTCCGCGGCGTCCCCTACGCATCGCACTATGCCGCGTCGAAGCACGGCCTGCTCGGCCTGATGCGCAGCCTCGCCGCCGAATATGCCAAGACCAACCTGACCGTGAACGCAGTCTGCCCCGGCTATGTCGACACGCCGATGACCGACCAGTCGGTCGCGCGCGTATCGCAGATCACCGGCCGCGATGAGGCGCAGGCGCGCTCGGCCATCACCAACATGAATGCGAGCGGCCGGCTGGTCGATCCCGCCGCCATCGGCAACATCGTGGCAATGTTGTGCCTGCCGCTGTCGCGCGACATCAACGGCGCCGCGATCACCATCGACGGAGGGACGAGCGCGTGACCTTCGATCCGGCGACGTTCCAGCCGGAGCACTTCCTGTGGGAGTTTGCCAACGGCGTCGCGACGGTCACGCTCAATCGGCCCGAGCGCAAGAATCCGCTGACATTCGATTCGTATGACGAGCTGCGCGATACCTTCTGGCAACTCAAGCAAACGCGGATGGTGAAAGTTGTCGTGTTGCGCGGCGCGGGCGGCAATTTCTGCTCAGGCGGCGACGTCCATGAGATCATCGGCCCGCTGACCAAGATGGACGAGGCCGGCCTCCGCCGCTTCACCCGCATGACTGGCGACCTGGTGCGCGCGATGCGCTCGTGCCCGCAGCCCATCATTGCCGCGGTCGAGGGGGTGTGCGCCGGCGCCGGCGCGATCCTCGCAATGGCCAGCGACCTGCGCCTCGCCCAGCCGGGCGTAAAGACGGCATTCCTGTTCACGCGCGTAGGCCTGTCGGGAGCGGACATGGGCGCTTGCGCGATCCTGCCGCGGATCATCGGCCAGGGCCGCGCCGCTGAGTTGCTCTACACCGGCCGCGATATGACTGCCGAAGAAGGGCTCGACTGGGGCTTCTACAATCGCGTCGTCGAGGACGTTCAGGCCGAGGCCAAGACCCTCGCAGCCGGCCTCGCAACCGGTCCCTCGATCGCCCACGCAATCACGAAGCGGCAGCTCGAGTGCGAGTGGAACGTGTCGCTGGACGAGGCGCTTGAGATGGAAGCACGGGCGCAGGCGCACTGCATGCAGACCAAGGACTTTCTCCGCGCTTACGAAGCCTTTTCGAACAAGCAGAAGCCGGTCTTCCAGGGGAACTGATGTCCGACAAGAGCTTCCTGTCATGGCCGTTCTTCGAAGCGCGGCACCGGGAGTTGTCTCAAAAGCTCGAGGAATGGTGCGAGGCGACCATCCACGACGCCCCGGCCGGTGACGAGGATGTTGCGTGCCGCGCGACCGTTGCCGACCTCGGGAAGGCGGGGTTCCTCAAGCTAGCCGTCGCCGACGGCAAGCACCGCCCGGACGTCCGCAGCCTCGCGCTCTGCCGTGAGACTTTTGCCCGCTATCACGGACTCGTGGACTTCGCCTTTGCGATGCAGGGACTCGGCTCTGGCGCAATCTCGCTGTTCGGCACCGTCGAGCAGAAGCGTGAGTGGCTGCCCCGGGTTGCCTCGGGCGAAGCAATCGCCGCCTTCGCCATGACCGAGCCAGAGTGCGGATCCGACGCCGCGAACATGGCGACCTCCGCCATGCGTGACGGCAACGAATGGGTGCTGGTCGGCGAAAAGACCTACATCTCCAACGGCGGCATCGCGGACTTCTACGTGACCTTCGCACGCACCGGCGAGGGAGAAGGGTCACGCGGCCTGTCGGCGTTCATTGTACCCGCCGACGCGGTCAAGGTCGAAGAGCGAATCCACGTCATCGCGCCGCACCCACTCGCTCGGCTGAAATATGACAATGTCCGCATCCCTGCCGACGCAATCATTGGCGAGCCAGGCGAGGGTTTCCGTATCGCTATGGAAACATTGAATCTTTTTCGGGTTACGGTCGGTGCGGCGGCCCTCGGCTTTGCCAGGCGCGCACTCGATGAAGGTGTCAAATATACTGTCAAACGCCGGCTCGGCAGCGGGACGCTCGCCGAGAATGCAGTGACTCAGGCGAAGCTCGCCGACATGGCGCTGGCAGTCGACGCCTCGGCGCTGCTAATCTACCGCGCCGCCTGGCAGCAGGATGAAGGCGGGACCGATCACCGCCGCGCGGCAGCCATGGCCAAGCTCCACGCCACGGAAAGTGCTCAGCAGGTCATCGACGCGGCTGTGCAGATGCACGGCGGCGCCGGGGTCACACATGGCGTCAAAGTCGAGGAGCTCTACCGCGACATCCGCGCGCTCCGCATTTACGAGGGCGCGAGCGAGGTGCAGCGGCAGATCATCGCCCGCGACCTGCTCAAAGGGGGATCAGCATGAAGATATTGCAGCCGCCCAACTGGCCGCGGCCGAAAGGCTATTCGAACGGGATTTCCGCGAAGGGTCGGTTGATCTTCACTGCCGGCATCGTCGGCTGGGACGAGCACGAGAGCTTTCCGGAATATACGCTTCACGGTCAGTTCGCCCGCGCGCTTCGCAACACTCTGCAGATCCTTGCCGAGGATGGCGCCGGGCCGCAGCATATCGTCCGGATGACCTGCTACGTCACCGACCGGCACGAATATATGGTTTCGCGCGACGAGATCGGCGTGGCCTGGAAGTCGATCATGGGCCCGAACTACCCGGCGATGGCGCTGGTCGAAGTGAAGGGCCTTGTCGAGAGCGCTGCCAAGGTCGAGATCGAGACGACGGCGGTGGTCGAGGAAGAGTGACCTACGACAGTTTCGTCCGCGACCGATTGCCGCCGCCGGAGCAGCTGCCCGAGTTGCTGTTACTCGACTATCCGGAACGGCTGAACGCTGCGGCCGAGCTGCTCAAGGGCGGAGCGCCGGAAGACTGCTCGGTCGTCAACGACCATGGGCGGTGGACCTATGCCGAGCTCGACGATTTCAGCGGCCGGATCGCCCGGCTATTGGTCGAGGAAGAGCAGCTAAGTCCCGGAAATCGAGTGCTCCTGCGCGGGCCCAATTGTTACACTATATTTGCCACCTGGCTCGGGGTCCTGAAGGCTGGGGGCGTAGCGGTGGCAACCATGCCGCTGCTGAGGCCAGGCGAGCTCGCGACGGTGATCGAGCGAGCGGAAATCAGCCACGCCATCGTCGATTCGCGGTTCATCGGAGACTTCCGCCAGGCGGTCGAACAGACGCATTTCGTCAAGAATATCGTCAAATATGACGGCGATTACGGCAAAGGCGAGCTGGAAACGCGCACTTCCGCGCTGAATCCGCTCCCCGCAGCGGACACCGGCCGCGACGATCCGTGCATGATCGCCTTCACCAGCGGGACGACCGGCGTGCCCAAGGGCTGCGTCCAGTACCACCGCGACGTGCTCGCCCCGTGCGACACGTTCGCCAAGCATCTCGTCGGGCCCAGGCCCGGAGACGTCTTCCTGACCAGCGCGCCAATGGCTTTCACCTTCGGGCTCGGCATCACGCCCAT
>Ga0207683_10005052_pt1 | contig 11326 bp, 10 predicted proteins | sample KBSM73metaG_FD_184333 | JGI IMG/M metagenome (GOLD analysis project Ga0207683, IMG submission 184333) | Miscanthus rhizosphere microbial communities from Kellogg Biological Station, Michigan, USA - KBS M7-3 metaG (SPAdes) (version 2) | ecosystem: Host-associated > Plants > Roots > Rhizosphere >...
TCCGACCCCGCGTTCAGCACGGCCCTGCGTGCCCGCCTGAGGCGCCGGCTCGAGGCCCTACAGGTGCAAATCGACGCCGACGTCGCCAGCGGTCGACTGAGGGATGGGATCGAGGTGGAGTCGCTCGCCGGCGTGGCCCTCGGGGCCTACCTCGGCGAGGCTCTGCAGCACGGCCGGGTTCGACCCGGCTGGGCTGACGGGGTCGCCGACCTGCTCCTCAGAGGCATCAGCACCTAGGCCGTGTCTCCCAACGCGCGTAGCCAGGTGACGATGGCTGCGAGGACGACACCGCCTCGGTAGGTGATCGCGAGCTTGTCGTATCTGGTTGCCAGCCCGCGCCACTGCTTGAGGGTGTTGAACGAGCGCTCGACCACGTTGCGACCCTTGTAGGCCTCGGGATCGAACGTGGGTGGTCGGCCACCCTTGGAGCCCTTGCGTCGGCGGTGACCGGTCTGGTCGGACGGTTCGGCGATGACGGCCCTGATCCCGCGGGACCGCAGCAGTCCACGGTTGCCGCGGGAGGAGTAGGCCTTGTCGGCCAGGACCGCGTCGGGCCGGGTGCGGGGCCGGCCGGGTCCACGGCGGGGGACGTGAATGGCGTTGAGAAGGTTGGCGAACATGGGCGAGTCGCCGCCCTGACCAGGCCCGATCAGCAGCACCAGCGGGCGACCCTTGCCGTCACAGGCGTGATGGATCTTGGTCGAGAGGCCACCGCGGGAGCGGCCGATCGCATGGTCAGGCGGCTCCTCGCGAGAATTCCTGTGATTCGACCATGCCCCCCGTGCTGGGCTCCCGGCTCAGGGTGGTGCCGTGCTGGTGAGCGCGGTTGACCGTCGAGTCGATGCTGACGTTCCAGTCGATCTCACCGATCGCGTCGGCGTGGGTCAGCAGCGCGGTATGGATCCTGTCCCAGGTCCCATCAGCACTGAACCGGCGGTGCCGTTTCCACACCGTCTGCCATGGTCCGAACTCACCGGGCAGGTCCCGCCAGGCCAGACCCGACCGGAACCGGTAGATGATCCCCTCCACCACCTGCCGGTGATCACGAAACTGATTGCCCTGCTTGCCATCCGAGGACGGCATCAACGGCTCGATCAACTGCCACTGGGCATCGGTCAACACGGCGGCACGAGACATCACACCACCATCGGCGAACCAACCCCACGAGTCTGGGAGACACGCCCTAGCTGCCCGTCCGGCACCGCCACGATCGTGTTCCCCGACGGGATCGGGATCGCCGACTTCTGCCCTTGAGGGGACTGGCCCCGGTAGGCGTAGTTCCAAAGCCACGTGGACCGCGCTCGGTGAGGTTCCATCGCAGGTCACCACGTTGACAGACGAAGCCTTGACCAACCACGTGCAAGATCATTCCTTCCATCCGCGAACCCAGCACGAGCTATACGACCGACCGCGCCGTCTCATCGCAGCTATCGCTGCACGGGTCGAGGCGCAGCGTGCGCACCTGTTCGTGTGCGGCAGGGAGTGCGGCAGGAAACGGCGGGGCACCACCCGGACTACCCGGCACCGCGAGCACCTGTCGAGAATCAGTCCCGACTCGGCATTCGCGCAGGTCAAGCCCCAGATACCGCGGCAGGCAAGGGAGCCGGCGGGGGGACTCGAACCCCCAACCCCCTGTTTACAAGACAGGTGCGCTGCCAGTTGCGCCACGCCGGCCGGAAACCGGGCGCCAGCCTACTTGCGCCCGGACAGGGGAACGGCCCCGAGGCGGGTGCCTCGAGGCCGTTCCTTGCGCGTGACAGCGAGGCTGTCGTGCACGTCAGGTCACGCAGGCAGGCGGAGAACCTGGCCGACGTAGATGAGGTTCGGGTTCTTCACCAGGTTGGTGTTGGCCGCGTACAGCGCCTTCCACCCACCCTTGACACCGAGCGTGACGGCGAGCTCGCTGAGCGTGTCGCCGGCCTTGACGGTGACGGTGTTGCCCGAGACAGCCGGCGTGGTGTTCGCGGGCTTGGCCGCCGGCGTGGCAGCCGCCTTAGGGGCGGCCGTGGTCGCCTTCTTGGTGGTGGTCGTCGCCTTCGGCGCGGTGCGCGTGGTCGAGCGCGACGTGGACGGAGCCGCCGCAGCAGCAGGGGCAGCGGCCGCGGTCGCGGCACCGCCGTTGGCCTTGGTCAGACCGGCGCGGGGGCCACAGACGGGCCACGCGGTCGGGCCGTTGGTGGCCAGGATCCGCTGGGCGACGGCGATCTGCTGCTCACGGGTCGCCTGGTACGGCAGCGCCGAGTACTGCGTACCGCCGAAGGCGGCCCAGTAGCGGTTCGCGAACCCGAGGCCACCGCTGTAGCCCGGAACGCTGTTGGTGGCCCAGTTCTGGCCGGTCTCGCACTGCGCGACCGTGTCCCAGATCGAGCCGGCGGCCTTGGCCTCGTTGGCGGTGGCGATGCCGGCCGCGATGGTCGCCGCACCGGCGACACCGATCCCGGCGAACCGGGCCTTGATCGAACGCCGCTTACGCGGGGCATGCTTTGCAAGGTAATGCACGGGTGGTTGTCCTCTCCTGACGTGCGCATACGGGGTTAGCTGTCGGGATCGGGCTGTCAGGTGCCCTGCCGGCCATAGCCGGCTCTCACCCCAGAGGCCGCATCAGAAGAGGCCTTGCAATTGGGTCCCCCATCCTCGTCATGGCCCCCGGACGGTCCGGGGAGGTGCTCGCCTGACGAGGCTCAGCGCAGCGAGCACGCACCGAATTGGGTGTATTCACCTGTAGTCGCCACCCTCGAGCACACCGAGTACCGCTGCGCTCGAACATGACGACGCCCATGACGGTAGGTCATGGGCGCGTAAATTCCAAGCCCAGCCGAGACCTATCCGTGACCTTTCCGTATCCTGTGCGTGATCAGCGCACCCCGAATGGCTCCGGTCAGCTCCCCCAGGGGAACGGCCACCAGGTGAGCTGCCCGTGCCGCACGAACGCCAGCGCGGTGAGCACCGCGGCCGCGAGAAGCAGCGCTCCGACGACCACTGCCGTGAGGGTCTCGCCACGCGCCACACCCCGGACCAGCGAGCGCGAACCCCGCCGCAGCGAGGCTCCGCCCGGACCCCACCACGCGATGAGCATCCCGGCCGCGAACCCGGCCGCCACCGACGGCGCGAGCGCCGGACCGACATTCGTCGAGGTCAGCGCGGACACCCCGAGGGTGGCGCAGAACGCCGCCGACATCGCGACGAGGACCGGCACGATGAGCCCCGCGAGCGCCAGACCCGCTGAGACCACGAGGTGCCACGGACTGAGTACGACGGCCATCGGCAGGTCGGCCCGCCGGCGACCGTAGCGGTACCGCCGCAGGATCAGCGCCGTCACCGAGCGATCGCTGAATCGCGCCAGCCAGCACCAGATCACGCCCAGGAGCAGCGCTATCCCGGGCCACGTGGCCGCCGTTGCCGTGAACGCCGCCGCGAGCGCCAGGAGGGTGCCGGTCCGGCGCGGCCGGTTGATCCGCGGGTCCGGCTCCTGCGGGTCGGCGTCCCAGGCGGCCTGCCAGTCCGACTGCTCCTCGTCGTCGAGCGCGTCGTGGTCCTCGCCGTCGTCCTCGACGGTCCCCGGCAGCGCCGAGGTCGACCCCGACTGTGCCGGATGCGGGTCCAGCCCGTAGGCGTCGCTCCCGTATGCGCCGGGGCCGGGCGGGTTCGCCCAGTCCGGGGTCCAGGGCTGCCCGTTCCGCAGGCTCGTCGTGGGAGCGGCCGGAGCGGCCGGGCCACCCGACGCATACCGCTCGAGGGCGGCCACCACCTCGCTGGTGGGCGGCCGACGGGCCGGGTCCGGCGAGAGCGCGGCGGCGAGGAGCGGGCTGAGCCGCTGGTCGACCCCTGTGAGATCGGTCTCACCACGGCTGACGCGGCCGAGGACGACGTCCATCGGGCCGCGACCGAACGGCGGCCGCCCCGATGCCGCGAAGGCGAGCGTCGCCGCCCATCCCCACCAATCGGTGGCCTGGGTGACCGGCGACCCCCCGATCACCTCGGGTGAGAGGTACCCGGGCGTGCCCATGACGAGGCCGCTGCTGGTCAGCCGCACGTCGTCGGCGATGTGGGCGATGCCGAAGTCGATGACGACCGGTTCGCCGTCCTCGAGGAGCACGTTGCCGGGCTTGAGGTCCCGGTGCACGACGCCGACCCCGTGGATGGCCTCCAGGGCCTCGACGAGACCGCGGCCCAGGCGGACCAGCTCGTCCGGGCCGAGCGGGCCCTCGTCGGTGACGACGTCGTCGAGCGACGGCCCGGCGACGTAGCGGGTCACGAGGTAGGGCCGGTCCCCCGTGATGTCGGAGTCGACAACGGCGGCCACCCGGGTGCTGCGGATGCGGGTGAGGGTGTCGACCTCGCGCTCCAGGCGCCAGCGCGCCTCCGGGTCGTAGGCGACGTGGGGGCGCAGCACCTTGATGGCCACCGCCCGGCCATGGGCGTCCAGGGCGAGGTGGACGACGCCCATCCCGCCCTCGCCGAGGCGCGACACCAGCCGGTACGGCCCGAGGCGGTCCGCCTCGGGCGTGACCGTCTCACCCGGCGCGTGAGCGCGGGTGGGCCCGTGGTCGAGCGCCATGCCCACCACGGTAAGCCGTGGTCCGGCCTAGGAGCGACCGCTCACTGCTGGATGTACCCAACGAGTTGGTCACGTTCGACCTGGAGGGTGTCGATCCGCAGCTTGACGACGTCGCCGATGCTGATGATCGAGTGGAGCCTGCCGTCGACCACGACGGGCATGTGCCGGATGCGCATGTCGGTCATCGTCCGGGCGACTTGTTCGAGGTCGTCGTTCTTGCTGGCGGTGGTGACCTTGCTGGTCATGATGGCGCTGACCGGCCCGGAGATCATCTCCGCGCCGGAGCGGTGCAGGTGACGCACGACATCTCGTTCACTCACGATGCCGGCGACGTCGGTGCCGTCCTTGCTGACGACGACGGCGCCGATGCCGCGCTCGTTCAGGACTTCGAGGAGGTGCGCGACCGTGTCGTCCGGGCTGATGGTGACGACACCTTCGCCCTTGTTGCGCAACACGTCAGCGATCTTCATGGAAAGACGTTAGTGCAGCCGCCCAACGGCGCGCCAGACGCGAGAACACCCCTCGGACGGCCCTCCGTCCAGGGGCCGAGAAGCCCACCCCCGCGCGAACGCCTAGTCTGAAGGCATTCGATGACCAGGAGCGCTTCCCCGATGACCGCGACGAAACGCCGCCATGACCTCGTCATCGCGGCGAACCGGCTGCCGGTGGACCGGATCACCGCTCCCGACGGTTCGGTGAGCTGGGGGCGGTCGCCCGGCGGTCTCGTGACCGCCATGGACTCGGTCATGCGCGAGCGTGGGGGCGCATGGGTCGGGTGGGACGGCGAGGCGGGCAGCGCCACTCGCCTGTTCACCCACGAGTCGATGTACCTGCGCCCGGTCGCGCTGTCCGCGGCGGAGGTCGAGGAGTACTACGAGGGCTTCAGCAACGACACCCTGTGGCCGATCTACCACGACGTCATCGTCCAGCCGTCGTTCCACCGCGACTGGTGGCGGACCTACGTCAGCGTCAACCAGCGGTTCGCCGACGCCGTCGCCGAGGTGGCCGCGGAGGGCGCGACGGTCTGGGTGCAGGACTACCAGCTGCAGCTCGTCCCCCGGATGGTCCGCGAACAGCGGCCCGACCTGCGGATCGGGTGGTTCAACCACATCCCCTTCCCCGCGGTCGAGCTGTTCGCCCAGATCCCCTGGCGCCGAGCGATCCTCGAGGGCCTCCTCGGCGCCGACTTCCTCGGCTTCCAGCGCCAGGCCGACGCCCAGAACTTCGTCCGCGCCTGCCGGCGGCTGCTCCAGGTCACCACCCGGAAGGACACGGTGACCATGCTCGGCCGCGACGGCTCGTCGCACACGACGCGGGCCAGTGCCATCCCGATCTCCATCGACTACCGCGGCCTCGAGACGCTGGCGAAGTCCCCGGCGGTCGTCGACCGGGCGGCCGAGCTGCGTCACCAGCTCGGCGACCCGCGCATCCTCATGCTCGGCGTCGACCGGCTTGACTACACCAAGGGCATCCGGCACCGCCTCAAGGCGTACGAAGAGCTGTTGCAGGACAAGGCGATCCAGCCGCCGGACGTCACCCTGGTCCAGGTCGCCACGCCCAGCCGGGAACGGGTCGACGCCTACCGCGAGCTGCGCCAGCAGGTCGAGACCACGGTCGGCCGGATAAACGGGGAGTATGCGCCGATCGGCTCGCCCGCGGTCCACTACCAGCACCACTCGTACCCCCAGGAGGAGATGGCGGCGCTCTACCTCGCCGCCGACGTCATGCTCGTCACGCCGCTGAGGGACGGCATGAACCTCGTCGCCAAGGAGTACGTCACCTGCCGCCACGACCTCGGTGGCGCGCTCGTCCTCTCGGAGTTCACCGGGGCGTACCACGAGCTGCATCAGGCGTTCGTCTGCAATCCGCACGACATCGAGGGCCTGAAGCAGACGATCCTCAAGGCGATCAACACCCCAGCCCATGACAAGGCCCGGATCATGAAGGCGTTGCGGCGACGCGTGGCGGACCACGACGTGGACCGCTGGGCGACCCGGTTCCTCGACGCCCTGGCCGTCGCCCCGAACCGGCCCGAGGCGTCCATCCGCGCGCACCAGCGGCACACGATGGCGAGACGGGCATGAGCGCCGACCACCCGGACGAGCCCGCGGAGTCCGCCGAGGTGCTGCGGGCCGCCCTGGAGAAGGCGGCCAAGGCGCCGACCTTGCTGGTCGCGTCCGACTTCGACGGAGCCCTGGCCGAGTTCACCGTCGACCCCGACGACTCGGCCCCTGCACCGGGCGCGATGGACGCGCTGCGCGGCCTGGCCGCACTGCCCGACACCCACGTCGCGGTCGCGTCCGGCCGCGACGTGCGGACGCTGCGCGACCTCACCGGTGTGGGCTCCGCGGAGTCGATCACCCTCATCGGCAGCCACGGCGCCGAGGCCACCACACCGAACGTCGCCACGCAGGGCCGGCTCGACGAGGACCAGCGCGCCCTGCTCGACGACCTCACCGCGCAGGTCGCCGAGCTGATCGACCGTCACCCGGGCGCGCGTCTCGAGCGGAAGCGGGCCGCCGTGGCCGTGCACACCCGCGGGCTGCCCAAGGCCGACGCCGAGGCTGCGCTGCAGGAAGCCGCCGTGATCGGCGAGGGGCGGCGCGACGTCCGGATGCTCCGCGGCAAGTCCGTGGTCGAGCTGTCCGTGTCGCACGCCGACAAGGGCAGCGCGATCGCCGCGCTCGGGCGCGAGGTCGGCAGTGACGCGATCTTCTACAGCGGTGACGACGTCACCGACGAGGACGCGTTCAAGGCGCTGGACTCCGACGAGGGCGACGTCCCGGTGAAGGTCGGCGGCGGACGCACGCACGCCGCATACCGGGTCGACTCGGTGAGCGACGTCGTCGAGACCTTGGAGCAGCTGCGCGAGCTGCGCGAGCAGGCGACCGGCGAGGCCGACGACCGCTGAGCCGGCCCTTCGCGAGGCCATGTGTGCCGGATTCCACCACCCGGCATCGCTCGCGAATCCTGTTGCCATCCGACAGAATTTGGGCAGGCGGCCGACCGAAGGAGAGCCATGACCGTGAACGTCAGCACGGGTCCCTACACCCCGGCCCCCGAGGTGCGGCTGACCCACCCCGACTGGGCGAGATCAGCGACGATCTACCAGATCAACCAGCGGCAGTTCACGCCCGAGGGCACCTTCCGAGCCGCCGAGGCCCACCTGCCACGACTGCGTGATCTGGGGGCCGACATCCTCTGGCTGATGCCCGTCAACACGATCGGCGAACGCAACCGCAAGGGTCACCTGGGCAGCCCGTATGCGGTCAAGGACTACTACGAGGTCAACCCCGAGTTCGGCACCGTGGACGACCTGCGGCACTTCGTCGACGCCGCCCATGACCTCGGCCTGCACGTCATCCTCGACTGGGTCGCCAACCACACGGCCTGGGACAACGTGCTCGTGACGGAGCACCCCGAGTGGTACGCCCGCGACTGGAAGGGTGACTTCCGACCGACACCGTGGTGGGACTGGGACGACATCATCGACCTCGACTACACCCATGAAGGCCTGCGCGAGTGGATGACGGCGGCGATGGTCCACTGGGTCAAGGAGGTGGGCGTCGACGGATACCATTGTGACGTAGCCGGATTCGTGCCCGTCGACTTCTGGGAGAACGCGCGTCGCGAGCTCGACGCGGTGAAGCCGGTCTTCATGCTCGCCGAGTGGGAGGCGCGAGACCTCCACACCCGGGCCTTCGACGCCTCGTACGCGTGGAGCTGGAACGAGACCATGCACCGGATCGCGCACGGCAAGGCCGGCCTGGACGTCCTACGGAACTACTACGCCTGGAACGACCGCTCCTGGCAGCGCGACGCGTACCGGATGACGTTCGTCAGCAACCACGACAAGAACGCCTGGGAGGGCACCGAGTACGAGCAGTTCGGTGACGCTCTGGATGCGGCGATCGTCCTGTCGGTGGTGGGCGAGGGCATCCCCTTGGTCTACAACGGCCAGGAGGCCGGCAGCGAGAAGCGGCTCGAGTTCTTCGCCAAGGACCTGATCACCTGGCGCACCGACCCGCAGGGCGACCTCTACCGCCGGCTCTTCGCCCTCAAGAAGGCGCACCCGGCCCTCTGGAACGGAGCATCCGGCGGCCGGATGGTGCGGATCCCCAACGACGTCGAGGCGGCCGTGCTGAGCTTCTTCCGGGAGATGGACGGCGACCAGGTGCTCGGAGTCTTCAACCTCAGTGCGCATGAGGTCACGGTCAGGCTGACCGAACACCCGCTGGGCTCCTCGGGCACCGACGCCCTGCGCGGGGACGCCGTGGATCTCTCGAGACCGCTGACGTTGCCGGCGTGGGGCTACCGCGTGGTCAGCTCCGGCTAGTCGCGAGCGCGCCGCCGGCGAGGCGGGCGGAAACAATTCGATGGTCCGGCGCCGGGGGGCGCGGGACCATGGTCGACGCACCCACGGACCAGGGGAGGTGTGGTGTGCCGCTCATCGACGTCGACGCGCTGACCCGCGAGTTCAGCATCACCGAGCGCGACTCCGGACTCGGCGGCGCGCTGCGCTCCGTCGTGCGCCGGCACACCAAGAGCGTCACCGCCGTCCGCGACGTCTCGTTCACGGTGGAGGGCGGGACCGTCCTCGGACTGCTCGGTCCCAACGGCTCCGGCAAGACGACGACGCTCAAGTGCGTCGCCGGGCTGCTCACCCCCACCCGTGGCTCGGTCACCGTGCTGGGCCTCATGCCGTCGGAGCGGCCGGCCGCCCTGCTCCGTCGGCTCGGGTTCGTCATGGGCCAGCGCTGGCAGCTGCACCCGGACATCCCCGTCCTCGAGTCGTTCGAGCTGCACCGGGTGGTCTACGACCTGGACCGGGACGAGTTCCTGCGCACCCGTGACGAGCTCATGACGCTCCTGGAGCTGGACGACCTGGTCAGCCAGCCGTCACGCAAGCTCAGCCTGGGCCAGCGGATGCGCTGCGAGTTCGTCGCGGCCCTGCTGCACCGCCCGTCGGTCGTCCTCCTCGACGAGCCCACCCTCGGACTGGACTTCGACGCCCAGCTGTTGATCCGCGAGTTCGTCCGCCGCTACGTCGAGGCCACCGGCGCCGCCGTCATCCTGACGTCGCACTACCTCGCCGACATCGAGGCCCTCTGCGACCAGGTCATGACGATCTCGCACGGGTCGATCACCTTCCGTGGCTCGCTCACCGAGCTCAAGGACATGGCCGGCGACCGCAAGCGGGTCACGGCGCGCACCACCGAGCCGCTCCCCCGTGACGCGCTCGAGGCGCTCGGTCACGTGGTCGAGCAGACGCCCGGCACCGTCGTCCTCGAGGTTCCTCGGTCGCGGGCGGGAGCGGTCGTCGGAAGCCTGGAGCTGCTCGACGGCGTCAGCGACGTGTCGCTCGGCGACCCTCCCCTGGAGGAGACCCTGCGCGACCTCTACCGGCTCAGCCCATGACGACGATCGCGCCGGAGGACGCACAGGTCCGGCCTCCCGTCCGGATCGCGTCCTTGTACGCCGGGATGGTGCGGGCCGAGATGCAGGCAGCGTCGACCTACCGGGCGCAGCTGGTGCTCTCGGTGCTGGCGTGGGTGGTCCCGCTCGCCTTTCTGACCCTGTGGCGCAGCGCCGCGGCGGACGGGCCGGTCGGTGGCATCACCGCGACCCAGTTCTCGACCTACTTCTGCCTGCTGCTCGTCACGACGAACCTGCAGCTGAGCATGCCGGTCATCTTCGACTTCGGCTGGCTCGTGTACTCCGGTCAGATGTCGGCGCTCCTGGTGCGTCCCTGCCACCCCGTCCACCAGGTCATCGCCCGGGCCATCGCCGAGAAGGTCTACGTCCTGCCCGGGCTCGCGATCATCGTCCCGGTTGCGCTCGTCCTCACCGGGGGGTCGGTCTCCGGCACCCCGTTCGCGTGGTTGGTCGCCGTCCTCGCGACCCTGCTCGGGACCGTGGCCGTGGTCTACCTCGCCGCCATGGCCGGTGCGGTCGCGTTCTGGATGACCAAGGCCCAGGGGGTCCAGGGCCTGCTCGTCGGTGCCGAGTGGGTGCTCGGCGGCATCGTGGCGCCGGTCGCGTTACTGCCGGGCGTGTGGTCGGACATCGTTCGGCACCAACCCTTTTGGTATGCGGACGCCGCGGCTCCCGAGATCCTCAGCGGGATCAGCGCGCCGTCCCTGTGGATCGTCGCGGAGGCCGCCGTCTGGGTCGTCGCCCTCCACCTGCTCTACCGGGCGCTCTGGCGCCGGGCCCTGCGCAAGTACGACGCGGTGGGGACATGAGCACCGCCCAAGCCGTGCGCACTACCCGAGCGCTGTGGTGGGGCTGGAAGGCCGAGTTCAGCGGCGCCGCGGAGTACCGGCTGGACCTCGTGAGCGGGACCTTCGTGTCCGCGGTATGGCTCGCCCTCTCGATCGCCCCGATGCTCGTGGTCGCCGCGAACTCGGCGACCGCACCGGGATGGACCCTGCCTCGGCTGCTCTTCCTCCAGGCCGTCTGGTACCTCATGGACGGCGTGCTGTGGATGATCATCGCCAACAACGCGCGCGAGATCTCGAACATGGTTCGGGACGGCACGCTGGACGCGGTGCTGCTGCGGCCGATCAGCTCGCTGGTCACCTGCACGCTCGGACATCTCTACGTCCAGGACGTCCCGAAGGTCGTGCTCGCCCTCGGGCTCGGCGTCGTCTCCTGCCTCATGGGCGGCGGCCCGGCCTCGGTGCCCGCACTCCTGGGCTGCCTCGTCACGGTCGTCTGCGCCTGTTGCCTCATGTGGGCCGTCGGCGTGCTGGCCAACTACAAGGC
>Ga0207683_10005058_pt1 | contig 11316 bp, 11 predicted proteins | sample KBSM73metaG_FD_184333 | JGI IMG/M metagenome (GOLD analysis project Ga0207683, IMG submission 184333) | Miscanthus rhizosphere microbial communities from Kellogg Biological Station, Michigan, USA - KBS M7-3 metaG (SPAdes) (version 2) | ecosystem: Host-associated > Plants > Roots > Rhizosphere >...
GTTTATCCCACTGGTCGGCCCGAGCAACTCCGGTGAAGACAGCACCCAAGGAGACCGCAGCAACCAACAGCAGAATTCGGTTCATCATTGTAAAACTCCTTAATCGTTCAACTTGTACGTGGCGCATCGGCGCCCTTTGCTTGGCTCATGGGGTCGGAATCCGTTCGACCCAATGAGCGTAGAGGCGCATGTAGCTGGCCAAAGTCACACATGTCGAAACAAGGGTTTAGGGCGCGAGCACAGCAATTAGAACGTACTTTTGTCCCGTAAAAGAATTTTCTACCGAGCGCTAACGCGTTAATGGATCATCAATTGTGGGTAGGGTAGCTTCGATCAGACGGCCGAGCGCCGGTTCGAGTTCATCCATCTTGCGCTTCATTTCCCACGCAATCCGACGATAGCTGAAGTGCCCTTTTACGCCGCTTCTCAAACGAGCAATATACTCCGCTTCCGCGAAGTCCATTTTGAAGAGACAGCGAATGCGCGTGGCCAACGGCAACAGGTAAAGTCCCGAAACCGCGGCTTCGGGTGCGGTGCCGGTGGCAATCCGCGCGCTGGCGGTGTGGGCGGCTTCGATTGCGGATTGATATTCAGAGAGGATTCCGGCTTCTTCGAGTCCGGCCGCGTCACCGGAGTGTGGCGTCTCATAGCCGTGGAGTGCGGTGAATCCCTGCTTGATCTGCGTGACGCGACGATGCCGATGCATGTCGCGAAACCCGCCGATGTCCATGAGTATGTCGAATCGGAGGGCGGCACCCGCATGAAACGCGCGTAGAGCCTCGTCGTGGCGACCGCGATGCTTCAAGCCAAGTTCGATGATCTCCGAAACACGGGAGCCGGAAAGACCAGCGACAATGTTCCGGACCTGGCGATAGGGATGCTGGCTTGCCCAGTAAATCAAGGTTGCGGCCAGTTCGACTTCAAGAGATTCGGTGCGCTCGACTAGGTCAACAACGGGAGCCGGTTCGGGGAGCCTTCCAGTGAGTAGCTCCGCCGCCACGGATTCAAGCTCGGTACGGGTCTGGATCAGGTATTGGTTGGGCTCGGCATACTTCACCAGGGTGGGTGCAGTGCGAACTTCTCGCGTGAGCAAATTTGAAGCTTCCGCCGACAACTCAGGGTCCGCGGCCAGCTTCTGAACGAATGCCGCGCCAGCTTGTGCGTTTACGTTCCAGGCGGGGCCGGTCGCAGCATCGCGAAGTTTAAGGCCGAGATCGCGAACTTCGGCGATCGGATGAGACAGCAAGCGCGAGACCTGCGTCTCGAGGGTACGGGCGTTGACGATCTGACCAAGGGATGTATTTGTGGCGAGGGGCAGCAGGTAACGAGCAACGTCAAAGGCCCGGGCTTTGAGGGTTCGCTCGTACGCGTCCGGCTTCATCGCCTCGGGGCGGGCGACGCGCTCGCGGAGAGCATCGTGGACCGCAGCCGTGGTTCGCTGATATGCGGCGAAAAGATTGTCGACAGTTTCGGTGTAGAGTTTTGACGACGCTGTATCTGTGCCGAAGTCGGGAAGATACCAGCCCGATTTCATAAAATTCTGGTAGCGGGTGGAGCGCTCCTGGCCGTCCCAGCGCTGCTCGTCGACCAGCACGATGGCGGCCAGCAGGCTCAGCCGCTCAACCGCAAAAGCAATATGGGCAAGGTCGGCAATGGACCGGTGTCCGTATTGAAAATAAAAGGTGTTGAGGAACTGCTCTGCGCGTTGAGCGCTAATTTCGTTGAGCGATTCGCGCATCGAGAGCGCAGAACGGGAGTATTTGGCCATGGCGTAGGCCAGGACCTCGGGGTCGGCTCCATGAACGGCGTAAACGTCAGTTTGGTTGCGGGGACCGGCGGGCACAAAAGTTTCACTGGACATTGCTGAGGGCTCGCGAACAGAATACGGCATCAGGGTGCAGGGAAGATGTGAATCCCGCGCCTGGGAGAGCGCGTCATACAATTCAGTGGGGTACGGTCGATGCGGGAGATCAAATTGCGCACGTCGCAGAAGCCCCGGCCATTGCCCACCGGTCGCTGGGCCATGTCCCAGCGCTGGAACGACCTTCTTTTTGCTCATTGGCAGGTACCGGCATCGGCCATAGCGCCACTACTGCCAGAAGGCCTGCAACCCGACATCTTTCAAGGATCCGCATGGCTGGGAGTCGTGCCGCTGTGGATGGATAGGTTCACATTCCGGGGCCTGCCGCCGCTGCCGGGAATGCGCAATTTTCCGGAGTTACACCTGCGGACGTATGTTCGCGACCATCGCACAGGAACGCCGGGAGTCTTCAGCTTCTCAATCGAAACCGGGAGTCTGCTGGCAACTATCGCGGTTCGATTTATTTTTCAAATGCCGTGCAGCTGGGCCGAAATGCAACTGAATCAGCGAACGGACCGCGAGTTTGCGTTCCACAGCCGGAGATTGCTGTCGAATCAGCAGGTAATCTTCAATGCCCGTTATCGAGGTTTGGGGCCAACGCGTCGGCTGGCGGAGATTCGCAGCGGTTCGCTCGAATATTTTCTTACGGAGCGGTATTGCCTGTTTTCTCGAAACAGCGCTGGAGAGGCGGTGCGGGCCAATATCCACACGGTGGCTTCTCCGCTGGAAGATGCCGAGGCGGAGATCGAACGCAATGACCTTCCAGCGGCCGCAGGTATCACTCTCCCAGCGCAAGAGCCCGTGCTGCACTATTCACGACGTCTCGCTGTGTATGTGTGGCCGGCAGTAGTCACAGCTCCAGCCCGAAGGAGACAGCGCATCCCGGCCGAGGCCATGCCTTCGGTTTAGGCGCGCGGAAGATCCGACTCACCAGCAGTAGGATCAGAGGACTCGCGCTGCCAGACCTTTCGTGCGAGCAGCAGAAATCCCACGACAGCCAATAGTTGAAAGGCGAATTTTCCGATGAGATCCACACCTGTCCAGCCGGCGGCGCTGATGTCGCCTGGCGCCATGAATCCGAGAACGGATCCAAAGGAAAGAGCCCAACGATGGATGTCGCGCCAACCGTGCGCCGCCGTCAGGTAACTCACAAGCGCGTAGGAAAGGATCGCCCAGACGATTCCTGCCGATATGGGAATCCAAACGGCGAGGCCGGGGTGCGGAACGAAGAGCAAAGTGATCAGCCAGAACCATGGTCCGCTCAGGAGGAAAGCAATCAAACAGATGAGCGACGGGTGCAATGGTCGATGGGATTCAGTCTGGCTGGAATGGCCGTGTTCGTGAAGGAGCCAAGCCATAAGGATCAGAACCGCGATCACAGCAAAGCCGAGCAGGATCAGGTTCATTGGTGGGTGGTACGGAGCTGCGTTGAGCCTGGGCCGCGCCTGCTGGGTCCACCCATACCAGGCGATGCGGCTCCCGATCAGGAACACGATACATGTGGCGATGATGCCGCGCTTGCGGAGCCACGGCTGCTTGCGGCGATCGGGAAAGATAAGTTCCGTGACCTGGACAGGAACGAGGACAACCGCCACGCTTTCAAAGCCGAGCATGAAAAGGAAGTAGAGCCAGTTAACTCCCGCGTAGCGGCCATAGCTCGCATTCGAGCCGGGAAATGGGAGAGGTGCGATCGATGTTTGCTGGATGATGAACTCTTCGGCGATGGAGAGAGCGAGACCGAGCATCAGCAGGCTGGTCGCGCCGCCGCGCCAGCGACGAACTAACTCGCGGCAGAGCAGCGCGCCACAGCCCCAGACCATCACTTCGGGAATGAGCACGAAGATGATGCTGAGGCGCGTCGATCCACTGAGGACCTCAGAAATGACGGGCGCGAGAATGAGCAGCGTCCAGATGGCGCTCCTGTAGCGCACAGCGGAGTTTGCTTGTATTGCCGGGTTCTGGATCAAGGATTCCTGTTGCATTACCCATCCTCCAAAAGGCCCGCGGAACTGGCGCCAACGCTGGCCTCCTTCAAAATTGTCTTAAGATCCCAGGTCAGTTTGCTGGAGTTGATTTCGTTAATGAGCCCATGGATCCACGCGAGTTCTGCTTCGAGCATGGCTACCAGGTATTCGCTCTCGATGAGGTTGATGCGCGCCACGCGCTCGGACACGGTCTCCAAAACACCGTTGTATTCGGCAATTTGTTTTTCGAGGCGGAGGCATCTCTCTTCGAGACGTGGTGTGGCCTCTGCCGGCGTGAGGTGTACGAGGAAACTCATCGCAGCCATGAACTCGGAGGATTCGCGATGGGGGATCGCAATGATGCCTCGAAGCGCGCTGATGAATTCCCTGCGTCCGGCGGCAGTGATGGCATAAGTAGTGCGCTCTGGCCGGCGGCCATTTCGGGTGACGTCTTTCGCGCGGATGAGTTCGGCTCGTACGAGCCGGCCGATCGCGTGGTAGAGAGATCCACGCTTGAGCACGAGGATTTCGTCCTTGTGGCGATCGCGCAGCAGGCGCTGCATCTGGTAAGGATGCATTGGAGATTCGCGCAAGAGCGAGAGTACCGTTATTTCCCAAATTCCGAGGTCTGTCTTCATATAGTTCAGATGAACTATATCGTATGAACTAATCGAAATCAATGGAGAAGACACGAATTGATTCGCCCCTGCCGGGGATGTGGTACCCACACGCGTCGAGGTCCCTATAATGTCCAACTGAAGGGCATGGCGCGACGGAGTTCCGCAAGTGCCGGAGGACAAAAGAGAAAATGGCGGATTTGCAGGGGAGAATCGCGCTGGTGACGGGTGCTTCGCAGGGGATCGGGCGTGCGTGCGCCCTCGAATTGGCCAAGGCAGGTGCCACGGTTGCGTTGGCTGCTCGGAATGAAGCAAAACTGGGAGACGTAGCGGTTGAGATTGCAACTTCTGGTGGTCAGGCAGCAGCTTTCGCGCTGGATGTCGCCAGCGAAGAATCCATCAAGGCCGGGGTTAAGGCAGTGATTGAGCGCTTCGGAAAAGTTGAGATTCTGGTGAACAACGCAGGGATCACACGCGACGACTTGATGATGCGCATGAAGCGTGCCGACTGGGACGATGTGCTGGGTACAAATTTGACCGGTGCGTTTGTTTTGACGCAGGCACTGCTGCGGCAGATGATGAAAAACCGGTGGGGCCGGATCGTGAACATTACGAGTGTGGTCGGCCGGACGGGACAGGAAGGACAGGTAAACTACGCGGCTTCGAAGGCGGGCCTGATCGGGTTTACGCGGTCGCTGGCACGCGAGGTGGCTTCGCGGGGCATCACCGTGAATGCGGTTGCGCCCGGGTACATCGAGACGCCGATGACGGCGGTGCTCGACGAGAAATTGCGTGCCAAAATGATCGAGCAGATTCCGCTGGGACGGCCGGGAACGGATCTGGAAATTGCCCAGTCCGTCGTGTTTCTCGCATCGGATGCGGCAGCTTACATTACCGGGCACGTGCTGGACGTGAATGGCGGAATGTTCATGGGCGCGTAGAGCCGCTGTGCCGCAAGAATCAGATGCAGAGCCGATCTTTCACCGAACGAACCCGGTCGCGCGCAACGGTGAGCTGGGTGTGCTGGGTATCTTTGAGCGAGAGAACGACCTTACCTGCAAACCATGCATTCACTTCGTGAATCCAGTCGATATTCACAAGAGCGGAGCGGTGAATGCGGAGGAACTTTGCGGGATCGAGCCGCCGCTCCAACTCGGTGATGGTCTGGTCGACGCAATGGCGGTGCCCATTGACAACTGCATATGTGAGCTTGTCCTGGGCGATGAAATGAGTCACGTCGCACAAGGCAAGAAAAGATATCCGCTCGCCTACACGTGAGGCGATGCGCCGAGGATGACCTGCCTGGGATTCGCGAAGCGACGCGGTCAATTCCTGCAGGAGGCTGGGCAGTTCCGGATTTTGTTGCCAATCCGATTTGATCACGGGGCGCAGCCTGCCTAGTTTCTTAATTGCTCGCTCAAGCTGGTCCCGGTCGATGGGCTTCAGCAGGTAGTCGATCGTGTTCGCTTCAAATGCGCGCAGTGCATGCTGGTCGTATGCGGTAGTGAAGATGACAAAGGGCTGACGCGGAAGCTTCGCCAGCAACTCGAAGCCATTCATGCCGGGCATCTGGATATCGAGAAAGAGGACATCGATCTCGTTTGAATGTGGACCGGTAAGGAAGTCCAGGGCTAGCACCGGATCGGTCGCACTGCCCGCGATGTGTACGGAGGGAAACGCAGCGAGCAGTCTTTCGAGCCGTTCGATTGCTAAAGGCTCGTCGTCGACCAGATACGCTTGCAGCGGAGCAACTTCCATTTTATGTCTCTGCCGGAAAGGAGATGCGGGTTAAGGTTCTATCATCTTTACGGGATACGTCGAGTTCCCCGCGATCTTCGTAGAGTAGTTGCAGACGTGCAGAGAGATTGCCGAGCCCGTGTTCTGGCGAGATTTCCGCAAGGGAATATCCGGGTCCGTCGTCGATCACTTCGAGTTGGATACGGTTCGACAACGTTATTCCGTTGATTTGGATTGCTGCTCCTTCACTGCGTTGAGCGACAACGTGCTTCACGCTGTTTTCAACGAGAGTCTGCAGAGCAAGAGGCGGCACCTTCATATTGTTGAGGGACTCTGGCACCGCGATTTTATAGCGAAGACGCGGGCCAAAGCGAGTGGACTCGATCTCAAGATAGTCGCGCACAATTTTGAGCTCCTGCGCCAGGGTCACGAGGCTGCCGTGATTGGCGTTGAGTGAAAAGCGAAGGAGCGAAGCCAGCTTGCCGACTGTGTCCTCAGCGCGTTGTGGGTCAGTCGGGATGAGGGAGGCGATGGAATTGAGGGTATTGAAAAGAAAGTGGGGATGGATGCGCGATTCTAGCGATGAGAGCCGCGCTTCTACGAGCAGTTTATTGGCTCGCTCCTGCTCCATCTGACGCGTGCGCAACTCCAGTGTTGCGGATTGCAGTCTGTGGCGCAGAGTCTCGTACGAGGTGATGCTGAGGCCCACGACGAGTGTAATGACAATGCAGATAGGGAAAGAAGTTCGAATTTCACGCCAGTAGTACCCATGTGGGACAATCCCGATCACTTGAAGGAAGCCTGCACCGGCGAAGCAGCCCACAGTTGCGGTGCAAAAAAGCACTGCGATGTAGACGAGAATTATGAGGCGCGGGATGCGTTCGGAACAGCGAAAGCCGACCCAATTGAGCAGGAATGCGGTTGGCAGGCCGATCAACGTGGAATAGGTGAGGGAAGCAAGGAATTTGCCTCCTGCTTCGGAGATGTGCGCGTGTTCCACGATAAGCAGAAATACCGCAACAAAGACTGCGACGGCGGGCACGATCCAAATGTTGGAGACGAAGGACTTGACGACGCTTCTGGTCTTTCTCCGATTCATGGAGGATGTTGCGGAGCCTGGGCGAAGTGTTTCGTTCATAGCTGAAAGCGGACTCCCACCGAGGTCGCGGTTGCATAGGGCGCCGAGCCATAGTCAGACGTGCTGCTGCCTATTGGGATCTCCATGTGCATGTATGAAGAGAAGTGCTTGCCGAACCATCGGCTGATATCTACGACAGGCACTGCGCTGTGGTCATTGAGATTGGTGACCACGGAGGCGGAAACGTCCCACTCCTTCCAGCCAGGAAGTTCTCTGAGGCGATTTTTGCCTGCATAGAAGAAAGCGTAGTTCTGGCGTCCAGCGGGCGGAGATACCGAAGGGTCGCGGTAGTAGGGTGTATTGGGCGGTGCGTAAAACTCTCCAATGAAGGTGACACCGGACGAGGTCGTGTACTTTGCTCCGACGAGGACTGCGGCCTGTTCACGCCACATGGCCTCGCCATGGAGTTCCCAAGCCTGGCCAAGCACCCGGGTGAATGTGATTCCGCCGAAGTTATCCTGGCCGCGATCGTTGCCGGCGATGAGCGAAGTGTCAAATCCACGCACCAGAACGTTATACCGGAACGCAGTGGTGTCGTGCTGTTCGGAGTTTGCGGGGGCAAGTGCCGCAGTAGACCACGCGAAGGTAAGTGCGTGATGTCCGCGAACCCAATCGGCCTTCAGCATGTCGCGGCCTTCATTCACATTGAGGCGATCGGATGGGTTGGTTGGGTCGCGGGGTGGATCGAGCACGCCCGCGGCAGTGAAGGCATAGCCAGTACCCCAGCGAACGATTTTGCGGCCAGCCATGAAATCGAAGTCGCCTGCGGAAAGACCTGCGTAGGTTTCTTTCACGTTGAGCTGTGTGCTGGTGTCGTCATAAGTAGTAGCAATTCCGATGAGGCTGGAAGAGAAGGTCCACCGGTTTCTGTAACGAACGCTAAGGCTTGGCTCCAGAAGGACCTGGTTAAGAACAGTGGGACTCGTAACGCTCAGATCGCTGTAAAAGGTTGCGTCGTCGATTACGGCGATGGAATAGCGAGTTTGCAGGGAACTCTCAGGCGGAGGCGGATCCTGAGGCAAGGCGTAACTCGACGAGACGAGAAGAAACAAAATCGCGAATATGGATTTGCGATTCATGACTAGAACCGGTCTGCGCGGCCCTGGTAGAACAGCTTGTCAGGGAGATCTCTCGGCGTGGCACCCGAGTATTCGAGCACGCTGTGTGAGTTGTGTCGGATTTCGTCATAGAGCGTTAACCGGCGGAGCAACATTTTGCCGGCCGAAGGAGCGTAATCATCGAAGGTCGCGGTCTTAATGTGTTTGCCTGAAGTCAGAAAGAATTCTGCCCTGACGGGGCGTGCGTCCTCGACACGCAACCAATAGAGGATGCGCTGATAGGTCGCACCTTTGCGCCTGGCTTTGAGCTCGAGGACGAAGCACTGTTCGGAGCCTTGCTTCTCTGTTCGCAAATAGACGGGAGAGTAATCGACGGCGTAGTTCGTGCGGGCCACGTCGCCGTTGGATGCGTCTCCCGATAGCCGTTCGAGAGGTGTGATGCGAATGGGACGGCTGGTATCAGGAAGATAGATCCACATGTCGTCGCCAAGCATGAGCAGATGGCGACCCTTATCGCGCGGGCTCATGAATTCGACGTAAGTCCTGTCAGTGCCCTTCTGCGAAACCGTGTACAGTTTCTCTTCATCGGACTTGTCGGATTCGTAGTTGGTGATCTTGACCTTAAGCACGTAGGAAGGCCAGCCATTGCGAAAGCTGTCAGACCGCTTGAGCAAAGTTTCTGCGTCGACGACTTTTGATTCCTCTGCGCGGAGGGTTCCGACACATGAGATGGCGACGAGAAACAAGATCAGCAAATTCGAAGCGAGTTGCGGGCGGTTAGACATGGGACAAGGCCTCCGCAATCTGAAGGCGCGATGCGCGGATCGCGGGAAGGATGGAAGCGCACGCCAGGGAGACGACGACCATGAGTGACGAGCCGATCATCAAACTGGGCACGTGAAGAACGCGGAACGAAATCTGCACGGTGTACCCCGGCGGTGGCGGCATGTGAAGCCCGGCAGAGTTGATCAGCGCACCAAGCAGGTTTCCGCCTGCGAGGCCGACGATCGCACCAAGCGCGCCCAGCAGTGTGGCCTCGAGCATGAAGAGGGCGACGACCCATGCGCGGGGCGTGCCCATCGCGAGCATCGTGCCGATTTCGCGGGTGCGCTCCATCATAGCCATCAGCAGGGTGTTGACGCTTGACATGAGGACCATCAGGAAGACAATGAGGCCCATGAAGAGAAAGATGCCGTTGAACATCGTTCGCACCTGTTTGTAGTAGGCGGCAAGATCGATCCATTTCTTAAGCACCAGTTCCTGAGAGAGACCATGGAGGCGTGGTTCGAGTGCGATGGCTACCGCATCGGTATTTTCTGTTGCATCAAGGCCCACGACGAGGTTGGTCACGCGGTCACTTTGCAGCAAACGCTGCGCGGAGGCCAGCGTGATGCGCAGATAGCGCGCGTCCAGTTCTGCGATGCCGTTGTTGACTATGCCAGCGATCTGGACATCGACGCCGTTCAGGGCGCCGTCCGTAGTGACCGCGAGCAGCGTCAGCCCATCGCCCACTTTAACGTTCATTGATTTGGCCAGACCGGCGCCGATGAGAGCCTCAACCTCTCCTTCGGCTTTGCCACTGAGATTGTGTCCCGTGGTGACGCGCGTCGAGAATCCAAGGCTGGTCTCGGCGATGGGGTCGACTGCGCTTCCCATGAAGACAGAGGATTTTGCCCCGTTGGAAACCATGCCATAGAACTCGATGCGGGGGGCAACGCCACGCACATGTCCGCCTGTCGAGACGGTGGCCGCAATTTGACGCCAGTTGTCGATGCCCGTGTCGAGAACGTGAACTTCATCGCGACGGAAATGGTCGGCGGTGAAGATCTGCATGTGTCCGAGGCCGTTGCGGATGGTGTCTTCACGCAGGCCACGCGTCATAAAGGCGAAATAGCCGCCGGCGAGCAGGAGGCCTGTGACTCCGCCGCCAACCATGAGCAACGTCATGATCGTTCTGCGGCGATTGCGGAAGACGTTACGGAACGCAAGCAGCAAGAACTTGCTCATGTCCGGCTCCTTCGGTTGAGGTGTCACTGATAACTTGTCCGTCGCACAGGCGAACAATGCGGGGCGTGTGCTCGAGCAGACGCTGGTCGTGTGTAGAGAAGATGAAGGTAAGACCGAGGCTTCGATTCAGATCGCGCATCAGGTCGATGAGTTGAGTGGCGTTCTGCGTGTCGAGATTTGCCGTAGGCTCATCTGCCAGGACCAGCGCGGGATGATGAACGATGGCGCGTGCGACGGCGATCCGTTGGCGCTCGCCGCCGGAGAGCAGGTCAGGACGGTGATGGGCGCGGGCGGAGAGACCGACGCTTTCAAGAGCTTCGCCAACCCGTTTGCGGCGGTCGGACGCGCTGACACCCTGAACGAGCAGCGGGAACTCAACATTTTCACTGGCTGTGAAGACGGGAATGAGATTGAAGGTCTGAAAAACGAAACCGATCGTTTCGCGGCGCAACTGCGTGGTGCGAGCCGGGCTGAGTGTGCTCGCATTGACGCTGTTGATGAGAATGCGACCGGAGGTGGGCTTGTCGATGCAGCCGATGAGGTTGAGTAGCGTTGATTTGCCGCTGCCGCTGGGGCCTGCGATGGCGAGAAACTCCCCCGCATTGACTTGAAAGCTAACGTGATTAAGGGCGGTGACCGCGTTGTGGTCGAGCGGGAATTTGCGGGTGACGTCTTCAACGCTGACAAGTGCGTCCGTTCTATCCATCGCGCGCCGTTTCCTTTCCAGAGCGTTCGTCGTTCTTTTTGAAAGCTACCTTCAGATCGGGAAATGGGCGCGCGGAATCGGACGAGGGGTGGAAGAACTGGATGAAGGGTGGGAAGAGCGAGACAAAGGGTGGGAAGAGCGAGACAAAGGGACTCGCGCCAGGGGGTCAAGGGCTCTCCAACGATCACGGGATGTGACTTCCGAATCTCAGGCAAAGCGATGTGCGGA
>Ga0207683_10005059_pt1 | contig 11309 bp, 12 predicted proteins | sample KBSM73metaG_FD_184333 | JGI IMG/M metagenome (GOLD analysis project Ga0207683, IMG submission 184333) | Miscanthus rhizosphere microbial communities from Kellogg Biological Station, Michigan, USA - KBS M7-3 metaG (SPAdes) (version 2) | ecosystem: Host-associated > Plants > Roots > Rhizosphere >...
TGTGATCGTCCATCCTACTAACCCTAACCTCGTATATGTTGCCACAACAGGTAATGAATGGAGTTATGGCGGAGACAAAGGCCTATTCATGACTACCGACGGCGGAAAAAACTGGAAAAAACTGATCAAAGACGGCAAAGCCGGGGTCATTGACCTGGTGATGGACCCATCAGACCCTAATATCTTATATGCCTCCGAATGGAACCGTATAAGATTAAGGTGGAGTGACCCAACTCCACAAGATGGCGACAATATCTGGAAAACAACCGATGGCGGTAAAAACTGGAAAAAGCTTACTAACGGTCTGCCAGAAACGAAGTTTACCGGAAGGGTGGGACTTGCCATCGCAAGATCCAATCCAAAAGTTGTATACGCATTTGTTGACAACCATAATTCCAAACGCGAACCCAAAGCCGGTGAACTTGATCCCTATGGAAGGCCCATCCAGGTGATCCCTTATGGCGTTCAGGTGTATCGTAGTGATGACGCTGGTGAGAACTTTACCAAAGCGAGTACCGAAGATGATAAGTTGGAAAGGTTTGCAGGTACTTATGGATGGGTATTTGGACAGATCCGTGTAGATACAAAAAATGAAAATATAGTTTACATCCTCGGTGTGCCTATGGCAAAAAGCACCGATGGCGGAAAAACATTTAACGTTATTCGTGGCGACAAAGGAAGTGACCGCATGCACGGTGATAACCACGCACTTTGGATAGATCCAAATGATCCGGGCTATATGATCAATGGAAACGATGGCGGCGTAATTGTGTCACAGGATACCGGTAGAATTTGGAAAAATTTCTTTACCGTTTTACCCACCACTCAGTTCTACAATATCGCTTACGATATGAGTGAACCTTATAACATTATTGGTTCCGTTCAGGACGAAGGAAGTTTTATGGCTTCTGTAAAAAATACTTTCGGAACAAAAGTAGATACTACTATACAAGGATGGAGATATGGACCAGGTGGTGAAGGAACAATTCACGCGGTGGATCCAAAAAATCCTGATATCATCTATTCATGTTCTTTCTATGGAAGGTTGATGCGTAGCCAGGTCTTTAAAGATTCAGTACACAGTGTAAATATTTTTCCGGTTAAAAAAGACGATGAAGAAATTTATCGTGGTGAATGGTTGGCTTATACCATGCTCTCTCCGCATAATAGTAACACTATCTATCATGGTTTTCAATACCTGTTCAAAAGCACCAACCAGGGTGATACATGGAAAAGGATCAGTCCCGATCTGACCTATAACAATAAAGAGCATATGGGTAAAACACCATATGCCATCAACCACCAGGCGATTGTTGCCATTGACGAATCTCCAATTGAACAAGGCATTTTATATGTAGGCACTGATGGTGGATTGTACGTGAGTTTTGATGCGGGAAATATTTTTATGATGTGGAATGGTGGCCTCCCTAAATCTGTTCCTGTACATGATATTGCTATACAGGCAAGAGATAATGAGATCGTTTTAGGTACACATGGAAGAAGCTTGTACGTTGCCAGGCTGGATGATATTCAAAAATTGCAAAAAGATCCTGACTGGATGAAAAAGAAACCAAAGGAAAAGCAAAAAGAAAAAAAGGATGAAGATGATAATAAAGTGGAAAATGAAACGGATACAGTACCGGATATAAAATAATTAATTCATTTTTTATTTGGATAAACTTGGTAAGGAATATGCGTTTACACAGGTTGCGATGCAACACCAGGCCAGGGAGATAAGATATTTTTTTTACAGCCAGGCTTTCGCAGATGGTTTTCGCACCAGTTTCGCTATCCTGCTTCCTGCCTTAGTGGGCCTTTACTTTAATTTTTTTCAAATTGGTTTGACGATTTCTTTAGGGTGCATGTCTGTTAGTCTTACTGATGCACCCGGCCCTGTTATTCACAAAAGAAATGGAATGCTTTTTTGCTCGGCCTTTATTTTCATAGTCGCTATCCTCACCGGTTTTGCAAGATTGAATATTTATACATTGGGACTAGAGATCATCGTAACCAGTTTTTTCTTTTCCATGTTTAATGTTTACGGAACCCGTGCTGCATCAGTTGGCAATTCAGGGATATTGATCATGATCCTTACAATGGATTCTTCGCTTACTCCTTCACAGGTATTACCCCACGCGTTATTGATCCTGGCAGGCGGGATCTTTTATACTGTGTTGAGCCTGTTACTTCATGCATTGCGTCCCTATCGTATTTCACAAAGAACATTGGGTGACACTCTGCGTGAGATAGCCACTTACTTATCGATCAAAACAGACTTTTATGATGAGGCAACGGACCTGGATGCAAACTACAAACGACTTGTTGACCAGCAGATCATTGTTCACGAAAAACAGGAGGCAGTAAGAGAATTACTTTTTAAATCAAGACAGATCGTTGAAGAAACGACAGCGGAAGGGAGAAAACTGGTGTTTGTATTTGCGGAGGCAGTGGACCTTTTTGAGGACATTACTGCCAGCTACTATGATTATGCGTTGCTGAGAAAACAATTTGCGGGTACAGGTGCATTGCAATTGATCAACAAAACTTTGAAAAACGCTACTGCCGAACTGGATGCAATCGGTTTTGCTATTCAATCCAATACTAATTTTCACCCGTCATTTGATTATGCTGAAGAACTAAACGATCTAAAAAAGAAAATAGATGATATTATTCCAAAGGGTGAGGCGAATGCGCTGGTTCTCCGTAAAATATTGGTAAACATCCGCAAGCTGTTTACAGACCTTACTAATATCAGCCAGTATTTTCAAAAAAATATCACGGTACAAAGAATAAGACTGGATTCCTCCCGGTTTGTTTCGCACCAGTCTCTCGACCCGAAAATTACCTGGGATAACTTTTCATTTCAGTCATCCACATTCCGTCATGCATTGCGTGTTTGCATTGCCTGCATTGCCGGGTTTATGGTTGCTAAACTCATTGATTACGGGCATCACAGTTATTGGGTGTTACTGACGATCGCATTCATCTTAAAACCTGCTTTCAGCCTGACCAAACAAAGAAACATTCAGAGGATCATCGGAACATTTATTGGCGGAGTCATTGGAACGATTATTCTTACTTTGACTCATGACAAAACAATACATTTTGTTTTTCTTGTGTTCTTTATGCTCGGCACTTACTCGTTTATGCGAATAAAATATCTCGTGATGGTGATCTGTACTACGCCGTATATTTTGATCTTGTTTTCATTTTTGGGAGGCGAATATAAATCGGTCATTGAAGAAAGATTACTCGATACTGCCATTGGTTGTGTGATCGCTTTTTCCGCAAGTTATTTCCTGTTTCCAAGCTGGGAAGCCGGCCAGTTAAAAAAAGATATGCAGGGAATCGTTCGCGCCAACGCTAATTATCTTCAAAAGATCGTTGAGGCTTTATCAGGATATGGCATAAACATGCTTGATTATAAACTGGCAAGAAAAGATGTGTATTTAAATTCTGCTAATCTCTCTGCAACCTTCCAGCGAATGTTATCGGAGCCAAAAAGCAAACAGGGTGCAGAAAAGGATATTCACCAGTTCGTAGTATTGAATCATATTTTGTTTTCCAATACAGCTAATCTGTCTGCTGCTGTGTTTTCAAAGGAAAAAAGAACCTACCCGCCCGCACTAATTGTTCCCGGACGAAAAGCACTGAACAAATTGAATGAGGTCCGGAAGAAATTAGGAGAAGAAGATCCAGGTACATCTGAAGCTTTAAAAAAGAGTTTGCTTCCTGAGCAAATTGAAACAGCTGATGATCTTTTAATAAAAGAGCAACTGGATTTTATTTATAACCTGGCAAATGACCTGGAGAAAACAACGAATGCAATTATCGGCTGAGAAACCATTCTACAGCCAGCTCATATCCTTTCAATCCCAAACCAAAAATGCTTCCAACGGATTTGCCTGACACGTGAGAAAGTTTTCGAAAATCTTCCCTGGCATGAACATTTGAAATATGTACTTCGATAACCGAAGTTTTTATCGCAGCAATGGCGTCCCCAATAGCGACAGAGGTGTGCGTATATCCTGCAGGGTTAAGAATGACCCCGTCGTATTCAAATCCAACCAGCTGTAAAGCATTAATGATCTCGCCTTCAATGTTGCTTTGATAATATGAAAATTCAACAGAAGGGTATTTTTGAGTAAGCTGATCTAAAAAGTCCTCAAATGGTATGTTGCCATAGATATCCGTTTCTCTTGTACCAAGCAGATTTAAGTTGGGACCGTTGATGATGGCTATTTTCATACCACGAATTACACGAATTTTTACGAATTAAGCTAATGCGATTCGCGCTTTCGTGCTAATTCGTACAATTCGTGTCAACATGAATAAGCGCGTAAATAAGCAAACTTATATACTTTCCATTCTTGATCTCGCAGTCTTTCATCGTTCCTTCGTAAACAAATCCAAGTTTCTCCAACACCTTACTGCTTGCAATATTCCTTTCTTCCACAAAAGCTTCAAGACGATGAATATCCTTTTCCTTTTGGCAATATTCAATAACTTTTTTTAGAACTTCTGTGGTCACTCCCTTGTTCCAATATTGAGGAAAAAGCCAGAAACCGACTTCTGCTTTTTTGTGTTCGGTTTTGTGATAATAATATGCCACCACCCCTATCTTCTCACCTGTGTCTCTATCAATGATCTTCCATGGTCCACCCGTACCCTCATTATAACTTTTCTCGTACCAATCCATTTGCTTTTTTGTGTCTTCAAACGAATCATATCTCACTCCGTAAAAAGGAATAATATCGGGATGGCTCAACCCCTCAAAAATGAATTGTTGATCTTCGGGCACGACCTGCTGTAATAAAAACCTCTCTGTTGTTAATTCGGTAAACATTTGGAACACTAATTACACGAATTTTCACGAATTGCACTAATTCTCGGGTAGATTGAAAAAAAAATTAATTGTGAATGGCGAATACATTGCCCACATATTTGTCTAAAGCAAAAAAGAGAGCAATTATAACAACTATTATTATCGCTATCACTAAGACTTTTCTTCTTTTCATTTCCTCTGTTTACGCTGCTTTCGCTGGGCATTCGTGTAATTAGCGATAATTCGTGTTAATCAATTCGATGAATTCATCAAACAGATATCTTGAATCCTGAGGCCCCGGGGTGCTTTCGGGGTGATATTGTACAGAGAATGCAGGTTTGTTTTTTATACGAATGCCCTCGATAGACTGATCGTTCAGATTGACGTGGGTAACTTCTATATTCTTCGCTTTTTTCACAGCTTCGGGATCGACGCCAAAACCATGATTTTGAGTAGTGATCTCGCACTTGCCAGTCACTAAATTTTTGACCGGGTGATTCAATCCGCGGTGACCATGATGCATTTTGAAAGTTGGAATGTCGTTGGCCAGTGCAAGTAACTGGTGGCCCAAACAGATCCCAAATACCGGTTTATCTTCTTTTAAAATTTCCTTTAGCGTATCAATTGCATAGTCCATGGCAGCCGGATCGCCGGGGCCATTAGAAATAAAATATCCCGAAGGATTGAATTCTTTTACTTCTTTGAGTTTGGTCTTAGCAGGAAATACTTTTACGTATGCTCCCCGGTTGACCATGCACTCCAGGATATGTTGTTTCACTCCATAGTCCATTACGGCAATTCGTACCAGTGAATTTTCATCTCCCCTTTCATAAACCTGTTTGGTGCTTACCTGGGAAGCGAGTTCAAGCCCGTTCATGTTGGGTACTTCGGCTAACCTCTTTTTTAATTGAGCAACGTCAGTGATCTCGGAAGAAATGATGCAATTCATAGCTCCCTTTGTGCGGATGTGAATTACCAACGCTCTTGTGTCAACGCCTTCAATGGAAACAATGTTATTGGATTTCAGATAATCCTCCAGGGAGCCTTTTGCCAGTTTTCTTGAATACTGGTCTTCGAGGTTTCGCCCGATCAATCCACGGATCTTTACATTATCCGACTCCACATCTTCATCCTTTACTCCATAATTACCGATATGAACCGTATTCATGATCAGTATCTGTCCGTAATAGCTTGGATCGGTGAATACTTCCTGGTAACCGGTCATGCCGGTATTGAAGCAGATCTCGCCGGCTGTTGTGCCAATGGCGCCAAATGCTTTGCCATGACAAACAGTTCCATCCTCTAACAGTAAAACAGCGGGAATTTGAGAATCGGGCATTTTAAAAAGATTTTGCAAAGAAAACGAATTGATTGTTTTTATGAGAAAAAATTCTCCACATAAATAGCCGAAGGCTTAAGCCGTTGGCTATTAAAAAAAATCCCGCCTGTGCGGCGGGATTCATATGAAAAGAAATCGTTTTGGTGTATCAAAAAATAGCCAACGGTTTAAATCGCTGGCTAGCTCGTTTATTCTTCTGTTGTAGTTGTTGCTTCTTCTTTTGCTGCTTCTGTCGTCTCAGCTTTCTTCGCACCTGCACCTCCGCGACCACGTCTTGTTCTCTTAGCCCCTTCTTTTCTTTCTTCTTTGCCTTTGCCATAGATCTCGTTGAAATCAACCAGCTCGATCATGGCCTGCTCTGCATTGTCACCGGGACGGGCTCCCAGTTTAATGACACGTGTATAACCACCAGGTCGACCCGCGATCTTTTCTGCTACTGTGCTGAACAGTTCAGTAATTGCATCTTTATCCTGCAAATAACTGAACACAACACGACGCTGGTGAGTTGTATTTGTTTTGCCCTTTGTAATGAGCGGCTCAACATAAGTGCGCAAAGCTTTTGCTTTTGCAACGGTTGTGGTAATTCTCTTGTGGGTGATCAACTGGCAAGCGAGGTTGCTCAGTAAGGCATCTCTGTGCGCTTTCTTCCTACCCAGGTTTTTGATCTTGTCTCCGTGACGCATGACTTTAAGTTTTATTCGGCCAGACCGTGTCAGGAATTCTGACCTTAACCCCCATCCCCTGAAGGGTGCTCATAAGCACTCCGTGGAATGAAAGTTTGTTATGAAAAATTGTTGACTAATGTTTTAAATGTTGAAGTGTGCGACGCAACAGGCGTATAATAGTAGCAATCCTGCAGGCCACATAATCATGACCACTTCAATCAAAGAACTAATTCTAAAATAAAAATTTATTCATCCTAAGTTCTCCGCCTTAGGCGGAGGACAGGGGGCTTGGCCCTACAGTTCATCTGCATCCACACCCAGCTTTTGCAGGTCCATTCCGAAGTGCAAACCTCTTTCAGTCAACACTTGTTCAATTTCAGCCAGGGATTTCTGACCGAAGTTGCGGAACTTCATGAGGTCTTCCTGTTCGTATTGAACCAGCTCACTCAATGAATTGATCTTTGCAGCTTTCAAACAGTTGAATGCACGCACGGAAAGATCGAGATCTTCCAAAGGTGTCTTTAATACCTTGCGTAATTGCAATGTTTGTTCATCAACCAGGTCTTCTTTCTTTTCTTCTTTATTATCGAATGTGATATTCTCGTCGGTAATGATCATGAGATGCTGGATCAGGATACGGGAAGCTTGTTTTACCGCTTCCTCGGGATGAATAGTACCATCGGTAGAAACTTCCATGATCAGTTTCTCATAGTCTGTACGTTGCTCCACGCGGGTATTCTCGATCGTGTATTTTACATTCTTGATCGGGGTATAGATCGAATCTACCGGGATGTGACCAAGAGGTGCATCCTTTGGTTTATTTTCTTCGGCAGGAACATAACCGCGGCCCTTACCGATCGTTATTTCGATATCCATCTTTGCAGAAGAATCCAATGTACAGATGAGCAATTGTGGGTTCATCACATCGAAACTCTGAGTAGCTTCACCGATCATACCGGCCGTCAACTCGGTCCTGTTTCTGACAGTGAGCAATATTCTTTCATGTGCTACCTCATGGTCAACTTTTTTGCGCAAACGAACTTGCTTCAGATTCAGTAGGATCTCAACCACATCTTCACTCACACCTTTAATTGTAGCAAATTCGTGATCCACGCCCTCGATCTTTACGCCTGTGATAGCGTAACCTTCCAATGAGCTCAGCAAAACACGGCGCAGCGCATTACCAATGGTAACAGCATAACCCGGTTCAAGGGGACGGAATTCAAATTGTGCTTCGAAGTCAGTTGCTTTTTGCAATATTATTTTATCTGGCTTCTGAAAATTTAAAATGGCCATATTCAATTTTTGATTTGTTTTAAAATTTTTGGAATTCAGCTTTTGGAATCCTGTTCAATCCCGCCTCAGGCGGGATTGCGTCGCAATCCTTTCATCGTTCTGTAATTCTACTGTACATCGTGAATCGTCAATCGTGAGTTATTCTCACGATTCACGTCTCACGTTACTTGCTGTACAATTCCACGATCAGCTGTTCCTTAATATTTTCAGGCACACTTTCTCTTTCAGGATAGGTAATGAAGGTTCCGTGCATTCCGGTCTCATTCCAATCCAGCCAGCTAAACTTTTGATTCTTTCCCCGAATTTGGCTGGTAACAGAAGTATTGCCCATACTTTTTTCTTTCAAGCCAACAACATCACCTGGCTTTAATTGAAAAGAAGGAACATTTACCACCTCACCATTTACAGTAACATGTTTGTGGCTTACTAACTGTCTTGCAGCAGGCCGGCTTGCAGCCATGCCCATCCTGAAGACGGTATTATCTAAGCGGGCTTCCAGTAATTTGATCAGGTTGTCGCCGGTAGCACCTTTACGTCGTGCAGCTTCTACAAATGTTTTACGGAATTGTTTCTCTAACACTCCGTAAGTGTATTTTGCTTTTTGCTTTTCACGAAGCTGAAGTGCATACTCACCTAAGCTTTTACGCTTACGTGTAGCTCCATGCTGACCGGGAGGATTACTGTTTTTACCCAGCCACTTACCGTTGCCCAAAATGGGCTCACCAAAAATGCGGGAAATCTTGGTCTTTGGACCAGTGTAACGTGCCATAATTTTTTTTCATTTCAGTTTTTTTAGAAACCGGTGAGCTGATCAGTAAAAAACTGTAAAAAATAAATCAGTCACCCTTTTTTAAATGAATCAATCTGGCGATTCAACTATGTATTTAGCTTTGAGCTTTTAGCTATGAGCCATGAGCTCAAAGCTCGTGGCTGGCAGCTCGCAGCTGACTAAACTCTTCTTTTCTTCGGCGGACGGCAACCATTATGTGGTAACGGTGTTACGTCTTTGATCATCACTACGTCAATACCTGACTGTGCGATCGCGCGGATAGCACTTTCACGACCTGCGCCAGGGCCTTTCACAAATACATCCACTCTTTTCAGACCGGCATCAAATGCTTTTTTTGCAGCATCGCCGGCAGCTGTCTGAGCAGCATAAGGTGTATTTTTCTTGGAGCCTTTAAAACCCATTTTACCGGCGCTGCTCCAGGAGATAACCTGGCCGGCCTTGTTCGTTAAACTCACAATAAGATTGTTGAAACTTGCGGTAACGTGGGCATCACCATAGGAATCAACCTTCACTACTCTTTTTTTAGCGGCAGCCTTTGCACTTACGGGTTGGTGCTGTTGTTGCTTTTCTTGTGTTTTTGCCATAATTTTTTTTCTGAGGTAATCTCTCCTTTTTTAAAATTATCCCGACATGTCAGGACTGAATCAACCCTCCACCTGCACCGGGTATCCGCAATTGATTCATAATTGGTGCATATACTAAGCTTCGAGCTTTGAGCTAAGAGCATCGAGCGTTAGGCTCGCAGCTAATAGCTAATTGCTCATAGCCGTTTCTACTTCTTCGGCGCTTTCTTTTTACCGGCAACCGTTTTACGCTTACCTTTCCTGGTACGACTATTTGTCCTGGTGCGTTGGCCGCGAACAGGCAAACCTTTACGATGACGCATGCCGCGATAGCAGGCAATATCCAGTAAACGCTTTATGCTCATCTGCACTTCAGAACGCAACTGACCTTCTACCTTAAATTCCTCGGTGATCGTGTTACGAATAGCGTTCAGATCGTCATCGTTCCAATCATTCACTTTTTTATCCCTGCTGATGTTATTCTTGTCAAGAATATAACGGGCAGTAGATGGACCAATTCCGAAAATATAAGTAAGGCCTATTTCACCTCTTTTATTTTTTGGTAAGTCTACACCGGCAATACGAGCCATAGTTTGTGATTTCTAGTTTTGTTTATTACTTCTTATATAAAAATTCCAAGAGCCAAATCGCAAATTCCAATTGGTTCTTGTCATTTGATTTTTGGTACTTAACAATTATCCTTGTCTCTGCTTGAAGCGAGGATTTTTTTTGTTGATAACGTACAGCCTGCCTTTTCTGCGAACTATCTTGCAGTCGGCACTTCGTTTCTTTATGGATGCTCTGACTTTCATAACGTTTTTATTTTACTTGCAGCTTGCAGCTTAAGGCTAATAGCTGTGTTATTTATACCTGAAAATTATTCTTCCTCTGCTTAAATCGTATGGACTCATCTCCACTCCCACTTTATCTCCCGGCAGGATCCTGATATAATTCATTCTCATCTTTCCCGAGATAGTTGCCAATATTTCGTGGCCGTTTTCCAGCTTCACCCTGAACATAGCATTTGATAATGCTTCTACAATAACTCCATCTTGTTTGATCAGGGGTTGTTTCGACATACGATTTTTGGAGGCGCAAAGATAAGTGTATATAGCGTAAAAAAGAAAAAACGAGTCGGATTTTTACTTTTTATCAAGTAAAAATGAGTTGATTTTCAGAGATCGGTGGTTAGGCGAGCTTCTCGAGAGGCACTTTTGTCATATCCAGGTGCAGATTCTGTAGTTGGTGTACTCCAATTGGGTGGCTGAAATGACGGCGGTCTTCTCTGTACCACATCTCGATGTTTGAGAAGTCCCCGATCTTCGGAGTCACGATGCGGAAAGCGCCCTTCATATATTTTGTCCCCTCCCCATTCAGATCCTGTTTCTGGAAGCCAAGTTTCAGAAGCTGCTCCTCATCAACCAGGATCGGGGACATGTCCTCAGGACTGTACCAAAATTCCTGTACCCCATTGTCCACTAACGCCTGGTGTTCTTCATGGCTAATCTCTACCACGGCCCCTTCCCTTTCCACTCCGTCGTCATTGACCTTGATAATGTCTCCCGCTTTTAGTTCTCCAAGTTTTAGCATGGCAATCGGTTTTAATAATTCAATTTACGAAACTTTAAAAAATGTCAAATGAAATTTATCCTGAACGTTTTCTATAATTGATAACGGCCCAACCATTGAGAACTATGGCAAAACCTAAAATTGTCATAAGCTGGTATTTAATATCAGCCAGGCTGCTTCCTTTTAAGACAACCATCCGGATCACTTCAATAAAATAGGACACAGGGTTGAATTTGGTAAGAACCTGCGCCCAGGCAGGCAT
>Ga0207683_10005060_pt1 | contig 11307 bp, 8 predicted proteins | sample KBSM73metaG_FD_184333 | JGI IMG/M metagenome (GOLD analysis project Ga0207683, IMG submission 184333) | Miscanthus rhizosphere microbial communities from Kellogg Biological Station, Michigan, USA - KBS M7-3 metaG (SPAdes) (version 2) | ecosystem: Host-associated > Plants > Roots > Rhizosphere >...
GCCGCCGTTCAAGATAAAATTGAGCCCATCATAGTTCAGGTATTTCTGTGCATCATTGGTGAAACGGATCACTCCCGTCGTCGCAGATGTCTTTACTGTCAGTTCGCCGGCATCGATAACAACGTTCGCATTCGAGCCAATATGGAACACCCCGGCCGTCAGTCGTAAAAACTTGGTGTTGTCGCCGAAATCGATTTCGGGACCAGAGGGATTTTTACTCTTGAGCACCAGTGGAGTTTCTTCGAGGGTAACTGCGCCCGTGGACCTCTGAATCCAAAGACTTGCCGTGGAAGGAACGGTGCCATTGTCGAGATAACGATAGAGCGCAAAATCAGAGCCGACATCCGCTCCAGTTTCCGCCGAAGGATTGCCCATATCGAGTTGCCATCGATTTGCGCCCGGGTTCGTACCGATTACGACTTGCGATATTATGCGGGCTGCGTCCGTCGTGCCGTGCTTGACGAGCCAGATCGCTGGACTGGTTTTGTCGATGATCAGATCGCCGGATATCAGCGTGAGGTTGCTGCTCCAGTTTGTCCACACCCCGCCAACCTTCGCCCGGGTGTAGACCGTCGCCCCGTTGCGGGCCTCAAGGAAGATGTTGTTCGCATCGATGCCGTATGCGAGCCCCCAGAATGGCTTGTCGGAAACCGGAGCTCCCGTCGCCCCGGCGTCCGAATAGAACGAACCGTTTTCCCAGACTTGAGTGTCGTAGTTGGTGACCAGCGCACCCGACACCTCGGCCTTGATGTTGGTACGCGCCGTCGCGGCGCTCGCAGCGCCAGTACCACCCATATTGATTGGCAACGGCTGGTTCAGTGTGTTGGTCAAGTCATTGATGAATGTATTATAGCGCGTCGAGAAAATGGTCTGCCCCGGATTGCCCGGCGTCCCGTCCGGATAGTGATAGAGCCCGGTCCCAATGTCGCGCGGCATTCTCTCCTCCTAGTAACTGAACTGACGCATCATCGCCGGCACCAGCGCCTCGCGGCCGTCGTCGTATGGTGTCGCGAGCTGCGACGCTCCGGCTCCTTGGATGGCCTGCGGCAGCATGCCCTGGCCAGGGCCTGCGATCGGCACCGACCCTTGCGTCGCGCGCTCATAAGACGGCGAGCGCTGGCGCAGCTGCGCGGCGGTTTCATCCCATCGGCGCGCAATGCCGCGCGCAGAAAAGTCGCGCGCCAGCTTGCCAACGCCGGCACCAATGGCGCCTCCCGCAAGCGCTCCGCCACCACCTCCAGCCGCAATGCCAGGAATGCCTGCAGGAATGCCGGCGACGCCACCACCCATGGCTCCAAGCACGCTGCCAACCCCGGCAGCTACCGTGCCCTTCGCTGCCCCTACCGCGTTGGCAGCTGCTTCCGGCCATGTCGGAGTGATCGCGGCAGCGAGTGCGTCACGCTCCTCGGGGATCCAGCCGCGTGTGTTGGGCTGCTGGCCCTTCTTCGTCTCCAGAAGTTTGAGCCCTTTGCCAACCAGTTGTTCCCCAACCGGAGGCCCGCCGGTCTGCGCTTTCAGCGCAGCGTCGGTTGCCTTGTCAGTCAGCTGCTGCGAGCGGAACATGGCAGCGCGATCGCCACGCGCCTGCGTGACCCACTGAGCGGCCTGTTGCCCCAAAACCGGGTTTGACGAAGCCTGCGCGCCGTTCTGGATCATGTCGTCGAGCGCGTCGCGCAGGATGCCAGCCGCGACGCCAGCCTTTTCTGATCCTGGGGTCGTCCCGTTCTTCATGTTGTTGAGGGACTGCCGGATCCCGTCGACCTGTGCCGGCGAGATGCTGCCGGGGTGGTTGCGAACGCGGTTCAAAATGGCGAACACGGTCGTGGCCTGCTCCGGGGCCACGTTCTGCGTGATCATCTGGCTCTCGGCAGCGCTCAACTGTCCTTGCAGATGACTGCCCGGATAAGTGACCGGGATCTTGGCCAGGGTCTGGTAGCCGTTGTCGGACCGGGCGAGCAGCTCGGCGTTGCTCGGCTCGCGGATCGGTTGACCCGTGCGCGGATCACCCGGTCGCATCCTGACGGCCGACGTCGGCGTCAGCGGGCCAAGAACGGCGCCGACCGGGGCAGAGGTGGCAAAGCCCTCCGTGGCGTTGTTCCAGTAGTCGTCGAAATTGCCGCTGTAGGTGTGGCCGGCAGCCTGCCCGCCGCCGACAAGACCGGCCTCTGTACCAAAGCCAAGTGCCTTGGCCAGACTGGCCGGCACGTAGGGCATGACACGCCCGGCAATGTTGGCCCCGACCTTGGCCGCGCCAGCGCTTATGCCACCGGCTACGCCGCCACCGACATTGCCAAGAGCTGTCGCGATCGGGCTGCGCTCGGCTCGCACGCGGGCTTGTTTCAATTCTTCCTCAAGGCCAGTCGCATAGTCCGGATAGGTGCCAGTCGCGGCGCCCGTCGCGGCGTCGAGGCGCGGCCGCATACCGAAGCTCGCCATGTCGGCGCCTGCAGCCGTGAAGTCACCAGCAGACTGGTTGAGCCAGGATGGCCAGCTCATCTTGTTCTGTTCGGCAATCAGCTCGCGCACCCGGTCGCCGGGCCGGGATCTGGTGTGGGCACCGTAGGGGTTTTCCTCCTCGCGCGGCGTGACCGTGATGCGAGGTTCCCCTGGCCGGGGCTCGTCTGTTGGAGCAGCCCTCCTGCCGTATGGGTTTTCCTCGTCCGCCATCAGAGCTTCCCGCCACGCTGCTGGATCCGATTAAGGACGGTCTCGGCCGAGCCGGGGCCGTAGATCTGGTTGAATTGGCCAATGTGCCGCTGCAGCGTGGCTGGATCTCTGGCATTCCTGAACAGCAACTCCACGTCGCCTTTTGGCACCCAGTTGAGCGACGGCGACTCGAATTGCTTGGCTTGCCGCTCGCCGCCGTAGATGCGCTGGGCATTCGTGTCGTATCTGGCAATTTGCTCGTTGTTGCGCTGGATGCTCTGCTTTGTGATGTTCTCGATCGTCTCTTTTTCCAGATTGATGTCCGCGCCAGAGCTTGCCTGCCCGATTTTGGTCTCGTACCCGCTGACCGGCTTCAGGTCCTTGACCGCTTCCGAAATGCCGGCATTCAGGCGCGAGATCATCGTCTCGGTGTTGATCCCCTTCTGCCGCATGTAATCGCTGCCGAAGGCCCACCCAGCAACCTTGGCGCCTTGCTTCCTGTAGTCGGCCAGCGTTCCCGTGATGACGCCGTCGCGAATAGCCTGCAGGACGAGCTGATTGTCCTCCTGCTTGCGCATGGCCTTGCGCGTGGCCTCCAGCTCGGCCTCCATGTTCTTGTGAACTTCCTCGGCCGGCATTCCGGTCTTGCGGACAATGCGCAAGTTGCTTTCCGCCAGCTCCTTCTTCGCCACGACTTCGGGATCGTTGAGGTCTTTGTTTCTCTGCCTCAACTCGTCATTCATCTGCTTGAGCTGTTCTCTTTCCTGGGTCTGCTTGAGCCGGTAGTCCTCGTGCGCGGTCGAAAAGCGCGCCTGATTGTTCTTCACGATGTCTTCCGCAACGGCTGCCGCGCGCGCGCGGTAGGCATCGGAACGATACGGATCCATGCTCTCGGCAATCGCCTTCTGGTAATTCGCCTTGTCGGCTGCAGGCCACGCCTCCGGCGGCTTGACTGCGGCTCCGTACTGCTTTGCCCGATCGGCCTCGGTCAGGGGGACGAATTCCTGCGGAACGACGGGACGACCTCCAGGGCCGTACTGCGGGCCCGGACGGTTCTGCTGCGGGGCAGTCTCCGGAGCGGGCTCGCCTCCACCGAAACCGGAGCTGAAACCTCCGACCTGCGCCACCATTTGCGGCGGGATGCCGGCGCCTGGACCTGCAGCGGCGGCGTCCGGATTGAAGCCGCGATTGGCTTCCACGGCAGCAGCGAGCATGTCCCGATTGGCGCCCATCGGGCTGCCCTGCGGCGGCATGGCACCAGGGGGCGGGCCCGTCATCGGGCCACCCTGCGGCATTGGCCCTGGCGGGACCCCTCCGCCTGTCGCAGGGGCCGGGGCCGGTGTACCGACCGGGCCGGGCCCTGCGGGTGCTACTGGAGGCGAAGCCGGAGGGGCCGGCATGCTCTGATCCGGCGGCTCCGCCATCGAGGCGCCGGGCCCGGCAGGGGCCGGGCCGCCGTAGGTTGCTCCAGGCTGTCCTGCGTCGGACATTGTGCTTGTGGATGGAAGGGCAGCCATTCGAATAGGGGCCGAGCCTTGCGCCGGCATGGAGCCCTGTGCGCCGCTCATCAGCGCCTCAGCCATCTGCGCGCGCGACAGGTCCACTTCTGGATCAAGCTCGGCGCGCGGACCGGACGTGCCGGCGGCGGGGCCAGGGGCACCGACCGGAGGCGGCGGTTCCATGGCGGGGCGGTTCCCGGTAAGCGGAGCAAGCCTTTCCTTGACCGCTTTCTCGTCCCCCGCGCGCAGTGCCTTTTCCTGTGCGTCGAGCCTGCTGTCACGAATGCCTTCACTGATGCTCTCGGCGGCCGAGAAGATCCCCTTGCCGATCGTGTTCGGATAATCGCGCGACTTCGCCGCAAGCGCCGCCGCCAGGGCGCGGCGCGCCTTGAGCTGCTCGTAGGTCATGCCGGCCCCGGTAGGGTCGGCCCAGAAGATCGAGCTGATCAGCGGGTTCGACGTGGTGTCAGTGACGTCCGGCATGGTCCCTGTCCCCGAAAATCGATCCCATCTTGTCGACGTCGATGTGCTTCACGCCGCCGATCGTCTTGACCGCTTTCGGTTCGAGCTTCTCGACGTCCTGCGCCATCGGTCCGAAGTGGCGTTTGCCGTCGTCGAAGTCGCCCTTGTAATCGTAGGCGTAGAGCGGCAGCTCGCCCTTGTTCGACAGCACCGAGCCCATCGGCTCGATGTTCTCCTTCACGCGCACGTCCGAGGTAATGGCGGCCGAGCCAAGCTTGGCGCCGCCGCCGATCAAGCCACCCAGGATGTCGTTGAAGCTTCCCGTTTGCGTCTTGAAGATGTCGTTCTGTTGCGAAAAATTCTGGTTGATCAGTCCGGCCACGTCCGTGGTCGGGATCGTGGTGCGCTGCGCGTTGATGAAGTTCGGCGCCGAGACCTGCGAGCCCGACATCAGTGAAGTGATCTCGTTGATCGGTTGATTGCGCTGCTGATACATCTCCTGCAGGGCTTGATTGCGCAGCTGGTTCTGCGCATTGAACACCGCAGAAACGCGGCCAAGGTTCTGGTTCTGCGCGGCGTTGTAGAATTGCCCGCGCGCGGCGGCCTGATCGAACGTGCCTTGCGCGGCAGTATTGAAGAAGCCGGCGCGCGCGGCGTTCTGCCCTTCGGCCTGGGCCTGCGCTTGGTTCTGAAACAGGGCGCGCTGCTGCGCCATCTGGTTCATGCGCTGCTGCTCGGCGCCGCCGGCCGCAACGATACCAAGGCGTGTGTCGGTGACTTGCCGATTGAACGGATCATAAGCGCCCGTGTAGGCCTGACTGCCGTAGCGAATGCCCTGGTCAGCCAGCTGCTGGCGCAGGCGTTGCTCGTCCTGCTGGATCTGCGGATTGACCCGCTCGAACATGCTCTGCTCGACGCGCTGCCGATCGGCGCTGAAGTTGTCTTGCGGACCGTAATCCCGCGTGATGTCGCCACCGGACGCGTAGTCGCTCTGCAATCCGGGCGTGTCGCCGATTTGCGATTGCGGGGCCCCAACCTGATTGAACAGGCCGATGTCACCCATGGCAGGCGCCGAGCTTGTGTTTATTGGATTGGAAAGCAAGTTTCCAATCGCGCCGGACTGCTGGTTCGCAATGCCGGCCATGTTCATCTTGGCGGCGTCGATCTGTCCCTGGATGGCGGTGTACTGCGGCGACAGCGTCTGCGTCGCCGTCCAGCGCGGGATGTTGTAGGACTGTCCCGTCGTCGGATCGGTGTAGCCGTAGTTGCCGGTCACGTCGTAATTCAACGAGCCCTGCGGCGTGTTCTGATTGATGCTGCCCAAGTAAGAATTGGCAATCGCGGTCGAGACGTTGGTGCCGGTTTGCGCGGCCGCCGTCGCGATCGGATTGGGCGGCGTCGGGGTGTCGGGTCCACTGCTGTCGAACAAACCCATCAGGCGGCCTCCTCTACGAATTCTTGTTTCGTAGGCCGATTGAACGGGCACGCATGCCAGTCATCATCGGTCAGGGTTGCGACGATGCCAGCCTTGTCGCGCCCATAAAGTCGTCGGATCTTGTCGAAGGCAAAGCCCCCCACGGCGAGTTGGTGCAACAGCCGCTCGCGATCCGCCGGCAATCGTATCATCAGCATCTGGCAGCCGCACTCGGCGAACGGATAGTCGAACACGCGCTGCAGCACGCGGCGCGACAGCCAGCGGGGATGGACGGCAGCCGCAGCCATCGAAATCGTGCCAGCAGCCGGGTCCCAGTGGTGATAGACGACGCCGGCCAGGAAGCGACCGTGCTCGTCGATCATGCCGATCGCCTTGATGCCGGGACCGAAGTCGCCGTCCGTCGCGGAGATCCGCTGCAGGACCCAGGCCGCGATTTCCTTGTCCTTGCCGTAGACGAACTGGATCATCCGACACCGCTGCTGCCGCCACTGTTGTCACCACCGGCACTGCCATCACTGCCGCCCATGCCGCCGCCGCCGCCACTGGTATCGCCGCCGCCGCCGAAGCCGCCGACGGCTCCACCGCCGAAGCCCTGGGCGCCGCCGGTATTGCTCATGTCTGCGCTGCCGCTATAGCCGCCGGTCGCGCCGAAGCCAGAAAAGCCGCCGCCCATGTTACCCAGATCGGCCACGCTGCCGCTGACTTGCCCCATGATGTCGCCAACGAGGCCAGCGTTGCCTGGATCCGCGACACCGCTGCCCCCACTTGGCGCCGAGCCTGCCACGGCCCCGCCGCCCCGACCGCCGCCCATGGCGCCAAGATCAGCCAAACTGCCAGAGACCTGCCCCATGATGTCGCCGACAAGGCTGGCATTGCCTGGATCAAAGTTTCCAACCCCACCCCACCCTTGGGCCACCGCGTTCTTGCCCTGGTCGAAAAGATCGGAAACGCTCGACGGAACGGATCCAGGAATGCCAATGTCCCAGCCTTGCGCGAAATTGCCAGCAGGCAAGCCCGGTTGTCCGACGTGGCCAAAATCCCCCTTGGCGGCTTGGTTCGTGGCGGTCGTGTAGCCAGCTGGAGCCGACTGAGCGGTTTGAGAAGAACCAAACGTAGAGCCAAAGCCAGAACCAAAGCCGGGGCCACTGAGCGGTCCAGTGATGGCGTTGCCCTGGGTATTCGAAGCAAAATCGCGTCCCGCTGTTTGCGCAGCTGCCGCCATTGCGGCTGCGTCCCGACCGGCTTGGGCCTGGGAGGCTTCACTGGTGTCGCGCCCTGTACCGCCAAATGGGCTCACGGACACAGCGTCGGGCTCGGCAAACGTAGGCGATGCCATGGCAGGATCGGCAGGATCGGCAGCTGCAGGATCGTAATCGCCCGCGACAAACGGCGTGCCCTGCGAACCACCCTGCCCACCCAGCGAACCAATAACCTGCCCGTTAGGATCTAACGCGCCCGGTCCGCGCTGAAACTCCATCTGCTGCCGCGCGAGTATCGCCGCGAGATCATCGCGCGAAACCGGAGCGGAGGGGGAAACCTCGGGATAAAGCATCAGGATGACCCCAGGCCCGTGCCGGTGTTCATGTCGATCCTCTGCTGCTGCAGCTGCATCATGATCTGATTGGCCAGATCATCACGGCTCGGCATTTGCTGCTGCTGCACGGCAGGCGCGACCTGAGCCCCCGGCGGCGGGCCACCTTGCGGTTGGACCGTCACGTTGGAGCCGGGCGTGTAGACTTGGTTCTGCGCTGCGGCCTGCAGCAGGGCCGGATCCACCGACGTCGTCTGTGGAAAGCCGGCGCTCACGCCGGTCTGCGGCGTTGTCACCTGATAGCGCTCGATTTCAGAGCGGGGCCATGTTCCGGCGCGCGGGGCCTGCCAGTCCGCCACGTCCTGGGCGGACTGCAGATCGCCAGGAATGTAAGGCGGCGCGAACAGGCTGCTCAGGGGAGATCTGCGTGGCGCCATGTCGTTCTCCTACACTGCGACGCCGGCCTTCTCGGCCAGCATGCTGATCCCGAGCATTTCGACGTCGGGTCTTGGTTCCTGAAACACCGAGATCTGCACGATCGGGGCGTGCGACCATCCGGTCTCTCCGATTGATACCCACATCGTCGAGCGGGTTGGTGCGGTGCCGTGACCGAGTTGGTCCCAGCGCGCGGCTCCTGGATTGTTCGCCTCCAGCGGAGGCTCGGTCGGCGGCGGCACCGCTCCCGTGCCCCACGTGCCTTCATCCCACACCTCGGCCAGCCCGAAGTCTGGTCCGGCCAGCGGCGGCGGCGGCACGTCGACGATGTAATTGACGCACGCGGTGAGCTGCGGAATGAATTCCGTGGTGCTCGACAGCGTGTTGAACGAGCAGCGCGCCTGACGCAGCGAGAACAGGAAGGGCGGCTCCCCAAACACTTCCCAACCACCGACGTAGGTGCAGGCGTAGGTGCGTTTTGGATACCCGGCACTTCCTTCCAGGGCTCCGCCAGTCGGACGCGTCGACGAGTAGTCCTTGCCCTTGACGTCGGCCTGCACGATGCGGCCGTCCTGTGTGCCGAAGAACATGCTGCCGGAAAGGGTGCAGAATTGCAGCGCGTCCCAGCCAAGGAAGCGCGACCAAGCGCCAGTCACCGTGTTGGCGACCAGACAGCGCCAGTCACCGATTGAGCCACCCGGCAAGGTAACGAACAAGGCGCCGTAGTCGTCCCACTTGCACATGCTCCAGGGGCGATCGTCCTTGTCGAGCACCTCCTTCTCCCACAACGGGTGAACCACGCGAGTGAGGGCCGAGAACTCCAGCGCCGTGACGTCCTTGGTCAGCGCTTGGCTTATTGGCACGATGCCATCCACCGTGATGATCAGGACGTCGCCGCCAATGTTCAGCCATCCGTTCTTCCCCATCGGACGCGAGATCTGATAGCGGCCCTGCTGTTTCCAGTTTTGCACGTCACCCGGATTGGTCCCGGTAAAAACCGCGATCTCGCCCTCGGTCGTGACGAAAATGCACTTGTCATCGATGCCGTCTCCAGCCGAAACCGACCACGCGCAACCGAACAGCAGCGAGCCGCCGCGCGTGAAGGCGCCGGATAGCGGAATGATTTGCAAGTCCCCGCCGACGGCGTCGATGTCGCCGTACCACGCCTCCATCGTGTTGCCGCGAATGAAGAACAGCCGACGCCGGTACTTCCAGACTTGCGTGAGGCCAATCGCTGCGACGCGCGTCGATGGCGGTGTGTAAAAGTTGAAGATGCCCGGCTGTCCGCCCGGCGGCGTGTATCCGGAGACCAGCTGTACCCAGCTCGTGCCGTTGTAGCGCAGCGCAGCCTCGCCCTTATCATTGACGGCAAACAACCAATCCCCGGCAATGTTGGAGAATTGCACGGTCGAGAAATGTCCGTCCGTGATGGTAATTCCGGTGACAAGTGCCGCAGTCGCCGACGTTACCTCGTAGAGCTTGGTGATGTTCGCGGCGAACATCTTGCGCATCGTTCCGGTGACATAATTGAACAGCGCCATCACCTCGGTCGTCTCAGGCAGCGAGGCCCACGTCTGCGAACCGCCGCGCAGCCGGATGGTGTTCTCGGTCGTGAACCAATTGTCGAGCACCAGGGCGCCGGCCGGCTGCATGAAGGCCGGGTTCTCGTTCAGGATCAGGCCGCGCGTTGGCGCCGGAATGGTCTTCGGGAGCAGCTGCGGCGCAACCTGAGCCGGCGCCCCGTAGCGCCGGAACTCGCGGTAGTGCGGCAGTGATCGGCTCATCGAGGCGGTCCAACGAACGTGTCGGCGGACGGCACGTCCCCGTAGTAGGCGATGACGGCATCAGAGGAGATAGCCTGACTGCCAACAAAGATCGGCGAGGGCTTGTCGGCGCCGGCCACCTTGGCCAGCGCGTCCTCGTAGTTGGCAATGTCCTCGGCGTAGCTCGCGCCCTTGTTGGCCTTCCACTGCCATTGCATGCCGAGCTTGAGCAGCCGCTCCGGCAACACGAAGGTGTCGGCGTCGGTCAGGAATTGCGTGCCGAAGCCGCCACTGGCCAGTTTCACGCACGTGTTGCGCATGTAGTAGAACATGATCTTTTCGCCGGCCGCAGGCACCGGCCGAACGTGCATCTCATTGCCGAAGATGGTCCACTCCCCGATCGGATTGACGTAGCCCTGCAGCTCCTTGCGCAGCCAGTCGTCAGCGTCGGAGATGAATGACATCGGCGCGTGCGTCTGGCGCGACGTCCACACCTGAGACGTCAGCAGCATGCGCTGGTAGTCGGCCGGCATCGAAAAGACCGTTTCCTGCGGCTGATCGGCCGGAGGATGTGTGCCAGTTCCGAGAAAACCAGCACGCGCGCGCAGCACCTGCCAATCGCGCGTGTCGTAGGCAATGCGCTGCGCCATTTCGTTGGCGAGATTGACGAATTCCCAGGCGGTGCGGTCGACGTAGGCGGTCTGGAAAACACTGCCATTCGGCGGCCTGACGCCAACGAACGCAGTGACCTCCTTGATGACCGACTGAACCGTCATCCGTTTCCAAGCTCCTGCACGATGCGCACCAGATTATGCATCGACGGATTTCCGACCGGGCGCTTGCCGGTCTTCTCGACGATCAGGGCGCGCAGCTCGTTGCGCGAGAGGCCAATCAGCTCGGCGGCGACATTCGGCCCGGGCGGGACCGTGCGCTCGTCCTGACCGTCGCCGTCATTGTCGTCCTGCTCGCTCTCCTCGTCCTCCGGCTCGGGCGGGACTGGCTGGCGCGGCTCGGGATCATGCGGACCAGCGATCTGCAGCTTCTTGTCATCCTCCAGCATGCGGATCTGGTTCATCAGGGCATCGATCTGGGCCTGCTGGCGAATGACCGTCCCCTCATGCGAGGAGCTGGCCAGATACTCAATCGCCTTGTTTTTCCATTCCCGGCCACCGAGCCCCAGGTTTTTCAAAGGCTGCCCGTCGATCTCGGCCAGCGCCTCGATGGTGTAAATATTGAAGGCGCGCAGCTCGGCCCGCTTCGCGTCCGTCAAAAAATGAACATAGTCCAGCGGCGTTCCTGATTTGGTCTGCTGCTGCTTTTCCTTGAACTGCATGAACTGCTTGGGAAACCGCTCCGCGTAGGTGAGCTGGCGCTGCTCGCCGCTTTCCTCGTCGATTTCCCAGTGCGAGTAGGCATGGCTCGGGAACACGCTGGTGTCCTTCGATCCGGCGAAGCGGATCTCGCACACCTCGACGTCCTCGAAGATCGGGCGCCCGGCCTTGATGCTCTCGCGTTCGTTCTTGAACGGCATCGTCT
>Ga0207683_10005061_pt1 | contig 11306 bp, 9 predicted proteins | sample KBSM73metaG_FD_184333 | JGI IMG/M metagenome (GOLD analysis project Ga0207683, IMG submission 184333) | Miscanthus rhizosphere microbial communities from Kellogg Biological Station, Michigan, USA - KBS M7-3 metaG (SPAdes) (version 2) | ecosystem: Host-associated > Plants > Roots > Rhizosphere >...
GAACGGCGGCCGTTCTTCATCGAAGGCAGCGAGGCGCGCAAGGCCGTGGCGCTGGTGCGGGCGATCTACGATTCCGCCGCGTCGGGCGAGCCGGTCAGGCCGGACGGGGCATGAGCTAGTTGCAAATGGTGGTGAGGCGCTCGCGCGGCAGTTGCGGCGCATTCGCCGGCCAAGGAATCTTTTTCGCCAGCATGCCCAGCTCGACGTGCGTCCCGCCACGCACGTCCGCGAAGTCCGGATCGTAGTCGTAGGCCGGATCTTTCTGCGCTTCTTCGAGAGTGACGATCTCGAATCCTTCTTCTTTCAGGATCCTGAATAGATCCGGAAGGATGTGAGAGCTGAAAGCGCCCAGGTGCAGCAGCATCACGTGGTGGATGTCGCGGCCGAATACGGTGCGTGAGTTCTGGATCTGAAAGCGCGTGAAGTCGCGCGCGGCATTGCGGTAACTCTCGCGCAGCCATTCGATGGATGCGTCGTCCTTGCGCATCCAGCAACGCGCGTACGCGCTGTTCCAATAATAGTCCTCGAAGTCGAGCGTGGTCTGCGCGATGCGGTAACCGCTGGTCGACAGGAAGGCGCGCACCGCGCGGCGTTTTTCCAGGGTGTCGCCCTCATGCAGATACGGGTAGCGGAACCAGCGCCAATCGTGCGTGCCGCCCACGGTTTTCCGGATGGGAGCCATCAGCAATTCGAGCACGGGCTCGTTGCGCAATATTTCGCGCTGGAAATCCTCGGCGCTGTTCTTGGTGAGGTCGAGGTGGGTGTAGGTGTGGTTGCCGAGCGGATTGCCGCCGTCCACCCAGATCTGCAATGCCGCAGCACCGTCGGGATCGCGCTCGAGCTGCCTCGCGACGATGAATCCGTAAGAGGGTGGGATGCGGTGCTTCTTCAACACCTTGATGGTGTCGCGCGCGAAGTCCGATTTCTGTGCTCCCGCCGGCAGCAGGCCGTTGAGCGGCAGATCGTCGAAGGTCAGCGCCACCTTGAGCTTCGCGCTCGGCTCGGCCACCGCAATGGCACAGAAGAGCGCGAGCGCGCCCGCGAACAAACACCTCAAGTGCGAGAAAATGGGGACATTCCTCATTTCATTGTCACAATTGGAGCTGTCGTGAGTAGCGAGAGATCCACGTCAATTGTGACAATGAAATGAGGAATGTCCCCATTTTCTTTCACTTCAGCAGGCTGCGCAGCATCCACGCCGTCTTTTCGTGAATCTGCAGACGCTGCGTCAGAAGGTCGCAGCTCGATTCATCGCCAGCCTTCTCGGCAGCGGGGAAAGCGGCGCGCGCGGTGCGCGTCACGGCCTCGTGTCCGGCGACTAACAAACGCACCATCTCCAGGGCATCGGGCACGCCTTCGGTCTCCTCGATGGAGGTTAGCTGTGCGAAATCCTTGCCGGTACCGGGGGAGGGATAACCGAGCGAGCGGATGCGCTCCGCAATCGCGTCGAGCGCGTTCCACAGCTCCGTGTACTGGTCCATGAACATGAGGTGCAGCGTGTTGAACATCGGGCCTTCCACGTTCCAGTGGAAGTTGTGAGTCTTGAGATAGAGGGTGTAGGTGTCGGCTAGGACGCGTGACAGTCCTTGCACAATCCTTTCACGATCCTTTCCCTTGATGCCGATGTCGATCAGCGGTGCGGCCATTGGCCGGGCGATAGCGGTGACGTTCTTCTTGCTCATGAATTGCTCCTCACGCGATGCGGTGAGTCTATTCGGGTTTTCCGATGGGAGCGATAGACCGATGCGACACGCGGTAGTGAGCGCGCAGCGCATCGCCGCCAAAGTCACGTTCGAGATCGCGATAGACAGTGTGGATATGGTTTGCTTCGTTCTGCGTGTCGTCGTATTCGATGAGCAGCGTCGGCCCGTGAATGCGGTAGTAGTGCGGCTGACCGGATTCGATGCCGCCTGCCCAGCCAAAGCGCACCTTCTCGAAGCCTGCACGATCGAGGCGCGCCAGTGCCTCCTTCGCTGAGGCGGCGTTCATGCGTCCCAGGTAGAGATCTATCAACCGGCGCAACTGCGCGCGCTCATCGGCCGACATGTCCGCGACGGCCAGGCCCGCAAGCTCGAGTTTCTGCACCTTCGGATCGTTGCCCGTGACGATGTCGGGGAATGCGGTGTCGCGAATGGTGGCTGCCTCCCGCTTCGAGGCGGGCAGCATCCTGATCATCTCGCGGCCGAGGGCTTCTTCTGCCGCCAGCAATCGAAAGCCGGCATTGGGCCCGGAAAGCACGCGCGCGGGATTTGCGCCCATGAACAGTGGAGCGACCACGGGCGCCTCACCCGGCAGTTCGGTGACGTTGATCGACAGGTGGTGACCCTCGAAGCGCCACGCCCAGGGCGCGCTGCCTCCCGGTTTGCCGAAGACGGCGGTGTAGTACAGGCCCGGATCGCGTCGCGAAGCATTGGCCACACCGGACTCGGTTTCCACGCGGCGCAGGATGTTCTCGTGCTTCATGACGCCGCGCGTCGTGAGCAGCCCTTCCGGCGACATGGCGGTGGCCAGCAGCGGCCCGAGCAACTCGCTCTGCGCGTCATCGAGCTTGAGCAGCGATGCGCCGACGCGCTCCTTGGGGATGAAGTGCCACGCGAGGCGCTCGGGAGAGTCGCCGGGAAAGCTGGCTGCGGAACGCAGGTCCTTCGGCAGTGACTTCAGGAAGGCGTTGGCAGCCGCCGCGGCGCTGATCTTGTCGGCTTCGCGCGCAGCGTCGGCGGACGGGGCGAGCAACGCACCCACTGCGCCGGCCGCCAGTGACAATCCAACGGCGGCAACTTTTGCTAGTTTCATCGAGGCCTCCTCAGTGGGAGGCCGATGCTATTCGTCTCAGCTGGACTTGGCGAGCAGCTTTTCTGCTTCGCCGCGGCTCTTCTTGAAGACGTCCTCGAGTCCCGCTTCGCGCAGGAAACTCACGTCGATGCGGCCCGAGCTGTCGATGTCGCCCGAACGCTGCGTGGCATCACACTCAGTCATCTCTTCGATGAGGCCGCTGGCCATGTGGATGGCGGCGACCAGCGGGCGCGATTCCGGCGCCACTTCGTTCGGGCGATGGTGGAAGGCCACTGCCTCGACGATCGGGAACGGAATGCCCCAGAGCCCCAGTAGATAGGCGCCGACCTCGGCGTGCGTGACGCCGAAGATCTCGCGCTCGGCCGCGGCGCTGTCGCCGTTCAATTCCTTCTTGCGTTCGAGCGCGCGTACGTAGTCGGGCGGCGCCGCGTGCAGCAGCACCAGCGCGCCGATGTCGTGCAGCAGGCCGGCCGTGAATGCGGCTTCGGCGAGCTGCGGGTTGGAAACGATCTTCTTGGCGAGCACCGCGGTCAGCATGGAATGATGCTGCAGGCGTTCGGGCGAGAACCCCTTGACCTCGCTGATGGCCTTGTCCGAGAACGAGGTCGAGCCCAGCACCAGCGACTTGATGATTTCCACGCCGAGATAGGTGACCGCGGGACGGATGCTGACGATCTTCTGGCCGAGGCCGAAGTAGGCGGAATTTACCAACTGCAGGACCTTGGCGCAGACCGCGGCGTCCATCTCGATGACCTTGGCAAACGACGCCGCGTCGGATTTCGGATCGGCGGCCAGGCGCGCGAGCTCCGTGTACGTGGACGGCACTGCCGGGATGCGCTCGAGCTTGCCGACCAGCGCGGTCAACGCCGGATTCTGCATGAGCTTGTGCAGCGCATGGGTCTGCTCGATGACCGCGCGCAACGTGTCGCCGTCACAGGGCTTGTGCAGGAACTGGTGGGTGACCGGCAGCGCACGCATGATGGATTCGCGTTCTGCCTGGCCGGACAAGACGATGCGTGCGGCCGCCGGAAAGTCGCGCTGGATGTGCCGCAGCAGTTCCGCTCCGTCCATGCCCGGCATGCGCATGTCGGTGATGACGACGTCCGCCGGGGTCTGCTTCATGTGCTCGAGCGCCTGCTGGCCGCCGAGAGCGAAGGTCATCTCCCAACGCTTGCGTTCCTTTCGCAAGGAATTGCGCAAGCCGTCGAGAATGGCTTGTTCGTCATCGACAAATAACACGTGTAGCGAAGTCATGCTGCGGCCTGCTTGTTGGTGGTTTGGGCCACGAATTCCTCAGCCGACTTCGGCAGCCGGATGAAGAACGTCGTCCCCTTTCCTGTTTCAGTTTCGAAGTGAAGTGAACCTTTGAGTTTTTCGACCACGATGCCCCGCGACAACGCGAGGCCTTGCCCCGTGCCGCGGCCGACTTCCTTGGTCGTGACGAACGGTTCGAAGATGCGCCCGCGGACGTCTTCGGGAATGCCGTCGCCCGTGTCGCCGATCGATATCTCGACGAAGTCGCCGATGGCGCGTGTGCGCACAGTAATGCGGCCCTTGGTGCTCGTGCCGTCGACCACGTCGCTGATGGCGTGCGCGGCGTTGAGCAGCAGGTTGAGCACTACCTGGTTGATGTCACCAGCGTGGCAGTGCACCGTCGGAATGTCGCCGAACTCCGTCACGAGCTCGGCGACCGTCTTGTACTCGTTGCGCGCCATGTTCAGCGTGGTCTTGATGGCGCGGTTCAAATCGACGTCGGCCATGGTGCGCGTGTCAGGGTGTGCAAACTCGGTCATCGAGCGCACGATGGAACCGACGCGGCCAATGCCTTCGATGGCCCGATCGAGCGCGTCGGGCGCGTTCTTGAGGAAGTAGTCGACGTCCGCGGCTTCATCGGTCTCGGCGGCTTTTTTCGCCGCGTCGACCACGTCACTTCCCGACAGCACGCCGGCGGCGAGTGCGCGATAGTCGGCGAGCGCATGCGGTACATCGCGCAGCGCATGGCGTACGAAGCTCACGCTGTCGGAGATGAATTGCACCGACGTGTTGATCTCGTGGGCGACGCCGGCCGCGATGCGGCCAACCGATTCGAGCTTCTGCCCCTGGGCCATCTCGCGCACCAGTCGACGCGCCTCGGTGACGTCGATCATGAGTCCGCGCAGCAGGCGCGTGCCGTTGACGATTTCGCACGAAACCGTCCAGCGCAGCTCCACGACGCGGTCGTCAGCCGTGACCACCGCGCACAAGCTCTCGAAACTGCCGGAGCTGCAATCGTCCAGCTGCCGGCGTATCCCCGACTCGCGGCTGCGCGGCAGCAATGCGTCGAGGAATCCGGGTTCTTTCCAGCGTGCATCCGGAATGCCGAGAACACCTTCGGCCTGCGGTCCGATGTAAGTGAATCGGTTTTCGGCGAGGTTCAGTTCGAACGGGATGGCGCGCGTAGTTTCGGCGATGAGCCGGTACTGTTCGCGGCTGCGCTCGAGCTCGCGGGTGCGCTCTTCGAAATGCTGGCCGAACGCTTCGTTGGTGAGCTTGAGCGCGGCAGCATGGCCGGAGAATTTCTGAATCGTCTTCAGGCTCTCGCGAACCGCGATCAGCAGGATGAAGAATTCGCACACCACCCAGATGCCCTGATCGAAAACGCGCCACCAGGCCGATGGGCCAATGAGGAACGAATCGGGCAGCATGGCGATGCGCACGACGGGATAGGTGATCGCCGCGAGCGTCGCTGTCACGAGTACCGGCCAGTCGCGGTAGAACGCCAGGAACACCAGCGACACGAACATGTGGAACTGCGCTTCGGAGTGACCTTCGAGCAGCCACATGTACATCATCGACCAGCCGATCTGGCACAACGCCACGAAGTGGCGCACCCACCAGGCGTGAGGTGCCGCGCTCGCGAACAACATCGCCGGCAGGCACAAGGTGCCCCCCAGGATCAGCGTGAACGGGATGCGGCCGTCGCCCGGCACCGCGGAATTCCAGGCGAGCGCCAGCGCGATGGGCCATTGCACTGCAAAAAGGATCCGGAAAATGCGATGCGTGCCCACGGTGATCTGCGCCACGAGTTCGTGACGCATTTCACGGGCACGGGCCTCGCGCTGCGCTGGATCCACTTCGATCACGGGTTTGCCTGCTGTTTCCTGGTGCCGACTCCGGTTCTCTCCCGGGCGTTATCGGCCCATAACAGGGCACTCTTTAGGCTGATTCCTTGTAGGACCCGGGAAAAAACCGTTCGTTTTCAGGACGTAGTCGGCATATTGCGGCGCGCATTTGCCGCTGACTCAGGGGGCAGGCCGGCGCGTAAGACGCGGGTTGGCCATGAGCATCAGCAGCGCCGGACCGACCGCCGACCACCAGGCACCCGCCGAAGCGGCGATACACCAGAAACCGCACCAGACGCACAAGGTGCCGTAGTAGTTAGGGTAGGGTGTGAAGCGCCAGGCGCCCGCTTCGAACACGAAGCCCGCCAGCCACAACAGGATCCCGAGGCAGTCGAGGAGGCCGACCGGCGCGTTGCTGGCAAAAGCGCCGAGCAGCGGCAACGAGACGATCCAGGCGGCCACCGCCTGTAGCCAGAAGACCCGGTACAGGCTCGTCCAGCGCAGCGACTGGTAACGCGGGTCCTCGCCCTTGCCGAAGCCGCGCGCGGTCAGGGAGATCGACTGGCGCGCGGCCCACAGCGCCAGCAGCCACAACACGAACGCGAGCCTCGGTGCGCGAGGATCCGCGTCCAGGCCATAAAGGACCCCGGCTGCGAACAGCATCAGGCTCTTGAGCGGATCGACGAGGGATACCGTGCGCAACGGCAGGGAGAGAAGCCAGGTGAGGGTGGCGGCGATCAGCAGCACGGGCAGTGCTCGCAGCCACAGCTCGAAATTGAAGGCTGCAGTAGTCAGAGCAGGTCCTTGAGCCTGAACCACAGCATCGCCAGCACCAGCGCGGGCCGGCGGAAATACGTGCCGCCCGGAAAATCGTTGTGCGGGATCCTCGCGAATACGTCGAAGCGGTCAGCGGTTCCCCCCATCGCTTCCGCCACGAGCTTGCCTGCGATGACCGACAGCACCATGCCGTGGCCGGAAAAGCCCTGCAGGAAATAGGCATTGGGAGCCAGGCGTCCAAAGTGCGGCGCACGGTTCGGAGTGATGTCGACGTAGCCGCCCCAGGCGTATTCGATGCGCGGATTCAGTCGCGGGAAAACGCGCGATATGCGTGCGCGCAGCACGCGTGCCGAGTCGAACGGATCGATGCCCGAGTAGCTCACCCGGCCGCCGAAAAGAAGCCGGTGATCCGCCGAGCGGCGGAAATAGTCGAGCACCCAGTTGATGTCGGCCACGGCCGCGTTATTGGTGATGAGTGCGCGCGCACGCTCTTCACCCAGTACTTCGGTGGCGGCGATGTATGTGCCGACGGCCATGAGCTTGCGGGCGAGCTCGGGCACCAGCCGTCCTAACAAGGCATTGCCGGCGATCAACACGTGGCGTGCGCGCACGCTGCCGGTCGCGGTATGCACCAGCGAATCGATGCTGGCTTCGGCGGCGAGGTCGAGCCTGGTCACCCACGAGTGCTCGAAGATCTTCACGCCGGCGCGCGCCGCGGCTGCAGCGAGTCCCAGCGTGAACTTGTAGGGTTGAAGGTGGCCGCTGTTCGAGTCGTAGATACCGCTGGAGTAGCGCTCGCTGGCCACCAGGCTGCGCAGCTCGTCGCGCTCCACCAGGCGCACGCTGCGGTAGTCATAGTGTTCGTGCAGCGATTCGACTTCGGCGCGCAGTTCCACGTCGTGGCGCCGCTTCACGCCCACGTGCATGTGCCCCGCGGCGTAATCGCACGCGATCGAATGCTTCGTGATGAGCTCACGCTGCAGCTTCATGCCTTCGAGCGCGATGTCCCACATGAACCGCGCGTCGGCCTTGCCCACGAGCTTCTCGAGTTTCTCCTGGCCGCTCGCGTAGCCGAAGATGGTCTGACCGCCGCTGCGCCCGGAACCACCGAATCCCAGGTGCTGCGCCTCGAGCAGCGCCACGCTGAAGCCGCGCTCCGCCAGGTGCAGCGCGGCGGACAGGCCGGAAATTCCGCCGCCAATGATGCACACGTCGGCGCGCGTTTCGCCGGCGAGTGGCGCGTGCGGCGGTGGCGGCGGCGTGGTCGCGTAATAGAAATTTTGCGGATCGAAGGCGTTCACAATGGACCGAGGTAGCGCGCGATTTCGAGCGGCGTGACGTGCGACTGGAACTCCTCCATTTCGGCGCGCTTCACGGCCGTAAAGAGGTTCGTGAACTTCGCGCCGAGCGATGCGCGCGCGAACTCGCTCGCGGCGAATCGTTCGATGGCCGCGGCCCAGTGGGTCGGCAGCGGGTCGCCGTCCTGTAGATAGGCGTTGCCGGTGAGCACGGCCGGCGGCTCGAGTTGCCGCTCGAGACCCTGCAGCATGCCGGCGAGAACCCAGGCGAGCACCAGGTAAGGATTCGCATCCGCGCCGGCGAGCCTGTGCTCGATGCGCAGATTGTCGGGGTCGGATGCCGGCACGCGGATCGCGGAGCCGCGGTTGTTGATGGACCACGTGGGATGCAGCGGTACATACGCTTCGGAGCGGAAGCGGCGGTAGGAGTTAGGTCCCGGCGCGCACAGCGCCATGCCATCCGCGAGCGTGGCGAGCGTTCCGCCGATCACGTGACGCAGCGGCGTGCTGTCGAGCGGATTTGCCGCCGCAAAGATGTTTCGACCGCCTGCGTCCTGAAGACTGACGTGGATATGCAGGCCGCTGCCTGCCATGTCGCGGTAGGGCTTGGGCAGGAAGGTGGCCTCACAACCCATCGAGCGCGCCACGCTCTTGACGATGCGCTTGAAGCGCAGAGCCTCATCGCAAACCCGCAGCCCATCGGGCGCGTGCGCCAGGTTTACCTCGTATTGCCCCGGGCCGTACTCGGCGAGCGACGAAGTCGCTGGTACTTTTTGCAGCCGGCACACGCGATCGATCTCGGCGAGCAGCGGCGAATACTCGTTGAGATCGGTCATCGAGTTGATCTGGGTGCGGAATTCGCGGCGTCCCGTCAACGGACCTCTCGGCGGCTGCGGCTGACCTGCGGAATCGCGCGCGGCATCGATCAGGTAGAACTCGTACTCGATGGCGACCACCGGCGTGAGCGACAGCCGAGTGAATCGCGCCAGCACGTTGGCGAGCAGATGACGCGGGTCGCCGAAAAATGCCGAGCCATCGAGCTCGTGCATCGTGAGCTGCACTTGCGCGATGTCGGGTTGCCAGGGGACGGTGACCAGCGTTCCTGGAATCGGCATGCAGGGGCGGTCGGCATCGCCGTCGGCAAACCCCAGGCCCGTGGCTTCGACTGTTCCGCCTTCGATGTCGAGCGCGAACATCGAGCCGGGCAGGGGCATGCCGCGTTTGAAAATGCCTGCGATGTTGTCGCGGTCGATGCGCTTGCCGCGTTCCACGGTATTCAGGTCGTTCACGAACGCGTCGAAGAACCTCACTTCGGGCTGCTCGGTGAGGAAACGCTGGAGTTCGGATTCGGCGACGCCGGACATAAGACTCACGGTGTTTATTATTCTAGACGCCCGCAAAGCGCCGGGCGGGGCAGCATAGCCGCGCGCGACTCGGCCCCGCAAACGGGAGAAAGCCCTGATTTGGACGCTGCAGCGGCACCTTCATGCATGCCATCGCGTCGGGCGGGACCCCCCGCGCTGTGGTCTAATGGCGGCCCTCGCGCTGATCGCAGGCGCGGGTCCGTAAAAGATAATAGACAGCGCACGGGCTCCCGGCCCGCGTGAAAGCGTATGGCTAGTTCAAGCAGAAAACCCGTCATTGGCATTCCTGCCGATCGACGCATGATCGGCCCGCACCCGTTTCACGCGGTCGGCGAGAAATACATATCGGCGGTGGCGCAGGCGGCCGACTGTTTGCCGCTGTTGATTCCGGTGCTCGAGACGCCGCTCGACGTCACGGAAATCCTTCGGATCGTGGACGGCATTTTTTTTCCGGGAAGCCCTTCCAACGTGGAGCCGGCGCGCTACGAAGGCGTGGCCAGCGTACCGGGGACTCTGCACGATCCGCATCGCGACGCGACCACGTTGTCGTTGATCCCGCGGGCGGTGGCGAGCGCGGTGCCGGTCTTCGGTGTGTGCCGCGGTTTTCAGGAGATGAACGTTGCGATGGGCGGCACGCTGCACCAGCGCGTGCACGAAATCGAAGGGCTCGACGACCATCGTGAGGTCAAGGAGCAGCCCCTCGAGGTTCAGTACGGACCGGCGCACGAGGTGGTGCTCGAGCCCGGCTCGCTGCTGCGGCGGCTCGCCGGCAAGGAGAGGGTGAGTGTGAACTCCCTGCATTGGCAGGGCGTCGACCGGCTCGCGCCGGATCTTGCCGTCGAAGCGCGCGCAACCGATGGCCTGGTCGAAGCGTTTCGCGTGAAATCGGCGCCGGCGTTCGCGCTCGCGGTGCAGTGGCACCCCGAGTGGCAGGTGATGAGCAATCCGTTTTCGATGGCGCTGTTCGCCGAGTTCGGCCGGGCGGCGCGGCAATCCGCAAAGAAAGAATAGTTAGGCGAGAGAATCAGGACAAGACCCATGGCAAACGAAATTCGGCAATTCCTCCGCGACCACGGCATCTCCGAAGTGGAGGCCATCATCCCGGACATGGCCGGTATCGCGCGCGGCAAGATCATGCCCGCGGAGAAGTTTGCCGAGGACGAGGGCATGCGGCTGCCGGAGAGCATTTTTCTGCAGACGGTCACCGGCGACTATCCGCCCGACACGGACAAGGCGATGAGCCCGGCCGAGATCGACATCATCCTCAAGGCCGACCCGAAAACCGTGCGGCGAGTGCCATGGGCCGCCGAGCCCACCGCGCAGGTGATCCACGACTGCTACTACGGTGATGGCCGACGCGTCGGCATGGCGCCGCGCGGCGTGCTGCGCCATATCCTCGAGATGTACGCCGCGCGTGGCTGGGACCCGGTGGTGGCGCCCGAGCTCGAGTTCTATCTCGTGGAGCCGAACATCGACGCCGACTATCCACTGAAGCCGCCGGTAGGCCGCTCGGGCCGCGCCGAACCGGGACGCCAGAGCTACAGTATTGCGGCGGTCAACGAGTTCGATCCGCTGTTCGACGACATGTACCAGTTCTGCGAGGATCAGGACATCGAGATCGATACGCTGATTCACGAAGACGGCGCCGCGCAGATGGAGATCAATCTCCTGCACGGCAACGCGCTCGATCTCGCCGACCAGGCATTCCTCTTCAAGCGCACCGCGCGCGAGGCGGCCTTGCGTCACAAGATGTACGCCACGTTCATGGCCAAGCCGCACGCCAAGGAACCGGGCAGCGCCATGCACATTCACCAGAGCGTGGTCGACACCAAGACGCGCAAGAACATCTTCTCGAATTCGGACGGCACGCCGACGCCGCTGTTCTTCTCGCATATCGCCGGCATGCAGAAATACCTTCCCGCGGCGATGGCGTTGCTGGCGCCGAACGTCAATTCCTATCGCCGCATCTCGCG
>Ga0207683_10005062_pt1 | contig 11305 bp, 9 predicted proteins | sample KBSM73metaG_FD_184333 | JGI IMG/M metagenome (GOLD analysis project Ga0207683, IMG submission 184333) | Miscanthus rhizosphere microbial communities from Kellogg Biological Station, Michigan, USA - KBS M7-3 metaG (SPAdes) (version 2) | ecosystem: Host-associated > Plants > Roots > Rhizosphere >...
CGACGCCAGCGTCTTCCGTGCTCGATAAAGATAAGTCTTTACCGTACCGATTGGAAGATCGAGCTGACGAGCTACCTCTTCATGAGATTTCTCTTCCATATAGAAAAGCATCACCACCTGCCGATGTTTTTCGGGGACTTTTGATAAGAGTCTCGGCAGGTCGATGACATCGCCGCCGCGAGGCAAAAGCGCCTCGCTCTCCGCCTTCGCGCGTATTAACGGTTCATCCAGCGAGATCGCATTGTGAGTTCGATCACGTTTCAAGGCAGTGAAGCACGCGTTCCGGGTGATCGTGTAGATCCACGTGGAGACCGACGACTGGCCGCGATACGCAGGCAAGGCTCTCCAGACTCGCACAAAAACATCCTGAGTAAGGTCTTCGGCCACAGCCCTGTTGCCGAGTATGGAATAGGCGAGGCGCATCACTTTGCCGCTGAAGTCCTTCACGATCAAATCGAACGCCGGAGCGTAGAGTTTTTGCTCAAGGCATGCCCGGACGCAGTCATTACCGGGATGTCCAGCGTAGTATGGGGCATCGATCCGCTCAAATATCCAGTCGCGGGTAAAAAGCTTTACAACGGAGGGATCGTTGGCTCGAACGTGGTCGAACAATACGCTTACGTAAGGACATTTCTCGACCAGTGCCCTAACATATCAAAGCTCTACATTGATGTGAACTTTGAGAGCTACTTCAAATGGCGCATGCCGCCATCCGACTTCATCTATGACCGCCTGGATCGATCGAGTCCAACATTCGGCGACATTATCTTTACCACTCTTTCGCGCTCGGCAATATTGGCTTCGTTACAAACGATCCAGCTTGAACGCGACAAGGTAATTGATTCAAGAGTCTTCGACCGCGGCGACGGATTCCACCGTATTCCGGACGCGTCTTATGAGGTCTACAAAAATAATTTCCTGATGTACTTGAACGGCGTGTCCCAAAACCAGCTCGAGATCGACGACGTACAAATTGCATATTTAGCCGAAATGGTGCGGCTGGCCGAATCGCGCGGGGTGGACGTCCAGGTTTATTTCGCACCGATTCATTATTGGCTTCACTACATGCGTCGCTACGACGGCCCGGAGGGGTATTCTACCGATAGACTACAGGCCGAGCTGAAACGAAAGATCGCGCAGATCCATGATTTCTGGGACTTCAACCTGTATAACAGGATCAGTGCGGAGCCGGTCGACCATGCGGACCACTTTATCGACATGATCCACTATCGGCCGGTCACCGGTCAGGCGGTGCTGTCGGTCATCAATGGACAGCGGCAGAGCAACCTCCCCGAGAATTTCGGCGTTATCGTGACGCGGGAGAACGTCGAGCAATACCTGACCAAGTTTAACGCCGGACTTGACCAATGGGAGGGTGACGTCCCCGAAGATGCGGCGCGCATACGCGCCGCTTTCAAAGTATCGGCAATCCGCGCCTCTACCAATCAGCAGCACCAGTCGTCCAGTAGCCATAGGCCCGGCAAATCCGGATTGGCGTCGGTAAAGTGATTTTCTTCGCGGCTAATTCTTTGTATTTGTAGACGTTGCGGGGCAGGTCTTCCATGTCAGGATGCGTACGGGCGACGTATTCGCAGTCGTCCGGGCCAAGAACAAGCAGCTTATAATCCTTGCCGTCGGATCGATAGACGTATTGCTGAAACGGATTCTCGGCCGAGTTCGGATCCCGCGGTAACGCGGAAATGAAGTCTGGTACCAGTCCGGGGATCCAGTCACCGGGAACCCCGTCCCATCCGATGCCATTCCATCGTTCGCCGTTACTGCTGCTCACCGGATAGGCGCCGCGCACTTGGCGATACTTATCGAGCGCGGTGCGGATTACGGCAAGATCTTTCATCCGCTGGGCATAGTGTCGCGGCGAGATCAGCGACGTGTATGCCTGCCATCCGCCGGCGAACAATGCGCCGAGAATAATGATGACAATTGCCAACCGCTTCCTGCTGACAGTCGCAGTCTCGGCAGACGCAATTGATCGCACCTGCAACAATTCGAGCGCAAGTTCGCAAGCATCCAGCAACTGTTGCGCCAGGCGCAATCGCTGTTCAGGACGCCACTTGTCCCACGGCTTATGCAACAGCCCGGTAATTGAAGAAAGCGCGGTTTTCATCGGGCCGTCCGGCAGCTCGACAATATTCGATCCGGCCGCTGATAGGGAGTCGGGTGCCAGCCCCTCCAGCGCACGTGCAAAATTCACGAGATCATTCGCTAGTCTGTGAATAAGGAGTAGCGCATCTGCGGACCGGCTCGACCGGTTCGCATCCCAACTCAGTAATTGGATAACGGTGTTCATTCGTGACATTATCCGATCGGCTTCCGTCCGAAGACTCGCAAAATCGATAGTGCGCGCATGTATAACTACACTTACCATGCGGCAGCGTCTTTAGACCAAACGCCATATGCAGAGCACTGATCCCCCGAGTTGCGCGCAGGATCGGAGTACTTGGGCCGGTGTGTAATCACTGCATTACAGTCTTCCGGACTCAGGGCAATAAGCTTGTAATTCGTACCGTCGGATCGGTAGATGTATTGTGCGTACGGGATAGTCGTGTTGCGCGGATCGCTCGGAATTCGGGGAAGATATTTCGGTACTAAATCCGGGATCCAGTTTTGTGGATCACCCTTCCAGCCGATGCCGTTCCACTCGCGACCGTTGTTGGCGCTGGCCGGATAAGCGCCATGTTCCGCGCGATATCGCTCAAGGGCGTCGGTAATCGCAAAAAAATGCCCCGTGCGAGTATGGAAATACTCCAAGGTAAGCATGTCAGAGAGCAACCGGGCACCCAGCCATGCGGCAGCAATAAAAACCAGCAACGTAATCGTCCATCTTGTCCACGTGCGCCAGTTACGCCCCTTGAACACCTCGGAAAGACGCTTCGTCCGCGCCTGGGCTTCCAAACCTCTCTGAACTCGAAGCAGTAGTTTGCTGGCACGTATTGCAGCCCGCTGCCGCGATGTATCTTCTAATGCGGTATTGGCATCGTGAAGCCGGTCCGCGCAATCTGCCAGCACCCGTTTGCCGGGCATCCCCTCAAGCAAACCAATCGCTTCCTTCGCCCGCTCAATCGACGCTATCTCGGGCACTGGCCGACCCATCACGTGATAGGCGGCCCTGACTTGGTTCAGGAATAGCAGGTCGGCAAGAAAAAGGGCATCTGATATCTTGCACGGATCGCTCGGCCCAAAACCCAGCAATTCAAGCACAGTCGCCAAACGAGACCGGCAGAACGCCAGTTCCTCAAATAAACGCTCAGACACATGCGTCTCGCCGCTCGATATGGCAATCGCCGTTGCATTGGTTGCCAGCGTCACGCTCATACTCGCTGCGTCATTTCGGCCATCGCCCGCTCGCGATTTGTATGGCGACAAGGCTTGCCGGATGAAGTCTTGAACAGCCAACGCGGTGGAACCAGCACCACCCGGGATACCGTCACATCGGCGTGAAGACTGGCCTTGAGAATCCCATGACGCAAGGCCTTGATCGCCGGCTCATCGGTCAATCCGGTTTCGGCGACAATCCAGATCTCCTCGGTGCCGGACGTCGCGTTCTCGACGCCAAATGCCACCGCGCGGCCGGGCAGGACGCCGTCGACCTCGTTGACCACCGTCTCTATGTCCTCCGGATAGATGTTTTTGCCCGCAACGATGATCACATCCTTTGATCGACCGATCACAAAGTATTCGTCACCCACCCGAAATCCGATGTCGCCCGTTAGGTACCAGCCTTCGATCAGCGTTTCACTCGTCTTCTCCGGGTGATTCCGGTAGCCATCGAAAAGCGCGGACGAGCGAACCCGCAGATGTCCGATGCGGTCGGCCGGAAGCTCGTCTCCTGCTTCACTGACAACGCGTATCTCGCATCCTTTCACCAGCCGGCCGGATGATACACAGGCGACGGCCGCTGAATTATCTACGGTTAGCCTGACGACTCGACCCTCGGCCATCGCCTGCCGGTCGATATGACAAACAGGCGCGCGAATTCCGGGCGCAGTCTGTGTCACGGCAAATGTCGCTTCAGCCATGGCATAGCTCGCCCCCAATGCCCCGGGATTCAACCCGATTTTCGCGAAGCGCCCGGCAAAACGATCGTGGCTGCCGGCTTTGACGCGCTCGCTACAGTTGACGAAGAGCCGCATCGAGTCGAGCCTCACTCCGTCCAGATCGTCATCGCGAACGCGCTCAGCCATCAGATTGAAAGCGAAGTTCGGCATCCACGCGAGTGTCCCCCTGTGCTCCGAGATCGCGCGCAGCAGACTGGCCGGGGCTTGAACCCACTCCATCGGATCCAACTGCACGAGCGGAATACCGAGTCCAAGTGGCAGGTGAAATGCAGCGATCAGGCCCATGTCATGGTACAGGGGAAGCCAACTCACGACCCTGTCGGATGGTGAGGCTTGTATGGCCTCGCCGTAGCACCGAAGATGTTCCAGCACGCTTGCATGCGAGAGCATGATGGGCTTTTGCAGCCCGGTTGTGCCGGAAGAATGCTGCAAGAGGCACGGATCGCCGGGATCGGCGCGTTCGACAGCAATGTCGCTTAGCTTTTCGGCCTGGTAGTCCGACGGTTCGCGTACCCAGTCGAGTGGATACATAATGCCGCGGAATGCGCGGCCGGCTTTTTCGCCGATCACGCCGAGCAATGGCAATAGCGTTTTTTCCGTCAGAATCCAGTCGAAACCGGATTGCTTGAGCATGCCTTCGAGCCCGCCCCGAAACTTTTCGGGGTGCAAGCGGGAGTTTGGGTACGCAAGTACGGCGGGCACGGCGCCGGCAAGGACGATTCCCAGGTAAACAGGGTAGAACGCAGGATGATGGCGAAGAATAAGGGCGCACACCTCGTTACGCCGGACCCCTGATGCCTTTAGACGCCCGCACACGTCAAACGCGGCCGCGAACAGTGCCCCCGCTGTCCAGGTGACCGGCAAACCCTCCAGCCGCCAGTGGACGATTGCCAGGTCATCGGGGCGGACAATCGCCCGATCGAGCCAGGGTTCCCAGATGAGTTTTAAAGAGGAATGGATCACAGCGTCTAGAAGTTAAAGTATATAAAGACCGTCTTCGCAGACTCGTCAAGAATGCTGGTCAGCGGCACCGCGAAAAACAACGACGTGAAGGCGATCCACACCCAATTGGGTCGCCAACTCGGGACGTTACCCCAGTCCAACAAGGCATCCGCCCGGGTGCGGAAGGCCTGGGTGTTGCGTACGGAAGTGAAGTACCCCATCAGCTGGATCGTGTTGGGCATCAGGGCGACGAACCCGATCAAACCAAACACGCTGGCGAGTTGGTTCTCCGCGTACTTGGTACTGATGAACGCACTCAACCACCCGCCTTCGTAAGAAACTCCAAGGCGACCCAAAAATCGCGACGCGTCCAGGCCAATCAGACCGACGACCGACTCCGGGAGACTTGCGCCGCCCGTCAAAAACATGGCTTGATAAAAAACGTGTGCGTGCGTGAAATCCTTGGCCCGGAATACCACCCAACAAGCCATCACGACGAAAAAAGTCAGGGTCCATCCGAGCATGCGGCCCACGAGCCAGCTTCGCTCTGCGTGGTACGGCACTCCTAACCAACTGCGCCCCGCGCGCCAAAGATGGTTAATTACCAGCAGGAGTCCATGGGCGGAGCCCCAAGCCACCCATGTCCACCCCGCGCCATGCCAGAGCCCGACCAAAAACATCATCACGAATATTATCAAATAGCGAAAACCCGCCCATTCGCTGCGGCGGCCGACCGCGAATTGCAGCGGCACGTAAACATACTCCTGGAAGAAGCGCGTCATTGTCATGTGCCACCGCCGCCAGAACTCGATGATGCTCGTGGCTTTATAGGGGGAGAAGAAATTGATGGGGAAGCGAATGCCGAACATCAGCGCAAGGCCGATCGCCATTTCGGAATACCCGGAAAAATCGAAGTAGATTTGCAGGCCATAGGCGATAGCACCCAGCCACGAATCTCCGAACGTGAGCTTTTTGCCGCTCTCCACCGCTCCGAAAATATCATCCACGAGGTAAGCCAAATTGTCGGCAATGATGACCTTCTTGAACAAACCGACGCCAAAAAACGTGACTCCGCGCGCAAAGTCGGCGGCATTGAAGCGCTCCGAAGCCGCGCGCTCGAGTTGTGGAGCAATTTCGCGATGCCAAATTATTGGACCGGCAATCAGGTGCGGGAAAAAAGAATTTACTACGCAATACTTCAGAAAACCGACATTGTGAAACTGCCGCTGGTAGGCACCGACCAGGTAGGGGATCTGTTGAAAGGTATAAAAAGATATCCCCAGAGGCAATGCGATATGCCCGTTGGGCATATGCAGACCTAACATAGAGTTCAGGTTATCTACGAAGAAATTGCAGTATTTAAAATAGCCGAGATATCCGAGATTAAGCGCGATCATCAATATCAACAGCGGCCTGCTGCCGGTCTGTTGCAATCGGCGCGCACCCAGAAAATTGATGGTGTATGAAGCAAGTATCAGCAGAACATACGGGGGGTAGCTATAGCCGTAGAAAAAGAGCGAGGCAGCAAAAAGCCAGGCGAGCGCCGCACCATTGCCCAGCGTCCGTCGCATGGCGTAAAAACCGATTACCGAAATCGGAAGGAACGCGAAAATAAAAACTTGTGAAACGAAGAGCATTGCTTCTCACTGGAACTGTTTTTGCGTCAAGGACTGCAAAATCTAGCGCATTGGTAATACTTTCAAATCAATCAGCGGCACCACAAACTTTCCCCCCTCTTTCACGAAGCGCTCGTGCTTTTTAATGATGGCTTCCGCGAACTGCCAAGCCAGAATTACTACGTAATCGGGTTTTCTAACGTTAAGCTCTTCCGATGGCACGACCGGTATGTGACAACCGGGGCAGTAGAGGCCGTATTTTTTTGGATTGTCGTCGGCGACGAAAGCCAGCTTGCGAGTCAACTCGAAATGCCACATAAGTGTGGTCGAGGTGGTCGACGCGCCATATCCCGCGATCATCTTGCCTTTCGCGATCTCCAGATCAAGAAATTTATTGAGGGCCGTTTTTCGTTCGTCGATGCGCTTTGCATAGTCTTGATAAATGGCCAGGCTGTCGAAGCCGCGCTGGCGTTCCAGTTCGATCAGTTCCCCGACGATAGGCGCCACGCTGCGCTTGCCTTCGGGCTTGCGCTGCGCAAATCCCCGAATCGACCCGCCCTTAGTCGGGATTCTTTGCACGTCGATAAGCTGCATTCCCAAGCGGTCAAAAAACTTTGCCAACGGCTCTACCGAGTGATGAGAAACATGTTCGTGGTATACCGTATCAAAAACGAATTGATCGACAATATCGACAAGATACGAAACCTCGAAGACGAACACTCCATCATCGGCCAAAACCTCGCGTATGCCGCGAACGATGTCTGCCAGATCATCGGCATGTGCGAACACGTTGTTAGCGCAAAATATGGATGCGCCGCCATAATCCTTCCGAATTTTTGCGGCAATGGCAGAACCAAAAAACTCCGGCAATGTCTCGATGCCTGCTGCGGTTGCCTGCTTGGCGATTTCGCGTGCCGGGTCAATACCTAATACACGCATGCCGTACTGCTTGAAGAATTTAAGCAGCGTACCATCATTACTACCAATTTCGGCAATTAGGGAATCGGGCTTGAGCGCAAACCTTGAAACCACATCGTCCGCATATTGTTTGAAATGTGCAAGCAGCCCGCCGGAACTCGAGGTTGTGAACAGGTAATCGCGAAATAGCACTTCGGGATTTACGATATCCAGGTTTTGCACATGGCCGCAGCTACGACACAAATAAAGATCCAGCGGAAATGTTTCTTGCGGCTGACCAAGGCGAGATGCTGGCACATATGCATCGCCGATCGGCGAGGGGCGAATTGGAAGTGCAAGCTCAAGATCCCGGCCGTCACACATGCGGCATCGATCCCTGTGGTACATATTTTTAGTCATATTAGGTTTGCGGCGGTTAAAGTGAAAGAAGATTTCTGGCGATTGTTTCCGGCCACACCAGGGACAGACCGCCATCAACAAAGATATTCTGTCCATTAATAAAGCTGGACTGCGGGCTGCAAAGAAATGCAATCAATTGCGCGCTATCGGCCGCGGTGGCCATACGTCCGAGCGGGATAATCTTGGTGTATAGATCGTGCAATCGCTCGTTCTCAAGGAAAAACTCCCGCGACTCCTCCTTGAGAAAAGTAAATGGCGTTATCGCATTGACCCGGATGCCCTTGCGGCCGAGGTTTACTGCGTAATAGCGCATCATCTGGTTCATGCCAGCCTTGCCGACGTGGTAGCTCAAAGGCTGACCTTCGCCGACAAATTCGCCGAACACGGAACTTACCATGACTATGGACTTGTCGCCGTCGGGATCAAAGCGTTCCTGCGCCGCCTCAACGAGCGTCTTGGTCAGGCTCAGCGAGACATCGAACTCGCCTTGCCACGCATCCTTGCTCCCGCGGTAACGCTGACAAAATACTAGGTAGTTTAGATTGCCGCGCTCTTTTACAATTTCATCAAGCATAGTCTCCGGCAATGCGTCGGCACCAAGCTCGACGATACTATGCTTAACATTAGGCAAATCGCGGTCGATCATCTCCGGCTCTCGCCTGCCGATCACGGACACGTGATGCCCACTCGCGCTCAAGACCCGCGCGACCTCGCGGCCTAATCCGCGGGTGCCGCCCAGTATAAGTGTGTGTGGCACGTATTTACCCGCTCGATCCTATGCGTTCTTCGCAGTGCGCCTGAACGCTGCGGCGCGGCCTGCGACTTGTTGCACGTAGGCTCTGGCTTCCACAAGCCGATCCTCGGGTGGTGCGAAGGCCGCCAGCACCGTTTTATCCCTCACGAACGGTCCATTGGTCACTTCATGCACCACCAAAAAGTCGGTATGGATGAGCAGGGTGTGGAATGCGCTTTCGGACAGCCGGTAATAAAGGTTTCGACCGCTGGCAGCGTCGCCCAGCTCGATGATATCGGTAATGGCGCCCTCATCATCAAATATCACCACATCGACCTCACCCTCGACGATATGGAACGACTCCGACTTGCCCAGGTGCTTGTGAGGATGAATATAGCTTTGCGCCGATATAGCAATGACCATCTCGTGGAGGGTATCTTCATTTGTCTTGTGCGCACAGATGCGCGCGCGCTTGCGGTCGTTTGCAAGCGCCTGCGCCTTGAGAAAACCGAGTTCGTCACCGCCGATTTTTACGATCGGATCGAGTGCGATGAATACCTCATCATTAATCTTGTGCAGGTTCATCGCGTCAATCGCGTAGCGCACTCGGACTCAATGCAAATATGGAGGCAAAATGGCCGCCCTGTGCCACGTAGTCTTGTTTCTTGGCAAGCACTTTCTGCTCGCTCTCCGGACTCAGTGACAGCAGGCATAAGTCGATCTTATTTTCGGTTAAAACATGCGAGCCCACAATTGGCAGTTGCGAGCCCGGCATGAGCAGCCCTTGCTTGTGCGGATTATCGTCCACCACGCATTCGATAACATCCTTTAGGCCAAAAAAATTAATGAACTTGGCGGCAAGATGGCTAGCCCCGAACACGGCTATGTGTTTACCTTGAGCATGCAGTTGCTCGAGGTGCCGGCGAATGCGTGAGCGTGCACCGTCAAAACTTTGCCCGAACCGCCTCCCGGCAGTGAGCTCGCGCGTAAGATTGTCAGCTACCGTCACGCGCCCGTCCCCAGCGCTGGATGCCTTGAGGACAACTGCCAGCGAGTCTTCTAATGGATGGGCATAGTTAAGCATATCAACGATCATAAAGCGATTACTGTGGGCAAAGCTGGCAAGTGTCACCGGCGAGAAATAGCAGATATGTTCCTCCCACACGAAGCTGTAATCGCATGCGCCGATAAATTTAGTGCAGTCCGGCACCTCGATTACCAGATAACCGCCGGGTTTGACCAATGAGCCGAGTGCTTCGAGAAAGCTGGCGGGCACATGTGCGTGCTCCAGAGCATACCGCACGACAAGAAGGTCAGCCCTACCGTGACGCGCGAGTAGTTTTTCAGTGGCATCTTTATCCAAAATAGACTGTATCGTTTCCAGCCCGGCACATTCCTCATTGATGCCGAAATCGCGCCTCAGATCATATCGGAGCGTTTTGCCACATCCCAAACGGTTGAAGCGTGCGAGCGTCGAGTCATCGAGGTAGGTAAGCCCTCGAATTATCGAATCCTTCGTTATTCCGTCGAGCCGCACCAGCCGCGCTACAAATTGATCCAGGTGGCTTTCCGGTTCGCTATATGTCAACCATGTGAAACGGGGTCTGACCATAGTTGCCGGCATGGCATTGATAAGCTGGACTAGTGCACACGCTCCGCACTGCCCAATGGACAGCGGATGAACATCCGGGTTGGGTTCAGCGATTCTAATAAAACGATTACTGGGTGGTTGTTCACCGAAATCCAGTAGGCCCTCGACCGCCACAGCACCGCAACCGAGACACACCGTCGCGCTCATTCCGGATACCCGCCTCCAGATTGCAGATCATCAGGGTTGATACGCCCCCCCACCGTCCCGCAACACGCAGAGGTCATCGCCCCTTCTTGCCGGTGCACAATGCAAATAGATATTGTGCCATCGGATAATATCCGGTGTGAACCACTTCGTCGTTCATCGAAAAAATGAACACGTGATCAAAAAATCGCTGCATCAGTTCTTTGAGCTCGGCCCCGTCCTTGCAGTTGACATGGCCTATCTTGCTGAGTGGAGAAGCATAGGATTGAGACTGTAGCGACGGCATGCCGATAATTAGAACGCCTTTTTCGGTGAGGCTCCCACATACATTCGCAAGAAAAATCTCCTCGTTTTCCCTGGCTATGTGCTCAAGAACATCAAGGCTGTAGGCCCCATCAAACGGGGGACTCAGCGGGCCAGTCAACATATCGTGTACACCGAATGTAAACCGCCATTTCTCATCGACACGTGTCTTGATGTCTTCAATGAACACCGGGTCTATATCGACTCCGTGGACACTTTTGACCTCCTGCAGCACGATCCGGATTGGCCAGCCATCCCCACAACCCACCTCCAGCACTCTGTTCAGGCCGCTAAACATCTTCGACACAAACTTGTAGCGAGACAGTGCAAATACAAGCCGTCTTGGATCAATATGCCAAGCAGCGCTTTTTTCTATACCCAGCTTCGTAAGACCCTGCTTATCTCGCAAGTCGACGTGATGTTGATATTGCGGTTCGACAGTGGTAGCGCGTTCGCTCATCGATATCTCGATCTCTAATTCCTGGATAACATCGCGGATCTCGACGAATTCTATCATGTATGC
>Ga0207683_10005064_pt1 | contig 11304 bp, 9 predicted proteins | sample KBSM73metaG_FD_184333 | JGI IMG/M metagenome (GOLD analysis project Ga0207683, IMG submission 184333) | Miscanthus rhizosphere microbial communities from Kellogg Biological Station, Michigan, USA - KBS M7-3 metaG (SPAdes) (version 2) | ecosystem: Host-associated > Plants > Roots > Rhizosphere >...
GTTCGGGGACCTTCTTCTCGTCGGCGACTTTTATCGCTTCGCGCACCATGCCGCTCAAGAGCTCTATCTGATCTCCATCAAGTTCTACAAGGTAGCGTTCCATGATGTACCCATTCCAATTCATGGTTAGGATGCTTGAAGGATGCGCCGGACCTTCAGCAGCGAGTTGAGACATCAAAATAAGTCCGAAGTCATGTGCATGTGTCCCATCAACTCGGCTGTGGTGCGAGCGTTCCGTCCTGAACCTAGTTGTCTGGTCCCGGAGTGTAGGGGAATCAGCCAAACTGATCCCGCATTCCGGGAGGGATTATGGGCCAGGTACTTCACGGCTGCGCCACGACCACGCACGCCGTCCGAACTGCGATACAGCGATCGAAGGCTCCGCTCAAGGAACTAGCGGCGCGGTATGGGCTGAACCACAAGACAGTTGCCAAGTGGCGTAAACGGGCCTTCGTCAACGATGCCCCGATGGGGCCGAAAACGCCGCACTCGACAGTGCTATCGTCTAAGGAGGAAGCCATCATCGTCGCCTTCCGCAAGCATACACTGCTGCCGCTGGACGACTGCCTCTATGCCTTGCAGGCGACGATCCCGCATCTGACCCGGTCGTCCCTGCATCGGTGCCTTAAACGCCACGCGATCAGCCGTCTGCCGGAGATCGCCGGTGACAAGGTCGCTAAAAAACCCTTCAAGCGTTATCCGATCGGCTACTTCCACCTCGACATTGCCGAGGTTCGCACTGAGGAGGGCAAGCTCTACCTCTTCGTGGCCATTGATCGGACGTCGAAGTTCGTCTTCGCTCAATTGCACGAGGCCGCCAACGTCAAGTCAGCGGTCGGCTTCTTGCAAGCGCTGATCGAAGCCGTGCCCTACACCATCCACATTGTACTGACGGACAACGGCATACAGTTCGGCGATATGCCCTCACGGCGTACCGGCCCGACGGCCCGCTACAGGTTGCACATGTTCGACCGCATCTGCCGCGAGCATGGTATCGAGCACCGCCTCACCAAACCGAACCATCCCTGGACCAACGGTCAGGTCGAGCGGATGAACCGCACCCTCAAGGAAGCCACCGTTCGGCGCTATCACTACGAGACCCACCAGCAGCTCCGAGAGCACCTCGAAGCCTTCCTCAACGCCTACAACTTCGCTAAGCGCCTCAAGACCCTGAGGGGGCTCACTCCCTACGAGCACATCTGCAAAGCTTGGGCAGACCAGCCGAGGCGATTCAGATACGATCCAACCCACCTCACTTCGGGACTGAACACCTAGTGCACTATTTGGTCGGCTCGCCACCGAGGAAGCCCGCGATCTTCCAGCTGCCTCCCTCCTTCACGTAGCACAGCTGCTCGCCACCGATCGGCAGCACCGTCTCGACCGGCACGTAGCCGACCTTGCCGGACGGCGTCACCACCTTGAGGAAAGCGGCCGTCACCGCGTTGGCCGGCGAGTCGTCGGCGAGAACGCGCACCAGATGGAGGCCAAGCTTGTCGACGACGGGGGCGTCCTGTTTGGCCCCCGAGCGCACTTCGATGCCGTTCCGGATCGGGAAGGCCCAGTCGGCGGCATCGGTATGGGTCAGATTGGCAAGCTCGTCGGCCGCCTTCTCGTCGAATTCGGGCTCGGCGGGCGCGCAGATCACGCCGCGGCGCTGCGGATCGGGCATCGTGGTTGCGTCGGCGGCGTAGGCCGCCAGCGCCTCCCAGCCGAACGCGTCGGCGCCGTTCAGGCTCAGCGCTTTGGCGATATTGTCGATCGCCGGCTTGCTCTTGTCGGCGAGGTCCTTCTCTTCCGGGATCCAGAAGAAATGCGGCGCCACCAGCTTGGCGAGCGCGGCGCGGTCCTTCTTGTCGGCGACCTGGGCAAGCTCCTTGCGGAAGGCGTCGAAGGTGGGATCGTTCAAGGCGGCGGGCATCTTGATGGCGACCGGCTTGTAGGGACCGGGCGGCACCGGTGCGGCTTGGCCCGGCGGCTGCCCCTGGGCGAGGACCGACACGGGCGCGAGCACGCCCGCGATCACGAATGTAGCCGCGATGATATGAATTGAGGGCAAGCGCGAATGCCGCATCCCGATTTCTCCCAGGTTCAAGCCGCTCACGATTAGCGCCGGATTACGCCCGCTCTACGGCAACCAAAAAGGCCCAGCGCGCATTGGATTAGCGCAGGTCGGCCAGTTCGTCGAATCGGACGGCTGAAGCCTAGCATGCCGACGCTGCCGCGCGTGTGGGCAACCGGGGTGACGGACGTCGCCTGCCGCAAGGCAAGCGACGCCGGTCAACTCAGCACAGGCTTGAATATTGGGAAGAAAAGCGGTTCCAGCCCGGGGCAAAAGCGAGCTGGAACCGGCAGTCATGACGAACACAAACGCTACAGTTACGAGAAAGTTAGAAGGGCATTCCTTGCGCCGGAACACTTAGCGCGAGCGTGTAACAGGGGCGTGACGGTATCGGACCGGCTGTGCACGCAAGCCGGCTTAGACTTGCGGTGAAGCCGGTCCTTGTCCTCCCGTCGGCTTGCCGCGCGGCGCATTGGCCGTAGTAAATATCCTCACCAACCCGACTTCGTTGTCCTCCCAATCCCGGTGTCTCCAATGCCCGCAATGCTCGCTTCGCCTTATGTGCTGACGATCCTGATGCTGCTCGGCTCCAACATATTCATGACCATCGCGTGGTACGGACACCTGCGTTTCAAGGAGGTGCCGCTCGCCGGCGTGATCGTGGCGAGCTGGCTGATCGCATTCGTGGAATATTGCCTGGCGGTGCCGGCCAACCGCTGGGGCAGTGAGGTCTATACGACCGCGCAGCTCAAGACCATTCAGGAGGTGATCACGCTCGTGGTCTTCGCCGCCTTCTCGGTGCTGTACCTCAAGGAGCCCATGACCTGGAACTACGCCATCGGCTTCGTGCTGGTTGCGTCCGGCGCGTTCTTCATCTTTCGCGGCCCGCTCTGACCTGGTGCCATCGGCGCGGCGCGGCTTTGGGCGCTGCTGCGAATGCTCTGATCCTTCCGATTTGTCATCTTGTGGCCATGGTCTTGCAAGGTTCCCTGCCGCAATCTTGACACCGCTGTCGCGGACCATCCGTCATACGGGGGTGGCGTCGCGTCCAGTCGAGAGGACATTGACGCATGGCCAGCGATCCCAAGGCCGACGCTGCGCTCGCCTTGCACCGGTTCGGCGTCAGCCCGCGCCCCGGATCGATCGCCGCCATTGCCTCCGACCCGCGCGGCGCGCTGCTCGCCGATCTGGACCGTGCCGGCGCTGGCCGTATTCCCGACGCCGACCTGCTGCCAAGCGGTCCGGCCTGGCGCGCGGCATTTGCCTACCAGGAGGCGCAACGCGAGGCCCGGCGCGCCGAGCGCGCGATGCAGCAGGCCAATGCGCAGGGCGCCGGCGGCTCGCCACCGGACATGAAACCAGCGGATCAACCGTCCGTGCCAGCAGCGCCCAGACCCAATCCCGGTCCTGGCGTGCCGCAGCAGATTTATCTCGATGAAGCCAAGGCGCGCTTCAATGCCGCGCTCGGCGCCGAGATCGGTTTCGTCGAACGGCTGGTCTGGTTCTGGTCGAACCATTTCTGCGTTTCGGCGGACAAGGGCAATGTGCGCCAAATCTGTGGCGCCTACGAGCGCGAAGCCATCCGCGCCCATGTGCTCGGGCGCTTCGGCGACATGCTGCTAGCGGTCGAATCCCATCCGGCGATGCTGATCTATCTCGACAATGCGCGCTCGATCGGTCCCGACTCACCCGCCGGCCTGCGGCAGAAGCGCGGCCTCAACGAAAATCTCGCCCGCGAGATTCTCGAGCTGCATACGCTCGGTGTGCGCAGCGTCTACACCCAGGAGGACGTCACCCGGTTCGCCAATGTGATCACGGGCTGGACCCTGGTGGGCATGCGTCAGGATCCCGCGCGCGGCGGCGAGTTCGAGTTCAACGCGCGCACGCACCAGCCGGGCGCGCAGACGGTGATCGGCAAGAGCTATCCCGACACCGGGGCGGAGCAGGGCCGTGCCGTGCTCGCCGCGCTCGCGCGTCATCCCGCCACCGCGAAGCACGTCGCCACCAAGCTCGCGCGCCATTTCGTCGCCGACGAGCCGCCGCTCGCGCTGGTGGAGCGGCTGGCCAAGCGCTTTCTGGCGACGCAAGGCGATCTGAAAGAGGTGGCGAAGACACTGGTGACCGCGCCGGAAGCCTGGGAGGCGCCGCGCGCCAAGCTCAAGCGTCCCGGCGAATGGATCATCGGGGCGTTGCGCGCCGTCGGTGTCACGCCTCCCGACATCGGGCCGATCATGCAGGCGCACAATCTGCTGGGCGAACCGCTATGGCGGCCGTCGGCTCCCAAAGGCTTCACCGACGAAAGCGCGCCATGGCTCGACGGCCTCGCGCAGCGCCTCGACATTGCCAACCAGCTGGCGCGGCGCGTGGGCGGAGCGGCCGATCCGAGAGAGGTGTTCGAGGAATCGCTGGCGCCGATCGCCTCGACCGAGACGCGCCAGACCATCACGCGCGCCGAGAGTCGCCCGCAGGCGCTCGCGCTCTTGTTCATGGCGCCGGAATTCCAACGCCGATGACGTGCTGGGATGCAACTGGGCACGCGAACCGCGACCGCTCGACAGAGGTGAGCCGATGACTTGCGATCTCCACGCTCCGACTCGCCGGCACCTGCTGCTCGCCTCGGGCACGCTGTTCGCCTGGGCCTATCTGCCGAAAGTCGCGCGCGCGGAGGGCCGCGATCCGCGCCTGCTGGTGATCGTGCTGCGCGGCGCGCTCGATGGACTGGCCGCGGTGGCGCCGGTCGGCGATCCGGATTGGATCACGCTGCGCGGCGACAAGGCACTCACGCTCGACGGCAAGCCGCCGGCACTGCCGCTCGATTCCTTCTTCGCGCTCAATCCGGCGATGCCGAACCTGCATCGGCTCTACAAGGCCGGCGCCGCCACCATCGTGCATGCGACGGCGACGTCCTACCGCGAGCGCTCGCACTTCGACGGCCAGGACGTGCTGGAAAGCGGCCTCGGCAAGCCCGGCGCGAGCGATACCGGTTGGCTCAATCGCGCGCTCGCCTCGCTGCAGCCGGCCGGCCGCGCCGGCAGCGGTCGCGAAGCCTTCGCGGTCGGTCCGATCGCGCCCCTGGTCGTGCGCGGGCCGGCGCCGGTCCTGTCGTGGACGCCGCGGCGCCTGCCGCCGGCCAGCGATGACACGCTGACGCGACTCCTCGACCTCTACCAGCACACCGATCCCGCGCTCGCGCGCGTGCTCGAGGAACGCATGGGACTTGCGACCATCGCGCGCGCAGGCGGCATGGACGGGGAGCAGCCGCGGGCGGCCGGCGCCGGACAGGTGCGGGCCTATTTCGCGGAATCCGCGGGCACCGCGGCGCGGTTCCTGGCGCGCGCGGACGGGCCTCGCATCGGCGCGCTCGCCTTCGACGGCTGGGACACCCATGCCGCTGAAGGCGCTACCAATGGCCGGCTCGCTATGCTGCTCGGTGCGCTCGATGGCGCCATCGCGGCGATCGAGACCGAGATGAAGGACGCCTGGGGCGAGACCGTCGTCGCCGTGGTGACCGAGTTCGGCCGTACCGCTCGCATCAACGGCACCGACGGGACCGACCACGGCACCGCGACCGTGGCCTTGCTCGCCGGCGGCGCGCTCAAGGGCGGCCGCGTGGTGGCGGATTGGCCAGGGCTCAAGCCCGCCAAGCTGCATGAGGGTCGCGACCTCAAGGCCACGACCGATCTGCGCGCCGTGCTCAAGGGCCTACTCAAGGACCACCTGCGGGTCGATGACACCGTGCTCGCGAGCAAGGTTTTTCCGGACAGCGCCGCGGTGAAGCCGATGACGGGACTGCTCCAGCGGGCGTAGCTAGCGTTCCGCGCTGGCCGCGCGGAACGCCTTGGCGAAGGTCTCGAGGTCGGTGGCCGCCAAGTCGGAAACGGCGCTGTAGGCGGTGCCATCCTCGCTCCAGGACAGCAGGTTGTAGCCGCCAATGTCCTTCGGTGTGGCCGCGATCGTTTTGCCGCCCGGAACCGCGGTGAGGCTGATCAGATGCTGGCGAAGGCGATAGACGAGGGTTGCGACCGGAACGCGGCCGATCACATCGACGCGGCCGCCGACGAGGGGAAAACCTTGATCGGCGAGATCGACCACGCGCGGAGCATCGGCGATACGACCGTTGAACCAGGGCTTGACGGTATGGCGATCGGACGAAGCGACATCGAAGGGCTGCGGAGCCATCAGCGCCCGCACATGGCTGGCGACGATCATGTCCGCGGTGGCGTCGGCCGAGTGGGGGCGCAACGCAAACCAGGTCGCGCCGCTCGCCAGGAATACCGCGAGCACGACCGAGGCCGCGAGCGCGCGCCACGACGGATGTGACGAGGTCCGCACATCGTCACGCCGCAGGCCGACCGCGGTCTCAATCCGGCGTGCGAGGCCCGCCGGCGCCGCCTCGAGCGGCAGTTGTTCCCGGATGGCGCGCCGCAGCGCCTCGACGCGGTCGCGCTCGGCCGCCAGCGCGGGATCGCTGGCAAACTGCCGCTCCATTTCAAGCACATGGGCAGGATCGAGCTCGCCGTCGACATAGGCGTGAACGAGCAGGCGCGGATCCGGCGGCGAAACGGTCATGACGCGTCCCCCGGCGCTTGCGTTCCGAGACGCGCGATCAACCGGCTGCGGGCGCGTGCCAGCCGCGACATGACCGTGCCGATCGGGACGCCGGTCACCTCAGCGATCTCGCGGTAGTCGAGGCCCTGTACGTCACGCAACACCAGCGTCTCCCGAAATGGCACCGGCAGCTCCGCGATCGCGGCTTCGAGGCGCGCGGCATCGGCCTTCGCGATCAGCGCCGCCTCCGGCGTTTCGGGTGCCTGCTCGGACACGACGCCGGCGCTCGCCTGCTGGCGCTCCACCAATTCGAGATCGTCGACCATGACCAGCGATCCTGAACGGTTCTTGCCCAACCAGGTATAGCCCGCATGCCGCACGATCGTGAGCAGCCACGCCCGGGCATTGACGCCGGAGAAACCTCCGATCCCGCGAAAGGCGCGCAGGCAGGCCTCCTGCACCACATCCTCGGCGTCGGCGCGATCCCCGGTCAGCCAGCGTGCAAGCGCGTAGGCGTGCGCGAGATGCGGCAGCACCACGCTGCGAAAGCGTGCCTGATCGTCCTCGCTGCTCACGCTCCCCATGCTCGGTGCACACCGCTGCGGTCATGTGGTGAAGATCGGTCACCCGGCGGTTTTATTCCCATGGCTTCGAACAAATTCCAGGCAGCGCAAGCTGCGGTGATTTACTCCGCAGCCTGCATGTCGCCGGCATCGATGAAGCCGCCGGACTGTCGCTGCCACAACGCGGCGTAATTGCCGCCGTGCTGCAACAGCTCGTGATGCGTGCCCTGCTCGACGATGCGCCCGCGATCGAGCACGATCAGCCGGTCCATGCGCGCGATGGTCGAAAGCCGGTGCGCGATCGCGATCACGGTCTTGCCCGCCATCAGGGTATCCAGGCTCGATTGGATCGCGGCCTCCACTTCGCTGTCGAGCGCGGAGGTGGCCTCGTCGAGCACCAGGATCGGCGCGTTCTTCAGGATCACGCGCGCAATGGCGATGCGCTGGCGCTGTCCGCCCGACAGCTTCACGCCGCGTTCGCCCACCTGCGCCGGGTATCCGCGCCGCTGCTTCCAGTCTTCCAGCTCGAGGATGAACTCGTGCGCATGGGCGAGCTTCGCCGCCGCGACGACCTCCGCGTCGGTCGCCTGCGGGCGGCCATAGCGGATGTTGTCCCCGATCGAGCGGTGCAGCAGCGAGGTATCCTGCGTGACCATGGAGATCTGCGCGCGCAGACTCTCCTGCGTGACCGCAGCGATGTCCTGGCCGTCGATCAGGATGCGGCCATCTTCGAGATCGAAGAAGCGCAGCAGCAGGTTGACCACGGTCGACTTGCCCGCGCCGGAGCGGCCGATCAGCCCGATCTTTTCGCCCGGCTTCACGGTCAAGTTCAGGCCATCGATAACACCGCTTTCCCGGCCATAGCCGAAGCGCACGTCCTCGAAAACGATCTCGCCGCGCGTCACGTTGAGCGACGGCGCATCGGGGCGATCGATCAGCGCGATCGGGCGTGCGATGGTCATCATGCCCTCCTGGATCACGCCGATATTCTCGAAGATCGAGGTGACCTGCAGCGCGACCCAGCCGGCAACGTTCACAATCTGCCAGGCAAGCGGCAGCGCCATTGCCACCGTCCCGACCTCGACCTTGCCTTGCGTCCACAGCACGAGCGCGAGCCCGCCCGTGCCGGTCACCATCATGGCGTTGAGCGTGGACAGGCAGAAGCTGAACAGCGTGTTGAGACGCAGCGAGCCGTAGAACAGCTCGGTGTGCTGATCGATGGCGTCGCGCACATAGGCGTCCTCCTCGCGCGCACGGGCGAACAGCTTCACCGTAAGGATGTTGGTGTAGCTGTCGACGATGCGCCCGGTGAGCATCGAGCGCCCTTCCGAGACGGCCTTGGAACGGTCGCGCATACGCGGCACGAGCACGCGCAACATCACGAGGTAGCCGAGGAACCACAGCACGACCGGCAGCGCCAGCACCGGATCGGCGGAGCTCAGCAGAATGAGCGCGCTCGTGCCGTAGACCAGGATGTACCAGACGCTGGTGATCAGCGCGACCAGGGTCTCGCGGATCGCCGGGCCGGTCTGCATCACCCGGTTGGCGATGCGGCCGGCGAAGTCGTTCTGGAAGAAGGCCCAGGACTGGCGCACCACGTACCAGTGGTTCTGCCATCGGATGCGGTTCGAGACGTTGGCCGCGATCGCCTGGTTGGCGATCAGGTTCTGCGAGGCCTGCGCAATCGGCCGCGCGATCAACAGCACCACCGCCATACCGAGGAGATGTGGCCAGAACGTCGCGAACAGCTGGTCCGGCGGGGTCTCCGTGATCAGGGTGACGATGCGCCCCATGAAGACCGGAATGGTCGAATCGAGCAGCGCGACCACGAAGCCGGCGGCGAACAACGCCACGAACAGGCCTTTCGCCTGGCGGGCGAAATGCCAGAAGAAGGCGATGAAGCCGGGCGGCGGCTCAGCCTCCTCCGGCAAATCGGTCGGCTTCAGCAGCCGCTCGAACAGCGAAAACATGGCACGGGCTCGAAACGGAGCGCGACCGCATTGCGACGCCATGCGTGGCGCCGTCAAGCGGTGCGACCCCTCAATTCCTGTTTATCGGATCGGAGGGGGCGGATAGAGAAGCTTCGTGTCGGCACTATGACATCCGCACGCATTGACGGCATGTTTTGCCGTTGTTGCGCTTGAGCCACACTGCCCCGGGAGCTGAGTACGGCGGGTGACACACGGACCTGGCCGGCACGCTCGACCGCGACCGGCGTCACTTCGCCGGTGTGACGCGCAGGATCCGGCCCGAACCGCTATCGGTTACGAGCCATAGCGCGCCATCAGGTCCCTGGCGGACGTCCCGAATTCGCTCGCGCACATCCCGCAGCAGGCGCTCTTCCTTTCGCACCTTGTCGCCGTCGAGCTCGAGCCGCACCAGCAACTGGGCGGCCAGCGCGCCGACGAACAGATTGCCGCGCCACGCCGGCAACAGGTCGCCGGTGTAGAAGGCCATGCCCGACGGTGCAATCGAGGGCACCCAATAGCGGATCGGCTGCTCCATGCCGTCCTTGCGCGTGCTGTCGTGGATCTTGGCGCCGCTGTAATCGATGCCGAAGCCGATGACCGGCCAGCCGTAATTCTTTCCCTTCTCGACGATGTTGATCTCATCGCCGCCGCGCGGCCCGTGCTCGTGCTCCCACAGCTTGCCGCTGGCGGGGTTGACCGCGAGGCCCTGGGCGTTGCGGTGGCCGTAGCTCCAGATCTCCGGCTTGGCGCCCGCCCTGCCGACGAACGGATTGTCCGGCGGCACCGACCCGTCCGGCCGGATGCGGATGATCTTCCCGATATGGTTTCCGAGGTTCTGCGCCTGGTCGCGCGCGGTGAAATGGTCCCCCATGCTGAGAAAAAGATTGTCGTCGGGCGTCTGCACGATGCGGCAGCCGAAATGATTGCCGCTGGAGAGCGGCCCGTCCTGGTGGAAGATCACCGCGACGTCTTCGAGCCGGGGCGTGCCTTCGTCCACCAGCCGGGCGCGTGCAAGCGCCGTGCGCGCGCCCGCGCCCACCGGCTCGGCGTAGCAGAAATAGATCGTCTGGTTGCGCCCGTAATCGCGGTCGATGATCACGTCGTGCAGGCCGCCCTGGCCCGACGCGAAGACCTTCGGCACGCCGGCGAGCGCGGGCGAGAGCTTGCCGTCCCTGGAGACGATGCGCAGGCGGCCCGCGCGCTCGGTGACCAGCATCCGGCCGTCGGGCAGGAACGCGAGCGCCCAGGGATGATCGAGGCCCTTAGCCACGGTCTCCACCACGATGTTGCCGGCAGTGGATGCCGTGGGCTGCGCATGAGCGGACGATGCGCCGAGCGCCAGAACCGCCGCCGCGCACGCGATTGTCGTCGATCTCATGCGAATGTCTCTCATGCGAGTGTTTCCTGCGCCCGCAACGGCCAACGATGCGGTGTCGCCGGCGTTCCAGCAAGCGCAGGGCGTTCACATCGGAGTGACAGGAATGCTGACCTTTCCCGCCGACGCGCCTCGTGGCATCGTTCTCGCAAAAAGCGGAGCAGGGAACAGACGAGGAAAGCCATGAAGCTGACTACCGTTTTCACGGCGCTCGCCGTCGCGGCGGGCTGCGCCACCCAGGCGCTTGCGCAAGCCTATCCGTCGCATCCCATCACCATCGTCGTGCCGTTCCCCGCGGGCGGACCGTCGGACACGCTCGCTCGTATTCTGGGCGATCGGATGCGGACATCGCTCGGCCAGCCGGTGATCGTCGAAACCGTCACCGGCGCCGGCGCGAGCCTCGGCGTCGTGCGCGCCGCGCAGTCCGCGCCGGACGGCTACACGCTCAGCATCGGCAACTGGACCAGCCATGTGGGCGCCGGCGCAATGTATCCGGCTGCTCACGACGCGTTGCTGGATATTCAGCCGATCGCGCGGATCAGCGCCACGCCGCTGATGATCGTCGGCAAGAACGCGTTGCCGCCGCAGAACGCGGGCGAGCTGATCGCGTGGCTCAAGGCGAATCCCAGCAAGGCATCGGCGGCCACCGTGGGCGCCGGCAGCGGAGCGCATGTCTGCTTGCTCTACTTTGCGCAGAGGACGGGCACCAGTTTCCAGCTCGTTCCCTATCGCGGCGGTGCGCCGGTCATGCAGGACCTGGTCGCGGGCCAGATCGATCTGTTCTGCGCC
>Ga0207683_10005069_pt1 | contig 11302 bp, 10 predicted proteins | sample KBSM73metaG_FD_184333 | JGI IMG/M metagenome (GOLD analysis project Ga0207683, IMG submission 184333) | Miscanthus rhizosphere microbial communities from Kellogg Biological Station, Michigan, USA - KBS M7-3 metaG (SPAdes) (version 2) | ecosystem: Host-associated > Plants > Roots > Rhizosphere >...
TATAGTAGGAAGTCGGAGAGCCATATCGCTCCCACGCCTCACTATGCGACACGCCAAGAGAGAACGACTCACCTTTGTCCTGAGCACCGGCCGGGAACACAAAAACTAGCATCAGCCAAACGATCGAGCCTCTCATTTGTTCTCACTCTCTAGGTAGGGATAACCGATCCACCTCATAACAACACAGTAAACCTCAAGCGTGGAGACACGCTGGAAATCGTGCCGTTGCGGAACTGATCGAACAAGCCGATTCAATGTTCCGGGCGGATTGTTTGAACCAGTCCCCCCTTGCGGACATCTCCGATTTATCCGCACACAGTGCTAGACTTCTGCCAGTAGGAGTGGGCCCACTTAGGGAAGCGATTGATAGCTTCCTGAAGGTCAACCTAAGAAACTCCCGGGTTGCATTATGTTGGGCAATAGGAATCCGTCTCTCTTCTCCTCGGCGGTTGAAATTCAAGAGGCGGATCTCTGTTTAATCCATGCAAGGGAGGTAGTGCCGGTCGAACCATGGCACTAGGGCTCACCTGTTCCTATTGCACTGTCACCGGGGCTTGCACTCTGACAAATCCCTCGACGCCCGCCGAGTAAGACAGGGCGCATGGAAAGCGGAAAGTGTCGACCAAACCCAACTTCACAAGATTGGAAGGTGAGCACGATGAAACAGATTGCCTTAACCATCCTCGCGCTGTCGGTTGCGTTTACCTCCGGCTGTAAAACCGAACAGAAGGACGACGTTTACTACATGATCGCGGCCAACGTGAAGCTGCCCTACTGGCAGACGGCGGCAAATGGATTCAACAAGGCGGCCGCGCAATACAAGGTGACTGCCAAGGTTGTTGGGCCATCGAGTTACGATCCGTTGGGCGAACTGGATGCTTTGCAACAGGCTGTCCGCGCAAAGCCTGCGGGGATCTTGATTTCGGTTGCCGATGTTTCCATCCTCGAGAACGAGATCAATGAAGCTGCGCGTGCGGGAATCCCCGTCATCACCATGGATTCTGACGCAGTAGTCAGCCGCAGGCTCTACTTCATTGGAACGAACAACCTGGATGCTGGACGGCTTGGCGGAAACCGCCTGCTCGAGAAGCTTGGGAGCAAAGGCAACGTAGTCTTCTTCACCATTCCCGGCCAACCGAACCTCGAGGAGCGTCTTAGGGGCTTCAAAGAAGTTCTAAGCATCCAGCCCGGCATCAAGATCGTGGATATCGTGGACGTCAAGGGCGAAGCCACCACCGCGTTTGACAAGGCCCAGCATTATCTGACCATGACTGGTCCTCAAAAAATCGACGCCTTTGTTTGCCTTGAAGCCGTTTCGGGCAAACCGGTTGCCGACGCCATCAAACGGGCGAACCTTCGCGACCGGGAACTCATAGCTTGGGACGCGGACCCAGCGACTCTGGACGCAATCAAGGACGGAACCATCGATGCAACCATCGCGCAGAAGCCCTACACCATGGGCTATTTTGGGTTGAAATTGCTTTATGAGGTCTTCCACGCTCCACCTCCGCAACTAAACAAGGATTTTCGGTCGGACTTTTACTCGCCGTATCCTGTGTTCATCGATACGGGCACAACCTTGGTGGACCGGAGCAACGTCGATCTCTATCTTTCCGCAACGGCGGTAAACAGATAGATTGCCTTTGCTTCGTTTGGCAAGTCACGGCCTCACGCGATGCAGGAGGCATCACGCTTTCAGACACGGTTGCAAAGCTCCCGAATCTCCTCAGCGGTGGCGTACCTGTCTTGCTCCACTAATCCAAATCCAATCGAATGTCTTGAGGTCGAATTCCGCACACATCACGAGCCGCGACGCGGTTTTAATCAGTCTTGGATACCGCGTCCTGGGGCGATCGCCAGCGAGTTCAATGCCTTTCATCAAGATTCTAGGGACAGTTTGCAGAGAAGACGACTGCGACGCAGCGAAATCCACGAGGGGCTCAGCGGCAAATGTTCCACGAATCGCTTCACGTGGAACATCAACAGTGACGCCACATTCCTGCACTGTGCGGGTGAGCTGCGGCCAGTTGCGACGCATGGTGAGTGTGCAAAAGACCGTGCCACGTACGCGGTCCAACCATAAACTCGCGCCCAGCGCGCACAGCGCCAAGCCGCTGCAGTCCTCGTCAAACCATGTGCATCTACACGATAAGGCGATGCCCGGGTCAACGCGATACCCCGGGTCCTGCGGTCCACCACAAGGTCGTCCGCCATGCTTGGGAAATCCACCATCACCGGCAGCCATATCGCAGCCCAGCTTTCGTTCGTGATATGGATCGCGTTAGAATCGGCACTTTTGGTGACTGATGCATTCTTCGCAACTCACCCTACTTGGGTTCGTGCTAAAGCGCTTTCGTCATTAATCAAGGCAACTGTCCGAGGCATTCAAAATGAGATGAATTGATCACGATGATGCGAATGACGCGCAGCTAGGCAGGCGTGAGCAGAGCGGCGCTAGGAGAGGATCAATCGCATTAAATGCCAATTTTTCAATTTGAAAACCGAAAATGTCGTCACCTGGGGTGAAAGGGGTATGTCGTCAGGTAAGGCCAGCGTCAAAAGGTGTGGAATTCCCCGAATGCGAATAAAGCGATCCGACCGGGAAACCCAGCCAAATAGACTATGGATCACCCGGAATGACGGGGCCTGTAAAGCTCCCGCAGAGTCCTCTGTGCCGTGCTACGAGGGAAAACCAACCCGCTTGATCAGCTCTTGAAGGCGAGGATCGGGACGAAGTGGATCGAGGCAAGGATCGATCTTGAGATAGGTGAGGCCCTTGTCCCTATTCTCAAATGAGCGTTCGAGCCACTCAAACGCGTTGTTCTTGTCACCGGCTCCTGCGTAAATCAAAGCGATCTCATATCTGCCGATGCCAGACCTTTGAATCTCTTGTTTCAACTGATCAACGATGCCCTCGGCGTCGCTGACTCTCCCCTGGCGAGCATAGATGTTACCCAGATGACCCGCGGCGTGCGGGCCCCCAAGCTCCCGAAACTTCTGCGCCGCCTCATGAAAGAGGCCCTTCTCCGCGTAGATATCACCAAGGGCAAAGTGAAACTCTTGGGGTGTATGCGGCAAGGACGCGGCTCGCTTCAGATCATCCAGAGCTGCATCATAGAGCCTGGCGAAATACTTGATGTAGGCGCGATTCATGTAGGCCCGGCTCGAGACCGGATCCAGCTGTAACGCGATGTCAGCCTGTGCGATTGCCTCCTCAGCTCGTCCGGTACGAATCAGGTACTGGGCATACGACCAATGAGCGCTGGTCGAGTTGGGATTTGTGGCAACAGCGCGCTCCAACTCATTCCGGCAGGTGATCCAATCCCAGTTCTGGTCGAGGGCCGCGAGAGCCAATTGGATGTGAGGCTCGGGATGCGAATCGTCGAGTTCAATCGCCTTGAGTGCTTCTTCTCGTTGCTTGGCAAATGCCTCCGCATACGGCATCCGGCCTGCTTCTCCCGCCCATCCATACGCATTGGCCAGCGCGGCGTGGGCAGGGCCAAAATCAGGATCCTTTTGGACCGCTTGTTCGAAGTAGTCAATGGCGTCGCGCGGTGACACTCCGTTGAACTGCCGCATACCGCGCATGTAGAGTTCCATAGCCTCGGGGTTCACATGTTGGCTGCGATTGAGACGGGCTTCCTCAGCAGGGGTTAGTTCGGCACTGATCTGATCCGAAATTGCGCGGGCCACCTCGCTCTGTACCTGAAGTGTGTCAGTCATGTCACGGTCATATGTTTGAGCCCATAGGTGCTGATCGCTTCTTGCGTCAATTAGTTGCGTAGTGATGCGGACTCGGTTTCCCACGCGCTCGACGGATCCCTCAACGACGGCGTCCACCGAAAGCTCTTGTGCGATCTGGGGAATCGTCTTATGGGTACCTTTGTAGGTCATTGTGGAGGTTCGCGATATGATGCGCAGCGAGGAGATCCGGCCTAACTCTGCGATCAGATTCTCGGTCATGCCGTCGGCGAAGTAGTCCTCATTGGGATCTCCCGAATAATTCGCCAGAGGCAGAACCGCGATCGAGCGAATCGGGCCTCTGGAGGGCGGGCTGTTCCAGATAAGAACGGCGGCGACAACAACCAATGCAACCACCAGGCATCCCGTCAACACAAGGAACGGGCGAGACATACCGAACCGGAAATGCCGGGCTGGAGGCGGAGGCGCTGCCGCCAGCTCCGCTGGTTGGGTTCCCACTGAGGAATCCGGCGCCACCAGCGGTGCAGTCTCGAAGGAGAACTGGGGGACATACGAGCCCGGGGGAAGATCGATGCGAACCGCCGGAGGGACCTCCAGACTTCCATAATATTGGGCGAGACGTCGTCGGACTTCAGAAGCCTTGACGCGGACCACAGCGTCGTTTGCGGTGTCGTAGTCCACAGGGCGCCCGAACATCTCCACGCCGAGCATCCGTTCGCGCAGATTATCGAGACGACCGGCAAGGGTATGTTCTACCACAAGCTGCAGAAAATCCTGCGCACGCCTGCCACCTTTGAAGGCTTCGCTGGCGAGCACGGTCCGAAGTTCATCGCGAATCCGGGCAGCACGGTCCTCGTCCGCCGCCTTCGGCTTCCATTCGCCGGCCATTCACAGTACCTCGGGACTTTCGACGAGAGGGTAGCACAGCGTTAATTTGATTGTTGACCGCTGATCTCGCCAGCCGGGTACGTGTGCTGGCGCAGAAGTCGGTTCTGCAAATAAAACAAATCAGACAAGAAACCTGCGCGCCGAATCCAACAAACAGTTTGTTGCGCGAGAGACCTGGTTCGATCCGAAAGCCCAGGGGATGGCAATCGAACCAGCAGATGAAGCATAGCATCCGCCACATTGCCCGTGAATCAGTATCATACGTCGTTCAAGAGCAGAGATTTAGGGAACATGTGACATCAATCCTCGCCGAGCGGAACAGGCGCTTCTTCTTAAAACTTAGGTAAATCATAGAGATGCATCATGGAAGCAGGAAGCAAACAGTTTTTAGCGCGCCTGAACTGTTTTGAACATTCCATCCCGTTGGAAACTTCCCTAACTTTACGAGTAAGGCAAGGGCCAAGCGGGACGGGGCCCTAACATCTCCGCACATCTCGATCTGAAGCGGTGGTTCCTTCCCGAGACAGGAGACGTCATGAACCCGTTCCGCAACAAATTACTGCAACCAGATCAGAAGTCGCTGCCCCCGCGAAGTTCACATCCCCGTGACGGCGCGGTTGCGCAAACATCTGAATTTCGACAGTTCTCGCTGCAGCCTATCTTGGGCTCGAAGAAACAGCGGTTTGGGAGCGAGGCCCGGTTCTGTGCCGTATCGGAGGATCCCTTTACCAGCAATCCGCAAATCGCCTCTCGGATCATGCTCGACAACTGGCTCCTGTACGGGTTTGAAGAGCTGATCGGCGGACGCGCGGTGTTCCTGAATTGCACGCGTGAGACCCTGTTGAGCGGATTCCTCTCGCTACTGCCGCACTCAGCTGTCTTCGAAATACCGGAGGCGGTCAACACTGATGAAGAGGTGCTAACGGTTTGTCGCTCATTGAAGGCAGCCGGCTACCGTTTCGCGCTCGATGACTTCGAATCGCCAGAAAACATGGAGAAATTTCTCGACCTGGCGGACTTTATCAAGGTCGACTTCCGCCATTCCGGACGCAGAAAGCGTGCCTGCATGCTCAGTCACCTCAAGCTCACCGAGGCTACTCTGATAGCAGACAAAATCGAGTCCGAAGAAGACTTTCTCTTCGCTGTCGAAGAGGGATTTGGACTCTTCCAAGGATGTTGGGTTGGAGAGACCATCACGTACGCAAGAAACGCGGATCCCCTCGACCCAATGAAATGCGAGCGCATTCTTGGAATGCTCGAAGACTCTGTCTTCGCCGTGGATGAATTGGCCGAGTTGGTCAATCTGGAGTCCGGGATCGCGTGCCGGTTGCTGCGCAGGGCAAATTGGGCAAGTTCGCCAAACCTGGGAATTAACTCGACGCGAGATGCATTTGAAGTGGTCGGCGCTGCAGACGTTAAAAAGATTGTGAAGCTCGCGATGCTGGCGGTCTCGGAGGAGCGATTGGGATTTCAGTCTGTTCCGTTCCAGCGGACCACGATGAGCTACGGTGCCGACGCCCTGATCCGATGGATGGAAATGGGTTCACGGATGCCGTGGTGGTGTGACACGAGCGACGAGCCAACATTCTGAGTATTCGATTGAAGCGATGGGGAACGTGGTCGCTGATGTTCGTCATTCGATGTCCTGGTGCTTCCCATTGTGAGAAACGAATCATTAAGACGAGGAGTTGAGACGATGCAAACCATACTCAAGGTAGTGCACGACAACAGAGGTCAAGCCATCATGGTCTACGACTACCTTTCGCAGTTCTGTGCAAGATCCGCGAACGAAGCCCTGTCGATCGACGATGACGACAACATCGCCTTCGTGCGGGATGACGCGTATGAATTTCGATACACCCGGGGAGAACGACAGCTCGCACAATTGGGCAGTTTCGAACATTTGCCAAACCAGGCGAATGGCACGACACAATTTATTCTCATAAACCTTAACCCGATCATTCTTTTATACCGACGCAATGGGCAGAACTTGCGTCTTTCGGTTGCAAGTACCTCTTCAGGGGCGGTCGAAAACTCGGAATCCGAGTGAACGAGCCGAGGGTCGTCCCGAGCAGAATCATTGGCGTGCTCAGTTCGTCCAAAGCCTCCGCGGAATCGTGATTACCCTCATAGTCCGCGGAGGCTACCAGGCGGGGACGGATTGTGTTTCAGCCATTTGGTACTCCCTAGCGATCTTACCGAGATGCGGACGCCTTTGTCCGGCTGCTGTATCGTCCAGCACGGAGGACCGCGGCTAGTGAAAGTGATTGACGAGCATGATGTCGCCGTTTACATCGCTCTCTTGTGAATAAAGGATCCAGCGGCCATCGGGGGAGACTGACAGGCCGCTATAGAAGTCCTTGTCCGCTTCAAAGATTGGGCGTATTTGCTTGCTAGTGAAGTCATAGTAGCGGACAGATCTGGGTGCTTCTGCAGGAACAAAATAGATGCCACCTTGAAAGAGTGTCCAAAGGCCAGGGTGTCTCACCCGAGGCAATCCATCAACTGCTGATTCCCTACCGGGCTGCCCCGGCAAGGCCGTTTTCTTCAGCGTCGAACTGTCTCCGTGGCTGGCAAAATATACCGTCTTCCCATCGAAGGATTCCTGCGCGCCAACCCCATCGATATCGTTAGATAGGGCAACGGCATCTCCGCCGGCAGCGGGACATCGATAGACTCCCATCCTGCCCAGCTGCTCGGATCTGAAATAGATCCACTTTCCATCGCGGGACCAGTGAGGTTGAATTACCCCGGAAAGATTGGTGATCAATTTTCTGGGCTTCCGTTCGGCCACGTCCGCGACATATATTTCCCAGCGGTCATGGGGACGCGAGTCAAACGCTATCCTGCTTCCGTCCGGCGACCATTGCGGGCTGCCACTCGTATAATTGGGGTTCGAGAGCTGCACCAGGTTGCTGCCATCGTCACTGCTGATCCAGACTCCCTGCCGGCCCGATCGTATAGACGCGAAGACAATGCGCTTTCCGTCCGGAGAGTATTGAGCGTCGTACTGCCTTCGCGAGGAAGGGATAGGTTCTACAGCTTGAGCGTCTGGGTGAAGCAGGTCTCTACGCCAGATATTTGAGCTCACGGAAACAGAGCTATAAGCGAGTTTGTCGCCTTTGGGAGAAACAGTCGGCAGCAGTGTGCTTCCTTCGAGTGCTAGCCGCCTCACCGAACCATTCGCGACGGTAACTTCGCCGAGCTCGAATGAGCTCGTATTCCAATGGGAATAAATCAGTTTCTCGTCGTCAGCCGACCACGTCAGCCCGTGAGGAAAGGCCCGGAATGGCTCAATCATCTTCGGCTTTCCGTTCGGAAGCGCTAAGGAATATAGCCCGGCCTCGCTCGAGCCGTCGGTTCGAGAGCACCAGTATGCGAGGTGGTCGCCACTGTGGGAGAACGCAGGTTGAGCTTGTTCAAGGCAATCTGCGCCGGTCGGAAGCCGCTCCGCCTCCAAAGTTTCTGTAGAGAGGAGAGACATCATCGCATGTTCATCTCCAGGCACAGTGTTGAAGGCGATCCACTTGCCGTCCGGGGACCAACTGATAATTGAGGACGGACACCAATCACGAGCGCAGTCCCTAGATTCCGATCTGCGAGGCTCGGAAGTTCGGGTGGTGCGCAGTTTTCTTTCAGGGCCCCCAAGTGCAGGGACAACGTAGATTCCGGTGTCGGCGCCAGCTATACGATGAAAGGCGATCCGTGTGCTGTCGGGGGACCACGCCGGACTAATCCATTCCGACGGATGCCGCGTAAGCCGGAGAAGAGTTTCGCTCCCGAGGGCCTTTACGTACAGATCGAAGCCTTTGGTCCCGGGTGCGGGATCACCATTCCACGCGAACGCGATTCTGGAGCCATCGGGAGAGAATGCCGGGGCAGTCGCCTGTCCGGGTAGAGCCGTAAACGGAACCGCAGTCAATATCTCCTGCTCCTGCGGACGCTGCTGCCGATGCCATCGGTAGGTGATTATGGCCCCAAGGACAAGGACCAAGATGGCGAGGACGCCGGCGGCGATCTTCGGCCATCTCCGACGAGATGTCTGCGCGTGTATCTGCTCGGCTGAAGCTTGAGACTGCGCCGGCGGTTCGAGCGTGCCGATGAACCGATAACCACGACGAGACAGTGTTTCGATAAATCGCGGGCTTTCTGCCGAGTCACCAAGAACTTCGCGAATCTTATTGACGGCGGTGTTGAGGTTGCGCTCAACATCCACGAAGGTGTCCGGCCAGAGGCGCTTCTGCAATTCTTCCCGTGTTACCACGTCGCCAGCGCGTTCTAGCAGGATGGCGAGCACCTGGAAGGGCTGGCCGCTGAACTTCAGCTTCACGCCATCCTTGCGCAACTCGCCCGTCTGCAGGTCTGCTTCAAATATGCCGAAGCGTACAAGCCGGGGACTGGATCGTGTTTCAGCCATTGGGGAAGCCTGTGGCGGTCCAAGGCAGGATTTGCTGTTCGTTCCCACCTGACGCCTTACTTATCAAGCTCAACAATCACCAGCAGTTGTGCCGATCAACATCTCTTCCATATTTCATTGACACGCATTCTACCCCCATTCCATTGAGGTAGCCAGATATAGCCGCCAGTGTCGCCTTCGGCTCGCACCCCGCGAGCGGAGGCCGACATGAAATTCTCATCGCTCTGCAATTCCGTCTGTGTCTTTCTCGCCACCGCTTTTTCCCTCACCTCCATTTCCAGTCAGGCAGAAACGCATTGTCCGGGAGACATCGCAGGCCTCAGGCCGCGGATTGTCGCCGGGGCCCTGCTGGTGATTCCCGTGAAGATCAACCAGTCGGGACCGTTTGATTTCATGGTCGACACCGGCAGCCAACTGAACGTGATAGACCCGGCGCTCGCGGCCCAGATTCACATGAAGTCGCAAGGTACGGTCGGCCTGATCGCCACCGCGACCTATTCGCAGGCGTCAGTCGGAGAATTGGATTCGCTGAAGGCGGGCTCACACCAAGTATTGAAGCCTCTTGTCGTAGTCCAGGATCTGCGGCCGATTCAGGCGGCCGATCCGCGCATTCGGGGCGTTCTCGGGGAGAACTTTCTCGCACATTTCGATGTTCTCATCGACTATGAGCACAAATTGCTCTGCCTCGACCAAGCGAAGCTTATGGAAAAATACGTTCGCGGAGAACGGATTCCCCTAGTGACTTCAAAACATCCCGAAACAGAGGTGCCGTTCTCTCAGCGCCTCGTTGTTTCAGTCAATCTCTCCGACACCGGAACTCAGCCGATCCTGCTTCAGATCGACTCTGGCAGTGACGGCCCGATTCTGTATGCGGGCAACAAGGAACTGGAACAGCCGCTATTGAAGCGAGCAAAGCTTCAGGGACCAGAGGTGAGCAGTGCGAGCAGGGCATTCGCAGTTCTGCCTCCGCAGGACATGAGGCTTGGTAACCGCATCGTTCGACAAGTTTCCTTCGTGACCCCGGCGAGCGGGTCGCGGAGCGTTCCAGTCCGGGAGGAGGATGGGATATTGGCTACAGTGCTTTTTCAGCGTGTGTACGTTAGCCATACAGATCGGTTCGTTATCTTCGACCCTAAATAAGCCGGGATGCCCTCGTCCGGGTCCGATCGCTTAATGATTGTAGAGATTGGCGGTTCTCGACGAGTGGTAGATCGCCGATTCCTCATTGACGAATACGATCAAGGCAAGTTTCCGAATAGTCGCCATTCCGGACGAGTGGTTCTTGGCTCAACTGCTGGTATTACGATCGCCCTTGAAGAGTTCCGGAGCCATTCTCAACCAGGGACCGCGGCGCGATTGAGAAGTGGAGCGATGAAGCTGCGCGCGCGAAAACTCTTCCGCGCCACGACCGCTCCGGCTGCCTGAGACCAACAACGTTCTATGCGGCCAGTTGAGCACGCATTTCGGCGGCATATTGGTCGGCATTGAGACCAGCCAGGAGATGAATGGTCTGGCTGTCCACCCTGACGACAGCTGCGATTCCCTCGGCTTTCAGTTCGCCTTCTTTTAGCTTGCCTTCGTCGCGAACAACTAGCCGCAACCGGGTCACGGCGCAGGCATCCACCCGAACGATGTTTCCCTTGCCGCCCAGAGCGGCGATATAGAGATTCGCTCTGCGAGCAGCATCCGGATCGCGCAGAGTCGGCTGAATTCCCGCCACAGGCGGCGCTGTTACCGGCGAGACCTCTTCGATTTCGTCAGCCTCGGGACCGGCGGTCTTGAGATACTCCTGCATGTCGGTCTTCAGGTTTCCACTCTGAGTGCCGAAGATAGCCTGCACTCCGTCACCAACAACCACCACTCCAGCGGCCCCCAGAGCTTTGAGCTTGTTCGTATCGGCTTTGCTTACATCATGGAGCTTCACGCGCAGTCGGGTGATGCACGAATCGAGGCTGGCGATGTTGCTGCGTCCACCGAAAGCGCGTACGAGTTGTAGTACAAAATTGTCACCGCTCAATCCGTCTGTTCCGGAATGGGCTGCCTTGGCGCTGGATACGAAAACCGGAAGTCTGTGCCTGACCTATCAATTAAATGCCGACAAAGATCACCCCCAATTGAAGAACCTGCCAACGTGCAAGGATCTGTACGTCAAGGATCGCGAATAGCTAGATTCGAAGTTATCCGATCCAGAGGCCGTGATAACACGAACCGGCTCACGACGTTCGCATACAAAGCGAGACGACTAGCCAAGCACCTTTTTCGTGGGCCAAGCTAATCCTCGATCCTCAAGCAGCT
>Ga0207683_10005071_pt1 | contig 11301 bp, 5 predicted proteins | sample KBSM73metaG_FD_184333 | JGI IMG/M metagenome (GOLD analysis project Ga0207683, IMG submission 184333) | Miscanthus rhizosphere microbial communities from Kellogg Biological Station, Michigan, USA - KBS M7-3 metaG (SPAdes) (version 2) | ecosystem: Host-associated > Plants > Roots > Rhizosphere >...
CAGGGTTACGTGGTCCAACTCATCAATGAAAAGCTGGGCGAGTTTTTCGATAAGAACCCGTCGGTGATGCGCAAGATCGTCGGCAAGGCGATCGACGCGGCGCGAGCCCGCGAAGCCGCCCGCAAGGCCCGCGACCTGACTCGTCGCAAGGGAGCGCTCGATTCCGGCGGCCTGCCCGGCAAGCTAGCCGATTGCCAGGAGCGTGATCCGGAACGCTGCGAGCTGTTTCTAGTCGAGGGCGAATCGGCCGGCGGCACCGCCAAGAGCGGGCGCGACCGGCGCAACCAGGCGATTCTTCCGCTCAAGGGCAAAATCCTCAACGTCGAAAAAGCCCGCTACGACAAGATGCTGGGCCATGAAGAAATCCGCGCCATGATCACCGCGTTGGGCTGCGGCATCGGCAAAGACGACTTCGATCCCGCTAAGATTCGCTACAGCAAGATCATCCTCATGACCGACGCCGACGTCGACGGCTCGCACATTCGCACCCTGCTGTTGACCTTCTTCTTCCGCCACATGACGGAACTCATCAAGCGCGGCAACATTTATATCGCTCAGCCACCCCTCTTCAAAATCAAGAAGGGCCGTTCCGAGCAATACGTCAAAGACGAACGCGAACTCAACATTGTTGCCGTCAAGCGCGCTTCCGAAGGCATGATCGTTCGTCACGGCGAAAGCGCCAGCCGCATCGAAGGCGCCGAACTCACGCGATTCATGGGCTTCCTCAATGAATACCTTGGCTTCGTCGAAAAAGTCGACAAGCGCATCAGGAACGAAAAGCTCACCGAGCTTCTGGCTCGCGCCGAGCTCACCCATCGCGCTGATTTCGCCTCCAAGGCCGGAAGCGATCTTCCGCCCAAACTCGCCGAGCTTCATGCGCAGCTTCTCGAGCTTGCCGACGAATTCCAGTTCAAAGTCCACAAACCGGTAGAGGACGAAGAGCATCACACCTGGTCCATTTGCTTCACCGACAATCAGGGTGCCTCGCGTTGCATCGATTGGATGCTCGCTTCAAGCCCTGAGTTCCGCCAGATGATGTCCAAATACGCGCAGATCAAGGACTACCTCGAGCCTCCTTTCCTGATCGAATATGCCGCCAAGGCAGTCGCGAAAGCCGCTGCTGAAGTGCACGAAGAAGAAGAAGAGCCCGACGCCGAGGGAGCGCCATCCCCTGGAAGTCTCGAAACCCGCGCAGAAAACAAGGCGAGCCGCACCGCACGACTCACTCGCGAGCCTGTCGAAAAGCAGACCGCCCGCGAACTTTTTGCCTTCATCGTTGAACAGGGAAAGAAGGACTACCAGGTACAGCGCTACAAGGGCTTGGGCGAAATGACCTCTCCTCAACTCTGGGAGACGACCATGGACCCCGAACGCCGCACGCTCCTTCAGGTCAAGCTTGAAGACATCGTCGAGACTAACGAGATTTTCACCACACTCATGGGAGAAGACGTCGACAAGCGCCGGAAGTTCATCGAAGACAATGCGCTCGACGTCAAGAATCTCGACATCTAACTCAACCCGGCGATCCCACGGTATTGTCTTTCCGCGGGATCGCCAGTCTTGCAAGGGCAAAAACTGCCACTCAACTCAACGACGAAGCCAAGGCGGTTTCCATCTTGCCGTTGCTTGTTTCCTTGCCGAATGCCTGGCGCGTCAGGGTCACCACCGTGATGTCGTCATTCTGCCCAAACTGAATTGCCGCCTCAGTAGCCTGCGCAGCGGTTGGGCTGCCGCTGAAGAGATCCTGCATGCGACTGAAACCATAAAGTTCGCCGGTTGTATTACGCGCTTCCAGCAGTCCGTCTGTGTAGAGCGCGAAGTGATTGGCGATCTCGAGTCCGATGCGCGTCTCTTCATAGGTTGCATCCATCGTCAGACCCACAGGCAGCGCGCCCGGCAACTCCAGTTCCCTGCCGTTCACAAAAGGTCCCGGGTGCCCCGCGCTCGCAACGACGCAACTTCCTCCGGGATCGAGCCGCACCGCAATGCAGGTAGCGAACCCGCCCTGCAAGCGCCCGCACAGATTGCGGTTCAGCCCGTGCAAAATCTCCGCCGGACTCGACGTCGTATCTGCCAATGTGCGAATCGCGCCCACAATCAGCGAAACCGCCATCGCCGCGCGCAGCCCCTTGCCACTCACGTCTCCAAGCACGATCAACGTCGAGCTCCCTTCCAGCGCAATAATCTGGAAGAAGTCACCGCCCACCTCGCGATCCGGCTTGTACGCGCTCGTCAATGTGAATCCCGGAATAGCCGGAAACGTCTCTGGAACCAAGACCTGCTGCAGTTCCCGCGCATTCTCGAACTCCTGCTCTAACGCCGCCTGGCGACTGCGATGGTCGATCGCGTATCGCACCACGGCGTAGAGAATTGAGAGAAACAGCAGGGTTCGCAGCACTGTCTGAATCGGCATCACACTGCCGAAAAGAACGAAATGCGGAGTGTTCATCCTCGGCGCCAGCGTCCAGTGTGTAAACCGAATACCCTGCGCGGCGATATTTGAGATCGAGTAGAACACTCCGTTGATGAGGGCAACGCTCGCCACCAGCCAGCGTGCAAAGTCGAGCCGCTTTCTCCGCACCGCAGCGTAGACAACCAGAAATACCGGAATTAGCTCACCCGGCAAAATAAAAAAGGTGAGAATCGCATCCGTGATCTGAAACGTATGCTCGCCCATCTTCGAATAAAAGAATCCCAGTGATCCATCCAGCGTTCCAAAAAAACAAGTGACAATCGCGATCCCGCGGATATACCGCATCAGCCTTCCGTTCTCGTGCAGTTGCAGCAGCCAGAGAAGCAAGAACCATTGCGAGATTTCGCGTATCTGGATCGAAGCCTGAATCAGAAACGTTAGCGTTATGTAGGACACCGGCAAGCGAATGCCGTTCAGCAACAGTTCGAGCGGCGGCATGAAGGTGTACACCATCATCCAGAAGATGAGCCATTGCCTGCGATCGCGGAGCCACATCAACAAGCCAAGCAACGACGCCAGCGCGTAAAGCCCTGTCAGCCCGAATCGAAATTGCTGCCCGCGCAGCCAGTGGTAATCGAGCGCGTCCTTCTGTGCCGCAATCGCCTCCGGGCTCCCGATAATTGGCGGCCCCTCAAAGCCACCCGCGGTGCCATCGTCATTTGAGGCCAGCGGCAACTTGAACACGCGGAAGGCCAGAACTCCGCTCCGCACCGGACCAAGTCCGTAAGTCTGTGCGGGTACTCCTATGAAAGCGTTCAAATCAGGAGGGAACGAGCCCAGACGCCCCATCGGCTTCCCGTTCCAATAGAACTCGTAGACATCGTCGATAGCCGGAATCAACAGCGCCAGATCCTGCGAGGCTCCCGGAGCTGTCGTAATCTCGACGCGGCGTCGGTACCACGCATATCCGGTATAGTTCGCATGGCCCACGGTGCCCCATGGCCCGTCGACTGCGATTTGCTGCCATCCATCGTGCCCTGTCGCATCGTTCACGTCAGGTGCAGCCCACGCCGGATTGTCCCCCAGATGGAATTGCCAGGCGCCGTCCAGCGGCACCGATCCCTTGCCCAATCCTTCGATCTTCAGCACAGCAGAAGTACTCGGTGACCCGCCCGATGCAGCGACGGCGGCAAAAGCAGGCCCGGTAATTTCCGCACAAAGACCCCAAAAGACGAAGAGCGCAAACACACTGCGCCGGAACGCATGGCCATACACCCCCGACCGGGTATACGGCAGAATTGATTGATACATGAACAAGAGCATACCCCGCCGAAGTGCCCAGATAAAGAAAGTTCTGTGGATGAACCATTACGTACGACAGAGCCAATTGCTATTGACGGCGCGAGTTTCGCAATTCCACTCCGGGATTCCTCAAACTCGGCATCCAACCCACTTGACTATCCTTCTGGCAGGTGCCCGACCTCGATGACGAAGACAGCTTTGACCGACTGGCTGCTGGCGGACCTCAAACTGCCCAAAGGCGTGCACTCCAAGCCCGATCCGGTCCACCCTTGGTGGAGCGTCATGTGTCTCACTGGCGTCGACTATTTTTCTACCCTCGGCTATCAACCCGGCATTGCTTTCCTCGCTGCCGGTGTTCTGTCTCCATTCGCGACTCTAGTCCTCGTACTCGTCACCTTGTTCGGCGCACTCCCGATCTATCAACGCGTAGCCAAGGCCAGTCCCAACGGTCAGGGCAGCATCGCCATGCTGGAGCGCCTGTTTCCCGAATGGGGTGGCAAGATCTTTGTCCTCGTCCTCCTCGGATTCGCGACCACAGACTTCATCATCACCATGACCCTGTCTGCGGCCGACGCCGCCGCGCACTTCGTCCACAACCCGTTCGCGCCCGCCTGGCTCACCGGCCAGATGCTCGTCACCCTTTTGTTGTTGAGCGTCCTCGGCGTCATCTTTCTCAAGGGATTCAGAGAAGCTATCGGCATCGCCGTCATTCTCGTGGCCGCCTATCTCACCCTGAACGCCATCGTGACTGTCAGAGCCGTAATCGAGGTTATCCATCACCCTCATTACGTCTCAAACTGGAAGGCCGCACTTTTCACGCAGCATCCAAATTGGGTTGCGATGGTTGGCATCTGCCTTCTTCTCTTCCCGCGCCTGGCCTTGGGACTCTCCGGCTTTGAAACAGGCGTCGCGGTCATGCCGCTCATCTCCGGAGCCGATCAGGCCGCTCGCATCCGCAATACCCAGAAGCTCCTCATCAGTGCAGCCGGTCTCATGAGCGTCTTCCTCATCGCCACCAGCTTTGTCACCACCGTACTTATTCCATCTGAGGCATTCGCCGACAACGGCGATGCCAACGGCCGCGCCATCGCCTACCTCGCCCACCAGTACTTCGGCAACGCCTTCGGTTCCCTCTACGACATCAGCACCATCCTCATCCTCGCCTTTGCTGGCGCATCGGCCATGGCCGGGTTGCTGAACCTGATCCCGCGCTATCTCCCCAGATTTGGCATGGCGCCCGAATGGGCTCGTGCCTCCCGGCCTCTTGTGCTCGTGTTCATGGCCGTCGCCTTCTTTGTCACCGTCGCATTCCACGCCAATGTTGACGCGCAAGGCGGTGCTTACGCCACGGGCGTCCTCGTGCTCATCACCTCCGCCGCATGCGCCGTGACCCTCTCTGTTTGGAACAACGGTGCACGATGGATATACCTCTTCATAACCCTGGTCTTCATCTACACCTCCGCTATGAATATCTGGGAACGCCCCGAAGGCTTGAAGATCTCCACCTTCTTCATTGTGTCAATTCTCTTCGTCTCATTCGTCTCCCGCGCTACACGTTCCACAGAACTCCGCATTACCGGCGTTCACCTCTCGAATGAGGCGGACGACATTCTGAAAAATTCGTGTGATGAGGTAATCCGCGTTATCCCGCGACGCCCTAAACCGACTACTCCGCAGGACCTCGACAGAATCGACAAATTGGTTCGCACCATCCATGGCCTTCCACCCCATGCGAAAATCGTCTTCCTCGAAATGAAACGAACCGACGCCTCCGAGTTCGATCAGCATCTTTCCGTTCAGGGCGAAAAAATAGCCAACCACTGCATCCTCCGCGCCAGCAGCCCCATCGTCGCCAACGCCATCGCGGCTTTTCTCATTCACGTTGAAAAAACCACGGGCCGCGCACCACACATCTACTTCAAGTGGAAAGAGGGCAACCCAGTCGCCAATATCATTGAATTCCTTTTCCTTGGTGAAGGCGATACAGCGCCGCTGACCCATGAAGTCCTTCGCAAAGCTGTCCCCGATATCGCACACCGCCCCATCGTTCACGTGAGCTGACAGATCGCCCCAACTTCCTCCACCCGTACTCCGCTCCTGTCCGCTCCCGAACATCCGTGCTCGATACTGAACACCCAACTCAACCCAGCCTCCTCGCCATCCGCTGATTCCACGACAATTCGCGAAGTATGGGAATGGAACCGGAAGTGCTCCTTCTACTTCTGTGGAGGCGTCAATTGGCCCTAGTTCTGCAAAATCTGCGATACGCATTCAGGCGGCTGCTTAAGAGCCCCGGCTTCGCCCTGGTTGCCGTCCTCATCATGGCCCTCGGTATCGGTGCCAATACCGCCATCTTCAGCGTGGTTCACTCCGTCCTGCTGGAGCCCTTGCCCTTCCACGATGCCGATCGCCTCGTCCAGCTCTGGCATGTCCCGCCCCAGACAAGTTTCCCCGGAATGACGCGCTTCTCCGTCTCGGCAGCGAACTTCCTCGATTGGCAAAAACAAAATGATGTCTTTGAGCAGATGGCTCTCTACCATGGCACCGGTTTCGACATCACCGGCAACGGCAAACCCGAGGCGATCAGCGCGTCTCTCGTGAGTGATGGCTTCTTTTCGGTGCTCGGCGTTCAGCCTCTTCACGGACGCGTCTTCCGGCCCGACGAAGATCGCCCTGGCAGCAATCATGAAGTCATCCTCAGTTACAAACTGTGGCAGGCTCGTTACGGTTCAGATCCCAACGTCCTCGGTCGGTCCATCAACCTTGACGGGCAACCCTTTACGATCATCGGCGTGATGGGCCCCAAGATGACCAAGCCCGATTTCGCGCAGCTCTGGGCTCCTCTCGCACTCACAAGCAAGGAAGCATCCATTCGCGGCGAACATCACTTTCAGGCGATAGCGCGCCTCAAGCCCGGCATCACTCTCCCCGTAGCACAGGCAGAGATGAACACCATCTCGCAACGACTCGAGCAAGCCTATCCCGATGACGACAAAGGATGGGGCGCGACCGTCAACACCATGCGCGAAGAAACAGTCGGCGAAGTTCGCCCCGCGCTGCTCATGATGCTTGGCGCAGTCGCATTCGTGCTCCTGATCGCATGTGCGAATGTCGCCAACCTGATCTTCGCGCGCACCTTTGCGCGCCGCAAAGAGATCGCCATTCGTGCCGCGCTCGGCGCAAGCCGACCTCGCGTTGTCTCTCAGTTGCTCAGCGAGTCCGTGATCATTTCTCTTTGCGGAGGCCTCCTCGGCCTCGTCGCGGCCCACTTTGGCATTGAGCTTCTGCTCAAGTTCTTCGCCGACAAGTTGCCGCGCATGGGCGAAATCGGCCTCGATCCTCCGGTGCTCGCCTTCACATTTGCACTCTCCATTGTCACCGGCATCCTGTCAGGTCTGGTGCCCGCTTTCTCGATGACCAGAGGCGACGTGAACGAAGCCTTGAAACAAGGCCTCGGCCGTATGGATGCCGATACCGGAAGCGGAAAGACCCGCTCCGCCCTCGTCGTCGTCGAGGTCGCGCTTTCCGTTGTTCTGCTCATCGGAGCGGGTCTCATGGTCCGCAGCCTCTGGAACCTGCAAACCATAAATCCTGGTTTTGACGAGAAAAATGTCCTCACCATGTCCGTAATGGTGCCCAAGCATCAATTCACCGAGCCCACGCAGGAATCGCAGTTCTTCGATCAGGTGCTTCAACGCGTTCGCGCATTGCCCGGCGTCAAATCTGCCGGAGCCATTGACGATCTGCCCCTCGCAGGGGGCTCCAATCAGCCGGTTGCAGTCGACGGACGTCCCGTCGTCCCAATGTCCGAGCAGCCCGAAGTCTCCGTTCGAGTCATCACCCCCGGCTACCTCGAAGCCATGCACATCCCCGTCCTTCAGGGCCGCGACATCACCGCCAGCGACACAGCGGATTCCGGCTCCGTGGTAGTTGTCAGCCAGTCCATGGCAAAACAACTGTGGCCCAACCAAAGCCCGATCGGTCGCCACCTGAAGCTCACGTTCTTTCCCGACAAAGATCGTGAGGTCGTCGGCGTCGTAGGCGATGTCAAGCAGATCGGACTCGACAGCGCCGCCGGCGTCGCCACCCTCTATTGGCCGCTGTCGCAGGGCTCAGCCTCTCCGATGGGTCCCTGGCGGGCAAATCCTCTTACTCTCATCGTTCGCACCACCACCCCTCCGCAGAAACTCGCCGCCGCGGTCACAGGGGCCGTCAGCCAGGTGAATAAAGACATACCCGTAGACAACGTCATGTCCCTTGAAGACTTTGTCGGAGCGACCCTGACACAGCACAGCTTCAATATGCAGTTGCTCACAATCTTCGGTCTGCTTGCTCTCGTCATCTGCTCCATCGGCATCTACAGCGTGCTCGCATACTCTGTGAAACGCCGCATGAGAGAGATCGGCCTGCGCATTGCGTTCGGCGCAAACATGCGCGACGTCGCAAGCTTGGTTATTATCCAGGGCATGAAGCCTACACTCGCTGGAATCGCCATCGGAGTCGCAGCATCCGTAGCCCTCGGCCGCATCGCCAGCAGCGTCATCTACGGAGTAAGCTCCACTGACCTCGCGACATTCCTGGCGGTCACGATGCTGCTCATTGTCGTATCGTTCGGCGCAAGCCTGATCCCTGCGCTCCGTGCCACGCGCGTTGATCCGCTTGCCGTCCTCCGCGACGAATAGCGACACCGGCCAGTCTTCCATCTACTTGACGGTTGCCATGTCGCGTTCGAACATGTCAGCCGTTCATCCCTTCACGATGCAAACGGAAAGGCTCCGCCTGGCGCGCACCACCTGTACCGCTTCTCCGCATCTCCAGCGCCGACGCGACCCCACCGTTCCGGCGTCGTCGTTTCCATCCAGTCTTCGGGAACAACCTTCGTTCCACCTGCGGCCGCAATGCCAAACGCCTCCGCGATTGCCTTTCGTTGCTCTGCTCCCGTCGCGTCCGGAGAAGGGGAAATAAACAACGCCGTTCCGCTGCGAGCCAGCACGTCGAGCCACTGGCGATTCAGATCCCACGGAATGGCCTTCGTAATCCCTACGCAATCCGCGTCCTGCACAAAAAACGTCCCGTTCTGCGCCAGTCGAAAAGCAAGTGTATTTACGCCCATCTTTCTTGTTCGTTCCCAGTGCTCGCCGCTCGTATCGTCTCCGGTCCTCTGCAACTCAAAAATACCTGCGCCCAGATGTCCAACCGTATTGCACCCAAGCAGCAAAGTTTGTTCTCCCGCCTCTTTTCGGATCGCCCCGTACAGATCCAGCATCACCTCCGCATTCGTGCGGCTTCGATCGTGCAGGCTCCAACCAGGGAACGTAGGCTCTGCCCCCATCTCAAATCCCCACTTGCCCAGCAGGTCGTAGGTCGAAAAATCGTGCTTGACCAGCTCATATCCCCACTTCACGACCTGTCGCACCTTGGCCACAACGAGTTCCAGAGCCTCAGGATGAGTCGGGTCATACGCCGGTTCAGCTGCCCGTTCCTTCAATTTGCCAAATCGCGCATCCGCAATCAGTAATCCGCGATCAGCCTTCGACGGCGCCAGCAGCGGCCTTATCCAGATTCCCGGCCTCACCTTCCGACGACGCATCTCCGCGGCCAATACGCCCATGTCGCGAAATGCAGTGGAGTTCTCCCACCCCATATCGATCACGACAAAAGGACGCACCGCGTTCGCAGACGACAGTTCAGCCACCAGGTCCGCATCCCGTAACGTCTGCGCTTCAGAGTTCTTGCCGTATGCGTAGTACCAGTCGTTCGATCCGTAAATCGGCTCGCGCGGAAGGCGAGGCTTCTCGCACATCACCGAGCAGAACGCGCGAACCGCTGGCAGCGCACCCTCTCCGGCGCTGCCTTCTCGCGACACCACCGTCGCTGCTAGCAGTTGACGGCTGCCCAGCTGAACGCCATCCCCCCCATTACAGAGGTTCAGCCAGAGAGAAACGCCTTCCGGATCCAGTTGCCAGAAACACAGTACGCGTGGGCCTGTCTTGACCCCGTAGCCATGACACTTGGCGCCGTCGTACGTTGCAAAATACCACGGCATCACTCGCTCCGGCACGATCCCTCGCCACGACAGGTCCCCATAACTGCGCTCCCAGTGATCACCCATGCAGCGCAGATTTGGCGCAATCTCCGCCTGCCATCGAAGGTGCAGATGCGTCACCTCCACTCCCGGCGCTGAAACGCGGATCGGCATCTGTCTCCCGTCCGATTTGAAATCCACTTCGATTCCCCTTGCCTGCCACGCCGTTAGCGCCCGCGTCAGATCGACACGATTGCCAATGCCCGCGTATGCCGTAACTCTGTCCGGAATCCGCACCACATTCACAAACGACGAGGCCCCGCGTTTCTCTTGGCCCGACCCTCTCGGTTCAGCCTGAGTTGAAACCGTGCACGCAGCACCAAAGACCGCCGTTCCTAGTGAGCGACCCAAAAAGGAGCGCCGCGTAACTCCAAATTCGCTTGCCGCATTTGAATCGTCCCCCATGGGGCTTTCTCCTTTTAGTCCGTCCGACATCCCCGCTCGTACGGCGCTGCTCGCGGAGAAATCATAGCTGAACCAGCCCTGCCAACCTCCCACGCCGTTCGCCACCGAATCTTGTCGAGGGAACAACAGACGCGGTGCGCCCTGATTGTTAACATTCCACCCCTGTCGTGTCAGCCAAACGCGGGATAAACTCAGCGGTAGATGTCCCGAAAGAGAGATCCCCATGCCTTGTGAACCAGACGAGTTGAAGCACGTCCCCCTATTCGAACTGCTCGATGATGAAGAACTTGCCGTCCTCGCCGCGCAGGTCGACCTGAAGCGATTCGCCCCTCGCCAGCGCATCTTCAAAATCGGCGAGCCATCCAGGCAGGCTTATGTGGTGTTGTCTGGCAGTGTGCGCGTCACCACCGTTGACGAAGACCAACAGGAGGTCCTGATCGACGAGCCTGGGCACGGCGGTTTCTTCGGGTTCGCCTCAATGCTCGACGAGACTCCTCACCAGTCGAACGCCATGTCTATGCAGGAAACCGTTTGCGTCGAGCTCGATCGGAATGACATTTCCGTTCTGTTGCAGCGCAAGCCCATGGCTGGTCTCGATATGCTCACAGTGTTGGGTCGCCAGTTCCACGCGTCGCAGAGGCTTATCCAACTCCGCGCCAGCCGCAATCCCAATCAAGTCATCGAAGAGGAAGCGACCTTCGGAGAGCGAATCGCCGACGCTGTCGCTCGCTTTGGCGGCTCGTGGAACTTCATCATCTCGTTTGCAATCGTGCTGGTCACTTATTCGAGCCTCAATATCTTTCTCAAGGGGCGCGCATGGGATCCGTACCCATTCATCCTCCTCAACCTGTTTTTGTCCATGCTCGCTGCCATCCAGGCGCCCGTGATCATGATGAGCCAGAACCGCCAGGACACCAAAGACCGCCTTCGCAGTGAACTCGACTTTGATGTCAACCGTCGGGCGGAATCCGAGATCCAGGCACTCTCTCAGAAGCTGAACCTGATTGCTGACAAGATCGGCGATGTCGAGGATCTCGTCCGTGCCAACCCAAGCCTCGCCACCGGCCCGGCCGCTTCGACAGCCAATTCATAGATT